>Ga0209131_1000042_pt1 | contig 113984 bp, 98 predicted proteins | sample GraSoi_2013_40cm_FD_185826 | JGI IMG/M metagenome (GOLD analysis project Ga0209131, IMG submission 185826) | Grasslands soil microbial communities from the Angelo Coastal Reserve, California, USA - Sample 9_17_2013_40cm (SPAdes) (version 2) | ecosystem: Environmental > Terrestrial > Soil >... | reverse complement strand
GCGTTTCCGTGAACTTCGATTGCTTCATGTGGTTGCTCCTGGGTCTATTTTGCCAGAAGTTTCCACTTCCTGCTGGTACTATTTTAGGGGATGGTTACCGATGCAATATAGTTTTGAATAAATTCTAATGTCCGTGAAGATAAAATATCTTTATTCTCTGAAGGTTCTGTGACTGACGGTTGAACATATTGATATGCATTGATCCAAAAAGCTCTGTGTATCAAGCTATATGCATCATAATTGGTTATTTCTTTAGCTAACTTTGTAGCAATATTGTCAATTTGATTACATACATCATCAAAATTCCAATTATTAGCAACAATAGTTTTTGTTCTTTTCTTTCGTCTTTTCATACAAACTCCATTTGGATTAAGAAACTTTGAATTGGTTCTATATGATCTACAATCATTATAGCTTGCTAGACGGCCAGGTCTAGAACCAACAGTTGACACTCTATCATACCCATTTTCCGCAGGTATAATTCAAGGCACGGATGAAAAATCATTCCTGAGGAGGTCCTTATGTGCGGTCGCTTTACACTGAAAGTCGACCCTGCCCAACTGCAGGAAAGCTTCCCCCAGTTCAACTTCCCGCAAGAGGGAAAGCCACGCTTCAATATTGCCCCTACACAGCCGGTGTTGGTGCTGCCCAACGACGGCCAGAACACTGCCGATTATTTCGTCTGGGGCCTGATCCCCTCATGGGCCAAGGACCCCAGCATCGGTTCGCGCCTGATCAATGCCCGCGCCGAGACCCTGGGCGAGAAACCGTCCTTCCGCGGCAGCTATAAATATCACCGCTGCCTGGTCTTCACGGATGGGTTTTACGAGTGGAAATCAGAAACGGGCACAAAAACAAAAATCCCGCACTTCATCCGGCTGGCCTCGGGCAAACCCTTTGCCTTCGCCGGTCTGTGGGACGAGTGGCATTCGCCTGACGGCTCAATGGTCAAGTCCTGCACGATCATCACCACCGAACCAAACGAGTTGATGTCCACGCTGCACAACCGCATGCCGGTCATCCTGCCGGATAGTGCTTATACACAATGGCTTGATCCGGCGCCGCGCAAGCCGCAGGAGCTGCAGGGGCTGCTGGCTCCCTACCCCGCTGCCGAAATGACAGCTTATCCGGTCTCTACGCTGGTGAACAGTCCGGCCAATGACCGCGCGGAGTGCGTCGTGCCGCTATAATTCTCTAGTACCCGGACTTTCTAAGGTGGTGAATGGTTTAATTTTTGCTGTAAAGTAACCCACCTTACGCAACCAGGCTCAAAGGCGGGCTTGGCCCGCCATCTTCTGTGGCATAAATCGCTGGGGCAAAGCCCTAGCGTGAGCAAAAACTGCGTAAGGTGAGTAAAGTAATACTATCTAACAATACGGATTAATACTTTTACAAGTCTTAAAGTTCAACACCCCATTACAAAATGAGCATCAAAAATTTCATTGCCAGCCGGTACCCTGCGCTGACCTCGCGGGATTTTTTTATCTTCTGGGTCGGCCAGTTTGTTTCCCTGATCGGCACATGGATGCAGAATACCACGCAGCCCTATCTTGCCTATCGCCTGACGGGCCGGCCCTTTGATTTGGGGCTGATCGGTTTTGCCGGGATGCTGCCCACGCTGCTGTTGGCCCTGCCCGGCGGGGTGATCGTCGAACGTCTGAACAAACGCAAAGTAGTGATCTGGATGCAGGCAGTCCAGATGCTGCAGGCCTTCATCCTGGCCTATCTTGCCCTGACCGGCACCGTGCAGATCTGGCACATTGCCGTGCTGGCATTTATTCTGGGGACAGCCAGCGCCTTCGAAATTACCGCGCGCCAGGCCATGTTGATCGAGCTGGTAGGGCGCGAAGCCCTGCCGAATGCGATTGCCCTGCAGTCGACCATCTTCAACCTGGCCAGGGTGCTCGGCCCGTCGCTGGCAGCGCCTTTCCTGGTGCTGTTGGGGAACCAGGGTGAAGGCTGGGCCTTCCTGGCAAACGGCGTCAGTTATTTGTTTGTGATTACCGGGCTGTTATTCGTGCGCACACCATTCCAACTGACGGTCCGCTCCGGGCCCAGGAATTGGATGGGCGATTTCCACGAGGGACAAAAATACATCCGCCAGAACGTCGTGGTTGGATTGATCATGCTGATGGCGGGTATGCTCGGATTTATCGGTTACCCATTCCTGCAGCAGATCCCTGCCATTGCAAGAGACCTGCTCGTTCAGTCGGGGGATACGGAAGCCTTTGTGGCTGCGCGCACCAGTGCCCTGTATACGGCCCAGGGTATCGGAGCGCTGCTTGCCTCCATCATCGTGGCGTCTCATAATGTGCGCCGAAAAGGATTATGGCTCACCATCGGGCAGGCTGCGTTCATCCTCGGATTTCTCGCGATTGGCTTGACGCACAGCCCCAATATCGCCTATATCATTCTCGTAGTAATGGGATGGGGGTCGGTGACCCACCTGGCTATCATGAACATTTTGATCCAGCTGGAAGTACCCGACCAGTTGCGCGGGCGTGTTTTCAGCACTTATCTGTGGGCGCTGCAAGGCGTGGCGCCTTTTGGCAGCCTGCTGGTTGGCTGGATGGCACAGAGCTGGGGGCTTTCACAAACGGCGCTGGTCTGTGGAGCCGCCTGCCTGATTGCTATCGGAGGGATTCACTTGATCAATCCACAACTAAGGAAACAAACGGGTTGATCGGCTGGCCATCTGATTGCCCCGAAGTTGGGACCTGAAACCCATTATCCACAGATTACGCAGATAAAAGTCTCTGTAATCTGCGTAATCTGTGGAAAGATTTCCATAATAGAAAATATGCCCGGACTTTTGTCTGAAGATCAGAATGTCTTGCTTGACGGCTTTTTTTGGGCATGTTATCATGACCGTAGAGAAAAGGTATTCAAATGAGTGAAGAATTTCAAGAAATTGCTCCGCAGGCAGCGCAGGGGGATGAACCGACGGTGGAGCCAACACCCTCCTCGCCCATACAAAAACCACGCATAAACTGGCTTGAAGCCCTGGCCCGCCTCGGCCTTGGCGAGGTAGTGGTGCGCATCGGCACAAATATCCTGACGCTGGTGGCCATTTGCATTGTCGTGTGGTTAATGGGATCATTCTATAAAGCTACGCCAGCCGGGGCAGCACAGGACCATGGGCCGACTGCCACTCCGCAGGTGGAAATTGCATCCATTCCTCAGGCCAAAGTAAGCCGGGATGGCATCGGGCGCATGGCGTTAATCCATACGATCATCCCGGACCGCCCTCGGGAGGAGATCGTCAAATACACGGTGGTGTCGGGCGATACGGTGATCGGAATCGCGAAAAAATTCGGCCTATCACCAAAATCGATCATGTTCGGAAATTATTACACCCTGCATGATAACCCTGAAAATCTATACCCCGGCCAGGAAATGAATATCTTACCTGTCGACGGCTACTACTACCAGTGGCAGGATGGCGACGGGCTAAACGGTGTCGCCAAGGGCCTGAACGTCAAACCGGAAGCTATTATCAATTACCCGCTGAACAAGCTCGATGTGGCAACGATCGGTGACTTCTCGCATCCAAACATCAAGCCAGGCACCTGGCTGGTCGTCCCGGGTGGGACAAGACAATATACTTCCTGGACTGCGCCAGTGGGCATAACACGCCAAAACCCGGCTGTGGCGCGCGTGATGGGCCCCGGCGCTTGCGGTTCAGTCACCGATGGCGCAGTCGGTATCGGATCATTCATCTGGCCGTCGGTAAACCACTACATTTCGGGTTTCGACTACTCGCCCGAGACAAACCATCGCGGCATCGACATCGCCGGCAATACGGGCGAGGCCGTCTGGGCCGTGGACGCTGGTGTGATTGTTTACGCCGGGTGGAATGATTATGGCTACGGAAACATGATCATGATCGATCACGGCAACGGCTGGCAGTCGCTCTACGCGCACTTGAGCAGCATCAAAGTGCTCTGCGGCATGAGCGTCGATCAGGGAACAGTGATCGGCGCAATTGGCAACACCGGGCATTCGAGCGGTGCGCATCTGCATTTCGAGTTGATGCACACGCTCTACAGCAAGGTCAATCCCTGGGACTTCCTGCATTAGTGGACCTCAAAACAAATCTTGCCAAAGAAACAACCCTGAGCTATAATCCCGTCCGCGACGGGTAATCCCATCGCTCTGGGCGCGTAGCTCAGTTGGTTAGAGCGCATGTATCACACACATGAGGCCAGGGGTTCGAGTCCCTTCGCGCCCACCAAACCCAGGAAGACCGGAGGCGTACGCCGCGCCCCGGTCTTTTTATATCCCAACACCTGTAGACCCGCCTTTTGATAGACCGCATTCCCTCTTGCCTTTTCCCGGGGAATATGCTATTTTTAGCCAGAGCTTTGTGGAGAACTTTGACGTATGGCACAGTCTGAGAGAACCGTCCTGATTGTTGAAGACGAACCGGATGCCGCTGAAATGTTTGCTGAAATGATGCGCGTCAGCGGCTTTCGCGTGGTCAAAAGCCATTCAAGTGGCCCGGCTATCAAGTTGATGTCCAGCGAAATGCCGGACGTGGTCATTTTGGATGTCATGATGCCGGATATTTCAGGGCTGGAAGTTTTGCGCTTCATGCGCCAGGAGCCGAAACTGGCCAAAATCCCGGTGGTTGTCGTCTCAGCCAAGAGCATGCCCTCGGATATAAAAACCGGATTGGATGCGGGCGCGTCCATTTATCTTACCAAGCCGGTTGGGTTTCTGGAACTGAAAGAAGCTGTTGACAAGGTGACCAGAGTCGGGAAGTAAGTCCACGATTATGAGTTTGCTGCGCGCCTTCATTGCCATTGAAATTCCCAACGAGATCAAAGTAGAGATCGCCAGTCAAACTGCCGGGTTACGCCGGGCAATCGTTCACAGTGTGCGCTGGGTGGCGCCCGAGAACATACACCTGACGCTTAAATTCCTTGGGGAAATATCTTCAACAAATATAGACTTCCTTGCCCAAGCGCTGAAAACCGAATCCGGCCAGCATGCACCCTTCGAAATTACGGTCGGGAGCCTGGGAGCTTTTCCAAATCTGCGCCGCCCGCGTGTCATCTGGATCGGGCTGGACACCCCGCCCGACTTAGGCAAACTTCGATACAACATCGAGGCAGCAGCTGCCCGCCTGGGATACCCGGCTGACGACAAACCATTTTCCGCTCATTTGACGATTGGCCGGGTGCGTGAACAAATATCAACCACCGAAGCGCAGTCCTTGCGTAACGCACTGGAAAACACCAAAATTGGCCTCCTGGGAACATTTGCCGCAAAGTTCATCCACCTGTTCCGGAGTGACTTGCAACCCGGCAAGCCTGTATATACCTGTCTGTTCACAACCGCTCTGGGCGGTTGACTTTTTACGAGGTGAAACCTGAATCCACTTGACCTGGCCCACACCGTTGTCAACGCCCTGGAAGAAAAAAAGGGCGAAAAGATCATTTTAATGGATTTGCAAAACGTGGCAGATTTTACCGACTACTTCGTTATCTGCACCGGCACCAGCGACCGTATGCTGGATGCACTGGCAGACGGGGTGGTGGATACGGTCCGCGAAACGCACAGGGTTAAGGGCCGCAGCGAAGGCCAGCCCTCGGCCGGTTGGGTGGTAGTGGATTTTGGCTCGGTTATCGTCCATCTGTTCGCGCCAGAAATGAGGGACTTTTACAAGCTGGAAGAATTGTGGAAAGAGGGGAAAGTGTTACTGCGCCTGCAATAAACAGGAAGCCGACAAAGGGCAAATCCTGATTTGCCCTGGAACGCAAGGGATTTTCAAGCCGGCAAGCCTCCATCATTTGAAAACAAAACGGGCACTGAGATGAATTTCGGGTTTTTGGCATCCCACCATGGCAGTAACATGCAGGCAGTGCTGGACGCCTGTCGGAACGGGCAGTTGCATGCCATCCCGGCGGTTGTGATCAGCAACAACGGCGATTCTGAGGCGCTGGCACGTGCGAAACGCGAGGCCATTCCCGGCTATCATTTGAGTTCCAAGACTCATCCAATTGCCGAACAGCTCGACGAAGCCATTCTGCAAACACTGACGCACCACCATGTTGAGTTGGTCATTTTAGCCGGTTACATGCGCAAGCTGGGCACAAAAACCCTGGCCCATTTCCAGGGGCGGATTCTTAATATCCATCCGGCCTTATTACCAAAGTTCGGCGGGCAGGGCATGTACGGAGAACACGTCCACGCGGCCGTCCTGGCAGCAGGGGAGAAAGAAACCGGCGTGACGATCCACCTGGTCGACTCTGAATATGACCATGGAGCCATCCTGGCTCAATGCCGTTTACCTGTCCATCCAAATGATACAGTCACAACGCTCTCCGGGCGGGTTTTGGAACGGGAGCACACCTTTTTGGTGGAAACATTAGAGAAAATTGTTGCCGGGTCGATTTCCTTACCGCTAAAACAGTAGAAAGAAGTCCGCAAGTAAAACGCCCCGAAGATTTCTCTCCGGAGCGTTTTACTTTTTACTTGTTACCTGCGTTATTTTTCAAAAATCCACTTATCGACCTCGCGGCTCCACTCCACCTGCTCGGCCTGCTTGAACCATAAGGCCGCTTCAGCCTGCCCGTTTTCCGGGCTATCGGAAGCGTGTGTGATGTTGCGCCCCACTTCCAGCGCGAAATCGTGGCGGACGGTGCCCGGTGCGGCTTCCCATGGGCGGGTTGCGCCCATGGTCTGGCGGATGGCTGCCACGGCGTTCGGCCCTTCCCAGACCATGGCCATCACCGGCGCAGAGGTGATGTAATCGATCAGGCCGTCATAAAACGGCTTGCCCTTATGAACGGCATAATGCGACTCGGCCAGCTCGCGGCTGACCTGCATGAATTTTGCGGCCACCAGCCGCAGGCCGCGCCGCTCGAGGCGCGAAATCACCTCGCCAACCAGCGCGCGTTGTACACCATCGGGTTTGACAAGAACCAGGGAACGTTCCACTTTTGCCTCCATAAATAAAGATAACGAAATCAGCTTGATTGAACTTCGGGCGGGATTTTACCATAAAGCAGGGACACGGCGTTGCCGTGTCCCTGGCGGGTGTACGAATTTACCGGTCTGTTGCTTACCTCAATAACTCTTCAGCCTTGGAATACGCGTCGAGCGCCTCCTGCAACTGGTTGGCGCGCATGTGCGCATCGCCGAGTGCCTGCCAGACGACCACGTCCACCGGGTGGCTGTATGTGGCTTCTTTTAGATCGTAAATGACCTCTTCGAGCAATTTACCACGTTTCACTAATTTGGAATACTCGCTGACCGCTGCGTCCAGCCCGCCGTGCGCCATCAGGTCGCGCGCTTTTTGCAGGGCAGGCCCATCCTTGTCACTCAGCAGGCCTGTTTCGCGAATCGGCGGGCGGGCAGGCGTTGCAGGCGGAACAGGTGTGGACGGGGTCACAACAACGGGAGCAGGTTCTTGTGCGGCGGGGGCAGCGGGAATGGGCTCAACCGCGGGAGGCATCACACTATCAACGATAGGGGGCTCAGCCGGCGGCGGTTCCATCACCCCCAGAGCCGGGGATGGCGCTTCTTCAGCAGGTACCCAGGCCGGAGCGGTGACCGAGGCCGGAGGTTGTTCATCTGCCGACTGATCTTTCAACCAGTCCGGTAAGTCCTCCTGGGGTGCCTGGCCCGGCTCTGCGGGGTCGCGCATGCTATTAAGCCAGTCCGGGATTTCCTCAGCGGGCACGGAGGCTTGCTGCGGCTCTGCCGCAGCAGCTGCTTCCGGCGCAGGCTGCCCCGGCTGGGCATGTTCTTGTACTTCGAGATTCTTCAACCATTCAGAAACGTCACTGGTTGGCTGGGGGGATTCAGCAGACGGAGCCTCCGGCTCCCACGGCACAGGCTCAACTGGCTGGGCAGGGGCTTCCGCGCGCTCCAGCGATACCGCTTCGTCAATCGGCGCCTGGTCGGGGGGTGTTTCGGCAGGCGTCCCGCCAGATGCCAGGCCCTGCAGCCAGGCCATCGTATCGTCCTGTTCGCCGGCTGCCGGTTCAGCGGCCTGTGGCGCGGAGGTTGCTTCCACACTCCCCTGGGTCACCCAGGCGGGGGCGTCGTCGGAGCGCTCGGCGGGGTTGGTAATCAATTCCTCAGCTTTTGCACCCTGATTCTCGGCCAGGCCTTCCAGCCATTTCATGGCATCATCCTGTTCAGGAGCAGTCGTCCCTGGCCCCGAGGCAGGCGCAGAAAGCGGCGTAGGCGGGTTTTCGACCTGCCCGACCCAGCCCGGAGCATGTTCAGTACGTTCACCGGGATCCGTGATCAATTCTTCCGCTTTAGCACCCTGCTTCTCAGCCAGGCTTTCCAGCCATTTCATGGCATCATCCTGTTCCGACGCAGTGGTGCCCGGCCCGCCGGAAATGACCGGTGACAATTCGCCCGGAGGCGCATCGTCGTCGATTTCCACCGGTTTTTCAGGAACAAATTTGGCGGGCGCTTCAGCCTGCTTCGGCGCAGCAGGCGCTTCATCGACTTTCGCAACCCAGTCCGGAGCATGTTCGGTCCGGTCGTTCGGATTGGTAATCAACTCTTCGGCTTTGGCACCCTGTTTCTGGGCCAGGCTCTCCAGCCATTTCATGGCATCGTCCTGCTCCGATTCACTTGTGCCCGGCCCCGAGACTGGCGCAGTCATCGGCGGGATGTCTTCATCATCACCTGAAAGGTCTTTTTTCACGTTGGCCTCCGGTCGGGGTATGGGTAAGCTCTCAGCCTGGGGAGCGGCCACATCCGCCGCGCCGCCAAGGTTTTTTAGCCAATCCAGCTCATCTGAAGCGGCAGGCTGTGCAGCTTCAGGTTGGGCAGATGTTGTTTCAGGCAAGGTCGCGGCAGGTTGAGAAGCGGCCTGGCCTTGATCACCGCCAAGATCCTTCAACCAGTCGGGTGTGTCGCCTGTCGATGCGGGTTCAGTAGCCTGGGGTTGTGATTCGACGGACGACAGGTCTCCCCCAGCTGCACCGCCCAGGTCCTTCAACCAATCGGGCTGCTCGCCGGCCGGAGCAGCTTCAACGGCCGGCGGCCGTGATTCCATGGAAGGTAGATCTTCCGCAACCGGGCCGCCCAGGTCTTTCAACCAGTCCGGTTGATCGGCAGAGGCGGCAGGTTCGGCAGCTTCTGGCTGGGACTCGACGCCGGGTTGGGCACCCCCCGCAACCGGGCCTCCAAGCCCCGCCAGCCAGTCCAGGTCCTCGCTTGCCAGGCCCTGCCCGGCCGGAGCAGGCGCATCCTGTTCGGCAGACGGCGCAGACGAGTCGGGAGGCGCCATGGCTTTGAGCCAATCCGGGATCTGCGCGGCAGCGATATCGGCAGGCGCGGCAGCGGCCGGTTCCTCAGAACCATAATCCACCGGGCCCTCCTTGAATTCACCTGTGGAGGGGCCCCATCCGGACGTACGCAAAAAGTCCGGGATGGCCGCCTCGCCTGATTGGCCGGACTGGGCGGGAGAAGAATATTCCTGCGCACCAGCCCCGGGCTCCCATTCCAGCCGCTCGAGCGTTACGGCGTTATCGGGAACACTCTCGACTTCGAAAATTGAACCGGTGGCCAGGGCGGCATACGGGTCGAGGGCCTGAACGCGTTTTTTATATGTATCCAGGTTCTGGGCCAGGCTGGTTCCCGGCAAAACCTCAACCAGGATGCGGTTCGCATCCAGGCAGTATGGGAACTGCTTGAGCAACTCGATACAGAGCTCGGTCGCTTCGACCTTCTGCCCGCCGCGATAAAAAGCGCGCGCCAGCAGAACTCTCATTTCAATGCGGGTGGGGTCTTCCGCCAGCACCGATTTTATCTCGGCGATGGCCTGCTGGTACTGGCCGCCTTTGGTGTACATCTGCGCCAGCGCACCGCGCGTCAGGCGAATTTTGGGCGGCTCGAGGCCGTCTCGGCGGCCATACAAGCGGCGGAGTTCGCCCTGCACGCCCGAGTTCGACGGGTTGACTTCGAAAGCGCGCTCCATGTGCCAGATGGCGCCGTCGAGGTCTTTCTGTTCGTCACATACAATGCTCATCCCGAGCTGGGAAATAAAATCATCCGGCACGGTCATCAAGACGCGTTGAAAAATATCCGCCGCATCGGGGTAGCGGCGGCCTTCCAGGTAAGCCTTGCCCAGCAAACGATACGTTTCCAGGTGCTTGGGATACAGCTTGAGGATATGCTGGCAATGGGCAATGGTCTCATCGATATGTCCCTGGTCTATCAGGGTTTCAATTTCGCGGTTATACACGCGCAGGGCAACTTTACTCATGAACGCACTCCGATATTAGTATGCACCAATCTTAAAAAATATGCAAGAGATGGAGCATGTCACAACAATACTATAACGGAACCGCAGTTTGTTCCGGTACTTCTAATTATAGAGCAAAGGCAGCGCGGCGACGGGCGAATCGCTGAATTTGTGCGCTGCCAGAGCTTTGCTTTTAGCCGTATCCAGCCTGGCCTGGTCGTTCGCGTGAACGACGAATAATGGTTCCCCGGCTTGCACATGGTCGCCAACTTTGTGCAAAACCGCAAAGCCGACGGCATGATCCACCGGGTCCTCTTTTCTGGTGCGTCCGGCGCCGAGTTCCGCAGCCGCTTCGCCAATCATTCTGGGGTTGATCTCAGACAGGTAGCCACTAGCGGGCGAGGAAACGCTTTCTGTTAAACGAGCCTTCTCCATTTTTTCGGGGTGGTCTATACAGGACACCTCCCCACCCTGGGCCGTCACCAGTTTGCGCAGCATCTCAAACGCTGAACCATTTTTCAGCGCCCTATCAGCCATCTTACGCCCGGATTCCAGGTTGGAAAAAAGCCCGCCGAGCACCAGCATGTGACCGGATACGTTCAGGCAGTGCTCGTAGAAATCCGCCGGGCCGCCGCCATGCAACACATCGATGGCCTCCTGCACCTCGAGCACGTTTCCAACAGCCTGGCCGAGCGGCTGATTCATATCGGAAAGCAGGGCTTTCATCTTGCGCCCCGCAGTTTCGCCGATGGAAACCATCAGGTCGGCCAGTTGGCGGGCTTCAGCAGGATCCTGCATGAAAGCCCCCAGCCCAACTTTCACATCCAGGACAATGGCGTTCGCCCCGGAGGCGATCTTCTTGCTCATGATCGAGGAGGCCAGCAGCGGGATCGACTCTACGGTGCCGGTTACGTCGCGCAGGGCATACAGTTTGCCGTCGGCAGGGGCCAGGTCGAGCGATTGACCACGAGGCCAATTTCCTTGAGCTGTTTCTTGAATTCCTCGGTGGTCAGGTTCACGCGATAGCCGGCGATGGACTCCAGCTTATCCAGCGTCCCGCCGCTGAAGCCCAGTCCGCGCCCGGACATTTTCCCGCACGGCAGGCCATAAGCTGCCACGATCGGTAATACGACCAGTGTGGTCTTATCCCCCACTCCGCCGGTGGAATGCTTATCCACGGCCAGATCGACAACATCGGATAAATCGAGCATCTGGCCGGAATGCGCCATCGCCATGGTCAGGTCGGTGGCTTCACGGGCAGACATGCCGTTGAGCACGACCGCCATGGCCCAGGACGAAACCTGATAATCGGGGATTTCGCCCTGCGTAAAGCCCTGCACGAAAAATTCGATTTCGTCGCGGGTGAGCTCATCCCGGTCACGTTTTTTGGCGATGATATCCACGGCGCGCATCGGGAATCTCCTGAATTTCGGAACGTGTATTCTATTTTATCCTAAAGTGTTGTGATTTACGATTTGCCATTTACGATTTACGATTTGACCAATTTCGGTCCATCGGGCGTATCCTGCACCGTCCAACCCAGGTCTGCGATCCGGCGGCGGTAATTGTCTGCAGCAGACCAGTCCTTTCGCTCGCGGGCGGCCTTGCGCTCATCGGCCAGGTGCACGGCCTCGGGTGGAGGAGCGTCACTACCCACAGATGCAGACGGCGGGGCGTTGCGCAGCATTTCCCATACCGACGGGGAAATCCCGGCAGCAAGATCGCCCGGCAAAGATAACGGGCCAATATCGTCGAGCGGGAAGGCTGTCCCGGCCGGGTAGATCCTGGGGTTGCACTCGCGCACCAGCGAGACGGAGCTGACGCCGACCACCTGCACTTCGCGCTTTTCAAAGTCCATGATAATGCCGGTGTGTTCGTCCAGGCCGACGGTGGTCTGGTCGGGAGGCAGTTGCGCGCACCACTGGGCAAAGCGCTCCATACCTAGGAAGCAGCGGCTGGTATCCACATCGGCGCCGCCATCGGTATTGTTCCAATGCGGGACGAAGGAAAGCGGAGTGGCAAAGTCGGCGAAAAAGTCCAGGCCTGGGACAGCATGCACATCCAGGCCGACTTTGTAGATCTCATAGACAGGCACGCCGAAGGCGCCCACCGCGATAGTGGCGGCGCTGGCAAAAACCAGGGTCGCCCCCAGGCGCTGACGGGCGCGCAGGATCTCCCAGGCCAGGCTGCCCTGCAACTGGCGGATGGCGTAGGTAGGGCTGCCCGGACCCATGAAAATGAAATTGGCGCCCAGCAGCGGGGCGCAGACCTCGGGGTCATCTGGGCTGAAGGCGGTATCTTTTTTGCGGGCGGGGATGATATCGATGTGCGGGTTGAAATTTTGCAGGCGGGTCTTGAGAAAATCGGCCACCCTGCCGGCCACCTGCCCCGAGTTCAGTTCGAACCCAGCCGGGGTTTCGAGCAAGGCAATGCGCACAGGCTCATTAATTTGTTTTGCGAGTTGTTCGAAGACGCGGCCGCCCGCAAGGGAGGTTTCGCCGGAACCGAGGAAGGCAATCTTTCCGAGTGTCATTGTTTCTTTCCTGGTGTGACTGATATGTTTTAAGTATAGTAAATTATTGGGTTACCGACTGCAGGCAAGTTTGAATTTTGGAGATTATCTCAGTATACGCATCTGCACTTAGAACATGCCGGTTCACATTAAATTCATTCCGTTGCCAACCTTCCCAAATCGGTTGTCCCCAGCGCGGGTCATTTTGATAACGCGGCACAATATGCCAGTGTAGATGGGGTGTCGTATTTCCTAAAAGTTCAAAATTCATATGATCGGGTTTTAACGCAGCGCGAATTGCTTTGGCACTCAAACGGAGGTTATCTGAGTAGGCCAGATATTCTTCATGGTTCAACTCTTCCAAGACTGTGGCGTGATGCACATCAAAAATCAGCAAGCTGTAGCCTCTGAAACGTTGATCTCCAAACAAATACAGTGTGGATACCGATAATCGTGCTATTTCACGTCGATATTCGTTGTTAGGTTCGCGGGGAGCACAAAAATAACAGTTCACGCCTTTTAAAGACTCCTGCCAATCTAAATTAATTTTATCAAGCATGTTCGAAATCAGGAACCATTGTAATGACTCTCACTCTTGTGAGGCCGTCAGCAATTCGTTGACCTTGTGCCAGAGCGAGTCGAACATTTCGGTCGTCAGTTTGCCGGTCAGTGTATTCTGCCGGCTGGGATGGTAGGAACAGACCAGCGAGAACCTATTGGGTATATTCGTACCTGGTAGATTGGTCTCGACCGGGTGGACTGCACCATGAGAGAAGCTATATTCGGAACTGCGCAGTGAATAGATACGCAAAACCCTTTCGAAGGCGATACGGCCCAGGACGACGATGACTTTCGGTTTAAGCAGCGCCAGCTCACGCTCCAGGTATGGCTGGCAGTTGGCCAGCTCTTCGGGCCGGGGTTTGTTGCCTGGCGGGGCGCAGCGACAGACGGGCGCAATGTACATATCGGCCAGGGTCAGGCCGTCGTCGCGGGAGATGGGCCCTCGGGCATGCTCAGGCGACCACGTGCCAACATCAGAGATGAATCCCGCCCTGTAAAGGGCCGGGAACAGGAAATCACCCGAGCCATCACCGGTAAACTGGCGGCCGGTGCGGTTCGAGCCGTGCGCGCCGGGCGCCAGGCCCACCACCAGCACGCGCGCATTCGCGTCGCCGAAACCGGGCACGGGCTTGCCCCAGTAATCCCAGTCCCTGTAGGCGCGGCGTTTCGTGCGCGCAACTTCTTCGCGCCAGGCCGCCAGGCGCGCGCATTTACGGCAGGTAAGCAGTTCCGTATTCAACGCGAGCAGTGAGTCAGCCATGGTCCGGTTCGATTTGGGCTTTTTCCCTGGCGGCCAGGTAGGTTGCATATAGGCCCGGCAGCATCCCGGCAGGATTGGTACGATAGAATTCATCCGCGGAAATCTCGATTTTGGCGTAATCCGGGGCGGGGCAGACCGTTGGCCTGGTAGCGGCGAAGTCCTTGATCACCCGGGCATGCGGCTTGAGCGAGCCGTCCGGGCGCACCAGGCCGAAGAAACGTTCGTGTTTGGATTCCTTGCAGGGCGGCAGTTCCCACAGATCGGGGATGTAGTCCGCGAAGCACCAGATCATCGCGCCCAGCGCTCCGCTCCCGTTCAATGCAGATAGCGACCTGCGAATGAATTCGGCAAAGTCGTCTTCCGAGGCCATGAACTGTTTGCGCGGCCTGCCATAGGCAGTCCATTCCCAGACGCTGGATGGTTTTCCGGGCGCTTCGGTGCAGCCGCCAAATTCTTCCATCAAGACCGGTTTGCCAGCCAGCGCAGCCGTCAGTGCGCACACAAACGGCAGGTAATCGGGGTCGAGTGGGCCGCGCGCCCACTCGGTATACATCGGATAGCCGTGCATTACGGCCACGTCAGTCTCGGCAAATACATCCTCCACGCGCAGGCCGTTGTTCTCGTTCAGGCTGCCGCTGTGCAGGCCGATCGTCACCGGATGGTGCACATCGATGGACTTGATCAGGCCGGTCATCTCGCGCACCCAGGCCCGACCGGCGTGATGATCCGGCGGCCAGGCAAACAGGTCGGGTTCATTGCCCAGGTTCCACAGCCAGACGGCAGGATGATCCCTCAACGCGCCCACCACTGTCCGCAGTAGCAGGCGTTCGGCTTCCAGCGCAAGCGGATCGGTAAACGGGTTGCGGTAGCCGCCCACGACGATTTGGCGCTGGCTGACGAGCTGGCGCACCTCGCGAAAATAGCGCGATGGCTGATCCGCTCCCAGCAGCCAGCGCGGCGCCCAGTTCGGCCCGGACATGTGCCCGGTGAAGAAGGTGATATCCAGGCCCAGGTTGCGCGCCGCGGCGATATCCGCGACTTTGACGAGATTGGCCAGTGCGGTTTTATCGACGGCGCCCGGCTCGGGCTGGAAATCATCCCACAACAGGAACAGGCGCACCACATTCAGGCCCAGTTCCTGGATGAGGGCAAACTCGTCGTCCACTTCGGCGGCGTCGAAATTACTCCACCAGTACATGGCCTTGCGGCGCGGCCAGTAGTTGACACCCAGGGTAAAAGCTTGATCGGTCATAATTTCTCCCGAAGGTGGGGGCGCAGCGACGTGGTGCCCTTAAAGAATTAACATCGCGTCGCCAAACGAGAATAAACGGTAGCCTGCCCGGATGGCGCTGTTATACGTATCCAGGATCAGCTCCCGCCCGGCAAAAGCACTGACCAGCATCAGCAGCGTCGATTTGGGCAGATGGAAGTTCGTGATGATCGCATCGACCAGTTTGAATTCGTAACCGGGCAGGATGAAGAGCGAAGTGGGGCCCACGAACGGCGCGACGGTGGACGGTGGACGGTGGACGGTGGAAGAACCTACGGTCGACTGTCCACGGTCCACCGTCGCGCGCGCTGCGCTCTCCAGTGTGCGGACGGAGGTGGTGCCGACCGCGATAACCCGCCCGCCTACAGCACGTGCTGTGTTGATGGCATCCGCCGTAGCCTGGGGCAGTTCGCACCACTCGCTGTGGATGATGTGCTGCGCCGGATCGTCTTCGGTGACGGGCGCAAACGTGTCCAGCCCGACGTGCAGGGTGGCGTAGGCCAAGTTTACACCCGCGGCTTGTAGTTCGTTGAGCAGGCGCGACGTGAAGTGCAGGCCGGCCGTCGGCGCGGCAGCGGAGCCAGGCTCGTGGGCGTAGACGGTTTGATAGCGCTCGGGATCTTTCAACTCAGTATGGATGTAGGGCGGCAGCGGCACGTGCCCAACTTTTGAAAAAAATGGTTCGATGGGCGTCTCGAAACGCACCCGCCTGCGCGAGCCTTCGAGCGTTTCGATAATTTCAACGCGCGGACCATCTTCCACGGTGAGTGTTTTGCCGTTCGTCAGCCCCTTGCCCCCTGCGAGAGCTTCCCAGGTCAGCGCGTCCACGCGGCGCAACAGCAGCAATTCTACGCGCCCGCCGGTCGGTTTGCGCGCAAAGATACGGGCCGGGATGACGCGCGTCTGGTTGAGCACCAGCAAGTCGCCGGGGCGCAGGTAACTGGTTATTTCGCGGAAGACGCGGTGTTCCAGTTCTCCCATTTTGCGGTTGAGCACCAGCAGGCGCGATGAATCACGCGGCTCGGCGGGCGTCTGGGCGATGGATGATTCGGGCAGGTCGTAGTCGAAGTCGGAGGTTTTCATTGGTCTTGTAGTAGCGACTTCAGTCGCTTACTGTATGCAACGACTAAAGTCGCTACTATCCTATTACCAATCCCAACCCTTGCCAAGGTTAGCATCAGGTTTGTATTTTTTCCAGGTCTCTCGCAACCAATCTTCCCCCATCTCATCTACATACATGAACAAACTTGACCAGGCCCAATCATAAACGTTTTCAACCTGTCCATGTTTGACCGGATTGTTATGAATGTAATTGAGCGTTCGATAAAACTGTTCATCACTTCGCATCATGTAGTCGGAAAACCGAAGCCATACTTTTCGGTTCCCAGCCAGGCTATCCTGCAGGTTCCAAGCGTGGGAGGTGGAACCGTGAATATGTTTAAGCAGGCCGGATACAGCATCAAGCGACTCTACATTTGCAAGAATATGATAATGGTTTGGGAGGATTACCCATCCAACGATCTCGGCTCCAATTTCCTGAAAACCACTCAATAGCAGCTTTTGAAAGCCTGCACGCCTTTCTGGTGCTGCCATGATTGGCTTATGCTCAAAATTGGCAGCCGTGATCAAATAGCTCCCCGCTTCGCGGAATGGGTGCGGTGGCGAGTGCAGAGGATAGCCGCGCTGTTTGCGGACTTCGACGATTTCCTGTCTTTCTTTGGCTGATAGTTTGCGATATTCGTATGGCATGGTTTTGTAGTGTAGTAATTGGCGATAATGATAAAACGTAATGTTTTGATAAGGTTATGGCGACTTTCGTTGCTGGTTACAAAAAGCGACTAAAGTCGCTACTACATTCCTGGGCGACAAGGGGATAGTCGAAGTCGGAGGTTTTCATTATTAGATCGTGGACCGTAGACAATGGACGGTAAACGAACAACCGTGGTCAACCCTAATAGCATCCCCTTTGGGGACACCCCTCGGGCAGGCGGTCTATCGTCTACGGTCACTTATTCCAAAACCGCCCAATCAGGTTCAACACAACCGTCAGCACAACCGATAAAATAATACACGTTACCAGCGGGAAATAGAAGGAGCCGTTCGGCCCCTCGATGTGGATATCCCCCGGCAGGCGGCCAATCGGAATGTTAAGCTTGGCAGCGCCGTAGACGAGGCCGCCGACGATAATCAAAACGATGCCTGCAAGAATGATGTAGCGGGAAATGTTTTCCATATCACAGCTCCTGCAACAATTTGACGGTGGTTTACCCCAACACCCCTAGGGCAAGCCGTCTACGGTCAACGGTCTAAACTAAAGCAGCCTCTGCTGCGGGCCGTTGTCAGGGAACTTGATGCCCAGATGCTCATAGGCCGACCTGGTGGCGACACGTCCTTGTGAGGTGCGGTCGAGGAAGCCGAGCTGCAGCAGGTAGGGTTCGACCACATCCATGATCGTATCGGGTTCTTCGCTGATGCCGGCAGCGATGGTGTTCAAGCCCACCGGCCCGCCGTTGTATTTCTCGATGATGGCTTTCAGTACGCGCCGGTCCACATCGTCCAGGCCGAGCGGGTCGACCTGCAGCAGGTCCAGCGCCTGGGAAGCGATCTCGCGTGTGACAACACCGTCGGCGCGCACCTGGGCAAAATCACGCACGCGGCGCAGCAGGCGCAGGGCAATGCGTGGTGTGCCGCGCGCGCGCTTGGCGACCTCGTCGACGCCGGTTGCTTCCATATCAACCTTGAGCATGTCCGCAGCGCGGCGCACGATCAATATCATCGCGTTCTTGTCGTAATAATCCAGGCGATAGACCGCCCCGAAACGGGCGCGCAGGGGCGCGGTGACCAGCGCCAGGCGTGTGGTCGCCCCGACAACGGTAAAGTGCGGCAGTTTGAGCCGGATCGAGCGCGCCGAAGGCCCCTTCCCGATGACGATGTCGAGCGCAAAATCTTCCATGGCCGGGTAGAGCACTTCCTCCACCACCCGCCCGAGACGGTGGATCTCGTCGATAAACAGCACGTCCCCGGCGCGCAGGTTGGTCAGGATTGCGGCCAGGTCGCCGGCGCGCTCGATGGCCGGGCCGGAAGTAGTCTTGATGTTGACACCCATCTCGTTGGCAAGCACGTTCGCCAGGGTGGTCTTGCCCAGGCCGGGCGGGCCGTAGAAAAGCACGTGGTCCAGCGCCTCGCCGCGCTGGCGGGCCGCAGCAATCAGGATAGCCAGGTTTTCCTTGACCTGGTCCTGCCCGATCAACTCGGTCAGCTTATGCGGGCGCAGGGTATTATCCACACGGTCGCCGGGTTTGGCTTCCGGGTCAAGGGGTCGGTCTTTCGCGGGGCGAGATGCTGGCGTTTTTGGGGTGCTCATGGAGTAAATTATACCCTTCACAGTCACAAATTGCGCTTTCTCACGAGAAAAAAAAGCGCAATTTGTGACCGGGACATTATCAGCGGCTTGAATCCTGCCGGTTTTTTGGTTATACTCGTGGCATGTGGATTCACTTGCCTTTATTTCAAATGGAGAAGCCCAAATGAACCGTGGCTCAAATTTTGGGGCGGCCCTGCCCTGGTATATCCTGAGTATCATGGCGTTGTGCCTGTTTTTGATGAGCGGCGCAATCCATTCCAGTGGCGGAGGCATTCTCGACTCGGGTTCCTCCAACTCCGGAGGCTGGTTCTTTTCCGACGGCGGATCATCCGGCGGCTCAGGCTGGGATTCCGGCGGCAGTTCAGACAGCGGCGGATGGAGCAGCGGGGGCGACAGCGGTGGCTGGGATTCGGGCGGTGGTGATAGCGGCGGCTGGGATTCAGGTGGCGGCGGCGACAGCGGGAGCTGGTGAGAATGTCTACGAATATGAGAAGTTGGATCATTTGTGGTGCCTTGCTGGTCATCATGCTCTGCACAGTTTTCTTCCTGCCCTCTTACCTTTATCTTGGGGCAGCCTTTTTCGCGTTCTCGATCGGCAATGCCGAGTTGAAAAAGGGCAGCGGCCAGGCAGCTTACCTGCCGCGCCCATCCTATGGGGCTTCACAGAACCTCAACCAGCCCGCCGTGCAGTCCGCGGCAACGGCCCAGGTACAACTCCCGGAGAGAAAGATGCCAGAAAACATCCCTGCTGACCTGAAATGCCCTTCATGCGGCGCAAGCATCAAGCCGACCGACAAAGTATGTCCCTTCTGCAAATCTGCGCTCCAGCCGCTGGTGGAGCTACCCGAACCGGCCAAGCTGGGCGGCCTGGAGATTGGCAAGACCGTGCGCGTCGTCCACCCGCAGAGCGGCGAGATTACCTATCGGGTGCGCGGGCGTTTACTCTATACCGAACTCTGGCAGGCCACCAGCGGCCCCACCGTCCCATGGACGCCGACCGGTAATTATTATGCCGGCTTTCTGCTCGACCCGGTCGCATACCTGCTCAACTGGCAGGAGCGCTTCTACTTGCTGACAGAAGTGCGCCCGCTGACCGACATGGACATCAACCGCGACTTCCTGCCGTATGCCAAGCAGTTCGCCCAGTCCAACCAGACGGCGAATGTGGAATTCCCCTATGCCGGAGCACGCTGGAAGATGGTGGACATCGGTCGTTTCGCCATCGAGTTCGAGGAGGGCGAAGGCAACCACCTGCACAAGGGCGCCATCGGGCGCTTCATCCACGCCGGCAGCGGTGGCGCCGGTGGCGCCACGGCCCTGGTGGTGGACGATTTCCAGAGTGGAGGCAGCGGCGGGCAGGATACGCTCTGGAAAGGCTTCCAGATCAAAGAAACCGACATCATGTTCTAATACGTTCCGTGGGGGGCTAAGCCCCCGACAAAGCAGAAGACATCATGTTCTAATCACAGGAGAAACCATGAAAAATATCTTTGGACGCTATACGCTGATCATCACCCTGCTCCTGGCCCTGGTCGCCGGGCAGGTGATTTCCTACTTTGCCTCGCCGGCGGCCTGGCAGGGTTTTATCAGTGTCCTGTCCCGCATTATCAGCATGATCGCTTTCTGGGGGCCGATCACTGCACTGATCTCGAGCGTGTTCGTCTGGATCGTGATGCGCCTGCTGGGGTTCGACTCGCTCGAGACCATCCGGCAGGAATCAGTGGACCAGAACAACCCCACCCCGGCTATCATCTTCGTAGGGACGCTGATCGCGAGTGTGCTCTTCCTGATGCTGGTTATCAGGCCCTGATCGCAGACGAAACGACCCCGACGCCGCTTGCAAGCGGCGTTTTTTTCATTCAAACTGGACGGCCATCAAACCATGCGCACTCTACACGTCATCTCGCATACCCACTGGGACCGTGAGTGGTACCAGCCTTTCCAGCAGTTCCGGCTCAGGCTGGTCCAGCTTGTGGACGGCCTGCTCGAGCTACTGGAAAAGAACCCGGATTTCAAGTTTTTCATGCTCGACGGCCAGACCATCGTGCTCGAAGACTACCTGTTCATGCGCCCGGAGCAGAAAGCGGTCCTGCGTGGGCACATCCAGACGGGACGCATCCTCATCGGTCCGTGGCATATCCTGCCGGATATGTTCCTGGTCGGCCCGGAGGCGCACATCCGCAACCTGTTACAGGGAGACCTCACCACCCGCAGATTCGGCCCGAAAATGCAGGTCGGCTACATCCCGGACCCGTTCGGCCATCCCGGGCAGGTCCCGCAGATCCTGCACGGCTTTGGTATCGACGCGGCCTGCCTGTGGCGCGGCATCGAAGATGACCAGCCGGTCGAGTTCTGGTGGCAGTCTCCAGACGGCTCACGCGTCTTCATGGCCAACCTGCGCGAGAGTTACTCCAACGGCGCCTGGCTGCAGACGGAGAACCTGCCGGTGTTCGCAGACTCAATCGCCGGGTTGGGGGCTTCCCTGGCTGCGCACTCGGCCGCAGCGGACCAGCTGATCATGCTTGGCACCGACCATATGCAGCCGCCGCCCAACACCTCGGCAGCCATCGCTTACGCCGACAAGGCGCTCAAGGATACGCGTGTAATCCATTCCACCCTGCCACAGTACATTGCGGCCGCCCGGTCATCGCTGGAGGGCAAGCAGTTGCCGGTGGTGACAGGCGAGCTGCGCGACTGCAAACGCATGCACCTGCTGCCCGGCGTGCTCTCCACGCGCATGTGGATCAAACAGCGCAACCACGCCAGCGAAAACCTGCTGACGAAATGGGTCGAGCCCTTCAGCATGTGGCAGGAGCTCGTTACCGTCGAACCCGGCCAGGCAGGAGCGCTGGCGCACAAGTCGGAAATACTGCACCAGGCCTGGCGGCTGCTAATGGAAAACCATCCACACGATTCGATCTGCGGCTGTTCCGTCGACCAGGTGCACGAAGAGATGAAACCGCGCTTCGACCAGGTCGACCAGATCGCTGATGAACTCGCCCGGCAAAGCCTGAAGGCCATCGCTGAAACCGTCTCCACCGACGGCCAGTTGGCGACCTTGAAAGCGCTGGTGGTATTCAACCCGTCCGGTTTCGCGCGCAGCGAGGCGGTCTCGGCCGAGTTCAGTCTGCCGCCGGAAGTCAGCACTTTCGAGATCGTCGACGAGTTGGGCAACGTACTCCCGCACGAAACCAGCAACACCGGGGCCAGGGAACTGCTTAACGTAGTGCTGGACCGCAAAGGCGCACGTGAAGGCCTTAAGGCCATCCATGACGGCATGATTGCCAACCTGGGCGTGCGCACTTTCAAGGCGCGCCGCGAGGGCAAACTCGTCCATCTGGATATCAGCATGTCCAAGGGCACGCCGGACAAAACCGTCTGGGAGCGCGGCTCACAGGAAGTTTTCGACCTGCTGAACGACCATACGCTTACCCATTGTCACGTCCGCGCCGTCCTGGGCGACGTCGTCCAGGCTGTCTTTAGCGCCCCTGCGACCCCCGGCCTGGGCTGGCGCACGTTCTATGTGCGCACCAGAGAAAGCAGCCTTCTGCCGGCTGTACTCAGCCCGCTCACGCGTGCGCTGCTGCCCCTGGCCAGCCGCTTCATCTCCGGCACATCCATTGGCCGGGCACTGCTCGCGCGCCTGCAGCGTGACACCTCCAGCGCGCCGCCTTACCACATCGAGAATGAGTTCTTCAGCGTCGAAAGCGAGCCGGACAGCACGTTTTCGATCACCGATAAACGCAACGGCGCCGTGTACCGCAAATTGAACCGCTTCGTGGACGGTGGCGACTGCGGCGACGAATACAACTACGCAGCGCCTGATGCAGATTTTCAGCCCGTCCCGCGTTTAATCGGCGTGAACGTACAGCGCGGGCCCGTCCTGCAGACCCTGACGCTGACCCTCTCCCTGCAGGTCCCGCCGCGCCTGAACCGTAACCGCAAAGCGCGGGTGGCCCGGGGAAAGTACTTTGTCGCCATGCCGATCACCTGCCGCGTCAGCCTTGCGGCAGGCGTCCCGCGCGTGGATGTGCATACCACGCTCGAAAACAACGCCCAGGACCACCGCCTGCGTGTGCACTTCCCGGTGCCGTTCGATGTGGATTCCGCCGAACACGATGGGCACTTCGAAATCGTGCGCCGCAAGACCGGCGTGCCGGAATTCGACCGCAGCATCTGGATCGAGGATCCGCGCCCCGAGGTGCCCCAGCGCGCCTTTACGGACGTTTCGGACGGCCGGGTTGGGCTGATGCTGGCCAATCGCGGCCTGCCGGAAGTTGAAGTCTTGAAGGTCAATCATGGAAGCGAAATCGCGCTGACGCTGCTGCGTTGTGTGGGCTGGCTCTCGCGCGACGACTTCCAGACCCGCCGCGGGCATGCCGGCCCCGAAGAGGCCACTCCCGGCGCGCAGATGATCGGCGCGTGGTCGTTCGACTATTCCATCATCCCGCACGGTCCGGAACGGCCGCATGAACTGGCTTACGGCTTCGAAACGCCCCTGCGCGCCGTGACGACCACCGTACATGCAGGCAGCCTGCCGGGAAAGGGTTCCTTTGTGGCCGTCCAGGGAACCGGTTTCATCGTCAGCGCCGTCAAGCGCGCCGAGAGCGGCCGGGGCTGGGTGGTACGCGGCTACAACCTGGGCACAGAGCCGCTCGAAGTCACGCTGACACCCTGGAAGCGCTTCAAATCCGCGGCGCGGGTGAACCTGGCCGAGCAGAAGATCGCCAATCTAGTGGTGGACAAAGCCACAGGCAGTGTGCATCTGCCAGTAAAAGGCCACGAGATTGTAACTGTCTGGTTCGACGGGTAATTTTGCTAAGTTTCTAACCTGTGCCCGGGTGTTGATCTGCCCCTTGGTGCTGCTGTTCCAGACGGTCAAGCGCGAACACCTGTTGAGCTTGGTGATCTTGCTGCTCTACAGCGGTGCGGCGGCAGTATATTATTTGTTTATTGATAAGAAAACATATTGAGAAATTAGAAAAACTGAAGATTTTATTCCCCGTTTTTGACATTTGCCGAAACTTGCCGACTGAGCTTTGAAAGGGTATAAATTTAACCAGTATTCTATATTTCAGCTGCCAGAAATTGCAGAAATCCTATTGCATTTTCTGCTCTGGTCCTCGTAGGCTTTATTCTCTCTTGAGTGGTCACTTGCATCTCGCGCCCAGGATGAATTAAATTGCGCCATTGTCTTAATTGCCCAATTTGCGACATTGCGTCGTTCGGAAGAATATCCATTTGTATTGCAACAGCCACCAGAGTTTCTAAGCTCCAAGTCTCAAGCTTGTTGGGTTGGGTAGGCTTACCAACAGTCAACGCCCTACTCGTAGAAATCGCACCACTTTTGGTAGGTGCATCTTGCGTTAATCTTTCTAATAACAAAGCCTCGGCAATTGACCCCGCAAGAATCATGCAGGTTTTTTTAGTCTTCTCGGTTCCACTGCTAATTGCCACATTTAACTCGGCAATATCCCTTTCAATAATTAATTTTAGATCTTTATTCTTTAATTTCGATAAGTCCAATCTGATTGGAGGATATCCGCTCTTCGGCAAGCTTCTAAAGTTATTAGCTAACGGCTGTGAAGAATTTGGGGATGATATTGTACTTGCTGGTCTACCACTAATAGCATTGTAATAGTCTGGGTCTGCATATTTAGTAATGCTTATCCCATGCTCATGTGCAAACTTAAGAGCTGCATGATCAGGGCGTAAATTGCAGCTGGCAGCATACGCATGAATAAGTTCATGTACTCTACGATACTTTAGATCTAATTTCTTTTCTAGTTTTGAATGAATCTCAGAATTTACTCGAATAGTTTCGCTCATTATCAACTCGTACGACGCTTAGATTTATTTATCGACAATTCTTTCCTAACGGTTCCAGCAGTTGTTCCGAGTATTTGCGCTATTTCATCAGCTGCGAAACCAAGTTTATCAAGAAATAGTATTTTTTCCACGTTGCTTTTCAACTCACCAGCTTGGATTATCTTATAAGCTTCAAGATTTACTAACTGCCTCAAAGAATTTGCTATTTCTTGCAATTCATTTCCGCTTTGGGGTTTTTCGCTAGCCATTGGAATCACTCTCCTTCTTGCTATGAGAAGCCGTTTTCGCATTTCCTAGCGCCAAATCGACAATCAGGTATTTAGATTTATGAGGTTTTCGATCCCCCATGTCTTCAACAATCCCTAGCCCCAACCATTTCTGCCAAAGAACAGAAACTGTTTGCCGACTTATCCCAAGCGTGTCTTCGATGTCTCGAGTAGTTTTAGTTCCATCTGAAAGCTCATATACTCTAAGTTCTTTTGACGTTGGGAAAATCTTACTCAAACGTTTTTCTATTTCTGGATAGGCAAGGATTCGTAAATAGTTTGCTATTAGGCCATGAGTCTGATTAAGAACTCTTAACTCAATCAACAATTCTTGAAAGTCGCTCTCTGTCATGATTTACCTTCCTTTTCTTTCTTCAAAGTTTTTAGAAGACCTAACTTATCAACAAAAATGATATTTCCAGATTTATCAGTAGTTTGTTCAATAATATCGTTTTCTAATAACTGAGCAACAAATCGGCTGACAGTAGGTTGGCTGGTTTGTGCTATTCTAGCAATTTCAACTTGTGAAAGATGGCGGGGATCTAAGAGTAATGAAAAAATGCTTCCGCGTATAGGTGTTAATAGCTTTTTAAAATCCTGAATTTTTGCTTTACTTTCTTCCTTCTTCAACTGCTCATACTGTGGGCGATAATGGGCGGAAATAGGCACAAGTAAGTCTCGAATTTCCGTAAGCAATGCAATCATTTTTTCTTCTCTGGTAATTTCCATAAACACCTTCTTTACCAAAATGGCTTATTTTATACGCATATGCACATATTAGCGTATATGGGATGGAAAGCACAATATGTGGGTTGTTATGATAAATTATATAACCATATATGGGAGAAGTCAAGTTGGTAATGTGAATAAACTTTACTCCTGGTAATAGAAACAAGAGTGTAGATTACCAAGATGGGGGCGAGCAATGAGCGGTTAAATCGTTTCTCGTTACTCGTTTCTCATCCTCTGCCTGTTTCTGTTAGAATCCTGACATCCCAAGTTTGGAGATTTCTCTTGATTACAAAACCTTTCCTGATCGATGAATTCCGCGCGCTCGGCATGCAGCCGGGCGATACCATTTTCGTGCACAGCGCCTACTCGAGCCTTTCGCGCACTGAAGGCGGCGTGGACGGCGGTCCCCAGACCGTGATTGACGCCATCCTGGAAACGGTCGGCCCCGAAGGCACGCTGATCATGCCGACCTTCAACTACGACTTCCTGCGCGGCACACCCTGGGACATCCGCACGACTCCCTCCCAGATGGGCGTGCTGACCGAGCTGGTGCGCAGCGACCCGCGCGCCAGGCGCATGTTCCACGCCATCTATTCGATGGCCGCCATCGGCAAACACGCCGAGGAACTGGCCGCGCACCAGTCGAACGACTGCTTCGGCGAGACGACCATCTTCGGCAAGTTCCGCGAATGGGACGCCAAAATCCTGATCCTGGGCCTGCCCTACAGCAAATCGATCACCTTCCTGCACCACTGCGAGCAGGCAGCCAAAGTCGATTACCGCTTCCTGAAGGACTTCAAAGGCACCGCCATCGACATGCAGGGCAAGCCACACGAGGTCTCTTACACCATGTTCGTGCGCGACGTGGACAAGGGCGTGGTGCTCGATTTCGAACCGATCGGCGCGCTGCTGGATGCGCAGGTAGTGGCTATCCGCAAAGTTGGTTTGGGCGACGTGCGCCTGATGAAGTGCAACGACGTCTTCCGGGTGGCGGTCAAAGCCATGCAGGCGCATAAAGGCCCTGGGTTGACCTACATCCTCGAGACGCCGGACAAGGCCAAGGACTGGATCCCGCCCATGAAGCCGATCTCGTCCCTGAAGGATGTGCTGGCCGAGATTTACCCCCTACACCGCACGCTGGCCTCCGACGGGCTGGACGCCGCCCTGGATATCGTTGGGGCTTACCTGCCCGAGAACGCCCACTACAAGATCGAGACCTACGCCCCACTGACGCCGGTCTGGACCTGGTATGTGCCGGAGCGCTACGTGGTGCACAAGGCCTATTTGGAAACAGAGGACGGCCAACGCATCGTCGATTTCGAGGACAACCCACTGCACCTGCTCTCGTATTCGCTGCCGATGGATAAGCTACTACCGTGGGCCGAACTGGAGCCGCACCTGTACTTCAACGAGAAGCGCCCGCATGCGATCCCGTGGAAATTCAAATATTACGACCGCGACTGGGGCTTCTGCCTGCCCAAAAACCTGTTCGACAGCCTGCCGCGCGACAAAAACTATCACGTGGTCATCGACGTCGAATTCGTCACCGACCCGGCGGCCAAGGGCTTCAAGGTAGCGACGGCCACACTGCACCCGCACGAAGAGCCCAACCCGGCTGCGGGCGAGATCTTCGTCATGGCGCACATCTGTCACCCCAGCCAGGCCAATGACGACGCCGCCGGCGTGGTCACCGCGCTGGAAGTGGCGCGCCGTCTGGCGGCGAAGCCGCTGCCGGCCGGTTCGATGAGCGTGCGCTTCTGGTTCGGCCCCGAGACGATCGGCACGATCGCCTACCTGGCCAATAACGAAGCACTGATCCCCGCTTTCCGCGGCGGCATCTTCGTCGAAATGACCGGCAGCGACAACACGCTTGCGCTGCAGCACACCCGCCAGCACGAAGCGCTGATGGACAAGGTCGGACAGTATGTGCTCAGGAAGCGCGGGGGCGAATTCCGTGAGGGCACCTTTGCGGATGTGATCGCCAACGACGAACGTGTGCTGAACGGGCCGGGCGTCAACGTGCCGTGCATCTCGGTGACGCGCTTCCCGTACCCGGAATATCACACCAGCGACGATAACCTGGAGATCATCCACGAGGACAAGCTGCAGGAAGCCGCGGACGTGATCGAGGAGATCATCCGTATCTACGCCACGAACTACCTGCCCAAGCGCAAGTTCCGCGGGCCGGTGTTCCTCTCCGGCCACGGCCTGTTCGTGGACTGGCAGACCAACTGGGACCTGAACCGCGCCATCGAAAAGATGATGATGCGCTTCGAAGGAAAGCAATCAGTCTTTGAGATTGTGGATGAGTTGGGATTGGATTACTGGGATACGCGCGAGTACATCGAGAAGTTCCGCATCAAGGGGCTGATCGAGGCGCTGCCGATGCCGGAAGTTGCAGAGAAGGCTTAGAGAACGGGAGAAGGAAGAAGGTGGAAGAAACGAGAAATGAGCAGGGCGGCTTGCGGGCCGTTCTTACTCGTTTCTTTTTTTCACATTTCTCATTTCTTTTACTACCCCAACACTGCGTTTACTTCCTGCACTTCTTGCGCGGATAAATGCCAATCCGCGGCCTTGGCGTTGGCCTGCACCTGCTCGGGCTTGGTTGCACCGGAAATCACCGAGCACACCGCCGGTTGAGCCAGCAGCCAGGCGTGCGCCAGTTCCGATAAGTCGTGCCCATGGGCGTTCGCCCAGGCCTCCAGTTTTTCAGTTTTGTCGTAGTGCGCGTCCGTCATGAAGCCCTGGACGTAGGTGCTGCTCTGGCCACGCGACCCTTTCGGGGCCGGCTGGCCGCGCCGGTATTTACCGGTCAGGAAGCCGCCAGCCAGCGGGAAATACGGCACAAAACCGACCTGGTGCGCCTCGCAACAGGGTAAAACTTCACGCTCGACGGCCCGTTCGAAAAGGTTATATTCCAACTGCATGGCAGCAAATGGCGTCCAGCCGCGCACTTCGGCCAGCAGGTAGGCGTGCGCCAGTTGCCAGGCAGCAAACTTCGAGGCGCCCACGTAACGCACTTTACCCGCGCGTACCAGGTCATCAAGCCCGCGCAGCGTTTCCTCGATGGGTGTGTGCTCGTCCCAGCAATGGACGTAATACAGGTCGATGTGGTCGCTTTGTAAACGGCGCAAGCTGCCTTCGACGGCGTTCATCATATGATAGCGTGAGGCGCCCTGGTCGTTGGGGCCATCTCCGCTCTCCATCACGAATTTGGTTGCCAGCACCACTTTATCCCAACGCCCCTTGAGCGCCTTGCCAAGCGTAGTTTCCGATTCGCCTTTGGTGTAAATATCCGCCGTATCGATGAAATTGATCCCCAGGTCGAGTGCCAGGTCGATGATATTTTTCACCTGCGCTTCGGAGGCCACGCTGCCAAAGCGGTTGGTACCCAACCCGATTACCGAGACTTTCACCCCGGCTTTGCCAAGCTGACGATATTCCATAAGCCACCTCCGCTACAAAAGTAAATGGCAAGGCTCCACGCGGAGCCTTGCCATTTTGATCTGAAACTTCAGACGACCGGCAACTCTTCCGCTGTTCTCATCTCGTTGAACGAGCGGATCGAAACTTCCAGCATGGTCAGGTCGGGCTCGCGGGTGGTCAGCTTTTGCAATGCGAGATTCGGCTGGATCAGCCAGCGCACCCAGGGTAAATCAAGATGGTTGGCCACCCAGCGGATATATTCCAACGCCACACCCGCCAGCACCGGGATGAGCAGGATGCGCCCCAGGATCTGCCAGACCACCGGTAACGGGTGCAAAAAGCTAAAGACCAGGATTGACAAGATGACCAGCGTCAGCAAGAAAGATGTCCCGCAGCGCGGATGCTCCAGCGGGAACTTCGCCACGCTCTCGGGCGTCAGTTCTGCTCCAGCTTCGAAGGCATTGATGGTTTTGTGCTCGGCGCCATGATATTGAAACAGGCGTTTGACATCTGGCATCTTGCCGATGGCCCATATATATCCAACGATGAGCAGCAGGCGGGTTATTCCTTCAACAGCCGAGCCCGCCCAGACGTTAAACCCCAGCCATTGGCTGAGTTTCCCAACTCCGTACGGGACAAGGAAAAACAAGCCGACGCTAAAAGTCAGCGAAACGATCATGGTGACATATAGCAGCGGGCCTTCGAGTTTTTCCTCCTCGCCAGTCTGGACGTTGGCCGAGATGGTCAGCGCTTTGATGCCCAGGCCGAGCGCATCCCAGAGCAGGATCGAGCCGCGCAAGAACGGGATCTTGGCAATCTTCGACTGGTAAATCCCGGATAGTTTCTCGGTATGAACCTTGATCTCGCCATCCGGGGCGCGCATGGCAATCGCAAGGGCCTTCTGCCCGCGCATGAGTACGCCTTCAAGAACAGCCTGTCCGCCGTAGGTGATAATTCGGTCTTCCATAAGGATAATGCCTCGCTTTCACTTGGACCGTAGACGGTGGACGGTGGACCGTAAAACCGGCCGGGCCGGAAGACTTTCACGGTCTACCGTCCATGGTCCATCGTCTACAAATTGAAAAAGAAATGGATCAGCGCGTCGATGCCTTTATACCAGGTGGGCAAATGCTGCTTCTCATTGGGAGCATGCAGGTTATCGTCTGGAAGGCCAAACCCGGTCAGAACCGACTCGATCCCTAGAATAGATTGCATCTGGGCCACGACGGGGATCGAGCCGCCTTCGCGCCGGAACATGGGCTTGCTGCCCCAGACCGTCTCCAGCGCGTTATACATGGCCTGCACTGCCATGCTGTGCCGGTCGGAGATGGAGGCCGGGCCGCCCTGCATCTTGATCAGCTCCCAGGTGATGGTCTTTGGGGCGTTCTGCTGCAGGTACTCCTCCAGCGATTGGTATATCTCCTCGGGGTCCTGGTGCGGCACAAGCCGGCAGGTGATCTTTGCCATGGCATGCGCCGGCAGCACGGTCTTGATGCCCTGCCCGGTGAAACCCGAAAGCATGCCGTTGATCTCCAGGGTCGGGCGCGCGCCGACGTGTTCAAGCGGCGTATACCCTTCTTCGCCCCATAACAGCGGCACACCGGTCATCTCCATGAAGTGTTCCATGTCCATCGGCAGGCGGGCAAATTCGGCACGCTCCTCGGCACTCAAAGGCGGGATGTCGTCATAAAAACCCGGCAGGGTCACGCGTCCCTTCGAGTCGTGCATACCGGCAATTAATTCCGACAGTGCAACCGCCGGGTTATGGACCACCCCGCCGTACAGGCCGGAATGCAGGTCGCTGGCCGGCCCATGCACACGTAGTTCGAAGGCAGCCAGTCCACGCAGGCCATAGGTAATGGTGGGATAGTCCTTCCCCATCATGCCGGCATCCGGGTTAAGGGCCACATCGCTTTTGAGTAAATCCTTGTGTTCGGCGATGAATTTATCGAGCGCAGGTGAGCCAATTTCCTCCTCACCCTCGATCAAAAACTTGACGTTGACAGGCAGCGGTCCATAGCTTGTAATCGCTTCGAGCGCGCTGAAAACGGCCACATCCTGTCCTTTCATATCGGACGTGCCACGGGCGTATAAATTATCGCCACGCACCACGGCCTCGAACGGGCCAGATTCCCACAATTCAAGCGGATCAACCGGCTGGACGTCGTAATGGCCGTAGATCAGGACGGTCGGCTTGCCGGGCGCACCGAGCCATTCGCCATACACCAGTGGATGCCCGGCCGTCGGCATCACGGCCACTTTGTCAATCCCGAGTTGCTTCAGGCGGGCCGCCACCCATTCAGCGGCATGCTGTATGTCAGCCCTGGCTTCAGGATTGGTTGAGATCGATGGGATCGCAACCAGCTCTTTCAGGCTATCCAAAAATCCGGCTTTGTGTTGGTGGGCATAATCGAGCGCTGCCTGGCGATGATCGGTCATAGGAGTCTCCAAAACAATTTGCGGCGCACAATAAGTGCGCCGCAAATTGTATCAGGCTTTGGGTTTCCTGGCAAAAAGGTCTGGCTTACGGGGTCGGCTGGGCCGTCGATTCGAGCGAACGGCGGGTGACCAGGAACCAGTCTGAAATGGTCAGGAAACGGTCACTGGTATCCCAGTCCCTGCCGGTCCACGCCGTAAGAATAGACAGGATAATAGAGTGGCAGCGCGGGCAGTTCTTTGGCAAAGACCACCTGGAAGTTGCGGTACAGGCGCGTACGGGCCTCGAAATCGGTGTTGACGCGCGCCTGCTCGATATACTCGCTGGCCGGACGGTTATCCCACTGGGTATAGTTCTGTCCGCCGGTGGCCTCGGATTGATGCCAGAACGGATACGGATCAGGGTCAGGTAAACGCACCAGATTCAAATCGACGAGTGCGGCATGGTAGGCACGCGGGTCCAAGCGATCATTTCTGAGCGTGTCATAGGGCACGGCTTCAAGATCGACTTTCAGCCCAACAGTCGCCCAGTTTTGCTGGATGAGCTCGGCAATGGCGGTGTGCAGGCTATCGTCCGGATAAACGAGCGTGAGCTCGAGCGATTTACCGTCTTTGTTCACGCGTACCCCGCTACCACCGGCCGGGATCTTATACCCGTTGGCTTTGAGCAAGGCAATTGCACCTTCGGGATCATAACCAACATGTTCAATGTTATCGTAATAGGCCCACGTGTTTGGGAATAGAGGCCCGTCCGCCAGGATTGCCTGTCCCTGCAGGAACTTATTCACAATCATCTGGCGATTTAGCGCCATCATCAGGGCGCGGCGCAGCTTGGCATCCTGAAGGAAAGGCACCTCGGCATTATTCAGGTTGAACAGGATCAGACTCAACTCCGGTAGACGGCCAGTATAAAGGGATAGATTTGGTTCACTCAGCGCTTGCTGGAGAACGTCCGGGGTAATTTCGCTAATTCCAAGCACTTGCCCCTGGTGGTAAGCATCCAGTGCAGCCGCAGAGGATGAATAGTAGTGAAAAATGATCTGCTCGATGAATGGTTTCTTGCCATAATATTGATCGGATGCGCGCAGTTCAATACCCTTTACCTGCCCATTTTCCACGATCAAGCGCTCAAAGCGATATGGACCCGTCCCCACCGGGGCAAGGTTGAAAGGCGCTGCGGCCATCTGGTCAGGCGGCGTGCTCTCGAGCAGGTGCTTGGGAAGCAGGCCAAAAGTCAGGTAGTCCAAAAATGGGGCAAAGGGTTCGGGGAGGATGAACTGCAGCGTCCTGTCATTCAGCTTCTTGACTTGCACCTCCTTCCACATATTGCGCACATCCTCGGGAAAGAGCGAGGCATCGCTTTTGATCAAGTCCAGAGTGAAGATTACGTCGTCGCTCGTTACCGGCTGGCCGTCTTGCCAAAGAGCATCCGGCCGTATGGAAAAATTATAGGCGGTGCCGTCCGGCCGGACACCCCACGAATCGGCCAAATCGGGTACAGGCAGGCCGCGCGCGTCAAACTTGATCAGGCCGCTAAAAATCAAGCGGTCGATATCACGGTCAGGAGCATTGTTCTGGTCAATCAGGGGATTCAAACGGCTCATGGAGCCGATTAACGCCTCGGTATAGATACCGCCGGCGGTGGGCTTTGGAGCAAAGACCGGGCCCGGTTGCTGCGTGAGCAACAAGACTCCCACCACTACCAGCGTTACAACGACAACCAGGATTTGCCAGCGTAGTTTTTTCATAGGAAATAAAGAAAGGCCTGTTTCCCGGACGAACCTGCCCGACCCACGCCGTCCCGACATTGCACCTGGCATATATTTGCCCTGAACCCAAGATGCGGGGGAGTACAGGTGTGTCTTTCGGGAGGCCAGGTGAAACGGCCTTTCGACAAATCGCTACCGCAAGTTTAGTGGTAGAGCACGAGTTCCAAAATCGCGAGGGCGAAGAACAGCACCGCAAGAGCAATGGTCACATAGAACAAAGTCTTCTCGATACCGCGACGCGCAGTGAAGACCGAACCCGTGTCAGCGCCGGTCAGACCCCCCAGGCCTGCGCCCTTGCTTTGCAAAATAACGCTCGCGATCAGGGCGACGGACGTAATAATCAAACCGATGTTCAGATAAGTTTCCATTTTTTCTTTAGTCTCCTGTAGATTTAACTTGGACATTATACTGCGGTTTTCAAAATCCGTAACAAAAACGCCGCAATCGCAAGTAGAATAAATTTAGAATATATCATCGATCTTGAGGCCAGCATGTACGAAATAGTCGTCAATTTGCATATGCACACAGTTTACTCCGACGGGAGCGGCACGCACAAGGATATTGCTCGCGCGGCGCTGAAGACCGGCCTTGATGCTGTGATCGTCACGGATCACAATGTGCTGGTCTCCGGCCTGGAAGGATACTATACAGAAGGCAAAAAACGTGTCTTGATGCTGGTTGCCGAGGAAGTCCACGATCAGGCGCGTCTTCCACAAAAAAGTCATCTCCTGGTATTCAACGCGACCAGGGAAATGGCAACCTTTGCGTCCGATCCGCAGAGCTTGATCGATAGTGTCCGCCATGCTGAGGGATTATCTTTCATCGCTCATCCGTATGACCCGGAATGCAAACCAATCAAGGAAGTGGACATTTCCTGGGTCGATTGGGAAACGCAGGGCTTCACGGGCCTGGAATTATGGAATGGTTTGAGCGAATTGAAGATTCACGGCCATTCATTCCTGCATATCCTTTTTTATGCATTTTTCCCGAGTTTCCTGGCCCACCAGCCGCCCAAGCAGACTCTGGATAAATGGGATGAATTGCTCAAAGAGGGGATTAAGCTCATCGCCATCGGCGGGTCGGACGCGCACGCCTTTCACGCCCGCAAGGGCCCGCTACGGCGCGTATTATATCCATACGATTTCCATTTCAAGACGATCAATACCCATATCTTTATCCCCACCGCCCTCACTGGAGAGTTGGAGGCAGACCGCAAAATGATTTATGGGGCCCTTGCTGCCGGGCACGCTTTTATTGGCTACGACCTGCCCGGCCCCACGCGCGGATTCCGTTTCACGGTGCAGGGAAAGGAGTCGACCGCCATGCTCGGTGACGAAATCCCTGCCGAGGGCGGCGTGACACTCAAGGTCAAACTCCCGGCAGCTGCCGAATGCCGCTTGCTCAAAGATGGAAAGCTGATCCAGAAATGGAAAAACCAGGAGGCCTGTACTTACGTCACAACCCGGCCGGGAGTCTATCGTGTGGAGGTCTACCGGCATTATTTGGGAAAACGTCGCGGCTGGATTTTTAGCAATCCGATTTATGTGAAGTAAGGAACCTGCGCCGAACAAGTTCTGATTACAATCTCCATTCCCAAATCCCCTAAAATCGACTAAAATACAGCCCGCTTTACTAAAGGTCGCGCGCAACCCCACATAGTCCGCCCTGCAACTCCGCAATAAGCATGCGGGGCGGGGCAAGCCCGTGCGATTCTTTCCGCCCCCGGCTGCGCCTACGGCGTCGTCCGGGAGCTATCCCGAGGAAAGGAGGTTTTTTCCCTATATGCGTACATATGAACTGGTTTGTATTATCCATCCCGACTTGGACGAAAATGCTTTTAAAGGCATCGTCGAAAAGGTGAGTGGCTGGGTTGGCGAAGCAGGTGGTAACGTAGATAAAGTGGATATTTGGGGCCGTCGTCGCATGGCTTACAGTATCCGCAAGCAACGCGAAGGGCAGTATGTTCTGTTCAACGTCAGCCTGCCCCCGCTTGCCGCCGCAGGACTGGAGCGTAACATCCGCTTCCAGGAGTCTATCCTGCGCTCCATGCTTACACTGGTTGAAAAACCTGTTGCTTAGACTGGGACGATTGTCCCGGTACTCGTCGGCCAATTGATGAATGTAAGGAGAGAATTATGAGCCGGGGTTTAAACAAAGTCATGATTATAGGCCACCTGGGTCGCGATCCTGAAATGCGCTACACCCCTTCCGGCCGTCCGGTGACGACCTTCACCGTTGCCACCAGCCGTTCATGGAATACCGTGGACGGTGAGCGCCACAGCGAAACCGAATGGTTCAACGTGGTGGCCTGGGGTAACCTGGCAGAAATTTGCAAGCAATACCTGACCAAGGGCCAGCAAGTCTATGTCGAAGGCCGCTTGCAGACACGCCGCTGGGACGATAAGGAAGGCAACAAGCATAGCAGCGTTGAGATCGTTGCCAACGAAATGATGATGCTGGGCGAACGTCGTGACGCAAACAGCACGAATAATCACCCGACGGAAACAACAGCCGAGGAGCCCGAGCTTGCATCAACCGACGAGGACGAATTCCCCTTTTAATGCCCGGCAAACTTAAAATGCGGGATGAATATATCTGGCTCAAGGGTCCCTTAGCCTACATCCTTAGAAAACCCGGGTACTAAAATTTACGCGGCGATTGGTTGCCGCAATCGGAGTAGATATCCATGGACGATAGAAACGAAAGAGAAGAGGGCGGCGGATCTGGCGAGCGGCGTTATTTTTCACGCCCCAAGATCTGCGCCTTCTGCACGGATAAAAACCTGAAGATCGATTACAAGCACGGTGATATGCTGCGCCGTTACGTCACCGAAGAGGGCAAGATCCGCCCCCGTCGCCAGACCGGCACCTGCGCCAAACACCAGCGCGAATTGGCGGCTGCGATCAAACGCGCCCGCCAGATCGCCCTGCTGCCCTTCGTGTACGAAGGCCGGGACAGTTAGCAAGTACCCGGTTCACTCCATTACGCAGCACATAGTATATCGAGGCCAGTATGCCCAAAAATGCAAATCTCAGCAAAAAACACGTCGCCCACCTGGAGCAGGTGCGCCGCCAGACCCAGGCGATCAAGACGGGCGCGATCATTTTGATCGTGCTCGTCGTGGGCCTGGTCAGCTATGGCATCTTGATGGATACGACCATCAAGCCTTATCGCCCTGTGGCCAGCGTCAACGGCGAATGGATTACCGTGCACGAATTCCAGGCGGCGGGCAAGTTCCAGCGCTTGCAGTTGATCCAACAATACATGCAGTATGTGCAGTACGCGCAAATGTTCGGCGTCAGTGATCCGATGAACGACCAGAACTTCGGCCCTGCCATGCAGCAGATTTCCACCCAACTCAACGATTCGGCGCAGTTTGGCCGACAGATGCTGGATTTGGAAATCTCCAACAAACTGATCCGCCAGGAAGCAAAAAAGAAGAACATCGTCGTCAGTGCCGCGGATGTCGACAAGGCCATGCAGGAAGGGTTCGGTTACTTTCCCAACGGCACACTTACGCCTGAGCCAACCATCCCCACCCCCGTCGAACCGACCCTCAACCCGACGGAGTTGGCGCTGGTGACCCTTACGCCTACGCCGGGGCCGGTCTTGACCGAGACGCCGACGATCACCGCTACGCTTGATCCGTCAATTACGCCAACCGTAACCGAGATTCCGACCAGCACCCCGACCACGGGACCCACAGAAACGCCCGGGCCAACTTTCACGCCACAACCTACTGCCACGCCGATTACACTCGAGGGTTATCAGGAGCTCTTGAAAACCCAGGTGGCAACTTTGAATACACAGGCGGGACTGACCGAAAGCGATTTCCGTACGTATTACGAAAACAACCTCTACCATCAAAAACTCCAGGAGCTGGTCGTTGCCGACCTGAAGCCCACCCAAGAACAGGTCTGGGCGCGGCACATCCTGGTCGATACAGAGGACGAAGCCAAAAAAGTTATCGAACGCCTGAACAAGGGCGAAGATTTTGGCAAAATCGCTGCCGAACTTTCCAAGGATACGGGCAGTGGTGCAAAAGGTGGCGACCTGGGCTGGTTCGGCTCCGGTATCATGGTTAAGGAATTCCAGGATGCTGCTTTTGCCCTGAAAGTGGGCGAAATCAGCCAGCCAATAAAATCGCAGTTCGGCTATCACATCATCCAGGCTCTCGGCCACGAAGAGCGCCCGCTTAATGAGGCCGATTTCAAGAAATATAAGGACCAGACCTTTACGGATTACCTGGCAAAGCTGAAAGAGGCTGCGAAGATCGAGGAATATGATCTCTGGAAGGAAGTCGTACCAACGGAGCCGGCGCTTCCACAGCAGCAATGAAATTAGGAATTAGATCGGTAAATCAAAGCGCTTCTCTGTTAACAGAGGGGCGCTTTTGATTTGGAGGCTTTCAGGCTATACTAAAGAGGCATAGAAAAATCAGTACCGCCAGACGCCTCTACACGCCGAGATTGAGCGGGAAAGCACCGCCTACTCAACCAACGGTTGCTCAGGAATTAAGGCACAAAAAAGTCTCCTCAAACCGGATGGTTGCGGAGACTTTTTTGTTTTTCGTTTTTTCTTTTTTCATCCTTCCCACCTTCATACTTCATCCTTGCCGTCCTAGCATCTCCTCACTGACCTCATCCAGCCGCAGGGAAATGATCTGGCTGGTCGAATCGCGGCCCATGGTGATACCGTAGATCACGTCCGCCACCTGGACGGTGTTGCGGTTGTGGGTGACGACAATGAACTGGGTCTGCTGCCCGAGTTCCGAGAGCAGGTCGCGGAAACGGCCCACATTGGCCTCATCGAGCATCGCATCCACCTCATCCATGACGCACACGGGCGTGGGAGAGACTTTGAGCAGCGCAAAGACCAGCGAGATGGCGGTCAGCGAGCGCTCGCCGCCCGAGAGCAGCGAGAGGCCCTGCTCGCGGCGGCCGGGCAGCCGGGCTTCGATATCGATGCCGGTCTCGGTCAGGTTGTCCGGATCGGTCAGGATCAGGCGCGCCGAACCGCCGCCGAACAGGCGCGTAAAGATCGACTTGAATTCGGTCGCCACGGCTTCGAAGGTTTTATTGAAATCGCGCCGGGTCAGCTCGTCCAGTTCGGCGATCACCTGGCGCAGGTCAGATTCGGCTTTCTTCAGGTCGTCCACCTGCGTGGTCATAAAGCTGTAACGCTCCTGCACCGACTCGTATTCCTGCTGGGCTTCCATATTCACCGCGCCCATACGCCGCAGTTGCGCGCGCTTCTGGGCCAGGTGCTCTTCCAGGTCAGCGGCCAGGGCAGTCACCATAGGCAACTGTTCCACCATCCCGTCCAGCGGCAGGGGCACCGGACCGGAAACATCCGTGGCATATTCGAATTCCACCAGGCCGAAGTCTTCCTCTATACGGCGGCGCAGCGTCTCGAGCGCCTCCTGCCGGCGGCCCAGGTCCAACTGCGCCTGCGAATTGTGGCGTTCCACTATCGCCAGCGAACGCTGCACACCGGCTTCCTGTTCCTGTAAGGTGGCTTCCTGTTTTTCGGCTTCTTCCAACTGCTTTTCGGCCGGTTCGATCAAAACCCGTAGCGACTCGATCTGCGCATGCAGGTCGTGTTCGCGCGTATGCAGGTCATTCTTTCCGGCATCCAACTGCTCAAAAGCGGAGTCGACCTCGCTCACGCGCTGCCCGGCCGACTGGATCTGGGCCAGCACCCGCTCGAGCGCCTGCTGGCGGTCGTGCTGCCGCGCGCGGGCATCGTTCACCGTGCGCTCCGAAACCGACACACGCGCGCCCCAGTACGTCACCTGTGAAGTCAGCTCGTCCAGCGCCAGGCCGGCAATTTCGCCGTTCAGCTTGCGGACGAAGTTCCCAGCTTCGTCCAGTTTCCGCTCCACGTCTTCCAGGGCAAGCTCCGTCTCGGTCTGGTCGCGCTCCGAAGCCGCCACTTCCCCGGCCAGGGCATCCTTCTGCCCGGCCTGCCAGTCACGCTGGCGGCGCGCCGACTCATAGGCCAGCGAAGCCTGTTGTTCGGCGGTGCTGGTTTCGTCGAATTTCATGTGCAGCTCGTGCACACTTGTTTCGCGCATGGAAATTTCCTTGTGCAGGCCAGCCGTTTCGGCCGTCAGACCGGCTAGCGTTTCCGTCAGGCTGTTGAACCCGGCCACGACGTTTTCGAGTCTTTCGGTTAACTCGCGTTTTTCGCGCGGGCGACTCAACGCGGCGACGCGCACTTCCTTCCCGGCGTGCACCAGACCATTCGCGCGGAAAACCTCGCCCTTCAACGTAACCAGCCGCGCAGCGGGAAGCGCCGTACGCAGTTTGCGGGCAGCAGCCCGGTCACGCACGATGACGGTATTTCCGAGCAGGGCGTCCACTGCCGGGCGTAGCTCTGCTTTTGTTTTAATTAAATTGGATGCCAGCCCGAGTAACGCCTCATCATCAGGGAGCTTCAGTGCCCCATTGCTTTTTGCACTATCGAGCGACAGGATGACCGCTCTACCCGTGGCCTGCTCCAACAGCTCAAGCGCCTGATCTACACCCTGGCCGGACTCGACCACCACCACATCGAAAGCCTCGCCGAGCGCGGCGGCAATGGCGGTTTCGTATTCTCCCGGAACATCCAGTCCGGATGAAAGCACGCTGGCACCCTTGAGATTCCGCGCGGCATCCAGCAGATAGCGTGCGCCGTCGGCATAGCCGCTCAGCGATTTTTCGGCCTGCTCAAGCACGTCAACCTGCGCCTGCAGCCGGGTCTGCTCACCCTGTTTGGTATTGCGCTCATCCTGGCGCTGCCTGCGCGCCGATTCGAGCCCGCCAAGCTTCCGGCGCAGAGCGGTTAATTCGGTTTCGGCCTGGTGGAAAGCAGCCTCGGCCTCGCTTTTGGCCTTTTGCGCCGTTTGATGTTTTTTCTCGGCCTGCTTGAAGGTCTCCTCGGCGCTGGCAATGGCACCATCCGCAGTTTGCAGCTTCTGGCGCTGAGAGTCAATACGACTCTTAACTTCATTCAGGTGCGCCTGATTCTGGGCGCGGCGTGAGCTGAGCTGGTTGAGGTTCTGGCGGGCAGCCTCGAGCTTCTGCTCCACCTGCGCGCGTTCCAACTGGCGTGCGGCCAGCGCAGACTTGGCCTCGGCCTCCTGCATTTTAGAGTCGTCAGCCTCGGCCTGGATGCGCTCGGACTCGCTGCGGGCTTCATCCATACGTTCACGGGCCACGTGTTCCTCATCGGCAAGACCTTCCTGCCCGGCGATCGCCGCCTGGCGTGATTCGGCCAGCGCACGGCGGCGTTCCTCGAGTACCGCCAGGTCGCGGCTGATCGTTTCGCGCTGGGTATGCAGTGCCGCGGACTGGCGGTGCCAGTCATTCAGCCGGGCGCGCAGCTCGAATAAATGCGTACGCGTGGCGCCAAAACCGGTCGTCAGGTCCTGGTAATGCCGACGCGCTTCATTAAGTTTCAACTCCTGCTGGCGGGCAATCTCTTGTACTTCGCTTAATTCCTTCTGGGAACGATGCCAGTGATAGCCGTACCATTCGCGCAGAATCATACGCAGGTCGGCCTGCACCTGGGCATATTCCTGCGCGCGCCGAGCCTGGCGTTCAAGCAAACGCAGGCGTGGCTCAAGCTCCGCCAGAATATCGAGCACGCGTTCCAGGTTGCGCTGGGTATTTTCCAGCCGGCGCAAACTCTCCTCGCGCCGGGAACGATACAGACCGATGCCGGCGGCTTCCTCGAACAAACGGCGGCGTTCGTCGGCTTTGAGGGCCAGTGAGGCGTCCACCATGCCCTGGCCGAGAATGGTATACGTGCGCTCCGATAAGCCGGACTGGGCCAGCAGTTCGTTGATGTCCTTCAAGCGCACCGCCTGCCCGTTGAGCAAGTATTCATTGTGCCCGTCGCGGTAAGCGCGACGCGTGACGGCCACTTCGGAAAAATCCACCGGCAGCCAGTTGGCCGTGTTGTCAAACGTGATCGTCACCGCAGCCATACCGGCGCGCGGACGATGCTCCGAGCCAGAGAAGATCATGTCTTCGGTCTTCTTGGCGCGCAGCAAGCTGTGAGACTGCTCGCCCAGCACCCAGCGCAGAGAATCAGCAATATTCGACTTGCCGGAACCGTTCGGGCCGACAATCGAAGTGATGCCCTCGGCGAATTCAAACAGCGTGCGCGAGGCAAAGGTTTTGTAACCGTGAAGTTCAAGGGATTTTAAGCGGAGGGGCATTTTTTGATTTTCGATTTCTGATTTCTGATTTACCAATCTACCAACTACCACTTTACCAACTCTAATTACCCGTTAGATCGATCTCATCCATCTCGATCGCATCCAGCGCATTTTGAGCGGCATACTCCTGGGCAATATGTTTTGAGGGACCGCTGCCCTTCCCCAGGCACTTGCCGCCAATGTGGGCTTCGACGTCGAAGGTCTTGGCATGGTCCGGGCCATCGGCCAGTGCAGTAATATACCTGGGGATGCCGAGCCCCTGCGACTGCGTCCACTCCTGCAAACGGGACTTGGGATCGATCGTATTCGTCTCTGAGACAATCTGTTCCGCCGCCGGTTCGAGCAATGGCATAACAAACGCCCTGGCTTCGTCCAGGCCCCTACACTGGTACAACGCGCCAACGATGGCTTCAAAAGTGGCGCACAACAGCGCATCGCGCTCGCGCCCACCGGCCTGCAATTCGCCGCGTCCCAGGCGCATGGCCTGGCCAAGGTTCAACTGGCGGGAAAAATCGGCCAGCGTCTCGGTGCGGACGAGGGCCGAACGCATGCGGGTCAGGTCGCCTTCAGCCATTTCAGGGTAGTGGTTGTAGGCCCAGGCGCCAACGACAAAATCCAGTACCGCATCGCCCAGGAATTCCAGGCGCTCGTTATCAGATGGAACATCCGGATGTTCATTGACGTAGGAACGGTGGGTCAGCGCACGTGTCAAAAGGCGCAGGTCCTCGCCAAACGGCAAATTGAGACGCTGTGCCAGTTGCCCGGGCGTTTCGGAACCCGAGCGTTCTGTGATTGGTTCTACCATGGGAACCTCCCGGAACTCAGGGGGCGCCAGCCGCCCACTAAATAGTGGGACGCTGGCGGTCACTTAGTTCCAATGAAATGTTGTTAAGTTGATTTTACACGGTTTCGGGGGATTCTGTCTTAAAAAATGACCGAAACCGGAGTATCATAGAAACAATCGTAATAAGCACCCGGAACTCTCTAAGGATGCAGGGCAAGGCACCCTTAAATCAGATATATTCATCCCACATTTTTATGTTTGCCGGGCAGAGCCGGCCTTAAGGGGCCTTCGGCTCAGGCCCCCTGGAGCCAACGGCCCCCTGTGGGTGGACAAGGAGAATGTTTCCCCATGCCAGCTGAACTACCCGAGTCTGTTCAATTTCTTCACAAGATTGAGATTGGTCTGGGCGCCTGGTCCTGGGGTGATCGTATGGTCTGGAACTATGGGCGCGGTTACACGGATGTCGATATCGAAGCGGGTTTTAAGGTCTCGCTGGAAAACGGTGTCAATTTCATCGATACGGCCGAGATTTATGGCAACGGGCGCTCGGAGCATCTCCTGGGGCAGTTTGTCAAAAACAGCGACCAGCCCGTGCTGGTGGCGACGAAGTTCTTCCCGATGCCCTGGCGCTGGACAAGCGCTTCCGTCACACGCGCCTTAAATGGCAGCCTGGAGCGGATCGGTATAGAGCGTGTGGACCTGTATCAAATCCACTGGCCCAGCCCGATCGTGCCGGTGGAGACGTACGTCGAGGGCCTGGCATCCGCCCACAAACTCGGCCTGGCGCGGGCAGTGGGTGTTTCGAATTACGATAAGAATCAGATGCAGCGAGCCTACACGGTGCTGTCCAAATACGATATTCCACTGGCGTCAAATCAGGTCGAATATCATCTGCTTGACCGCTCGGTCGAGAAAAACGGACTCCTGGACCGCTGCCGGGAACTGGGTGTACGACTGATTGCCTATTCACCCTTGGCGATGGGCCTTTTAACCGGCAAATACTCCTCTGAAGCGCCGCCACCGGGCACACGCCTGGCAAAATATGGCGCCCTTCTCAAGAGCATCCAGCCGCTGATCAGGCTGATGAACGAGATTGGGCAGGATCACGCCAGCAAATCCCCGGCCCAGATTGCCTTGAACTGGTGCATTTGTAAAGGTGTGCTGCCCATCCCCGGCGCAAAAAACTTCCAGCAAGCACAGATGAATGCCGGAGCCGCAGGCTGGCGGCTGACACCCGAACAAGTGGCGGCATTGGATACGGCTAGCGATCGGTTTACGAAGTAATTTATCATGAAAAGAAAAAATACTCGTTACCTGGGGATGACCGGCATGCAAATTGGCATTCTGGCCGCGTTGTCAGTCCTGGCGATGCTCTCAATTTGCGGGGTAGCCTGGATCATGTTATCGATGTCGTCAATCGGACCTGCGGTTCAGGCCCCAATCGCCACATTAGTCTCTGCGACACCCAGCCCGACAAACCAGGTGACGGCAGGACCCGCTTTGACGCCAACACTCACACTCACGGTCACACCACCGCCAGTCGCTACAATTGCCCCGCCGGCCGGATGGGTGAAATTCCAGACTGAAGATGTTGCGCTCTGGCTGCCAGGCAACTTCGTCGGCGGAGATATACTACACCATAAAGACCAAGTGATCAGCCAAATCAAGAATCTTGGATCTTTTTTCAAAAATGAAGCCGAAGCAATGAAAAAGCCTCCGACTGGCACCGTCCTGTGGATGGTCGATAAGACCAAAGATAAATCCGCAATTATTACATCGGTAAGGGTACGGCATCAAACCCTGTCAAATGATATGACCCTTGAGCAGTATATAAACGATTATCTCGCCGAAAAGAATAACGCACCGACGATTAATGGAACAAAGAAGTTGGCGGTGTTGGGGCGAGAAGCACGCCGGTTGACTTATCAAGAACTCCAGGGCACATTAGAATATACACGGATTGATTATTTCATCAAAGACGAAAGTGATTTTTGGGTAGTGTCGTATATTATGAACTCGAATATATATTTTGACACGCTGCCGATGGTCGAACAAAGTATGCAAACTTTCGATCTTTCAAAGTAGCACTTCAATATGCGTACCCGGACTTTCCAGGGATGCAGGGACAGGACAACCATATTCGCCCTGCATTCTTATGTTAACCGGGCACCAGGAAAGGGTTTCCATGTTAAAAACATTACGTGAACCGGTCAACGGACTAACTCATTTCTTTACGGCCATCGCCGCAGTCGGCGGATTGATTGCCCTGCTCGTAATCGGATGGGGCAATCCCGGCAAAGCAGTTTCGCTGGCGGTCTACGGCGTTAGTGTAATTTTGCTGTTCGCCGCCAGTGCCACGTATCATATGGTCAAAGCCAGGCCGCGAGTCATCGAAATTTTGCGTAAGTTTGACCACTCTGCCATCTACCTGTTGATTGCCGGAACGTACACACCGATCTGCTTCAATATGTTCACCGGCTTCTGGCAATGGGGCATGCTGACAATCGTCTGGTCATTGGCGCTGATCGGAATCGGTGTCAAAATTTTTATCATCAAGGCACCCCGTTGGCTCTCGGCAGGCGTCTATGTCCTGATGGGCTGGCTGTGCATTATTGCTCTTAAAGAGATGCTAACTGTATTACCCGTTGGGGCACTTACCTGGCTCGCGATCGGTGGCATTATCTACACCATAGGTGCAGTGATTTACATCACGAAAATTTTCGATTTCGTCCCAGGGAAATTTGGTTTCCACGAAGTGTGGCATATTTTTGTTATTCTCGGTGCGCTGGCACATTTCATCGCGGTACTCGTGTATATTGCGCCGGTGAGTTGAGATTATCACAGTAAGGTGAATTAACATGAACGGGTCCAACTCTGATCAGTTGGGCCTGTTTTTGTTGTTGTTGGTTCAGAGCTGCCGACCAGAGTCGATTTGCGACGCGAGTGCTTTCATCAAACCGGGCATTTTTTCAAAAACAAATGTAAAATCAGGCCTGTAATTTTCCTGAACTGACAGGAACATATACCAGGCATGGTATATTTACTGTCGCAACTGCGCAGGTACAAAATCCCTAAAAAGCCATGACAGACACTTTCTGGAAACCCAATCGCCATGTAACAGCCGGCTTTTTTTTAGCCAGTGCCGCAGGGTTATCATTTACAGCCATCCTGAGTATCTTCCTTGGCGGGCCAAGTGAGTCCGCTCTTTTATTGGGGCTATCGGGGGAGCGGCTGGCCTTGTTAATCGGGATGCTGATCATATTTACTGGACTGACCTATTTTGGTATACAAATCCTGAGGGGAAAATCTTTCGCATTCGCGCCATCCGGGCTTGGGGGAAAACCATCCCGCAGCATGGGTTTCATCCTGGGGGCAACGGCGCTGGTCTTCTTAGCCGCATGGTTGATGACCTGGACACCGGCAGAACGCTTCGGAGAATGGTATTACTATATCGTACGCATTTATCCTTTCATTGTCTGGTTGAACTGCGTCAGCGGCGTTGGGGTGTTGCTTCTGCTGGCAGGTCATTTTGGCGTGGATACGAGAAAGTTCACGGCTTTCCTACGCGAACAGCGAGTTTCTTTTTTGATTGCTGGTGCGGCGGTGCTGATATTCGGAATCATTGCCTGGGCAGTGTCTCTCAGGGTAGTCGGCATGCGCTGGCAAGAGGAAGACTTCTGGTATGGCGCCGGGGTACCTTTATTGCCATTCCAGGTGCTGCTTGCAGCAGCCGCAAGTATGGCGTTGGTCATTATTGTGAATAAATTCTCTACCATGGGAAAATTCGAGAAAAAATATTGGCCGGACCTGGTCATATTCGTGGTTATCTGGGCAATCGCCGCCTGGCTGTGGGCAAAAGAACCCGTCAGGCCCGATTTTTTCATCACGAAACCAGTGGCGCCTAACTTTGAACTTTATCCGGATTATGATGCCAAGTTCTTCGACCTTGTCAGCCAGTACGCATTGATTGGGCAGCGCCTGAATAATGGCGTGTTTTACGACCGGCCGCTCTATTCAGCAGGGTTGGTATATCTGCACGCCCTTGCCGGGCAGAATTATATACAGGTCGTAACTTTACAGGCCGCCTTATTTGCGATTTTTCCGGCGCTGGCCTATCTGCTCGGAAAACGGCTTCACAGCCGGGTGGCGGGTGCGGGGCTGGCTATCTTGTTTATTCTCCGGGGAGTGAATGCGATAGAGAGCGGCCCGTTGATCGATACGGCACACCCAAAACAGATGCTGACGGATTTCCCATCCGCAATTTTAATGTTGATACTGACAATACTGCTTGTTCGCTGGCTGCAAGAACCAGGGAAAAACTGGCGCAGTATCGGCATGGCTGGAGGGGTGCTTGGGTTGGCCACCTTATTGCGTCCTCACCCTTTAATTTACCTGCCAATATTAATTCCACTCGTGATCTGGGTATATTCGAAAACCCCCCGCCTATCACTCACTTTCAGCACCCTGCTGCTGGCCGCCACGCTGGCGGGCGTACTACCCTGGCTGGAAAGCAGTGGGCAGGGCAGGTCTATCGTTGACCTGTATCTTGGTAGGGTGCAAGAAGTAATCCAGCAACGCTATCCGAACTTCCAGTTGCCGCCGGATTCCATGTTTCCCGGGCCAAAGAAAGTTGCGGCCATCGACTTATATAATCTGCACTTCTCCGGTGTTACGGTGTCGCCGATTGCTCAATCGGCACAAAAATCTGTTTTTGCCTTTAGCATTGATAATTTTCTGAACAATCTGACTACTACAGTGCAGATATTGCCCGATACGCCTTATTACCAAGACCTGCAATATACGGTTCAAAAATCGGAGAGTTTTTGGAGACCTTACTGGAATGGCTCAATGTCCGCCTGGGCCATGACCATACTCACCATTAATTTGATTCTGATTGCGCTTGGCCTGGGCACAGCCTGGAAACGCGCCCGTTTGAGTGGATTTATCCCTGGGATGATAATGTTGGCTTACTACACAATGAATGCGCTCGCACGCACCTCGGGTGGACGCTATCTCGTCCCTGTAGATTGGGTTATTATCATCTATTATTTCCTGGGCATCCTGACACTGATCGAAATTGCCGGCGCATTTTTCCATCCCGATTTTTTCATCCCAAGGATATCCCCAACCAATCTTCAAAGCGTTGTTCTCCTCAACCGCGCTACATGGGCAAATATTCTTGGTGTCTTATTTCTGTTCACAATGATTGGGGCACTCATTCCACTTTCGGGGAGCTTTTTTGAACGGCGCTACTTACCATTGACCAGGATGGAACTTGTTCAACAGGCAGTAACGCAAACGGGAAACCTGTTAAGTGTTCCCCCTGTGAACTTAAATATTTTCCTTTCCACTCCTCATGCAGTCATCCTGCAGGGACGCGTTCTATATCCGCGCCAACTTGATAAGGATGAAGGCTTGGATATAAGCATTTATAATTTCTATCACCCCAAGCCCTACCCGCGAATGATATTCACATTAATTGGGCCCAAGGGTGAAACCCGCATCATCCTTCCGTCGATACAAGCAGTTGCAATCCCAAATGCAAGCGATGCCATCATCCTGGGCTGCCGGGAAAGTGATTATGTGCAAGTCTGGGGTATTCTTGTGAAGAGTAGCAATGTTTTTTTCAAGCGGACGCCTTCGGCGCCACTGGTTTGTCCGCTGCCAGAGCCGGTATGTGACAACAACCACCATTGCAAATGAGGCAGCTTGTGGAGAAATTTGCCAGGCTTACGTCGCCATCTTCTAACGAGGAGTGGGCCGAGCGTTTTCATAGTATAATTTTTTTCGTTTGCAATACTTTGAAAAACAGGCGGATAATTTTGTAATATAAAGGTATCCGAGAACGACTCAGCTGTGCTAATTACCGGACTTTTCTGGCGTGTCTTCTTTATTAAAGTGTTAGATATTTCATCCCTCCCCGAAATAAATCTGTATTGCAAGGGCAAATCAGGCATGGATTTTATACAATCAGAAATTCCGGATGTTATTTTTGTTGAGCCACATGTATTCGAAGACTCCCGCGGATTCTTTGCTGAGACCTACCAAGCCGAAAAATTTAGCAAGGCCGGTATTGAGCATAATTTTGTACAGGATAACCATTCGCGTTCAAAACAAGGTATTTTGCGGGGATTACATTATCAGATTCGCCACGTGCAGGGGAAACTGGTCCGGGTTGTTGTTGGTGAGATTTTTGATGTGGCGGTAGATATCCGCCGTTCGTCACCAACGTTTGGTCGATGGATAGGCACTTTTCTCTCTGCACAAAATAAACGCCAATTATGGGTGCCGCCCGGTTTTGCGCACGGGTTCTATGTTGTGTCAGAATGGGCAGAAGTGCTCTACAAAGCAACCGATTTTTATGACCCCGAAGGAGAAAGATGTATTGCCTGGAACGACCCAACTCTTAATATCAAATGGCCGATTCCGCCGGGTGGATCGCCTACTTTATCTTCAAAAGACCTGGACGGTAAATTATTCGCTGAAGCGGAGGTATTCGATTAATGTTCAATCGCATTATCGTCACAGGTGGGGCGGGTTTTATTGGCTCCAACTTCATCCGTACCATTGCGCAGACGCAGCCCGATGTTTTCATCCTCAATTTGGATCTGCTGACCTATGCGGGCAGTATGGAAAATCTGAAAGAACTGCCCTCTCCAAACCGGCATGAATTCATCAAAGGAGATATTTGCGACCAGGCCCTGGTCGAGGATATCTTGCGGCGTTACGAGATCGATGCCATTGTTCACTTTGCCGCCGAATCGCATGTGGACCGTTCTATTCTTGGGCCAGGCGCATTTGTACAGACCAATATCTTTGGCACCTTCGCTTTGCTCGAAGCGGCACGCAAAGTCTGGCTGGGGGAGCGCAAAGCGGACGAAAAAACCGTTCGCTTTCATCATATCTCGACAGATGAGGTGTTCGGGTCTTTGACGCCTGAGGCGCCCGCCTTTGAAGAAACAACGTCCTACTCCCCAAATTCTCCCTATGCAGCCTCGAAAGCCAGCAGCGACCATTTGGTGCACGCTTATTCGCACACGTATGGCTTACCAGTAACCCTCACTAATTGTTCGAACAATTACGGCCCTTATCAATTTCCTGAAAAACTTATTCCACTAATGATCTTAAATGCGCTGGAAGGGAAGCCCTTACCGGTTTATGGCGATGGCAGGCAAATTCGCGACTGGTTGTATGTCGAAGACCATTGCGAGGCCATCTGGTCTGTATTACAAAAAGGCCAGACTGGAGAAAATTACAACGTGGGCGGCAACAACCAACCCACCAACCTGGAAATCGTGGATACCATCTGCACTATCCTGGATGAATTGAAACCCGAATCGCCTTTTCATCCGCATGCCGCGCTAAAACAATTCGTCGTTGACCGTCCCGGGCATGACCGCCGTTATGCGATGAATACAGATAAGATCAGCGCTCAACTGGGCTGGGAACCTCGCTACAACTTGCAAGACGGGCTGCTTAAAACAATCCAATGGTACCTGGAACATGAAGATTGGATTAAAGCTGTCCGCAAGCAAAAAGAATACCAGTCATGGCTTGACCAAAACTACACTCAACGCCAGGAGGAACCGAAATGAAAGGAATCATTCTGGCGGGAGGCAAAGGCACCCGGCTCCACCCGTTGACTTTATCGGTCAGCAAACAATTACTGCCTGTCTATGACAAACCGATGGTCTATTATCCGCTCTCCATGCTAATGCTGGCGGGCATTCGTGAAATCCTGGTAATCAGCACGCCCGAAGATTTGCCTCTGTTTCAGCGTTTGCTTGGCAGTGGTCAGCAATGGGGGATGCAATTCAGCTATGCGGAGCAGGCTGAACCGCGCGGCCTGGCAGACGCCTTCATCGTTGGGCAGGATTTCATTGGCGAAAACCCGGCTTGCCTGATTCTGGGTGATAATATTTTCTTCGGGCATGGTTTATCAGAGCAGGTGCGGAAGGCAGCTCAGCTTAAAGAAGGAGCCGTCATTTTTGCTTACCCGGTGCGAGACCCTGAACGCTATGGCGTTGTAGATTTCGATGAGGGCGGACGTGCGCTCAGCCTGGAAGAAAAGCCTGTTCATCCGCGTTCGAATTTCGCTGTACCGGGGTTGTATTTTTACGATCAGCGCGTAGTATCTTATGCAAAGGCGCTCAAACCCTCCGCACGTGGAGAAATTGAGATTACAGACTTGAATAAAGTTTATCTTGAAATGGGCCAGTTGCAGGTTCAGCAATTAGGACGCGGCATCGCCTGGCTGGATGCCGGTACGCACGAATCACTCCTGCAAGCCGCCAACTTTATTCAGGCAGTTCAGGAGCGGCAGGGAATCATGATTTCCTGTCCGGAAGAAATTGCCTACCGCATGGGTTACATCTCGCTGGCTGCCCTCAAACAACTGGCCGGAATGTATACGAATAATAGTTACGGAGCCTATCTTACTTACCTGGAAAAAAGTGAACACAAATGAAAGTGCTTTTACTGGGAAAAACCGGGCAGCTGGGTTGGGAATTGCACCGCACCTTGCAACCGCTCGGAGAGATGGTTGCGCTCAAGTACCCCGAAATCAACATGGCGGATACAGACAGCATTCGTAAGGCAATTCGCCAGCACCGCCCGAATATTATCGTCAATGCGACAGCCTATACGGCGGTGGATAAAGCCGAGAGTGAATCAGAACTTGCCTATGCAGTCAATGCCGCCGGACCGGGTGCGCTGGCCGAAGAATCCCTTCCATTAAATGCTTTGTTGATTCATTTCTCGACAGATTATGTTTTCGATGGTATGAAAGGCAAACCCTACATCGAGACGGACACTCCGAACCCACTCAATATGTATGGAAAAAGCAAACTGGCAGGGGAACAGGCCATTCAATCCGTCGGAGGCGTATATCTCATTCTGCGGACTGCCTGGGTATATAGTACGAGTGGTGATAGTTTTCTCGGCAAGGTATTACAGTGGGCCAGGCAAAATGAGACTCTGAAAATAGTTTCGGATCAAGTCAGTAACCCCACCTGGGCCCGTATGTTGGCAGAGATCACGACACTCTTGATCGCCAAACCTGGCCCTGATTTTGCGGCATATTTCCACGAGAAGCATGGGATATACCATTTAGCCGGCAGTGGTTACACATCGCGCTTCGAATGGGCGCAGCACATTCTCGAAAACGATCCCCAACAAAACGAGCAGACCATCCGTACGCTTTTACCGGCATTTACACAGGATTTTCCCACCCCGGCCCAACGGCCACTCTATTCGGCCCTGGACTGCACACTCTTTGAAAAGACTTTTGGCTTACGCTTGCCTGAATGGAAGGAAGCTTTACAACTGGCCATGAGGTGAGCGTATATCGCAAGAAACACGACCTTCCCAGGTAAGGGGCAATTCCCAGCTTGGAAACTTTTGAAAGCGGAGTAAATCATGATTTACGACTCTAAGTGGATAATGCTAAATCCTATGGGAGCCATGATCATCATGACGATCGTATTCCAATATCAATGACTTGAAAGAGGTTAACCATGCTTGTTAGACCAGACCCTAATGAAGATAATCCTCTTTGGAAATATTTCGTCTATAACGAAGGACGGATTATCCATAAGTGGCATCACTATTTTGATATTTACCACAATCATTTTTCCCGCTTTCGAGACCTGCCCATTACAATCCTTGAAATTGGTGTCTACAAAGGTGGCTCATTACAGATGTGGAAAAATTATTTTGGTGATAAAGCGAAGATATACGGAGTCGATATTGATCCGCAATGCAAAGAATTAGAAGAAGACCAAATCAAGATTTTCATTGGAGATCAGGCCAATCGGGATTTCCTCAGAGAATTAAGAGACGAGATTGGGACCATTGATATTCTCATTGATGATGGTGGACACACAATGGCCCAACAAATAACCACCTTTGAGGAATTGTATCCTGCGGTGAGTGAAATCGGCGTTTACCTGGTTGAAGATTTGCATACAAGTTATTGGGAAGACTATGGAGGCGGGTATAAGAAACAAGGAAGTTTTATTGAATATGCTAAAGACTTTATTGACAGTATGAATGCCTGGCACTCTCGTGACCCTGAATTAACGCCGGGCAATCTAACGAAAAGCGCGACTGGTATTCATTTTTATGATAGTGTCTTGGTGATCGAAAAATACCCTAACACTGTAAAACCCAAGGTTAGAATCACCGGTAGGGATGAATCTGTGAATCCATTTAACAAATTGCAATCCGTCCCTTCCCCTGTCGTAACACCATCCAACGCTCAAACGGACAGGTTGGCTTATCTCGACTTGATGAAACGGACTTTGTTGGATTTAATCTATTCAGAACCCGACGATATGGTTATGTCTATGCTAAGCAAACAACTCGTTCCAGTAGAAGAAGCACGCCAAATCGGGGTGGATTGGCCTGAACGCGCGCTAACCATGATTGGCTTGGAACGCCTCAATAATCTCCAGTTTTGTGTTGAAGACGTGCTCCAACGAGGAATTCCGGGGGATTTTATCGAAACCGGAGTATGGCGAGGCGGAAGTTGCATTTTTATGCGCGCTATTCTAAAAGTCTATGGGGTAACAGATCGCATCGTTTGGGTGGCAGATTCGTTTCAGGGATTACCCAGCCCTGATAGCGAACATTACCCTTTAGATAAAGGCCTGGATTTATCGGGATTGCCAGAACTTGCGGTTTCACGCCCCGAAGTAGCCCATAATTTTGAGCGCTTTGATTTGTTGGACGACCAGGTTCAGTTTCTGGAAGGTTGGTTTAAAGATACCCTAGCGGCAGCGCCAATTAAGCAATTGGCTGTTTTACGCTTGGATGGTGATCTTTACCAGTCCACGATGGAAGCGCTGGTAGCGCTATATCCAAAATTAACGCCAGGTGGCTATATCATCATTGATGACTACGGAGCAGTTGAGGCGTGTCGCCGGGCTGTGCACGATTATCGTGATCAACATAGTATTACGGAAGAAATTCATATCATAGATTGGGGAGGGGTATATTGGCAACGCATAGGATGAAAAACAAAGATTTCCAGGTAAATATAACCCAGAAACATTCCTGGTTCAGAAAAACTCTTCGGAACTTTCTGAAACAGTTGCAGCACACACAGCCGCTTATTTCTGTGGTGATCTCTGTCTATAACATGCAACGTGTTGCGCCGCGCACGTTGCAATCATTCACCGCTGCCTATCAGGGTATGTCGCCAGATCTCTATGAAGTCATCGTGGTCGAAAACGGTTCGAACCAACCGCTATCCAAACAACAAGTCGAAGCATTTGGTCCCAACTTTCGCTACTTCTCCCTCCGAAACCCTTCCCCGTCTCCTGCAGGGGCACTCAATTTTGGGGTAAAACAATCCAAAGGACAGATGGTTGCGCTGATGATTGATGGAGCGCATATCGTAACACCCGGCGTTTTGAAATATGCATTACGAGCACTTAAAGCCTACACCAATCCAGTAGTAAGTATTTTAGCTTTGCACCTCGGCCCACAGTTGCAACGTCTATCTATTAAGGATGGTTACTCGGAGCAGGTTGAAGATAGCCTGCTTCAACAAATCGACTGGCCTCATGACGGTTATAAGCTCTTCAGCATTTCTTCGTTATTGAGAGGAACAAATGATGGCGGTTGGTTTTTACCCATGAACGAAAGCAATTGCATTTTCCTGCTGCGCCGCACATATGATGAAATCGGCGGGTTTGATGAACGCTTTGATGCGCCCGGCGGCGGACTGGTTAACCTGGATTTTTACTATCGCCTGTGTGAGCATCCGGCCACAGAGTCGATACGCTTGTTGAGTGAAGGGTCCTTTCATCAAATTCATGGGGGTGTTGCCACGAACGATGCTAATGACGAGACATTTGACGCCAGCCTCAGGTACTGGATAGAACAATATAAAGCTATCCGGGGGAAAGACTTTAAACCAAGTATGAAAAGACCCGAATATTGGGGAGATCTGGTTCCAGAAGTAGTTCCCTTTTTAGATTACTCTGTTCAGCGGTTAATAGAAAATAAGACGTCGATGGAGTGATTATCCCAGCACAATTCAAGAAGCGCTTCACTCGTGTAAAACCTGATCTGATAGTAGTTGACAGCGGAATATCTCGATAAGGATTTGTCACATTGGCAGTAAGTTTGCGCATCTAATAAGTAAGGAGCGATTGAAAATATGTCCATCCTAAATCCGCTACAATATCCCATTTGTTTTTCTCGGCCGTTAAGGCTTGATAACATCTCTGCCTGGGTCGAACACATTCCTTTTGGTATGCTGATGGTGGATTTCCTGCGCCCAAAGATTCTCATAGAATTGGGGACACACACGGGCGTTTCTTACAGCGCTTTTTGCCAGGCGGTAAAACAGCTCGGGTTGGACACCCAATGTTATGCAATAGACACATGGGCAGGAGACGTCCAGGCTGGCCTTTATGGCCCTGATCTATTCGCTAATTTACGAGCTTATCACAATCCCCGTTACAGCGGATTTTCGCGCCTGATTCAAAGTCCGTTTGACGAAGCTGTAAACTACTTCTCCAATGCTTCCGTTGATCTGCTACATATTGACGGATTACATACATACGAAGCAGTAAAGCACAACTTTGAAACCTGGCTTCCAAAACTAAGCCAAGACGCCGTAGTCCTTTTCCACGGTACGAATGTCCGTGAGCAAGATTTTGGGGTTTGGAAATTATGGGCAGAATTACAGCAAAAATATCCGCACTTCGAATTCTTGCATGGGCAAGGGTTGGGTGTCATATATATTGGGGAACAACCTTTCGACCTGTTAGAACAACTCTTTTCCGCATCTGAAGACGAGACAAGGCAAATTAGAGAGTTTTTCTATCTCCTTGGTTCCCGGCTTTCTACTGAAATCGCAAAAGAAAACCAGATACAAGATCTTTCGCATCAATTGGCGGAAAAGAACCGGGCGGCGCGGGCACTTGCAGCACGGGTAAACGAGAAAGAGCAAGTAGTTCAGATGCTCTCTGCCCAAATTCCCGAAAAGAACCGGGCAAAAGAGCAGCTTTCGTCTGAGTTGAATCAGGAAGAATACGCTGCTTTAATCCGATCATCTGGCTTGTTCGATGAGACATGGTATCTGGCCAATAATCCCGATATTGCCCAAGCAAAGGTCAATCCATTACTTCACTATTTGCAGCACGGCGCTTATGAAGGCCGTGACCCCGGTCCAAATTTTTCCAGTGATTGGTACCTTAATACATATGAGGATATTAAAAATGCCCACATCAATCCTCTTGTTCATTATTTGAAACATGGCAAGGAGGAAGGACGCAAATCACAATCAGATCCTAAAGAACTAGCACAGTATTTTTCTCAAATTGATTTGCAAGAAAAAAATATTCATGGAATTCGTTTTGACCCCATTATTGTGCATCAGATAGGGAAAGTTGGTTCAAGAACTGTTCAGCTGTCGCTCATGAAAGCTTACGAAAATTTGGGCATTAAAGTACCCGTTTGTCATTCCCATGCACTGAATGGTTTTGATGAGATAAGGCAAGCTGCGATTCTAGAACAGAACAAGCGAAATCCAGCAGCTATATTAGCTTTCCTAGATGATGGGGAAAGAATTCGCAAACAGATTGATGAAAACCCTGCTCAACACTGGAATATTGTGACCTTGGTACGCGAACCGATTGCGCGCGCTATCGCTATGTTCTTCTTCCATAATTTGTCGGCCTATATTCCAGATTGGCGCGAGCGTTATGCTGCTGGTAAGCTAAATATGGCCGAGCTACAGACATTCTTCCTAAGTATTCGTTATGACCCGGATAATTGGGATAACTGGGATAACTGGTTTGATATCCAAATGAAATCAATCCCTGCATTTTGTATTGATGTATACGCTGAACCTTTTCCCAAAGAGATCGGCTACAAGATTTATCCTGGCGCGTCACGCGCCAGGCTGTTACTGATCCGCCAGGAAAATTTGAACGAGTGCGCCGAGCGCGCCATGCGCGAATTCCTTGGCCTGGAAAACTTTACTCTGCACAGTACAAACATCGGCGAAGAAAAAGATTATGCCGATTTATACCGCGCCTTCAAAAGCCAGCCCTTGCCCCTAGAATACGTTCAAAGGATATATAATATGCGAGTTGCCCATCATTTCTATACCGAAGCGGAGCTACTTGCCTTCGCAAAACGCTGGACTGGGATGGATAAATTGGAACTCGCCGGATTTGCTCAAGATCCGTAATAATTCGAATGATTCACAAAGTATCATTCTTTTTATTAAATATTGAGTAAAACAAAACTAATCAGGCAAGCCAACAACTCTTCCCTTGTCATTCTCCCAAAGGGACACCCAACAAACCTATTGAATTTTGATTTATTAATGTCCGCTCGCAAGAGCCGATTCTAAGGGCAATTTCGAGAGATCATGCGGACATTGTTTATTCAATATTCAGTAGTACCCGAACTTTCTAAGGATGTAGGGTAAAGCACTCTTGACCCCGGGAAGAACTCGGGACAGGGCAGGCATATTTACCCTACATTCTTATGTTTGCCGGGCACGAGGGCAGGCTGGGATGGTGTCAGCAACCGCAGAGAGCGACCCGTACTTGCGGTATGGGCAGGTGAGAATCTCGCTTTTTGTGGAATTTTCCTTGAAGTTTTGATATTCTTCGCTGCTTCGCGGCTCACACCGTCCCGCAGCGGTGTCCCTGCGGGAGAATGACAGGTTAAGGCGGTATTTTTTGATTTTCAAAACACTTTCTAAGAGATTTTCATCTCCTTAACTCATCCCTTGGGAGTTCCCTTTGTCAGAACATATTAATCCTCTCAACCATCCAATTTGTCTTGCCCAACCTTTCAGGCTCGATAACATCTCTGCCTGGGTCGAACATATCCCTTTTGGTATGTTCATGGTTGACATCCTACGCCCAAAGATGCTTGTGGAATTAGGGACGCACACCGGTGTCTCGTATAGCGCTTTTTGTCAGGCCGTGAAACAACTTGGCCCCGATACACGTTGTTATGCCGTGGATACCTGGCAAGGCGATCCGCAAGCCGGTTTTTACGGTGTAGATATTCTCGCTGATTTACGTGCCCATCATGATCCTCTTTATGGCGATTTTTCGCGCCTGGTTCAAAACACATTCGACGAAGCTGTCAAGCACTTCTCCGACGGCTCGATTGATCTTCTGCATATTGATGGCTTACATACTTATGAAGCAGTAAAGCATGATTTTGAAACCTGGCTTCCAAAACTGAGCCAACATGCTGTAGTGCTGTTTCATGACACAAACGTTCGAGAGCGAGGTTTCGGAGTCTGGGAATTTTGGGCAGAATTACAGCAAAAATATCCACATTTCGAATTCTTTCATGGGCATGGGTTAGGTGTATTGCGCGTGGGGAGTGAATCTGTTCCTGCGCTGGAACCACTTTTTTCCGTATCGAATGACGAGTCGAAACAGATCAGGGAGTTTTTCTTTACCCTCGGCTCCCGACTTTCTACAGAGCGATCTATTCAGGCGCTCACGGCCGAAATTGCAGGTAAAGAACAGGCCGTTCAGGTGCTCACAGCACATATGGCAGAGAAAGAGGAGGTGATACAGAGGCTCTCAGCCCAGGTGACGAAGAAAGAGCAGGTGGTAGAGAGGCTCACAGCCCAGGTTGGGGAAAATCAGTTATCTGTACAGGTGCTGCAAAACAAACTTAATGAAATCGTTAATAGCAAGGCATGGAGGCTTGTATTATCGTTCCGCCGTATCCGCGTCTCGCTGGCTCCTCCCAAGAGTCGCCGCGCCCGAATACTGCGGCGATTGATAAATATTACTTATGCTCCATTCAAGAAAATCGGAAGAAACCACAAACCAGATAAAGATCTGGGCTTGATTCGATCATCCGGTCTGCCCGATAAAATTGGAAAAAAAAATGGACAACTCGTCAGTCAGGATAGTTTTGATAAGAACTTTTACTTGCGCCTATATCCAGAAATTTCGAAGTCTGGGATAGAGCCATATCAGCATTACCAAAAATATGGGAAAGCCGAGGGCAGATTAGGATCTCGTCCGAAGCTTGAACTCCAAGAAGGTTTGGCAGGGTTTGAACCTTCGAGAGAGACTGTACTTGTAGTGAGCCACGAAGCATCACGGACGGGAGCGCCGATTCTGAGTCTCAACCTGGTGCAAAGCCTGCAAAAAAAATACAACGTAATTTCTGTTTTACTTGGCGATGGCTCGATAGCAGAATACTTTCGCGATGCATCGGCTTTTGTAGTTCGTTCCATTCCGTCAAGAGGTAACCCTGTCTTGGCCGGCTACATGGTTGAGCAATTGACCGAATTATATGAATTCAAATTTGCCATTGTAAACAGTATAGAATCCCGTGCGATACTTCCTGCTTTGGCGAAACAATTTGTTCCTACTATTAATTTAATTCATGAGTTTGCGGCGTACACGAGACCAAAAGAAGCTTTTCTTGAAGCCATTTTATGGTCTTGTGAAACCGTTTTTTCAACATCAATGACCCATGAAAATGCTGTCTCTCAATTCCCTGAGTTGGGTGATCATTCTTTCCATGTTATCCCACAAGGGCTTTGCGTTGTACCTGCTGTAGAGAGTGACGCAACTTCTCAGGCAAAGGAAGAGGCCAAAGTTCTCAATATACTTCGGCCAGAAGGTTTGCCTGTAGATACGGTTGTTATCCTGGGCGTTGGAAGCGTACAACTAAGAAAAGGCGTGGATTTGTTTATCGAATGTGCGGCCAGAGTACTACAGTCTCGACATGGCGAGCATTATCGATTTGTTTGGGTTGGTAATGGATTCGATCCGGAGCATGATGCGGGATATTCAGTATATCTTGTTGAGCAAATTCGCCGTTCGGGACTTCAACAATACGTTTTTTTCATGGAAGAGACATCCAATATTGAAGCGGCCTATCAAGCCGCAGATATTCTGTTAATTAGCTCTCGCCTGGACCCGTTGCCCAATGTGGCAATTGATGCCATGATGCGTAAATTACCAATGCTATGTTTTGAGAAGACCACAGGAATTGCGGACATTCTAATTGCCAATGGCCTCGGTGAAGATTGTGTAGTGCCCTATCTGGATACGGTGAAAATGGCGGACAAAGTTGTAGCGTTCGCGCAGTCAAAACCCCTGGGCCAGAGGGTTGGGGAGCAATTGCAGCAGGTGGCACTCAAAGAGTTCAACATGGAAAACTACGTTTCGCAACTCGAAAAAATTGGGTCGGCTTCAAGGAATCTGATTGCCCAGGAACAAACGGATGTCTCGGAAATCATCAAATCAGGGCTTGCCCGGCCAGATTTCTTCTTGCCATCGTCTTTAAAAAAAATGGCCTCTGACGAAGCGATACGATATTATGTTCGGATGTGGGCCAGCGGCATAAATCGAAGGAAACTGTTTCCCGGTTTTCACCCCGGGATTTTTCTGGAGCAGTATGGTTTGCACCCCCCCAAAGGTGATCCCTTGGCAAACTATTTACGTGCCGGACAACCGGCCGGCCCATGGCGATATGATGTGATTACATCTGAAGAAGCAGCCCAGCCCTTACTGCCTGAACTGCGCATTGCTCTTCATTTGCACGTCTATTACCCGGATCTGCTACCGGAAATGCTGGAGAGGTTGAATGGGAATCAAGTTAAGCCCGATTTGTTTGTCAGTGTGCCGACCGATTTGGTTCGTGATGAAGTTCAGGGTGTATTATCACAAACCTATTCCGGAAAGGTAATCGAGATTCAGCCAGTGCCTAACCGTGGACGCGACATTGGGCCATTCCTTACCGCTTTCGGCACAGCATTTGTGGATCGTTATGATGTCGTCGGGCACATCCATACAAAGAAAACGGCAGATGTCAAATACGATAAGATGGGTAAAGATTGGTACGCTTTTTTGTTGGAGAATCTGCTGGGTGGCAAGAGCAACATGGCAGATATTATTCTCGGGCACCTGGCAACCGACCCATCCATCGGAATAATATTTCCAGATGACCCGCATGTGGTGGATTGGGGAGATAACAAGTCTTATGCAGAAGCCCTTGGGCAACAGCTTGGACTCAATCATCTACCAGAAAATATTCTGTTTCCTGTAGGGACAATGTTTTGGGCGAAGGTCGAAGCTTTGCTCCCCATCTTTAACCTGGGCCTGGATTGGAAGGATTATCCCATTGAACCACTCCCTTATGACGGTTCGATTTTGCACGCACTTGAAAGGTTGCTGCCCCGGGTAGTATCAAGCCGGGGTTTCCACTCAGTGTTGACGAACGTAATCGGTGTAACGAGATAAATATCAAAGTAGCGATCTGCTGTGGGAGCAGATTTATCCTGGTCAATCAGGGAAAACCAAGATGAAATGTGTTGTCATTGGAGGCGGTGGTTTTATTGGTTCACACTTGTGTGAAGCCCTATTGGCTGGCAGCCATGAAGTCAGGGCATTTGATAGACCAGAGGCTCGTTTCCTCAGCGAAGTCGAACGCGCCGGGGCAAGCATAACCACTGGCAATTTTCTAAACCAGGCTGAAGTGCGGAAAGTCTTAACTGATTCCGAAGTGGTCTACCACCTTGTGTCAGCAACCGTCCCACAAACTTCGAATGATAATCCGGTCTTTGACGTGGAAGCGAATATTTTGGGTACGTTGCGCCTGCTTGACGCCGCCAGGGATGCCCGGGTAAAAAAAATCGTGTTTGCCTCATCGGGCGGCACAGTTTACGGACTCCCGAAAGAGATACCCATTAAGGAAATCCATCCGACGGACCCGACCAGTTCCTACGGGATTACAAAGCTTGCGATTGAAAAATATTTACATCTCTACTCAACGCTGCATGGGCTGAACTATTGCATTTTGCGAATTGCGAACGCCTACGGAGAGAGGCAACCGGTAACCGGAACTCAGGGAGTAATCGGAGCCTTTTTAGACAAGGCCATTCACAACGCTGGGATTACAGTTTGGGGAGACGGTTCGATCATGCGCGATTACACTTACATTGGCGATATCGTCAGCGCCTTTATAAAGGCGGGCGCGTATGAAGGGGAACCCAGGGTTTTCAATATCGGCGCCGGTCAGGGGCATAGTTTGAATGATATTATCAGCATCATCGAACAAGTCATTCAACGCCCACTCATAATAAATAACATGCCGGGCCGCATTTTTGATATTCCTGTCAATGTGTTGGATATATCGCGCGCAAAGATATATCTACATTGGCAGCCTACAGTGGGTATATTGGAGGGGATTTCACGAACCATCGACTGGATGATAAAAGCGCAAAATAACCGATGCTAAATATGTTAATGGATTGGTTTCAGGAATTTCAGCAGTATATGAATAGATCATAAGGAGCGAAAAATATAGCTAATGATAAATATATTGATAGGTTGGTTGAAGGCTTTTTCCAGTTCCAGAGGACGATTGTACATTTTCTTCGGGGCGGTCAGTGTCATAGTTCTAGGTATCACATTATTGCTCGCATTGAAACTGTCGCCCTGGTTATATGCAATGAATGTGCATGTCAGGCTTCACATGCAATTGCCCGCGGAAACGAAGATCAATGTATGTTGGGATAAAACACGGATTCAATGTCTGCCGCTTGTTCCCTATTTGAGCACCGAAAAAAGGGTTGCTGAAGTGGGTGAAATTGCTGATCTATGGTTGAGCGAGTTGCCGCCGCGACCAGCGTACGCTGTTTCCTTGATTTTTAAATCAAGGGGCGTAAAAGGAACATTTCAAGACCTGGAATTGGATTCCTGGCCCAACATGTTGTGGGGCTCTATTCCGGGAGCCGGCGTGCAAAATATAAAAATTGGGGTGGATCAATTTAAGACAACGGATGTTGCCTATACAATGCGAGATGGCTTGTATTACTTCGAAGGCAGCCCAGGCAGTCATTTAATGGCAACCCCGGAAATTAAACCTGGGCCTTCCGATATTAACAATGGAACGACGACGCTGGCAATTTGGGGTCTTTTGTTTTCAATCTATTTGCTCTTCGCTCTTCCTTTGTTCATGCTACCATTTGCTATGCAAAACCTCGGCAATGCCACTAAAAATATCCGTATGCCTCACTATCCTTGGTGGGTATATGGGTTCTGCGGTTTGGCAATTGTCGTTATGCTATTGTTGGTCATAAATTCGCCGATATCATTTGACGCGTATGATCCAATGTTTTATCTACAATTGGCAACCCGTAAAGATTGGTTTAATCCGGCGCGTCCCCAAGGCTATCAATTGTTCCTGGCATTAATATTCAGGTTATCACACTATAACTTGAGCGAAGTAGGACTGGCACAGGCCCTTTTGTTGGCTGTATCAGCAACAACCTGTATTTGGGCTTTGCGAAAATGGCTGCATCCCTTGATTGCTGTCGTTGTTATTTTCTTGATACTCCTCAGCCCCGCGCAGATTCACTGGGCGCTTTCCATCATGCGTGAGAGTCTTTTTGTCAGCCTGGTTTTGCTGGGAGTTACAGCGGCCATTGCTCACTTTACCACCAGCAATAAACTCGTGGCAAATATTTGGCTTGCCTTTTTTACCCTTATTTGCGGACTTGCACTCTTTGTTCGTGAGAATGGGATTCTCATGCCAGTAGTTTTACTGCCCGCTTTGTTCCTAGAGGGACTAAAACGTCTAAAATCGCCGGGCGCGATTTGGAAGCGGATACAGGCCGTATTCTTTCTGTTCATCCGCTATGCGATCCCCGTATTCGCTACATGCATCGTTTACATTGCGCTCAGCATGAATAATTACTTGACCTATCGATACTTCCAGTTCACGCTTCACGTAACAAGCCACCACTTCTTGTGGAGGGAATTGGGTACGGCAAGTTTTGATGCACGCAGTCTGCTGCAACCGGATGCTTCAATGAGTAAAGAAGCAAAGACTTTTCTGGGGCAAACGCTGTTTCGCTCGTTTATTTTGGCGAGGGAAGAAACTCCAGGATTAGATCCAATTTTTATGAGCCTGTTCCCGACAGTAAATCAGGCTAGGGCTCAAAGAGGCGAATCTGTGAATTGGTTCCATTCGGCAAGCATTCTGGATGAAATTGGCAGAAGCGCAAATACTTTGATGCCATGGCAAGCCAACCTGGTTGGGGTATTACGGCAATACAGGGAATTTCTTGTTTCGAATCCCTCGGATGCTGGTGGGTATCTTCCCAGGTTAGATGATTCGGCTGGTCTTGAACAGAAGCAGCAACTGTTGAGCCACCTGGAGAAAACCGTACATTATCAGGGTAAGCCGATTGAACCAGATAGTTTCATTGACATATATTATGATGTCACAGAGGAGTATGGTTGGTACCGTCCATTATTCATCCTTGCATTGCTTTTCAGTTTGTATCTATTACGGTACGATGACCCGGTCTTTCTTGCGCCCATGGCCTTTTTCATTGCCAACGCGCTTTTGATGATTATGCTGAGGACGGAGCAAGCTCGTTACATAGAATGCATGGATGCTTTGTTAATCCTGCAAGTGGCCCTGGGCTTGAGTTGCTTCATCTACAGGCGCTTTTCAGTTGCTTCCCAAAAAGAGTTGGAAAAACCGCCAATCAAAAACTAAAGAAGAGAAAAGTGTTCAAATGTCAAATCTCAAAGTTCTGATTATCATCGTGTCTACAATCATGAAAATCAAAACTTCCACCTCATTAAGATTTGGGAGAAATAAATGCATCCCGCAGTGATCATTCCTACTTACAACGAAAGGGATAACATTGAGCGCCTGGTCAATGAAATCATTGCCTTGCCGATAGAAGCGCACGTTATCGTCGTTGACGATAATTCGCCAGACGGCACAGGTATGCTAGTAGAAGAGATTTCCCGACATGAGGCACGCGTATCGTGTCTACACCGCCCAGGAAAATTAGGGCTTGGTACGGCCCACATTGCCGGGATGCGCCGTTCCATTGAGTTGAATTGCGATCCTATACTTACAATGGATGCTGACTTTTCTCACAGTCCTTTTTACATTCCTGCTTTGTTTTCAGCGTTGGACAAATTTGATGTAGCTATCGGCTCGCGATATACCTCCGGCGGCAAGATGCAAGGTCGCAGCATAGCATTGCGTGCGGTTAGCCGGGGAGCTAATTTGTTCGCAAGGATAGTACTAGGTCTCAAAGCAACCGATTGCACTGCCGGCTTTCGCGCCTATCGACGTATTGTTCTGGAATCTATTGAGCTGGATCGAGTCTTCTCAAATGGATATTCGTTTTTAATCGAAATGTTGTTTCTCTGTCAGACACATGGCTGGAGTATTGGCGAGGTGCCAATCATATATCAAGATCGTTTCGCCGGTGTATCCAAAATTTCACGCCCTGAAATCTATAAAGCAATGTACACTGTACTGCGCCTGGCGTGGCGGCGCACGAGAATGGCTAAGGATGCACTTCTGCATCACTGAAATGTCTAAACAGAGTCAACAAGTTATCTATTCTGCCAAAGGAGCGATGCGTGAACCTTATTCCCGGTGAAAAAGTTGGATGTAATATATGTGGCTCGAACGACTCGACTTTGCTTTACCCCAGTACATTAACCAGCCTGACACCAAACTCCGATGATTTTCGTTGTACAAGCTCGGCGTATGGCGTTCACCCACCTATCGTGCGGTGCAATATTTGCGGCCTTGTTTATGTCAACCCGCGATGGGAAGCTTCTGTCATTAGTGAAAACTATAGCGTGGTCGAGGATCCACTGTATATCGAAGAACGTGAAGGACGAGTATTAACCTTTAGCAGAAATTTGGCGCCCTTCGAAAAATTGGCTGCACAGAATTCTCAAACCCGGAGGTTGCTGGATGTTGGCTGCCACATTGGTGTAATGGTGGAGTTGGCGCAGGAACATGGTTGGGAAGCATGGGGTGTTGAGCCATCCAAATGGGCCTCAGAGCATGCGCGCTCTCATGGCCTGCACGTCATTACTGGCACCCTGGCTGATGCCCAAATACCGGAAAACTATTTTGATCTTGTGACGATGTGGGACGTCGTTGAGCATCTTTCAGATCCAGCCGCAGAAATACGCAATGTTTATCGAGTTTTGAAACCTGGCGGCATTTTAGTGCTCCACACAATCAACATCGAGAGTTGGTTTGCACGCTTGTTGGGTAAACAGTGGCCTTGGTTAATGGAAATGCATCTCTACTTTTTCTCGCCGCGCACACTGGGTAAGCTGCTCGAGCAATCTGGCTATGAAGTGATTCGTTGGAGTGCACAAGGACGGTTTTTGCGTTTGGGGTATTTCATTACTCGTATTGAGCCTTACAGCAAGCCGATCTACAGAATATTAAATACAATCACAACTAGATTGAAATGGAACAGTATTGCTATCCCAGTTAATTTTGGAGATTTATTTACACTCTTTGCCCGTAAAAAATAGTAAACAACATGGAAAAAGCAGGAATCTGGTTTTGTGCATGATGACATATAAGTCTATGATAGCAATCTAATAAATAAGGCCTCAAAAGTTATTCGGAACAACCGATAACGGAAAGAACCAGTTCTGGCTGGCTGCTCGCTCAGAATGATGTATTGAAAGAGCATACCCACGTAATTAGCTACTCCCCCCCCAATCTCAGGTTCTTGACATATCATATTCGATATGGCACAATTCTCAGCTTGGAAACTTTTGAAAGCGGAGTAAACCATGATTTATGACTCGAGTAAGCGCGCAAATCCTGCTATCGAAGAAATTGTCAATGCTTTTCGCTACAAGGACCTGATCGCCCATCTCATACGGAGAGATATTACCACCCGATACAAACGTTCTGTTCTCGGAATTGTATGGACAATGCTAAATCCTTTGGGAGTCATGATCATCATGACGATCGTATTCCAGGATTTTTTTGGTCGTCAGGAGTATTATTCCGTTTATGTTTTGAGCGGGCTGCTCACTTTCACCTTCTTCAACCAGACATCAACAGCAATCATTCACAACCTGATCTGGGGCGAAGATTTGTTCCAACGCATCTACATCCCCCGTTCAACTTTCGCAATTGCAGCAGTCGGGACAGCGATCGTCAATCTGATACTAGCGCTTGTTCCATTAATTCTGGTCAAGCTGGTTATTCAATCTCCGCTTTCGTGGAAAATCATATTTTTCCCAATCTATATCTTTTACCTGGCTGGCTTTTCACTCGGGGTAGGCTTAATCGTTGCTACTCTGGCCCTTTATTTTCATGATATTGCCGAGATGTATCAGGTCATCCTCACGGCCTGGTTCTACGCCACGCCAATTATCTACCCTTACGATACACTGCCCGCATCAACAAAACATCTATTGTCATTCAACCCTATGACGCATATTGTCCAGCTCATGCGCAACTCTTTTTACTACAACTTTGCGCCTACCATGAATGAACTTCTCCTGGTCGCTGGAATTTCCTCGATTACTCTGGTCGTCGGCTGGTTGTTATTCTCAAGCCAAACCGAAGAATTTGTGCGCAGATAATAATGACTATGTCTATTCTAACAACGAGCAATGAAATAGAGCCTGTAGTAAAGATCGAGAATGTCAGCTTGCGCTATCATGTCCCGCGCGAACGAATCAACTCCTTCAAAGAATATGCTATCCGCAAGGTTCAGGGGAAGATCGTCAACGAAGAATTCTGGGCGCTCAGGGATGTTTCTTTTACTATTAATAAGGGCGAAGTGTTTGGAATTATCGGCGAAAACGGAGCTGGGAAGAGCACACTGCTAAAAATGGTTGCGCGCGTGTTGAAGCCCACATCCGGGCGGGTTTGGGTCAGTGGGAACGTAGCTCCTTTGCTATCCGTTGGCGCAGGCTTTCACCCCGAACTGACTGGCCGCGAGAATATATTCTTGAATGGCACCCTTTTGGGCTTCACGCAAAAACAAATCAAGGGAAAATTCGACGAGATTGTTGAGTTTTCCGAGTTGGAGGATTTTATCGACGCCCCCATCCGTACCTACTCATCTGGTATGATAGCGCGGCTGGGGTTTGCAGTTGCGACAGACAGCAAACCCGATATTTTGATTGTTGATGAAGTGCTTGCTGTGGGCGACGAAGCCTTTCAGGCGAAGTGCTATGAGCGCATCGAAAACTATCAAGCCCAGGGAATGACAACTCTTTTAGTGACTCACAACTCCGAGCGCATTCGTAAAGTATGTCACAAGGTTGCCTGGCTGGAAAAAGGTGAGCTTAAAATGTTTGGCGGCACCGATGACGTTGTAAATGATTATGTAAAAACAATCAAGCCTGGTACTAGAAAAGCTTCCGACAGGCCTTTCTTTACGAAACGAAGGTTCTAATCACAAAAGTTGAAATTCTGTAGCCGTTCGTACTGAATCGATGTTTAACTTTATAGTGTTTTACTTGGATGGGAAATAAGTTTACTTCGGAAATAACCCCTCGATAAATTATGCTCGGAGGTATGTAATGCCTGTTGCCATTGCTGGAATGCATCGCTCTGGTACTTCTATGGTTGCCAGATTGCTTAATTTATGCGGCCTATATCTTGGGGAACGTGAAGATTTAATCCCGGCAGCAGACGATAGCCCCGAAGGATTTTGGGAGCGCGCCAAATTAGTGGATATTAATAACAAGATCTTGGACCGCTTAGGCGGTGGGTGGGATATAGTACCTCTCATTGAACCAGGGTGGGCATCTCGAAATATTTTTGACGATTTGAAAATTACCGCTTTGCAAGAAATTCGAATGCTCTCTCAAAACCAGCCGTGGGGCTGGAAAGACCCGCGAATTTCATTGACATTTGAACTTTGGACGGAACTTATTCCTGATCTGAAATTCGTAATTTGTGTACGAGATCCCTACGAAGTTTATCATTCGCTGGCAAAACGAGGCTATGCATCCCCTCAGTTTGCCTACCGGCTTTGGTTGGAATATTATAAGGATATTTTGGTCCATCTTTCACCAAGCCAGTATATCGTGACGCATTATGACACTTTTTTTCATGACCCGGTAAATGAACTCCGCAGGCTTACGACTTTCGCCAATATCGCTGCCACTGAGCAGCAAATTCAAGACGCCTGCCACTCAATATCGCGCTCCCTCAAACACCATACAGCAAATTTTGCAGATTCAGAAATAGCCGAACCGCCCAAAGATGTTATGGCGATGTATGCTAATTTATGCGCCATGGCCGGGCCGGTTTATCGCTCGATGGATACGGAAAGCTTTGCCGGTACTCGAATGTTTGACGAAACATTTGCGTATCGAAGAAAAATAAGCAGCCTGAAAAGAGAAATTCAGGAAAAAGAAAACACCATTCAAGAGAAAGAAAACCTCATCCTGGAAAAAGAAAACCTGATTATTGCTCTCAATTCCCAATTGGAGACTGTTTTCAACAGCCGTGGATGGCGTACATTGCACCTGCTGGAGCGTGTGCGCGACTTTTTCATGCCCGTCGGAAGTCGTCGGATGAAATTTTCGCTTGCTATTTTTGGGCTGGCCAACAAATTATTTCTGCAGCCTATGCTCAAAATCTGCACTTTGCTGATTAGGAGCCTGGACGTGGTTCGTGCCGAAGGCTGGGGTGCCTTTTGGGGCAAAACTCGCAATAAGTTAGGTCTCGAAAAGATTCTTCCCGAATCAACACTTACAGGAATGGAAATCCAATTAAATACTGGCCTGTACACACAAACCTACCTGAATTACTTGAACATCGCAAGCGCAAAAAATGTGGAAGAATATATACCGTTAACCGAAAATGAATTCTCATCTGAGCAGGCGCTCGTTAAACTGATTGCCTTTTATCTGCCGCAATTCCATCCTATCATTGAGAATGATAACTGGTGGGGGCGTGGGTTTACCGAGTGGAGCAACGTTTCGAAAGCAGTTCCGCAATTTGCGGGGCATTACCAGCCGCATCTACCTGGCGAACTCGGATTTTATGATTTGCGCCTGCCGGAGGTGGAAGAACGCCAGGTGGAGCTGGCTCGCAAATATGGTATCCATGGTTTTGCTTTTTATTATTATTGGTTCAACGGTAAACGTCTGCTTGAAAAACCGCTCGACAATTATCTTCACAATCAAAATATCAATTTTCCTTTCTGTGTCTGCTGGGCGAACGAAAATTGGACTCGCCGCTGGGATGGCCTGGAAAATGACATTCTTATCGCTCAGGAACATACCTCGGAAAGCGATGTATCTTTCATTCGTGACTTAGCTCCCCTTTTGCGCGACCCGCGTTACATACATATCGGTGGCCGCCCGCTAATTATCGTCTATCGCGCACAACTCTTGCCCGAACCCGCTAATACGGCTAAACGCTGGCGTGAATATTGCCGCCAGGAAGGTCTGGGTGATCCGTATCTGGTGGCGGTGCAGGCCTTCGGCTTCGACAATCCCCGGAAGATCGGGTTTGACGCTGCTATCGAATTTCCGCCTCTCGCTCAAAAAACTCCTCTTAACATAAATTCATCGATGAAAATCCTGAATCCACAATACCAGGGAAAAATCTATAGTTATTACGACGTCATTCGTAACTTTGGATATCGGAAATTGCCCAACTTCAAACTTTTCCGGGGCGTATTCCCCGGATGGGATAACGAAGCTCGTAAACCGGAGCGCGGATCCAGCTTCACTTTTTCTGCTCCACGCGCCTACCAATTCTGGCTTAACCATATCTGTCAGGAAACCATCCAGACTGAATCTGACCCTGAAAAACGATTGGTTTTTATCAACGCCTGGAATGAATGGGCCGAGGGCGCATATCTCGAACCAGACCGCAAGTATGGCTACGCCTACCTCCAGGCTACTGCCGAAGCGTTGCGCGCTCTGGCTGTGAAAGATCCGCGCCTGGAAGAAGAGAAACAGCTTTTTGGCAAACCGATTCAGAAATCCCACGATACGGCTGTTTTCCTCCACCTGTTCTACCCGGATATGTGGGATGAATTGAGCCTGTATCTCGACAACCTGCGCGGCGATTTTGACCTGTTCATCTCCATCCCCGATTCGGTTCGGGTAGATATAGAGCAATTCACAAAATATCATAAAGATATCTATATTTATCGCTGTAAAAACCGCGGACGCGATGTGGCTCCTTTCCTGCGCATGTATACCGCCGTAGTGCGTCATCAATATCAACAAGCCCTTAAGCTGCATACTAAAAAATCCAAACATCGTCAGGATGGCGATAAATGGCGCACTGATCTGTATCGAAAACTAATGGATACACCCGAATTGATTCAAGCCATCATCCAAACTTTCAACAAGGATTCAGCGCATCGGCTGGGCATTATCGCCCCGGATGGACACGTTGTCTCATCTGATTACTATCTGGCATCCAATAAAGAAAATATTGAAAAACTGGCGCGTCTCGCCAACCTAAATTACTTCGGCGATGAGTTTCGATTCGTTGCCGGGTCAATGTTCTGGTTCAGAATGGAAAGCCTGTTCCCGCTCAGTTTGCTGGGTTTGGAAATCGACGATTTTGATCCCGAACATGGTCAAGTGGATGGCACCCTGGCTCACGCACTGGAAAGAATTTTCGGCCTGTTAATGTACAAAACCGGCTACCGGATTTACGTCAGCAATGGTCAAACCCTGCTCCCTTACGACACCGGTAGCTCGCCAAGAGTTTATGATTTTGCTCCCTTGCATCCAAAGCGCTGAGTCTCTGTCCAAAAATTTCATCTTTGTCGCTGCCCGATGAGCGCAGCAAGCTTGTTAGTCAATTGCTGGATATATCGCTGCCCAGGTTTTTAACATTTCATTAATCTGCGTGATAGAATTCTTCAGCGATTTTATCGCGCAGATTAGCATTTGCTCTATACTGTAATTTAAACGATTAATTGCGCAGCGAATATTTTTGGCATAACCATTATCGATCTGCGCGCTCAAAAAGGAGTCTGGGTATGTTAGTAAAAATACTTCGATCGGCAAAAAAAATAACTACCCTCGGAAAAACACCATTAGAGATTGAGAGAAAAAAGTTTGCGTTTGTACACATTCCCAAAACAGCCGGGATGACCATGTCGGCCATTCTAGAGCAAAAGTTTCCAAAAGATAAGATATGCCCCTTGAGGATATATCAAGATTTAGTCATGATGCCAAGGGAAGAAATCAATAAATACCTGTTGTTCCGAGGCCATCTTCCTTACGATGTGCTTGGTTACTTGCTTAATGAACCTTTTACTTGTATTACCATATTGCGAGAACCGGTTGCAAGATACTACTCTTATTACAAATTTATGAAAAAGCGCGAAGACCTCGACCAATCTCCACATCTTGCCAGTGAAGTTCCTTTGATTCGAAAGATGGATTTCAAGGATTTTATTGTTTCGACCAATATGATGATTGTGAATGATGGGTTAAACCAGCAGTGCCATTATTTAGGTAGAGAAATACCCGCAAGTATTACCTTGCCTTATCCTGCTGAGAACAAACAACCGACATCAGAAGAAATCGAAAGAGCCAAATCAAGGTTAGAGAGCATGGAGGCGTTTGGGTTAGCAGAACGATTTCAAGATTCATTGTTTTTAATGAGCTTTGCCTTTGGTTGGAAACCAATAATGGATACGATTGTCCTTAACACTTCTGGCAAACCGGACCCTTCGGAAATTTCTGAAGAAACCCGGGCGCTTGTAGAAGAAAAGAATAAACCGGATGTGGAGCTTTTTGAATTTGCAAAAACCTTATTCGAAACAAAATATCAAAATATGCTTGCCACTTTAGTGGAGAGACATGGAAAAATACTTGGCATCAATTCACATTCTAACATCTCACAGGAAGGTGTTTATAAATTACTTGAAGTAAACGCAATTGCGCACAAAATTCGGCGGGGAATCAGACGACTGGAAAATAGATATCTTGTTCCCTTGCATGCCAGGAAAAAACAATGAAAATCACCTTCAAGAAAATTTTTCGATTTGATGCCAAAATGATTTTGAAAAACTTTGCCCACATAATATTGAAAAAACTTCAGAACATGCAATTTTGGCGTTCCATTGGAATTTTCTTGAAACTTTATCATCGTCGGTTTTTTCTCCCCATCATCGTTTTCCAACCCGGAAAAGTTGGGTCATTAAGTGTTTTTCATTCTTTAGCGAGGGCGTATATAAATTTGGACATCAATACGCAAATTCATCATGTTCATATATTAAATAAATTTGATGACCAGGAACGTGTTATTAAAGAAACTCGTAAAAACGCAGAATATAACCTGGAACACGTTCAAGAGTGGCGTCAATTACGAGAACAGATCGAGGCTGAACCTGAACAAGTATGGAATATCGTTAACTTGGTGAGAGACCCGGTAGCTATAAAAATCAGCAGTATGTTTCAGGCATTGCATAATTTCATTCCAGACTGGGAAGAGCGTTACCAAGACGGTCAATTAACAATGTCTGATTTTGATAAACTCCTCCTTAACCAAATAAAATTGCAATTCGATGGCCTGGATTTATGGTATGACAACCAAATAAAAGCTATCTGGGGTTTGGATGTATTCTCGATGCATTTCCCTAAAGAAAAGGGATATGCAATTTACCCGGAGGGAAATATTAATTTATTGATTATCCGTCTGGAAAACTTAAATCAAGTTGCAGGAAAAGCCTTCCACGAATTTCTTGGCTTGAAAAATTTCACGCTTTCCAACAGGAATGTAGGGGATGAAAAGGCTTATGCTCGACTGTACAAAGAATTCAAGGCTCGTCCCTTACCTGAAAAAGCCGTCGAAGATGCCTATTCAACCCGATATGCCAGGCATTTTTATTCCAAGCATGAAATTGAAGAATTCAAAAAACTTTGGCTAAAACAATAAGAAGTAAGATGATCAAGTATGTTCACTTCTAAGGGAGAAGTAAATGTCAGAAAAAATTTGGTTTTTTTTATACAAGAACAGGTTCGCTTCATTAATATTGATATGGCTGTTTCTGTATTTTTCTCTCTGGACAATCTGGCTGGAATCCATGCCGTGGATACGCTTGGGAATTAGCATTATTATATTTTCTACGCCTGGTATTATCACCAGCCTAATACTGGCTGGCAAAAGATTAAGTTTGCTTAGTCACTTCATCAGTGGGCTGGCGTTTTCAGTGTTTTTTGTGGGTTCACTTGGTTTGCTTGGCCGCATATTTCACCTACCATTTAGTTACATTAAGCCCGTATTTGCATTGGTAGGTCTAGTGGCTTTTTTTGTACTCATAAGGCATTCTCGTTTCGAACATCAGTTGTACAAACCAAAACGCTACTCTGTTGCGATTTTGGTTATATTCTTGGCTCTGGCTGTATTGAGTGTCATCACGTCACTCAGCAACACATTCGGCGGGGATGATTTTAGCTATCTGGCCTATCTAACCAACTGGCAACATGCCCAGCCACTGAATTTTCAAGAGGTCATTTTCGGTTCAGGCGGCCTCGATGCAGTTCGTTTCTGGTCTGCCATGTTCCCTATGAACCTGGCCTTTCTCGCGGAAATTAGCAATTTACATGGGCTTTTACTGCTTGGCTTGTATCTCGAACCGTTTTTAGTGGTCCTATCTCTGCTCTCTTTTTACAACCTGTTCGAAGACTTGCTTCCATCGGGTTACCTGCCGATCGCGGCGCTCTTACTTCACTTTACCTTTCTTTTCATGCTTCATGGGAGTAGACAACCTGGTTCGACGTTCTTCTACCGCATGTCTGAAGACAAAGCCTTTGCAGCTTTTGTACTTACCCCAGTTTTCTTCCTGGCGATACGTTACTTTCTGGAAACAATTACGTTCAGAAGTACACTCTTTGTCTTGTTCAGCGGGTTGAGTCTGGCTCTCACCCACCCTATCATTTTGGCTTATAGCATTACAATTGCCGCTTTCTATGCCTGCTTCTTGACCTTCTTCATCCATAGAGACTACAAAAAGCTTGGGGTTGTTTTGGTCCTTCTGGTCGTTACTATATTACCCTCAGCATCTCTCAGGTTTGTCGGAGTGCCGTGGGTTAGTAAATATGTTTTTGGTTTGGAGTCTGCCCTGCATCAACCTGGCGCTTTTGATTTAGAATCTGCAGATGACACAGCCGATGCCATAACCATCATCTCCTATATCGAAAATACCCCCTTCTACGGTTTCAACCTGGAACGTGTAGAAATACAAATTCCAGCGGAAGAAATAAACAAAGAAAATCCATGGCAAAAGTTTTTTTCATGGTCGTATGTATGGATTTTGGGATTAAGCTTCTTCTGGTCGCTGTTCAACATCAAGAAAAATAACGTTGCGGCCTTCGTAGGCGCAACTTCCTTGCTGGTTTTATTCGGCGCGATCCCTTACACTGGATGGCTGTTAGGTTATTTGGTCTCAGCCAGAATGTTGTGGCGCGTTCCCTGGATGCTCTCTGCAGGCTTAGCCGGTGTAATATTGGTCAATGAACTTCTTGAGTTTGTTTTTCGGCGGAGCCAACCTTCATTAAAGCACCGATTTTCCGCCGAGGTAGTCACTCTTAGCCTGGTTTTTCTCATCAGCTTTGTTTTAATTAGTTCTTTTTCTGTTACTTATTATGCCAACCAATGGGCGAGGCTTACCACTCTTGATGATAGAAAAAGTAAATTGCAGACATTTGTCGACTTGGGGAATGATCTCGAAAACAAACTCAAAACCGTTTCAATTTTCGTCGCGCCAAGAGAATTTTCAGACTACTTGCCAGGAATCTCTTCGAAATCCAAGGTCGTTTTTTTTCGAACTGTTTTTTTTACTCCACACTCTGTAGACCCTGAAAAACTAAACCTTATTTTTTCTCAAGATATATCCATTTCCCTTAAGCAGCGGATGAATATCCTGACGAAGTATCATGTCGACTACATATTAGTCAAAGATCACTTTCTAAAAGACTATTATGCCAGCTATCCTGAGTTTTTTCACGTACAAGAATTTAGTAATTTCTGGATTCTGGAATTTCGGGAAATGAAACCTTAGGCAGGTTATAATAGGCGTCTTGCATAATTAAAAATTCTATTCGCATCTCTGCTAATACCCGAACTTTTCAAGGATGTAGGATAAGTCACTCTTGACCCCCAAAGAGCGCCCTGACCAAAACCGTCAGGACAGGCGGGGCATGGCAGCCATATTTACCCTCCATCCTTATATTGGCTGGGCACTAGATTACTTCACGAGCGACCCTCGATATATGTCGAAAACGTTGGTAATTCAAATACCTTGTTTCAATGAAGCCCAAACTCTGGGTGAAACTATCACTGACCTACCAAAATCTCTACCTGGATTTGATCAGATTTATATCCTGGTAGTAGATGATGGCTCAAGTGATAAAACCGCACGAGTTGCGCTAGAAAGCGGTGCAGATTACGTCGTCTGTCACCGCCAGAACCGCGGCTTGGCGCGAGCTTTTATGACCGGTTTGACCACAGCGCTCGCTTTAGGTGCTGATGTGATTGTGAATACAGATGCCGATCATCAGTACCCTGGCCAATATATCCAAGATCTAGTAAACCCAATCATATCGGGGGTAGCCGACCTTGTAATCGCAGATCGCCAACCTGGCACGAATATCCACTTTTCCCCAATAAAGCAAATGCTTGAAAAGTTTGGAAGCTGGGTAATTCGCTTTCTATCTCAAACTGATGCGCCAGATGCCCCCAGTGGTTTCCGCGCGTATTCGCGTTACGCCGCGCTCAGAGTACAGGTTTACAACAGTTATTCTTATACGCTGGAAACTCTCATACAGGCTGGCAAAGAAAGGATGGCGATCGCGCACATTCCCATTGAGACCAATCCTGCCTTGCGCCCATCCCGTTTACATAAAGGGATTCTTAATTTCATCTGGCGTCAAAGTGGCACAATCATTCGCTCTTACATCCTTTACCAGCCATTAAGAACTTTTGTGCTTCTCGGGATACCTTTCCTGCTTATAGGCAGCTTGCTAGTGATCCGCTTTTTGTTCTTTTATCTGGTTGGCGAAGCAGGTATTGGTCGCTATGCGCAATCTGTCTCCATTGGCGGGACATTAACCATGTTCGGTATGTTGTTAATCTTAATGGGTTTGCTGGGAGATGCCGTACGCGCCAATCGGAAGATAATGGAGGAAGTCCTGATTCAACTGAGAGACAATAATTACATAATCGCCCAGAAAAGTTCAGAGATAAATGGTTCCCCCATTATCCGCAAAGAGAATTATAGTGACGAAAAAGAAACTTGATTAATTATCCGCCAAAGAAATCCGAATTGTTTCGTTTTCGAGGAGATATTCTCAAAAAATGGTCTGTTGCTAGAAAAGTTAGGGTGTGCATTTAATAGGATGCATCTCGATAAATTTACAAATGATTTTTTTAGGAGTCTTCGTTTGAAAGTATTATTTATTACCCGCACTTATCCGCCGTTTGTTGGAGGAATGGAAAAATTTGCCAGCGATTTCTATGTGAATTATGGCAAAAAGGGAGAAATTGACCTGCTTGCAAACTCAGGCGGCAAAAAGATGATCCCCTTCTTTTCTATCAAGGTGGTCTTTTTTCTTATATTTCGTTCGAGAAATTATGATGTTATCCACCTTTATGACGCGGTTTTATCTCCCTTGATTTTGATCATTAAGGCTTTTTCTAACGCAAAGGTTTCTTTTACGGTTAATGGCTTGGATATTGTCTATTCTCGTTTCGGATACCAAAAAATAATGCCTTTTTTTCTACAGAAAGCCGATAGAATATTTGCGATAAGCCAATACACAATGGAGCAGTGTGAATTGCGCGGAATACCCAAGGAAAAATTAACCGTAATCCCAGTCGGCATTAATTTTGATAGCCTTCAAGTTTCTTCGGAATTAAAAAAATCTGAGACGCTGTTAAAGTTTAATATTCCTATAAGGGGAGTGAAAATATTACTTACTGTTGGCAGGTTGATAAAGCGGAAAGGCCATTCTTGGTTTATAGTCCATGTATTAAGAAAACTGCCGGAACATTATATATATCTAATTGCTGGGGCTGGACCAGAGCAAGATTCCATAACAGACTTGACACGCGAATTGAATTTAACTCATAGGGTATACCTACTCGGGCGAGTATCTGACGAAGAAAAAAATTGTCTATATCAAATTTCGGATTTATTTGTCATGCCAAATATTAGCGTGAAAAATGACCAGGAAGGCTTTGGGATTGTGTTGTTAGAGGCGGGGCGATATGGATTGCCGGTAATCGCTTCCAATATTGAAGGAATTAGGGACGCAGTCATTGACAAGAAAACAGGCTATCTTATTGAAGAGAAAGATGTCCAGGGTTTTGTAGATGCAATAATCCAGTTCAATTCGATTAACCGTTCATCTATAGGTAGCATCGTTGCTTCTTACTTTGGCTGGGAACACATTATAGAAAAATATTACGAAGAATTTATGAACATCGGGTAAGGCCATCTCGAAATTTGTATAGACCTCAAATCGATAAAGGAAGATGCAACAATGAATTTGAATTTTAGAATAGCACTTGTGTCAAATTTCCGATATGCTGTGAGAAGCATCTTACAAGCACTCGAACCGATATTCCTCGAATATTTTCCAATTCACCTTTTATGGAAGCGAGACGAGCCCTCTGACTGGCCTTTTCTAAAAAACCGTCAGAAACAAGGACTGGAAAAATACGAATATTCGCTATTTTCTCAAAATGGTGAAGACGGTATTTTAAGATACTTATTTTCTGAAATTGGGTTTTCGTCAAAAACACTGGTGGAGTTTGGTTTTGGCGTTACTGAAAATAACAGTCTAAGATTAATTCTTAAAGAAGGCTTTAAGGGAGTTCTTATCGATGGGTTAAGTTCATCCATCAAAGCTTTTAATAAAGCGGCACAACAAACTGCCATTCCGAATGTAAAAGCCATTGAGCAATTTCTTGATTTGCAGAATTTAAAGACCACGCTGCTAGAAAGTGGACTTCCATCCGAAATTGATTTGTTGTCAATTGATGTTGACGGCAATGACTACTGGTTTTGGAAAGATATAAATTATTTGAATCCGAGAGTTGTGGTTATTGAATACAATGCCAGTCTGGGATCCGACTTATCTCTTACCGTCCCCTATGATCCTCTTTTTGACCGGCATAAAAAACACCTGAGCGGGTTTTATCATGGAGCGTCATTAATGGCTCTTACAAAACTGGCGAAAGAAAAAGAATATGTACTGGTAGGTTGCGATTCAAAAGGGGTAAATGCATTTTTTGTGAGGAAGGATTGTTTAACTCGTTCTATAGAGGAAATGCAACCTTCGACAGCGTACCGACAGCACGCGAGCAGGTTGAAATACGGTTTTTCTCTTGAGGATCAGTTTAGAATAATTAAGGATATGCCATATTTAATTGTTGAGTAAAAGGATAGGCAAATTATTGCTAATGAAAGGAAAGATTATTAATGAAGTTAACCTATCGAGCAGACATAGACGGGATAAGGGCAATTGCAGTTCTAGCTATTATTTTTTATCATGCAGGCATTAAAATCTTTTCTGGCGGTTTTGTTGGGGTCGATATCTTCTTTGTGATCTCAGGGTATCTGATTACCACAATCATCCTGAGGGAGATAAATGAGAATGAGTTTTCGCTTGCCAAATTTTATGAGCGGCGAATTCGGCGCATTTTTCCTGCGCTCTTCGCAACCTTGCTAATCACACTGCTCACCAGTGCGTTGCTATTCAGTACGAAAGAATTCAAGGATTTCAGCCAGAGTTTACTTGCTACAACTCTTTTTACATCTAATATTCTTTTCTGGTCTCAATCTGGTTATTTCGACGCACCATCTACACTGAAGCCTCTCCTGCATACATGGTCTCTCGCAGTCGAGGAACAATTCTATATCTTCTTTCCATTACTACTTTCATTTCTCGCCCGATATATACGACCTAAACTCAACCTGACACTTTTGGGCATTGCCCTGGCATCGTTCGCCTTGAACATATACAACTTAAATCATGACACTTCCGGCGCCTTTTACCTTGCCCATATGCGCATCTGGGAACTGCTGATTGGAAGCCTTCTCGCAACAAAAATGATTGCCTCAAAAATCAACTTGCATATTGGCAACTTACTTAGCTTGATTGGGCTGGTGATGCTCGCAATACCTATTTTCTTATATACAAACGATACTCCTTTTCCAGGCATTGCAGCGTCAATACCTACTTTAGGCACCGCATTAATCATATATAGTGGAATTGAAAACAAAACTTTTATAGGGCGAATTCTCAGTTTTTGGCCCATCGTTTTTATCGGACAAATTTCATATTCCCTGTATCTCTGGCACTGGCCCATAATCGTATTTGCAAGATATTATGCAATCATAGAACTAACAGCTCTGGAAACGGCCGCAGTATTGTTGATAATTTTCATATTGTCCATTCTTTCCTGGCATTTTATAGAAAAACCATTCAGGCAAAGATCATTTCTCAAGAATCGTGGAATTTTTGTGTACGCAGCAATTGGCATGGTATTGACAATTGCTGCTGGGTCAGCCATATATTTAACCAATGGCCTTCCCAATCGATTCTCCTCAAGGCAGGCAGATATCGATCCAAACACAGATGTACGGTTGAAAAAATGGAGAAGTTGTGGCGGGAGAGTAAAAAACCCATCCCCATTGAAATTTTGCAAAATTGGAGAAGATAAAAATATACCCATCTTTTTATTATGGGGTGATTCTCATGCGCGCGCACTGGCACCGTCCATACAAATTTCCGCATTACAAGCAGGTGTAACCGGGCTTGTAGCATACACTCCCGCATGCCCGTCTTTACTAGGTGTCGATCGGCAAGGGCAACAATCATGCAGTGAGTTCAATATCGATATAATAAATTACATTCAAGACCATCCTAACCTGCATACTATCATTTTGGCGTCCAGATGGGCACTATCTGCAGAAGGCACCCGTTTCAAAAGCGAAGAGGGGAACAGTGTCATACTTGTAAACACAATGACAGGTTCAGCGCAAACAGACACAAATGCAACCTTGTTTAAGTTAGGTCTTGAGCAGACTGTTAATAAATTACTGGAGATGGGACGAAAGGTTGTTATAGTTACCCAGGTTCCTGAAATTGGATACTATGTTCCATCAGCGTTCTCAATTGCGCAGCGTACTGGCAGAGATGCAAACAAAATTATCGCGCCTTCACTAAATGAATACATTGATAGAAATATGATCGTTACCACTGTCGTTGAATCATTGGCTAAAAATGACGATGTTCAAATTGTGGACCCCTGGAAAGCTTTGTGTAACGAGAAAAACTGCCTGGTAGCAAGCGAAGGGCAACCCCTCTATCTTGACGATGATCATCTATCCATTTTTGGCGCCCAATACATATCCAATATTTTTGACCCTGTTTTCAAGAATCTCCATGGCCAATAACACAAGTATATGTTTCTAACTCGCCTTATGCCCTCTTTGCGCTCGCAGGGGTTGTGCCCGCTGCGGTTTCTCCTAAACATGGCAGGCACAGCTCACCATTGAGCAAGATTGCCTGTACCGGCCGCAAGTATGCGTGTGTAAGGTAAATAAATGCTGGTTGCAAGATTACATTTGAGGAGCCCAAATACAAATGATTGAAAAACCTACGATTCTAGTAACATCAATTGGAAGGACTGGAACAGAATTTTTCTCTAGATTTTTTGCAAATATCATTCCAGATTGTACTTCTCTACATGAACCCAACACTATTGTAATAACAACTCATATTGAAAACAGGCTTGAACAGTATGTTCAACAAGTTCGGCGGGCAGGCATTTGGAGGATGGTCTTTCTTAAAGCCTTCGGGAAATGGAATCTTACAAAACTTTCGGATTCTAGATTTTTAGGTAATTTGAGTTATCGTCAGGCATCAAGCAATCTACGTGATCAAAGGATGGGTTTTATTTCTAAAATGCCTGGCTCCATTTATGTTGAAGCCAATCTTGGTTATTATGGATTGCTTGATGTAATTCCTGATGTGTTCAAACACCACAGGGAAATATATGTAGTTCGGGATGGCCGCGATTGGGTTAGGTCTATGTTAAATTGGGGAGAGGTTTACGGCAAGAAGGGAATCAGGAAATATTTTTCTCATAAATGGCCAGTTGCCAGTGACATTTCCAACGATCCTTATGCAAAAAAATGGAATAGTCTCTCACGGTTTGAAAAATTATGCTGGGCTTGGACAAGTTTAAACGGATACGCATTTGAGACTGCTGCGGAAAATCCGTATGCGCGGATGTTTCACTTTGAAAAAATTTTTGGGGGAGAAAAAAGATATGATTATCTCGGTGATTTGGTAGCCTTTGCTACCTCCCAGCCTGGCATTGACCCTAAGCGTATTGGGAGGCACGACGGTTGGTTAGAACGAAAAACGCATCAGAGTTCGGATGGCTTTCCGGCTTGGGAAAAGTGGACTATGGATCAGAAACGTCAATTTGAGCAAATGTGCGGTCCTCTAATGGAAAAGCTTGGGTATACGCTTGAATAAACAATTTTCCAAAAAATATTGGAGGAACAGTGAAGTCTCAGCATTTTAGGTCGCTATTACTTTCAATTGTAAGTTTGGGAATTATCGCTGCTTTTATATATTACCTGTATGTAAATGCAGATCGATATCTTGAGTTATTGAATGTGTCTGCACCAGGGGCGATCATGCTTTTTGTGCTATCGCTGGTTTTTCCATTAATCAACGGGATGCAAAATATCTTTTTATATCGTAGTCTAGGTGCAGGAATTTCTTATCAAGATGGATTTCTTTTGACAGCGGCTTCAACTTTAGCGAATCAGCTTCCAATTTCTGGCGGGATTATATCGAAAGGATTTTATTTGAAGCGTAAATACGATCTATCCTATACTAGATTTATTAGCTCGACAGTCGCACTTTTTGTTTGTTTTATCGCTGTAAACGGATTTATTGGTATGGCCATTTTGCTTTATTGGATTCTCTTCGAAAAAATAGTTATCCCTCCTGTTTTGTTGATTGCATATAGTGTGATGGCTGCCTGTCTCCTGATTTTCTGGTTGCCATTAGATCGTATAACAATGCCAGAAAAAATTCGCAATTGGGGTCGTCAGGCACTCGAAGGTTGGATGATCATCAGCAGAAATCCAGTATTGCTGTTCAAACTTATTGGTTTACAATTTCTTCTAATGGTGTTATTAGCAATCCGCTATTGGCTGGCATTTCACATGCTGTCGCAAACCGTGACAATGGCTCAGACTTTATTGTTCGCAACCGCATCAATTTTAACGCAACTGGTGAGTATAGCGCCAGGAGGATTGGGGGTCAGGGAAGCAATAGTTGGTGGTGTCGCATCGGCGCTCGGTTTTGACGCGGGCGTTAGTGTGGTTGCGGTAGGATTGGACCGCCTGGTATCAACTATTACGGTTGTTTTGATAGGCTGGATCAGCACAGTTATTTTGGGAAAACAAATCTCAGCCGCTTCTATAAAATCAGAGCAGCAAGATGCGTGAATTAATTTCTTGCTGTAAAAAAGATCAGGTTTTAGCGGATGAATTCAGAACTCGATTGAAAGGCGATAACTTTGAACAAATACTTAATCACCCCAATAAAAAAACGCTTCTCAACCATTTGGGTTACTCAGAATCAATTAGAAAAGTGGATGGGGCATTGGAAATTCTTTTTTATCCTGGGCTTTGGCCGCTCTGGCACATCTTTTATGGCAAATCTTCTGAATCAAGCCCCAGGTGCATATGTGTTTCATGAGCCAGTTCTTGAAGATTTCTATGCACATCTGAAAGCGCATTACAGCCCAGCGGATGCAGAAAGATACATGCGGGGATTTCGGAAAAGAGAAATTTATACCCGCATGCGTCATGTAGATTCAGGCATCTATGGTGAGGTCAATGGTCATCTTCGTTGCCATGCCAAAGCGATCAAAAATGTATTTTCAGAGGCGGTTGTCATTCACCTTGTACGGGATGGCCGTGATGTGGTTCGTTCACACATGTCTCGTGGAACAATGACGATCAACAATCCATTTTCGATGCAAATTCATCCTGCACAGTCGGATCCTTGGAAAGAGCGTTGGCGGGAGATGGATCGTTTTTCCAGAATGTGTTGGTACTGGCAGGAAGAGAACGCGCGATTGCGGTCATCTGTTGGAAAGACTGTTCAATTTGAAAAGATTTTGTCTGACTACGAATATTTTTGTAGCGAGATTCTCGAACCTTGTCACATCTCTATAGATAAGAAAGATTGGGAAGTTGCCATTGCATCTCCGCGCAATACGACAAGTAATTTTCAGATGCAGAAATGGGATGATTGGACCCCGGAGCAACAAAAAGTCTTCAGAGAAATCTGTGGGGATGAAATGGCGAAATGCGGTTACACATTTTGATTTATGCAGGCTCATGAATTCAACATTGACCCGAAATGTGTTTCTCCCGCTTTCAATTCGATGTTCGTTGCTGTTCTTTTTTGATAGTTGTGCCAAGGTGCCTCTCTGAACGACAATGCTCTCTGTTCAGCCCTCTGAAAATACAGGTATAATCACGCAGCCTGGGAAATATCTCGACAACCTATTCCGAAAGAGGAAAAATGGAAGAAATCACCAACAAGCTCGCCAGCTATATCACTGGCGAAATTCTCAAGCAACCTAAGCGCACCATTCGCCCTGATGAAGCAATTATCTCTAGCGGTTTAATTGACTCCTTCAGCCTGGTTGATCTGGGCTTATTCGTCGAAGATAACTTCGGCGTTCGCATTGACGACACCGAACTGAACGCCAACACCTTCGATACTCTCGAACAACTGGCCCAGCTAATCCAAGACCGGCAATAGTTCCTTCCTCTCCATGTCAACTCTAGTAGACCGCATACGCCTCAACTATCGGACGAATCCAGAGAAAACAGCATTTGTCCTTCAACATGCCGGAAAGGAAGATTTATCAATTTCCTGTCAAGAAATGGTCATGGGTTCAGCTAGATATACCCAGACCTATGCTCGAGAGGGGATCCGGCCCGGCGAAGTAGTGATTCTCATCCTGCAACATGGGGAAGACCTGGTTTACTCTTTCTGGGGCGCGATCCTTTATGGAGCTATCCCAGCGATTATGCCCTTTTTGACAGAAAAATTGTCTCCAGAACGTTACCACGCTGACCTATCGACATTGATCTCTATTGCCAAACCCGTTGCCATTGTTACCTACCCAGAATTTGAGCAGGAAATCCGCGACGCGCTAGGCCCCGGCGATTCGGTCCGCAGTGTCATCGTCACCAGTCGCACGGAGCCAGCCATTGAGCCCGATTTTGACACGCTGCCCGGCCTCAAACGTTCTCCGGAAGATATCGTCCTGCTGCAACATTCATCCGGCACTACGGGCCTCCAAAAAGGAGTAGCCCTCTCGCATCAGGCCGTTCTCAACCATTTGGATACCTATACCAAAGCCCTACACCTGACCACTGATGACGTCGTCGTCTCCTGGCTGCCACTTTATCATGATATGGGCTTGATTGCGGGTTTTATCATGCCGGTCCTCTCCGGCATTCCGCTTGTACTTATGTCACCCTTCGATTGGGTACGCGCACCCTATCGCATGTTCCAGTCTGTGAGCCGTTATGAAGGCACGCTTTCCTGGCTGCCTAATTTTGCTTATAATTTCTGCGCTCAAAAAGTCCGCGATCGGGAATTAGAGGATATTGACCTCTCCAGTTGGCGCATCATCACCAACTGCTCCGAACCGGTCAAACGGGAGAGTCACCTGGCTTTCTATGAACGTTTCAAGTCGTATGGTCTGCGCGAAATCGCCTTACAGTGCAGTTACGCCATGGCCGAAAACGTATTCGCTGTCACCCAGACTAACCTGGATTCTCTCCCGGTCACCGACGAACTCGACCGCGAAGCATATATGGTTGAACACATTGCCCGCCCATCAACGGATGGACGTCCCAGCATCCGCGTGATGTCATCTGGGAAACCGCTCGCTAACACCCGCATCCGCATTCTAGATGAAAAAGGCCACGACCTGCCCGATAAAGCCATCGGCGAAATCGCTCTGCACAGCGATTGTATGCTTACTGGCTACTACAACCGCCCTGATGCCACCAAAAAAGCCTTCAAACACAGCTGGTATCTTACCGGCGATTACGGCTACACTCTGGGCGGCGAAGTCTTCGTCGCAGGACGAAAAAAGGATATGATCATCATCGGCGGCAAGAACGTTTATCCGCAGGACTTGGAGACTCTAGCCTATGAAGTAATGGGAATCCATGCCGGGCGGGCAGTCGCCTTCGGTATCTATGATGAAAAAGCTGGCACGGAGGAACTAGTCATCGTCGCGGAGGTGGATACTAATGACGCGGAAGAACGTCAAAAAATCGGAGACGCACTGCGAGAGCACATCACAAAAAACTCTGCCGTCGCCCTGCGTCACGCCCACATAGTCGGCAAGAAGTGGATATTGAAGACTTCCAGCGGCAAGACTGCGCGTTCTGCCAATCGTGAGAAATTCTTAAAAGAGACGGGTCTGGTCTGATGCGTCTCCTTTATTAGATAATTGCCCATGCCAGCTATTTCTTTTATCATTCCAACCTGGAACAGCGCGGCCTACCTGCCGCGCTGTCTGGCCTGTCTCTCGGCCCAGACATACCGCGATTTTGAAGTCATTGTTATCGACAACGGTTCCACAGACAATGCCACTCTGGGGCTGGAAGAAAAATACCCGCATCTAAACTTGCACGTGAAGCGGCTCATGTCTAATCGGGGCTTTGCTGTTGCCAACAATATCGGGGCGAGCCTGGCACATGGAGACTGGCTCGCATTGCTCAATGCAGACGCCTTCCCGGAACCGGACTGGCTTACCAGCCTGATAGCAGCCACCAAAAGACACCCAAACGCTTTTTTTTCATCCTGTTTAATACAAGCCAATACCCCAAATCTGATAGACGGCCAGGGTGATGTTTATCATGCCAGCGGCCTGGCCTGGCGGCGAAACTATAACCTGCCGCGTACGCTTAACCCGCCCGAAGGTGAAATATTCAGCGCCTGCGCCGCAGCCGCTCTCTATCCCACCAAGGAATTTTTATCCGTTGGCGGTTTCGACGAAGATTACTTTGCCTATAACGAAGACGTAGATTTAGGGTTCCGATTAAGGCTTTGCGGACTAAAATGCTTTTATATCCCGGAAGCGGTAGCATACCATATTGGCTCAACCAGCTTTGGCAAACGAGGCGAACGCGCTACCTATTTGGGACACAGAAACGTGGTCTGGACATTCATTAAGGATATGCCTGGCCCACTTTTTTGGCTGTTCCTACCTATTCACCTGGCCTATACGCTGATCCACCTGATATATTTTACAAAAATAAAGCAAGGGCATGTCATCTGGAAAGCAAAACTGGATGCCTGGAAAGAAATAGGACCAATCCTAAAAAAGCGCAGGCGCATTCACCAAAACAGAACGGCTTCCATCAAAGACATCCTGTTCATTATTGAACTAAAACCCTTTGCGCCAGTACTCAACATTCGCAAAAGAGACCAACCAAGATGAGCCAATTACCCGAGTTATCGATTTGCATCGTCACGCTCAATGCCCAGCACTATTTACAGGATTGCCTCAAATCTGTCAAAAAACATGCCGGAAGTTTAAACTACGAAATTATTGTTGTGGACAATGGTTCGACCGATGGCACCCTGGAAATGCTCAAAGAAGAATATCCGGAAATCGCTTTAATTGCAAACAAGCAAAATTTAGGATTTACAAAACCAAACAATCAGGCGATTAGTAGATCTAAATCTGATAAATATGTCTTGCTGCTCAACCCTGATACCATTGTCTACGAATCGAGTCTGCAAAATCTGGTTGACTTTGCAGAAAAGCATCCCGAGGCCGGTATCATAGGTCCAAAAGTTTTGAATGGTGACGGAACTTTTCAAAAGCACTGCAAAAGAGGAGAAGGCCGTCCCTGGGAAACATTTGCTTACTTTCTCGGATTGTCGCAAATTTTCCCCAAAACAAAACTCTTTTCGGGCTACCTTCAAACTCACCTGGATGAAAACCTGACTCACGAAGTGCCCGCTATCTCAGGGTGCTGCATGCTCATTCGGCAAGCCACACTTCATGCCATCGGCGGCCTTGACGAAGACTTGTTTGCCTACCAAGAGGATACTGAATACTGCGTGCGTGCCAGAAAAGCAGGCTGGAAAGTGTATTACACCCCGGCAGCGCACATCACCCATTTTGGCGGAAAAGGCGGCTCAAGGGCGCAACCCTACAAAGCTATTTACAAATGGCATCATTCCTATTATATTTACTACAACAAACACTTGGCCAAAGATTATTTTTTCTTGTTCAATTGGTTTTATTACCTGGTAATGTTTCTCAAGCTTTGTCTCACTTTGTTGCTTAATCTATTTCGCCAGGAGAAACATGCAGGGCCAAGCCGAAATTATCTCGGTAAAAAAACAGAGTGACGGTGCCATCTTAAATTTCCCGAGAAACGAAAGTTTCATTTTTCAATTCAGGGCTTCGTGTCCGTCTATTGGTTCAGGTTCCTTGGGAGTTAGCATGGGTACGAAGATTCCCAAAGAAACCATAATGTGCACAGCCCCTCTGTAACTACCCACTGTACATGCAGATATACCCCCTACCCTGATTAAAAATCCAGCTATGAGACAAAAAATGGCCCGAGCGAGGCATCAAATTGCTCTTGATGAATTTGGCATGTGGCCAGCAGTGAAAAATATCCTCGCATGCCATAACAATGCACTTATTCATCTTCCGGGGAAACATGGTTATTAATCCTTCAACCGAATCGCTTATTCAACTCGCATTTGAAATAACTTTTGCGATTATCCTTTCTTTTATTGCCGGACCTGTGGCTATTTTTATCGCAAAAAAACTGGGTGCGATCGACATGCCCGGAAGTGCAGCACATAAAAGGCACGCTGCCCCGACGCCGTTGGCGGGTGGATTGGTTTTGTTTCTGGTTCTGCCAGTCCTGGCTGCTATCTTCCAACTATGGGATGATCCCGGCATATTCTGGCTGCTGATCGCCACCGGGGTTATTTTCATCTTTGGGCTGAAGGATGATACTCATGGTCTTTCCGCCCCGCAAAAATTTACGGGACAGTTTATTGCCGCAGCGATAGTAATTTTGTCAGGCACCTCCGTCAAATTTCTTGACAGTTTTCATGTAGCGCTTTCCCCCTGGCTGATTGTCACGCTCGATTGGACGATCACGGTATTTTGGCTGGTCGGAATTAGCAATGCTTTTAATTTGATCGACAGCATGGATGGGCTGGTAGCCGGACTGGCGACCATTTCCGCCGGTTTTTTTACTTTAACTTGCCTGGCCTCAGGTCAAATTGAACTTGCCCAAATTACTGCAATTCTGTTCGGTCTCAGCCTCGGGCTGTATTTCTACAATAACACCCCTGCCCGCTTTTTCCTGGGCGATTCTGGCGCGCAGGCTCTCGGTTTCCTGCTCGCAGCAATTGGCATCCTGTACACTCCCCCGCACTTGCCGCAAGGATCCACCTGGTTCCTGCCAATCCTGGTGCTGGGTGTCCCCATTTTTGATACAACGCTGGTAGTGGTTTCACGCGTCCGCCGCCGAAAACCTATTTTCAAAGCCGATCTGGCTCACACCTATCATCGCCTGGTGCAATTAGGCATGGCCCCAGGTCAGGCTGTGTTAACAATACAGATTACAGCACTGCTCCTGTGCAACATCGCTTTCATTTGTATGTCCCTGGCGCCCCAAATTGCATCTTTAATCTTCCTTTTGGTGGTTCTGCTTGGCGCAGGATTGATTATTTTCTTCGAGAGAGTCGTCAAAATAGAAACATAAGGAGAGATTAAACAAAATCCTCTGGAAAGAAAGCGGAATTGCCTCTTGACTCAGCTTTCTTTTTTTGCTATAGTAATTTAGGATAACCTAAATAATATTTTAGCCTATGACTACTACAGAACCCCTCACCCGTAATATTCAGGACTACCTGAAGGCCATTTACAGCCTGGCCGAAAGCGATGGCTCTGCCAGCACCACCGCCCTCGCCGCGCGCCTGGGCATCGCCCCGGCCTCCGTCACGGGCATGATCCAGAAGCTGGCCACCTCCACGCCACCGCTGGTGGTGTATCGCAAACACCAGGGTGTGACGCTCACGCCTGAGGGCGAGCGCGCGGCGCTGGAAGTCATCCGCCACCACCGGCTGATCGAGACCTACCTCGTCGAGACACTCGGCTACCGCTGGGATGAAGTCCATGTCGAGGCAGACCGGCTGGAACACGCCATCTCTGAAAATCTCGAGGCGCGCATCGCCGCCGCACTTGGAAATCCGGTCCGCGACCCGCACGGGGAACTCATCCCGACTGTCGACCTGACCATGCCTGCCGATGCGGACGCCCCCTTATCGTTGCTACGACCGCCGCAGAAAGCCGTTATTCTGAGAGTCCGTTCGGACGACCCGGCGCTGCTGAGGCACCTCGAAGACCTAGGGTTGGTCCCGGGTGCGCAGGTCGAGGCGTTGGAATATTCGCCCTTCGACCAGAACCTCAGCCTGCGGGTTGGGCAAAACGAAAGGCCGATCGTGATCGGCATCGCCATCTCGAGCCGTATTTTTATCCATACAGCCTGAAATAGCACGACTCATTCATTATTTGAAAGGATATACCAATGAAAAAACAACTCTTGCTTCTATCAATAGCAGCATTCCTTGTATCCGCGTACGTAATTGTTCGCAATGGTTCAACAGAAGTCACCCCAGCCGCCGCTGTAAGCTACGCAACGGATATTCGCCCCATCCTTGAAAGTCGGTGCGGCTCATGCCACATGGGTAAAATGGTAAGCGCGGGTTTGAACATGGAAACCTACGAATCTCTCACGGCAGGCTCGCAAAACGGGCCCGTGATTGTTCCCGGCAATGCTGGCGGCAGCCTGTTGGTCAAAAAACTGACCAGCGGCCAAATGCCAAAGCGCGGCCCCAAACTTACGCCCACCCAGATTCAACTGATCATCGATTGGATCAATGCCGGTGCATTGGACAATTGATCTACAATCGCCCTCTTTGCAAAGAGGGCGATTGTAGATCAGACATTCACCCGCAATTTATATAACTACGGAATGAGGCCCCATGAATAACAAATTTTCAAGAAGAGACTTCCTCAAAATAGGTGGGATCGCCGCCGTTCTGGGCACAGCAGGCGCGGTCGCGCTCAACCAGAACGGACCCCAGAACGGGGACCAGCATGAGCACAACCATCAGCAGCTTAACGACGCACGCCCATCTCACGCTATGCAGCAAGGCGAGCATGGCGACTTGCCGGGCACGGTCGGCGAAGTGGACCATGAAAAGAATGGCTTCAACCCCACGGATACCCTGACGGATTTTGATTACGGTGAAGTTTCCACTTTGCCAAACGGGCAAACGCTGAGGGAATATGAAGTCATTGCGATCAACAAGAACATTGAGGTACTGCCCGGCGTCGAATTCGCCGCCTGGACGTATAACGGACGCATCCCAGGCCCCGCGCTTCGGGCCAGCGAAGGCGACCGCATCCGCATCCTGTTCAAAAACGGCAGTGAACACCCGCACACTATGCATTTTCACGGAATCCATGCAGGCATGATGGACGGCGTACCCGGCACAGGTCCCGGCGGCCTGGTGGAACCCGGGGATAGTTTCACGTATGAATTTGATGCGGAACCCTTCGGCCTGCATCTGTATCATTGTCACGTCTTCCCGCTCGCGCGCCACATCGCAAAGGGCCTCTATGGCGCTTTCATCATCGATCCCAAAGAGGGCCGCCCGCCGGTTGACCGCGAAATGGTCATGGTAATGCACGGACTCGACGTGGATTTCGATAACGAAAATGATTTCTATGCTGTCAACGGTATCCCCTTCCATTATCAAAACCACCCCATACAAATAAAAGTCGGCGAGAAGATTCGCATTTATCTTGTCAACATTTTGGAGTTCGACCTGCTCAACTCCTTCCACCTGCACGCGAACTTTTTCCATTATTACCCCACTGGCACGAGCCTGACTCCCACCGAGTTCACCGATACGGTCATACAAGGGCAGGCCCAGCGCGGCATCCTGGAATTCAGTTACAAACATCCCGGCAAGTTCATGTTCCACGCCCACGTAACGGAGTTTGCTGAACTCGGCTGGAACGGCATGTTCGAAGTCCTGCCTTAAAAGGTGACAGCATGACTCAACCAACTTCTCAACCGACGACCAACCGCTTCCCTCTTCAGACCCTGAGCCTGTTCCTGATCCCGGTCATTCTCCTGGCCGGTGTGATCGCGCTGTTCCTTTCCACCGGCGGGGGCCTTGAACTCAAATCCGCCGCACCGGTGGAAGATCTGAGCATCGAGCGTTACCAGCTTGAGCCGAATGAAATCACGCTCCACGTCCGTAATACCGGGCCGGACCAAATCACCATCGCTTCGGTAATCATCAATAATGCCGTCATGCCTTTCCAGGTCAGCCCGGGCGTTACGATCCCGCGTCTCAGTAATGCGGAAATTCATGTCAACTATGCCTGGTCGTATGCGGAAGCTTATACGGTCAGGATTTTTACCAGCAATTCCATACCTTTTGATGTGGAAATTCCGGTTGCCTTCGAAACGCCGCAACCCTCAGTCTCGACGTTCTGGGCGTTCACATTGATCGGCCTGTATGTTGGCGTCATCCCCATCTTTCTCGGCATCTTCTGGTTTCCCGCCTTGCGCCAGTTCGGGCGCCGCACAATGACCTTCCTCATGGCGGCGACAGCCGGCCTGCTGATCTTCCTCGGCCTGGATACCCTGGCCGAAGCGCTCGAATTTGCGAACAAAATCCCGTCTGCATTCCAGGGGATTGGCTTGATCGGTATCGGCGGAGTGGCAACTTTTATGTTGCTCGACGCAATCTCGAAAAAACAAACCGGCGCGGCAGGCAACGAAACAGACCGCAGGCTCGCCATTGCGTTCATGATTGCAGTCGGCATCGGATTCCACAATCTCGGTGAAGGGCTTGCCATCGGCGCAGCGTACAGCGTTGGGGAAGTGGGCTTGGGCACCTTCCTGGTGGTCGGTTTCATCATCCAAAACATCACCGAAGGGCTGGGCATCATTGCCCCGGTTTTACGCGACAAACCCGGCATCCGCAAACTGGCATGGATGGGCCTGATCGGCGGCGGGCCTGCAGTCATCGGCGCGTGGATCGGAGGCTTTACGCCATCACCTTTTCTTGCCGTGCTATTCCTCGCCATCGGCGCCGGCGCAATCTTCGAAGTCGTATACGAGATTTCAAAACTCATCCAAAAAGACACCGCGCGCGAATCCATGCCCATGACCGTCTTCAGCGGCGTATTGACCGGCATGCTGCTGCTGTGGGTAACCGGTTTGTTCATCAAGTAAGTTCTGAATTTATACAGGGAAAATACCATGAACGATAACATTTTCCGTATTCTGGCGGTTGTCATCTTCATCGTCGGCGCGGTCATCTCCGGCTACCATCGCCGCAAGGCAGATCGCGAAACCGGCGAGCAGGCTTCACTGAAAGAGGAAGGCTGGCTGATTTTCATCTCCCTGCGTCTGTTTGGGCTGTTCGGCTGGCTGGCTGTATTCGCATTCATGCTCAACCCGGGCTGGATGGCATGGTCGCGCATTCATTTGCCCGAATGGGCGCGCTGGCTGGGCGTGGTGATGGGCATCTTAGCCGACCTGATGGGCTATTGGGTATTCTCCAATCTGGGTACGAATGTCACGCCTACCGTGGTCACGCGTACCAAAGCGCATCTGGTCGCCAGCGGCCCATATCGCTGGGTGCGGCATCCGTTGTATGTGATGGGATTGATCGGTTTCATAGGCTTTGCGCTGCTGGCGGAAAACTGGTTTATCGCATTGACGGCAGTCCTTGTATTTGTTGTCTTGATTGTGCGCACGCGAAAAGAAGAAGCCAAATTGATCGAGAAGTTTGGCAATGAATACCGTGAATATATGAAAACCACCGGCCGCTTCCTGCCGAAAATCGGCTGATCGGCAAATGCTGAGGCATATTATGCAAATCATCAAACGAATGATCGTGCAAACGATTGGCTTTTTTGCGCTCTTCGCGTTGAGCTTGTTTCTCCCGGCCGGCACAATCGCCTGGCCCGCAGGCTGGATCTTCCTGATGTTGTTCTTTGGCTTTTTTCTTGCCACCAACCTGTGGCTGGTTCGGCACAACCCCGGGCTGCTGGAAGAACGGTTGAGCTTAAGCAGGCCAAACCAACAAGGCTGGGACAAGCTGCTGTTTCCTGTACTGCTGATCTTTACGATGGCCTGGCTGGTTTTTATGTCAGCCGATGCGGTGCGTCTGCATTGGTCGCCGGTAGCGGGATGGCCGCAAGTCGCGGGGACGTTGGTCCTCTTGGGCTCGTTCTACCTGCTGTTCATAACCTTTCGGGAGAATTCCTACTTATCGACCGTGGTGCGTATCCAGGGAGAGCGCGGCCACAGCGTGGTCTCCACGGGTCCGTATCATTACGTGCGCCATCCGATGTATGCCGCCATCCTGCTCTTTATGCTGGGCACCTCCCTGCTGCTCGGATCCTGGTATGGCAGCCTGGCAGGGCTGATCTTTATTACCGTACTCGCAAGAAGGGCCGTCCTGGAAGAACAAATGTTGAATAGTGAATTACCAGGCTATACAGCCTACACCCAAAAGGTGAAATATCGTCTTATTCCATATATCTGGTAATGAACCGGACATATTGAGGAGCAAACACCATGAACGAAAATGTATTCCGTATCCTGGCTGCCGTCATCCTGTTTACCGGGGTTGGCATTTCAGCCTACTACCGCCGCAAGGCGGATCGGGACAGCGGCGAGAAAGTCTCACGCCAGGTGGACGGCACGGCCATGATGACCGTCATCAAGATCGCGGGATTGGCCCTGTGGTTAACCCCGCTCGTCTATTTGATCAATCCGGGCTGGATGGCCTGGTCCAGGATTGGCCTGCCCGAATGGGCGCGCTGGCTGGGCGTTGGGATCGGTGTGATCTGCGTACTGTGCATCTATTGGCTTTTCAGCAGTATCGGCAGCGGCATCACCCCCACAAGCGCGACGCGCAAAGAACATAAACTCGTCACCAGCGGACCTTACCGCTGGGTGCGACATCCGCTTTATACGGTTGGGTCGTCCCTGTTCGTTGCCCTTGGCATGATGGCAGATAACTGGTTTATCGCCCTGCTTGGAACACTGGCATTCATCGCCATGGCCATCCGCACACCGAAAGAAGAAGCCAACCTGATCGAGAAATTCGGCGATGAGTACCGTGAATACATGAAAACCACCGGGCGTTTCCTGCCACGCTTGAAATTCTAAACATAGCTCTTCAAATTCAATTAAAAGTAATGAGGAAATTATGAGTAAACGAACCAACGAACCACATCAACATACTTCCCTATCGGAAGTTCACGAAACCGTCAACGTGCCCTCAAAAGGCTCCAACTGGCGGCTGTGGCTGGCCATCACCGGCCCGGCACTCATGGTCTCGGTGGGCTATATGGACCCGGGCAACTGGGCAACGGATATTGCCGGGGGAAGCCGCTATAACTACACCCTGATCTGGGTGCTGTTAATGTCTAACGTGATGGCCATCCTGCTGCAAAGCCTGGCCGCGCGTCTGGGCATTGTCAGCCGGCGGGACCTGGCGCAGGTCTGCAAAGAAGATTATCCATCCATTATTAATATTCCGCTCTATATCCTGGCCGAGGTTGCCATCACTGCCTGCGACCTGGCCGAGGTGATCGGTTCGGCCATCGCGCTGCAACTCTTGTTTGGGCTTCCACTGATATACGGGGTGGCTCTCACGGCGCTGGATACGTTCCTATTATTACTGCTCTCGCAGGTGGGCATTCGCAAACTCGAAAGCGTTGTCATCGCCTTGATCGGCACGATTGGCGTAGCCTTTCTGATTGAGACCTTCCTCGGCCAGCCTGAGTGGGGCGGCATTGCGCGCGGTTTCATCCCCTCGCTGCCAGATGCCGCCGCCCTGTATATTTCCATCGGCATTTTGGGAGCGACGGTGATGCCTCATAACATGTACCTGCATTCTGCGCTGGTGCAGACCCGCAAAATCGGGCGTGAGCCGGATGAAATTCGTAAAACGATCCGCTGGAACAACATTGATACGACCGTAGCCCTGAGCGTGGCGCTCCTGGTCAATGCCGCTATCCTGGTCATGGCGGCCTCGGTTTTCTTCAAGAATGGCTATCACCAGGTGGCCGAGATCCAGGATGCCTACCATTTGCTGGAGCCGCTGCTTGGGACAGCCATTGCTCCGATTGCGTTCGCAGTCGCCTTGCTGGCCTCGGGACAAATCTCAACCATCACCGGCACACTGGCCGGGCAGATCATCATGGAAGGCTTCTTGAACCTGCGCATTCGTCCGTGGCTGCGCCGTCTAATTACGCGCCTGATGGCGGTCATCCCAGCCGTGCTGGTAATTGCCTACTTCGGGGAAAACTCCACCGGGGCAATGCTGGTGCTCAGCCAAGTGGTTCTCTCGTTGCAGCTACCTTTTGCCATCATCCCGCTCATCCATGCAGTTGCCGATAAGCGCCGCATGGGCGAGTTCAAAATCCGCCCCTGGCTGCAGGCAGCAGCCTGGGTCGTGGCGGGGATTATCCTGACACTTAACGTGAAGCTGGTCATCGATCAGATTGGAACCTGGCTGGCAGATGCCGGCAGTAATGCCTGGACGTTACAGGTGACAGTAATCCCCCTGACGCTTGCCGTGGGCGTACTACTGCTGTACGTCATGTTTCATCCGTGGCTGCGTGAACGCATTGAAGGGAAAATCGGCTGGCCAAAGATTGTCGGCGTCCATCGTGAGCCGGTGAAGAGCGCAGCGGCCCTGGTGCCGCCAGTCCCCTTCAAGCGGGTGGCCGTCGCGCTGGATTTCTCAGGCAACGAGGAAAAACTACTGGCGGAAAGCCTGCGCTTCATCGACAAGGCCCGCACCGAGCTCGTGCTTTTACATGTGGTCGAGAGCCCTGTGGCGCGCACCCTGGGATCCGAAGGTGAAGACCTGGAAACACAAAAGGACCGGGAACGCCTAGAAAAACTGGCTGAGAGGATGAAAAAAGCCGGCATCCCAACCGGGTGGCGCCTGGGAGCCGGCGAGCCGGTAACCCAGTTGGCGGCTCTGATCAATGAAGCGGGCGTGGAGCTGGTCATCGTCGGCAGCCATGGGCACAGCGGTGTTTCCGACCTGATCTATGGGACCGTCATCAGCAACCTGCGCCACCACATCCAGGCCAGCATGATGATCGTACCGACGGACGCGGAGAAACCAAAGCCAACGAGTAGTAAACCAGCAGCAAACCCGGTTTTAAAATAACAAGTTGCCAGCCTGGATCAATAATAAGCAATGTATATACAAATATTGCCAGACTGGTCACTTGAAGGAACCCAATGAATACCAACGATTCCCAACTGGTCATCCGCGATACCCCGATTTCCCTGTGGATTTTTGGCCTGATCTTTGCAGGCGTTGGGGCTTTTTTCTTTTTCCAGGTCGGAAAAGATGCAGCCTTCACGTTGATTTTCGTCGCAATCGGGTTGGGCGTCCTCCTGTTTTCAAGTACCCTGACCATTACGGCAGACAGAATCACACGCACCCTCACCCTGGAGTACCGCTCCCTGCTGCGCCATGCCATCAAACAAATCCCCTTCGACGAGGTTGCGAGTATCAACGTCTTGCGCAGCGTGAGCCATAATAAGGGGCACACCACTTACACGTACCGGGTGGTCTTAACGCGCAAAGACGGTCAGGTGATCCCATTCCGTTCGTATGCCTCCAGCGGTTCAGCAGGCAAGGAACAGCAGGCTACCCAGCTGCGCGCTTTCATTGGCGTGCAGGGTGTCGACGCGACTCCTGCCGGGATGCTTCGCGCCGCGCCGCAGATCGCGCAGGCCGTCTTCCAGAACCAGCAGCAGGCGCTTACCGGTCCCGAAACCGAAATGCATGAGACCGACTCGGTCCACTGGCAAATCCAATCTATGGCCATGGGCGCGGCTCCGGCCACGCGCTGGTACTCACCAGACTTCAAGACCCCGGATACCTTCCTGTTCGTGGCGCAGAAAGTCGATGGGCAGGGACAGGCCGGCGGCGGTTTCCTGGCTTCGCTGGGAAACATGATGTTCAAACAGTCCATCTCGCTGTACGGCTTTCACGCGGACGACACCCCCGGCATAGACCAGGCAGCTACGCTAACACCGCTCGACCCGGCACTCGAACCCCACTTCATGGCTTTCACCAACGACCCCGCCTCGGCCCGCCAGACGCTCAACCCCTGGGCTGTGATGCCCCTGGCAGACTGGGCCAGGCGCTACCCGCTCCAACAGTTCCAGTCCGGAGCGCGTTTCAGCCAGTTGGTGGTGCTGTTCGGTCCCGGCGGTGTCTATCTCGCTACGTTGAACATCCTGCAGCCCGACCAGGTGGACGAACTGACCACCCTGGGCGTGGAATTGGTCAAGTCACAAGGCAGCAGCGGCGGCAGTAGCTCATCCGCTTTTTGAGAAATTATTCAGCCAGCGGCAATAAAAATTCCGAAGCTGTAACGGCTTCGGAATTTTTTGTTTATGAGTTTATTCTTCTCAAGCAGGTCTTCGACTTCGCCCCGCGAAAAGCTCGCGGGGCGAAGTCGAAGACCGAAGTTATTCTTCCCCTGCAACCAGCTTGATGCGCTCCCAGGGTTTGAGACTGGGATCATCGGCCAGCAGCCCTTTCAACTCGTACATCTCGTCGCGCAGGGCAGCGGCCCTTTCGAAATCCAGGTTCTTGGCCGCTTCCTTCATCTGGCGTTCCATTTCACCGACCAGTTTCTGCAATTCGTTGCGCGAGGTTACATCCACATTCCGTTTGGTCTTGTATTCGGCGTTCGGCTCGGCCACGCGCGAGGCTTTCAGTTCATCCGTGATGTCGCGGATGACCTTGTGGATGCTGATTGGCGTGATGCCATGTTCCTGGTTGAATTCGACCTGCTTGGCGCGGCGTCGGTTGGTCTCGTCCAGTGCGCGGCGCATTGAATCGGTGATGCGGTCGGCGTACATGATTACGCGCCCGTTGATATGCCGCGCGGCGCGGCCGATAGTCTGGATCAAGGCCGTATCCGAACGCAGGAAACCTTCCTTATCGGCATCCAGGATGGCGACCAGCGAGACTTCCGGCAGGTCGAGGCCTTCGCGCAGCAAGTTGATGCCCACGATCACATCGAACACGCCCAGGCGCAGATCGCGCAGGATGCTGATGCGCTCGAGCGTCTCCACCTCCGAATGCAGATAGTGAACCTTGATGCCCAGTTCAGCGATATAAGTTGCCAGGTCCTCTGCCATGCGCTTGGTCAGGGTGGTGACGAGCACGCGCTCGCCCTTTTCCACCCGCATGCGGATTTCCGCGACGAGGTCGTCCACCTGCCCTTGGGTCGGGCGCACTTCCACTTCCGGGTCCACCAGGCCGGTTGGGCGGATGATTTGCTCGGCAACCTGCTCGGCGTGCTGCATCTCGTACGGCCCGGGTGTGGCAGACGTATAAATGGTGAAACCCATATGGTCTTCGAACTCTGTGAACTTGAGCGGGCGGTTGTCCATGGCGCTGGGCAGGCGAAACCCGTATTCGACCAGGGTCTCCTTGCGGGCGCGGTCGCCGTTATACATGCCGCGGATCTGCGGGACGGTCATGTGGCTCTCGTCCAGGATCAGCAGGTAGTCTGAGGGCAGGAAGTCGATCAGGGTCCAGGGGGCGGTGCCGGGTGCGCGCCCGTCCAGGTGACGCGAGTAGTTCTCGATGCCCGAGCAGTAACCCACTTCCCGGAGCATTTCCAGGTCGTAGCGCGCGCGCTGTTCGATGCGCTGCGCTTCGAGCAGCTTGCCCTGCTCTTTGAAGATCTTGACGCGGTCTTCGAGCTCCTGCTCGATATTGCTGATAGCTTCCTTGAGTTTGTCGCCCTGCGCCAGGTAATGTTTGGCGGGGTAGATATCCACCTGCTCGGGCTCGGAGAAAATTTCGCCGGTCAGCGGGCTGAACTCCATGATGCGCTCGACCTCGTCGCCGAAGAAGGCAATGCGAAAGCCGCGCTTGTCCTGGTAAGCCGGGATGATCTCCAGCGTATCGCCGCGCACGCGGAACAAGCCCGGGCGCAATTCCACGTCGTTGCGCTGGTACTGCGACTCGATCAACTGGCGGATGAGCGCATTGCGGCGGTAGATTGCGCCTTTATGCAGACTGACCACACCCCTGCTGAACTCCTCGGGGTTGCCGAGGCCGTAAATACATGAGACCGAAGAGACAATGATGACATCCTTGCGCGAGATCAATGAGGTGGTCGCGGCCAGGCGCAGGCGGTTGATCTCCTCGTTGATCTCCGTCTCTTTCTCGATGTAGAGATCGTTGCGCGGCACGTAGGCTTCCGGCTGGTAGTAATCATAGTAGGAAACGAAATACTCGACGGCGTTCTCGGGAAAGAATTCCTTGAACTCGGCATAGAGCTGCGCGGCCAGGGTCTTGTTGTGCGCCATGATCAGCGCCGGTTTCTGCAATTCCTGGATGACCGAGGCCATGGTATAGGTTTTGCCGGTACCGGTCGCGCCGAGCAGGACCTGGTGTTTCAGCTTGCGCCGGACACCGTCCACGAGCTGGCGAATGGCTTCGGGCTGGTCGCCGGTGGGGACAAAGGGAGCTTGAAGTTTGAAGTCCATGGGATTTACGATTTTTGCTGAAAGAACACCAGTACCTTCGGGATTTACGATTGACGATTGGTGAAAGGGGAACGATTGTTCTATATTTTACACCAAAGGCGCGGCCCTGGCGAGTCCGATTTCAGGATAATAAGAACCGCGGACGGTAATAAGTCGTCCGCGGTTCTGTGATCGTCACTGCACCGTCGATTATGGCGTCGGCATGGGTGGGAAACTACCGTCCGGCGCATACCAGTCGTTGGGATCGACGCCGGAGGTGGTCACTCCTGCGGTCACAGTGACAGTGATCAAGGAATGGTCGTCACAACCGTACTGCAGGCCGCACGGCACCATCTGGGTGTAGCCACCGCCACCCACGCCGCCGCTAAGCCGGTAAGCCACGACGTGATAAGTGCCCACGGGCAGATCGAATGTATAGGTGCTCTGGCCGGCAGGAAGATCAGTGTACGAAGGGGCGCTGCCATCCAGTGGGAAAGCGACGATGCGCAGAGCGGGGATTCCGGAAGACGGGAACATCAACGTCCCGGTGATTGTTCCCATCTCGGGGAAAGAGGACATGGGGGTGGTGCTCAACGTCTCGGTTGCAGTCGGCCCGGCCGGCAGCGGGGCAGGCGCGGTGGAAGTCGCTGCCCCGGCAGCCGCAGCCGTCAGCGTGGCGTTGACGATAGCAGCCACATCCGGCGTCGGGGAGCCAGACGAGCCAGGATCAATGCTAACGGAGCAGAACATGGTCGACAGCGCAAGAATACCCAGAAAAATCCATTTTCTCATTTCTATTTCTCCTCTTCCAACAGAGTATAAGGCCTTTAGGTGAGAGATGTCAGGCCCACCATTGGAACTACTGGCTTTAATGTACGGGGTTGGCGGGATATCCCGCGCCCCAGTCGTTGATATCGGCGCTGGTATTCTGCCCGGCAATCACGTACACCGTGGGCTGCGTTCCGCCCGTGATGCCGGCGTTGTCGTAGGCTACCAGCTGGTAGCGCCCGGCAGGCAGTTCGGAGACCGTAAAAGTGTATTCGCCAGGCAGCAGGATAACGTAATACCAGTAGCCCGTGCCTTTGTTGAAAGCCACCACCGTCAGCCGGTCGCTGCCGGGATAACCGTAGATGCCGCCAGAGACGGAACCACGTTCGGTTGACGGCGAGAAACCCGGCGGGTAGGGCACGGCGAACGGCCCCTGGCTGTAGTCGCACAGATCGACGCCGCTCAGCGTCTGAGCCGGGGAAACATCCACCGTCGTTTTGCCCTTGACCAGCACGCCAACGGTGTAATCCGGCGGCCAGCCAAAGACTTTATATGTGCCGGCGGGCAGTTCGATGGAATAAGTCTCGTCCGGGCGGCTGACCGATTGGGTCAACAACTGCTGTGTGGCAGTGTTCTGGAAATAAAGCGTCAGTTGAAGGACGCCGCTGTCATGATAGCAGACTTTGCCGCTGAGCTTACCGCTGGAAGCTGTGGGTGTAGACGCAGCCGTCGGCGGAAGTTCCGTCGCAGAGAGCGTTGGCGTGGCTTGCGGCGTCAGTGCCTGCAGGGTGGCGGCGACAATCGTCCTCATCAGGTCGGTGGCCGGGTCCGGCGAACCCGGCCGCGGCAGGTTGCAGGCGGCAAGCAAAAGTGCAAAAAATACAAAAGCCAAAAAGATTCGGCGCATGGTTTCTCCTTGAGAGGGAAGAAGCGAGAAGGAAAAAGGAAGAAGTTTATCAGGGCGCTTTACCTTTGCCTTCTCCCTTCTAACTTCTCCCTTTTTACTCTATCACCGAAATGGATTTCAATCCGTAATAGGATGCGGCGGCCTGGTTGATCCAGAACCGAGGGTTTTCTTCCAGTTCGCCCAACATCCAAATGCTTGCCGGCGGCAGGTCGTGCAGGGCCGGGTTCCGGCGCAGGCTGGGGATGACGACATCGCCTTTCTGTTGCGCACCCGCCTGGCGGAGAAAGCTATCACGCGCGTCCCAGAGCTGCACATAGGTGCGCAGGGCAGGGACGAGCCGGGCCGAAGCGATGGCTGTGCGGACCTGCATCCAAAACATGGATAACACCAGCAGTATAAATACAAAACTTTGCAAGAGATCCCGTCCTGTTCCGGAGGCAAAGTATGAACTCAAGCGAAAGCCAACGAAAAAACCCAACAAGACAAAGGCCCAGACGAATATAAACGCAGGGATGAAAATTGCGCGCTCGGGCGGGCGGATTCCCCAGGCCACGTACGAAGGGAAGAATCCGGCAGCCAGCAACACATAGGCGCCCAGCAGCAGAACCAGCCCCAAACGCACGTGTGTATTTTTTTCGTCCCCTGTGACGGCACGCAGGGCGACGAAGCCGATAAACATCCCCGTCAAAAACAGCATGGCGGCCAGGGCGCTATTATCTCGTACCCATTCCAGCAAAAACAAAAGCGCGTCCTTCATGGCAGCCACAAAAGAAACGCTCAGGGATTGCAGTGAAAGCCCGGCCAGGCCCGCATTGCGCTGCAAATTTCCCGGGGCCCTGGCGATGACGATCAAGGCACAGCATGACCCCAGCCACGCAATCAGCAGTGTCGACAGGATGGAGAGGCGGTTCGGTTCTCTATATCGTAAAGCAAAATAAAGCAGCGCTAAAGTAAGCAGCGCAATCTGGATGACGATCCCTGTCTCTGAAAAGCCCCCGACCAGAAAAGCGAGCATGAAGGTAAGTATATACTCCCAGCCGGCCGCTTCAGGCTGCGCTGTAGGAAGGAGGAAGCGTCGCAAGAAAAGCGCCAGGCAGGCTGCCAGGAAAATATTCCAGATCTGGTAAGTAAGGATGCCGGTCTGCCAGAACATAACCTGGGAATAATCGCTCAGGCTCCTGGCTGCCCCGAACAGGATTACGCCGGTAAGAATTGCAAGCCACTCATACTTCAGCGGGAGATCGAGCACTTTGAAAATCTGTTTCAGCGCCCAAAACAGCGACAGGAACCAGGCAGATAAACTCACTAAGGGCAGCCAGGCCACCACACGTACGCCCGGCAGCTCGGCCAGCGCCACCAGGAAATTATAGGAATAGCGGCCGGACCAGGCCTGGTACCAATAAGCCTGCGCCTGCCAGAAACCTTGTTTAAGTAATTCAGACGAAGTGCTGTAGTCATCCGCCATATAGCGTGTAAAAAAGCCCAGGTACGCCCAGACAGCCAGAGGGGACAGGCTCAAGGCTAAGAGTATCCAGGGAATGCTGTTTGATAGAAACGGGACAAATCGGCGCATCGCGTCTCCGAAAAGGATGAAGGATCAAGAAAAGAGAAAGAAGAAACGAGAAAAGAGAAAGCGGAAAACAGGCGTTGGGATACTATACTGTGTTACCGGGATGGACACACATCCGCCGGGATGTAGGTGTGACTCTGCCAGCCATGATAATCGCTGCCCAACGGGACGAGAATTTCAAGGTGCCTATCCGCATAAGCGATAGCCGCGGCACAGGCAGCATACATTTTGCTGCTGGGATGACGAATGTTTCCCAAATGATAAACCGCCAGCTGGATGCTGACGGCTATTTTTTACCCGATGTTGCAAATTATCCTGCCTTGGAAGCCATTTCTTGTCTTGCGCCGGTGAAAGCAGCCTCTTCCAATTCCACGCGCTCTTGAATGATGTGCGTCAACCACTCCTCGACAGTGCCTTTGCGATGCAAGTGCGCCAGGAAAGCCGCGCGCGCGGCCAATTCGGCGGGCAATGTCAACGAGGTGGGTTTGCCGCGCCGCGCCTTAACGGGTTTGCCCCAGGCTGAATCGTCATCGGCCTGGGAAACGACAATTTGGTCAATTTCTTTTTCGGTTCGTTTTTTGGGTGTCATAACGGCCATCCGGTAATGATGCGAACAACATCATTGGCTTTAAGCTGGAAAATGATTTTCAGGCTGCGTCCACTGAGTGTTTTGCCAATCAACTGGTAGCGATCCCGGTACGATTTGTTGCGGCGGACTTCAAAATTCGAGAAAAAACACTCTACCGCCTCTTCAAAGGTTACATGATGGTCAGCCAATTCATCGGTTTCAAAGTCATACTCAAAGTCACCGGGGATGAAATGGCTCCAACTGGGCATGACTTATTATACAACATCACCGAAACGGACACATATCCGCCGGGGTATAGATGTGACTCTGCGAGCAGCGTAGTCGAAGCAGCCTGGCAGGCAGATAACAAAAGGCTGGCAATGATGAAAAATGGCAAGACAAGGCGCATATTTTATCCCTCTTATAGTCAATCAGAAATAACGAAGACCAAACTCATTTCTCATTTCTTGTCACTCACCACTCATAACTCATTTCTTCTCACTTCTCTCCCGATGGCAAAAACTTCACATCTATAACGTCCACTACCCGGCTTTTGAGCCGGTCCAGGATATCCAGCAAACGCTCCTGCCAGTTGTCTTCCTTCATAATACTACACCAGTAAGCATTCTTCCCCCCGCGGATGCCGGGGCCCAGGTCCGAGAGCATGCGCTGGGACATGCTTTCATTCAGCACCGGGTAACGCAGCACGATCTGGCCGCTCTCCAGGCCCACGGATTGCACGCCCACGGCGTCGGCGCGCAGTTTGACGCGCATCTGGTAGAACAGGTTCCGCACCATCTCGGGCAGCGGGCCAAAGCGGTCGGCAAACTCCTCGGCCAGCGGGTCGATCTCACGCTCCTCGCGCATCGAGGCGATTCGCCGGTACAGGCGCAGGCGCAGGTCCTGGTTGTGGACGTAGGCCGCCGGGATGCCGATCGCCAGCGGCAGGTCGACCGTAACCGGCTCCTTGAGTTCCTGCTCGTACATCGAAAGCTGCTGGTCGAAGGGCGATGTTTCCAGTTCGGGCGGCAGCGCCTTCAGGCTCGCGCCGGCCACCTTTAGCTTCTTGACCGCCTGGGCCAGCATGCGCGTATAAAGATGGAACCCGACCGAGGCGATATGCCCGGACTGGCGTGTGCCCAGCAGCTCCCCTGCCCCGCGGATCTCCAGGTCGCGCATGGCGATCGAATAGCCCGCGCCCAACTGGGTGTTCTCGGCGATGACTTCCAGGCGTTCCTGGCCTTCGAGCGTGGGCGACTTCTGGCGGTGGCGGAAGAAATAGGCATACGCGCGCGCCGCGGCCCGGCCCACGCGTCCGCGCAACTGGTAGAGCTGCGCCAGGCCGAACGTATCGGCCCGGTCGACGATCAGTGTATTGGCGTTCGGGATGTCGAGACCCGATTCGATGATGGTGGTCGCCAGCAGGATGTCGATGCTGCCGCTGGTGAACTTATGCATGATCTCGGCCAGTTCGGTCTCGGGCATCTGGCCGTGACCGACGCCCACACGTGCTTCGGGAACGAGCTTCTTCAGGTGCATCTGCATGGCATGGATGGTCTGCACGCGATTGTGGACGAAGAAGATCTGCCCACCGCGCTCGAGCTCGCGCAGAATGGCCTGGCGCACCAGCCGCGGCGAGTACGGCCCGACGTGCGTGATGATCGGCAGCCTCTCCTCAGGCGGCGTGTTCAGGTTCGAGATGTCGCGCACACCGGTCAGGGCCATGTAGAGCGTGCGCGGGATGGGCGTGGCCGTCAGCGTGAGCACGTCCACTTCCGTCCTGAGCTTCTTGAAGTGTTCCTTGTGGGTCACACCGAAGCGCTGTTCCTCGTCGATGATCACCAGCCCCAGGTCCTTGAACTCCACGTCCTGCGAAATCAGGCGGTGTGTGCCGATGATGATGTCGATGTTGCCGAGCAGCAATTGGCGGAGGATTTCGTTCTGTTCGCGCGGCGTGCGAAAACGCGAAAGCATCTCGACCTTTACCGGGAAGACCGCCAGCCGCTGCAGGAACGTCTCGTAGTGCTGCTGGGCCAGCACGGTGGTCGGCACCAGGATCGCCACCTGCCGGCCATCCATGACGGCTTTGAAGGCCGCGCGCAGAGCCACTTCGGTCTTGCCGTAGCCCACATCGCCGCACAACAGGCGATCCATCGGGCGCGGCGTTTCCATATCGCGTTTGATCGCCGCGATGGCCTGTTTCTGGTCGGGCGTTTCCACGTACGGGAAGCTGTCTTCCAACTCGGCCTGCCAGGGCGTATCGACCTGGAAGGCGTAGCCCTGCGCGGTCTGGCGCCGGGCGTATAGATTGAGCAGGTCTTCGGCCACCTGCTGCACGGCCTCGCGCACGTGCTCCTTGGTGGTGGCCCACTCGGTGTTGCCCAGGCGGCTCAGGTTGGGTGGCGCGCCGTCGTTGCCGATGTAACGCGTCAGCCGGTCAGCCTGGTGGACGGGGATAAAAACCTGGTCGCCGCCCTCATACTCGACCGCCAGGAACTCGCGCTCGTGCCCTTCCAGCGCGCGCCGCACCAGCCCGGCGAACCTGCCGATGCCAAAATCGACGTGCACGATGGTATCGCCCACGCGCAGGTCAGCAAAAGGCGATTCGGGCGTCTCGGCCACCGCAGGCTGGCGCGTGCGCGGCGTGGGCCGCTCCCAGCCGAAGATCTCGGAGTCAGTGATTAGATGAATAGTGGGTAGAGAATCAGAGACTAGATGATTAGAGAGTAGAGGATTAGTGCTGACCCGCAGGATGAAGCCTTCAGAGAGGGAAGTCTCGATAAAGACGATGGACGGTGGACGGTGGACCGTGGAAGTCTCCTGCGGGTCTTGTGCCACGGTCTGTGGTCTACCGTCTACGGTCTGTTCTTTCCACAATTCTTCCAGACGCTCGCTCTGACGCGATACCACCACGACGGGATTCTGCCCTTTGACCAATTCCGCCAAATACTCGATAAAAGGCTTCAACCGCCCCCCGAAGCGTTGGCCGGGCGTGAACAACGACCGCAAATCCGGCTGACTATTCTCTATTCTCTCTTCTCTACCCCCTAATCCCATCTCCAGCCACGGATGCGCATACAGGCTGTCGGTCAGTTCCGGCCAGGTGAGATAGGGCACCGGGAAATCCGTCGGGAGAATGCCTTCCTCAATCGACTCCTGCCGGAATTTGACTGCCTGCTCCTCCACCTCGCCGACGATGCTCTCCATCAGCGAAAGGTCATCCACCAGGATCAAGGTATGCTGCGGCAGGTAGTCCAGCAGGCTGGAGACGGACGGATGGATGAGCGGGAGATGGAATTCTGTAGGATCAGAATTCAGATGATTAGAGAATAGAGATTGGGGGGTAGCATTGGTTTCCTGATCACTATTCTCTATTCTCTGCTCTCTATGTTCTTGGACAATGAACTCCCGCGCCGGAGTAACCAGCACGGACTCCATCTTGGCCAGCGTGCGCTGGCTGGCCGGGTCGAAGCTGCGCAGGGTCTCGATCTCGTCCCCGAAAAAGTCCAGGCGGATGGGCGCGGGCGCGGACGGCGGCCAGATATCCAGGATGCCGCCACGGTGCGAGAACTGGCCGGCTTCCAACACGGTATCCGCTGCCTGGTAACCAGTGGCGGTCCACTGGCGCAGCAAAGCATCCGGCGAGACCGTCTGCCCGACCGACAGGCGCTTGCTGGCTTTCAGGAAGTCGCGGCGCGGCAGGGTGCGCGTCATCACGGCGCGCGCCGAGGCCACGATCAGCGGCGGCGCGGACGGTTTCTCGGCGAACGGCAGGTGGTAGGCCGCAAGGGCCGTCAGCGTCTGCAGGCGTTCGCGGCGCGTGTTGCTGCCCCAGGCCGCATCTTCATAGAACAGCGGGTTCGGCTCCGCAAACAGGTAACGCTGTACATCCGGCGCCCAGAACGACAGTTCGTCCTGCAGCGCCAGGGCGTGGTCCGCGCGGTCGGTCAACAACAAAACCGGCCGGTTCAGGTCGCCATGCAGCGCGGCCAGCAGCGGCAGGCGTGCCGCGCGCGGCAGACTCAGGCCGGGCAAGCGAATATCCTCCTGGACAGCGCGCAGGAGGGACTGGTATTCGGGGGTGGAACGGAGTTGGGAGAGGATGAAATCCATGAATTGTAGGGACGCGTCCGGTCACGACGCTGTCGTGACCCTACGGTTTATCGATGGCACCACCGTTAAATTTATTCATAGCCGCGTTCAGGCCTTCGGTTGCAAAAGTCAACGCAGCATCCGCAGCCCGGTCGAGGGTTTCCGAGACGGCCTGCAATTCCTTATTACTGAACTCCTGCAACACGTAAGCGGCCGCGTCCATGCGCCCGGGCGGGCGGTCGATGCCGATGCGCAGGCGCGGGAAGTCTTCGGTGCCCAACTGCTGGATGATGGAGGCCATGCCGCGCTGCCCGCCCGGCCCGCCGCCGGGACGGATGCGGATGGCGCAGAACGGCAGGTCCAGGTCGTCCTCGGCGATGAGCATATTCTCGAGTGGCAGCTTGTAGAAGCGCAGCAACCCTTGCACCGATTGACCGGAGAGGTTCATGAAAGTTTGCGGCTTGGCCAGGATGATCTTGCGGCCTTCATACTGGGCCGTGATCACAATCGCCCTGGACTGCACCTTCATGCCGCGCGCATCCAGGCGCACGGTCAGGCGGTCTACCAGCATGAAGCCCAGGTTGTGACGCGTATCTTTGTATTCACGGCCCGGGTTGCCCAGGCCGACGACCAGGATGGGGAGTTCAGTCATCAGTTATCAGAGGGTAGAGAATAATAAAAACTAAGGGCGACGGCGCAGGCGCACAAACAACCCGAACACGCCGAACAGGAAGACGATCGACAACGCTCCGCGCGCCAGGTTGAAGACGATCTCACCGGCGCCCAGCGTGGCCGGGTTGGGCGGCAGGACCGTCGGTGTGGGATAGGTCGTCAGGGTCAGGGTGGGCGTGAAAGTCGGCAGCGCTGTCGCCGCGGGCGTTGCGGTGGGCGTGAAAGTCAGCGTCGGGACGGGCGTATCGGCGGTATAGTTGCGCACGCGCAGGCCATAAATGAAGCCGTCCTGGAAGGAACCCGGGCTGAAGACGCGTAAACGCAAATTGTAGTCGCCGTCGCTGATGGCAGTTGTTTTCCAGGACCCCAAGGCCGCGCCGGCGGGCGGGTTCGTCCCGCCGCCGAATACAAACCAGCTGTCGCTGCGGTCATCTGCGTATGTGAAGGCCAGTTCGTAGCTGGTCCAGCCTTCCAGCGCGATACTGCCGGTAACCTCGATCACACCTGTCAGTTTGAGTCCGTGCACCGGGTAGGTAATGTTGATCGGGGACGGCGTGGGGATCTCGGGGATCAGAGTCTGCGTTCCTGCGGGTGTGGCACTTTCAGGGGTGGGCGATGCCTCCTGCGCGGAGGCAGGCTGCGGGGAAAACGTCCAGGCCAGGGAAAACGCGAATATCACAAACGAAAGAACAGCGTGGAACCCGCGTCTGCGCATTTTTAGAACCTGAATTGAGTCCAGTCTGTTCCCGAAAGGATGGAGCACGCCAGGGCCACAAAGATAATGAACAAAATCACGCCGCAGCCGCAGCCGCTGCACGAGAGGCCGCGGCCAAAACCAAACCTGTTTTGCAGCCAGTCGAAGAGCGCATCGAGCAAAAAGAGTTTCAGCAAACCAGAGAAACATCCGGGACGGTTATTCATGGCATTCTCCTTGTGAAAGTAACAGTTGAGTTTAACATGAAATACGAGAATTCGCAAAAAAGAGTTGCGAAAAGCAAAACAAAACCATCTTCCACGGCGGGGCAGGTGACAGGTGTCGTGTGCTTCGTGGACAAAAAAGGTTCTGCTCTTTAACTGAAACGGATGTGAAAGCGCTGTAACCAAAATTTGAAGTAGAATAGGCCAACACCTGTACCGGAACAAGATAAAAACGCAGCCGAAGAAGGACCGATTCCAGCCGTTCTTCTCTATCAACGTAGGTTGTTCCGGCATTCGCCTATTATTCAGACAAGGATAAAGAATGAATGAAGAGATTTTCAACTCCCGCGAAGCCTTGACCTTCGACGATGTGCTGGTCGTACCCGCCTATAGCGAAATCCTGCCCTCCGAAGTGGATGTAAACGCCCGGCTGGCACGCAATATTCAACTGAACATCCCCGTCCTTTCGGCCGCCATGGATACCGTCACCGAGGCGCGCCTGGCGATTGCACTGGCGCGCGAGGGCGGCATCGCCGTAATCCACCGCAACATGTCGCCCGAGCAGCAGGCCAACGAGGTCGATAAGGTCAAACGCTCACAGGCCGGCATGATCAGCGACCCACTGACACTTACGCCCGACGCCACACTGCAACAGGCCGAAGACATCATGGCAAATTACAAGATCTCAGGCGTGCCGATCGTGGACAAGGAAGGGCTGCTGACCGGCATCCTGACCAACCGCGACATCCGCTTCGTCGAGCCGAAGGATTTCGTCCTGCCGATCAACCAGTTCATGACGCCCCGCGAGCGCCTGGTTACGGCGCCGGTGGGCATTTCGAACACGGACGCAAAGGGCCTGCTGCAGAAGCACCGCATCGAAAAACTGTTACTGGTGGATAACGCCGGGAAACTCAAGGGCCTGCTGACGGTCAAGGATATCCTGACCGACATAGAGCACCCGGATTCGGCGCGCGACGAGCGGGGGCGTCTGCGCGTGGCCGCGGCCGTAGGCGTGGGCCCAGACCTGGAAGGCCGCGTGGGCAAACTGGCCGAGGCGGGCGTGGACGTGGTCGTGATCGACACTGCGCACGGCCATTCCAAAGGCGTGGTAACAGCCATCCAGCGCATCCGTAAGCTGCACCCCAAACTGGCGCTCATCGCCGGCAACGTGGTGACCGCGGAAGGCACGCGCGCCCTGATCGATGCAGGGGCGGACGCCGTCAAGGTCGGTGTTGGCGCGGGCTCTATCTGCACCACACGCGTCGTGGCCGGGACGGGCATGCCGCAGTTGACGGCCATCAGCGCCTGCGCCCGCGAAGCGCACAAGACCAACACACCCATCATCGCCGACGGCGGCATCAAATACTCGGGCGACATCGTCAAAGCCATCGTCGCCGGCGCCGATACGGTCATGCTCGGTTCCCTGCTGGCCGGCCTGGAAGAATCGCCCGGCGAGGAAGTGTTGTTCGAAGGCCGCCGTTTCAAGGAATACCGCGGCATGGGCAGCCTGGGCGCGCTGCAGGGCTTCGGCCGCGACCGCTACGCCAGCGGCCAGGGCGGCAAAGGCAAACTGGTGCCGGAAGGCATCGAGGGGCGCGTTCCATATAAAGGGACACTGCACGACTTCATCTACCAGCTGGTCGGCGGCCTGCGCTCCGGCATGGGCTATGCGGGTGCCGCGACCCTGGAGGACCTGCGCACGAAGACCGAGCTGGTCAAGATCACCAACGCCGGCCTGATCGAAAGCCACCCGCACGACATCATCATCACCAAGGAAGCGCCAAACTACCAGATCACACAGTAAATCGTTGGCCGGTGTGAAGAAACCAGAAAATAGCAGCAGCAAAAACGAAGGCTTGAAAGTAATCAGCGGCTTGCTGTTTGTACGAGCGCTCGAATACACAATGATGATAATCCTGCTCCCGATCATCATCGTGAGCGTTATTCTGGTCGCTGGAGTCCTCACGGGGATTCGCGACCTGCTCTACCAGGGCATGCGTAAAGATATGGTCGATGCAATCCTTCCGTTCATCGGCTGCGCGGTCGGCGGCATCGCCTGGCTTTTGGTCGGATACATCGGATATAAGATCATGAGATCGATCAAACGGGCTGCCCATCGAGAATGATTGCCGCGCGTCGGAATCCTGCCAGCGGTATCAAGATTGAAAGACGAATAGACTAAAAAACCGGTTTGCCTTATAATTTTATGGTAAACTCTGTCAGACATTTCTGCCCGGAGGAATTGTAATGAGCAAAAATCGCAGTCAGCAAATGGTCGAACGCCTGCGCGCCATGCAGGCCGCATCGCCCGATATCGAAGCCTCCGCGATCGTTTCTGTGGACGGTCTGATCATGGCCTCCGCCCTGCAGGCAGACGTGGAAGAAGACCGCGTCTCGGCCATGTCCGCCGCCATGTTATCCCTGGGCGAGCGCATCGCCACCGAGCTGAGCCGCGGCGGGCTGGACCAGGTCTGCATCAAGGGCAGTAATGGTTATATTATCCTGACGTCCGTGGGCGAGGAAGCCGTGCTGACCGCCCTGACGCGCGAGGAAGCCAAACTCGGCCTGATCCTGCTCGAGATGCGGCGCGCCTCTGAAGATCTGGTCAAACTGGTCGGATGAAAAGACAAACCTGTTATCCAAATGCAACACCACATCAACGCCTACCCAGGTGGGGAGGACGCCGATCAACGGCCCTCCCCACTTCTTTTGTGTAAACCGGTTGAAGGTTGGAAGGTTCATCCCCCCTCCAGCCTTCAATTTTTGGGTTTGCCAGGTACCTCGCTCTGTCGAGGGCTGAGCCCCCGACAGAACAGAAATTGCTTTTTAACACAAAGGTGCCTGACAAGATCGTTGCCCCTGCTCTCCTTTGTGCCCTTTGTGTTAAAAAAGTTCTTCCCTATCTTTACCGATCGAGGTGCGTTATGACAACCAAATACATTTTTTTCACTGGCGGCGTGGTAAGTTCGGTGGGCAAAGGCGTCACCGCCGCAGCATTGGGGCGGACACTGAAAGAGCGCGGTTTCCGGGTGGCCGTGCAGAAGCTCGACCCTTACATCAACGTCGATCCCGGCACCATGTCGCCCTACCAGCATGGGGAGGTCTACGTGCTGGACGACGGCGCAGAGACCGACCTGGACCTGGGCCACTACGAACGCTTCATCAACATCCGCCTGAGCAAAGTCTGTAACTTCACCACCGGGCAGGTCTACGCCGAGGTGATCCAGAAGGAGCGCCGCGGCGACTACCTGGGTGGCACCATCCAGGTCATCCCACACATCACCAACGAGATCAAACGCCGCATCGGGCTGGTGGAGAAGGAAATGAAGGCCGATATCGTCATGCTGGAGGTCGGCGGCACGGTGGGCGACATCGAGTCCCTTCCCTTCCTGGAAGCCCTGCGCCAGCTGCGCACCGAGGTCGGGCGCGAGAATACTTTCTTCATCCACGTCACCTGGCTGCCGTACATCGGCGCGACCGAGGAACTCAAGACCAAACCGACCCAGCACTCCGTAGCCGAACTGCGCTCGATCGGTATCTCCCCCAACATGATCATCGCCCGCTCGGACTTCCCGATCGAGGACGACCTGTGCGAGAAAATCGCCCTGTTCTGCGACGTGGATAAACGCGCCGTCGTGCCCATGGTCACCACCAAGGTATTGTACGAAGTCCCGCTGATGCTGGAAAAACTGGGCGTAGGCGAGTACGTGCTCGAAAAACTGGGCCTGCAAGCCAAGCAGAAACCGAACTGGAAGGTCTGGGAGAAGCTGGTCGAAGAAGTGCACAAACCCAACAAGCCCGAGGTCAAGATCGCGCTGGTCGGCAAATATGTGGAACTGCATGACGCCTATATGTCGGTGCGCGAGGCGCTCAAGCACGCCGCGCTGACCCAGGGTGTAGAGCTGCACATCGACTGGATCCACTCCGTCGACCTGGAAAAAGGCAAAGGCTGGGAACTGGTCAAAGGCGCAGACGCCGTGCTCGTGCCCGGCGGCTTTGGCTCACGCGGCATCGAAGGCAAGATCCTGGCCGCCAAATATGCGCGCGAGAACAAAGTCCCCTACCTGGGCCTGTGCCTGGGCATGCAGCTGATGTGCGTGGAATTTGCCCGCAATGTGCTCTGCCATGAAGACGCCAACTCCACCGAGTTCGACCGCTCGACAACGTATCCGGTCATCGACCTGATGATCGAACAGCGCGCCATCACCGACATGGGCGGGACGATGCGCCTGGGCTCATACCCCTGCGTGCTTCAGCCGGGCACCAAAGCCGGGACGGCCTACAACAAACCGCAGATCGACGAACGCCACCGCCACCGTTTCGAGTTCAATAATGCCTATCGCGAAGAATTCGAAAAAGCCGGCATGCTCTTTTCGGGCGTTTCGCCGGACGGCAAACTGATGGAGATTTCCGAACTCAAGGACCATCCCTACATGATCGCCAGCCAGTTCCACCCCGAGTTCCTGTCGCGCCCCAACCACCCACACCCGCTCTTCGTGGGGCTGGTCAAAGCCGCCGCGGAACGGGCCAAAGTTGGGAAACAAAAGAAGTAGCAAATTGTAGCAGCGACTTCCCTGGCACCGCCCGCCAGGGCAGGTGTAGTCGCTTTCTTGTGGCAATAAGCAACTAAAGTCGCTACTACATGAAGAAAAAAGGGTTATACTTGGCCGGATTTCAGAAAAAAACGCAGGCATGCCCCACACGGGCGGACATCATTCTAATGGGCTAATCAAATAAACATCGGATAAATGGCAGTATAGCCATAACGGTCAAGAAAGGAACTTGTGAAGGTGGTCGTTTTCAAGAAGTGCTCGAATTTATCTGCCAGGGCTGGCAGGCAGGGTATT
>Ga0209131_1000039_pt1 | contig 124555 bp, 129 predicted proteins | sample GraSoi_2013_40cm_FD_185826 | JGI IMG/M metagenome (GOLD analysis project Ga0209131, IMG submission 185826) | Grasslands soil microbial communities from the Angelo Coastal Reserve, California, USA - Sample 9_17_2013_40cm (SPAdes) (version 2) | ecosystem: Environmental > Terrestrial > Soil >... | reverse complement strand
CATGCCAGCTCTCGGCGTCGCCGGGCTTCATGCGGCTCGCGGCCTGGAAGCATTCGCTTACCGCGCCGCCGCCTTCCTGCGTCTCGCCCAGCGCGCGGCGGAACTGGTACGACATGAAGAAGTGATCCGGCCACTGCTGCCAGCCGAACGGCTCGTAGCGCGGGGGCCTTGCCATCTTGGAGCCGGGGGCATTCATTGCGGCTGGAAGCCGATGTCTTTGACGAGCTTTCCGTACTTTTCAAAATCGCTTTTCAGCAAGGCGGCGAAATATTCCGGCGGCTCGGTGACAATGATGAGGCCCAGGCCGATCAGCTTCTCGGTCACCTCGGGGCTCTTGATGGCGCGATTGATCTCCTCGTTCAGCCTCAGCACGATCTCGCGCGGCGTCGCCGCCGGGGCGGCGTAGCCGAACCAGCCGCCGGACTCGTATCCCGGCACGTCCTCGGCCGCGACCGGCGTGTCGGGCCACAGCGCGGGCCGCGTCTTGTTGGTGGTCGCGAGGATGCGCAGGCGTCCCGACTTGATGTGCGGCGTCATGCCGGTGATGCCGTCGATGCCCGCCTGCACCTGGCCGCCGATGATGTCGGTGGCGATCGCCGCCGAGCCCTTGTACGGCACGTGCGTGTACTGGATGCCGGCCATCGTGCGCAGGTGCTCGAACGCGAGGTGCGGGAAGCCGCCCTCGCCGTTGGTCGCCACCGTGAGCTTGCCCGGGTTCGCCTTCGCGTACGCCACCATCTCGCCGATCGACTTGAACGGCGCGTCCGGGTTGGCGACGATGGCGAGGTAGTTGGTGGTGGTGACCGCGATCGGCGCGAAATCCCTCAGCGCGTCGTAGGGCACGTTCTTGCTCGTGTGCGGCAGCACCACCATGTTGCCGCCCTGGACGCAGGCGATGGTGTAGCCGTCGGCCGGCGCCTTGGCGACGAGGTCGAGGCCGAGCATGCCGCTCGCCCCCGGCCGGTTCTCGACGATCACCGTCTGCCCGAGGCGCTCGGTCATCTTCGGCGCGATCAGGCGCGACATGATGTCGGTGGTGTTGCCCGGCGGAAATGGAATGACTATGCGGATGGGTTTGGCGGGATACGCCTGCGAATTTGCGTTTATCAAATAGAAACTGAATATGAAAGCAAGAAAAAATCTCATATCGCGCTCCTACTTTTCGGGAATCACCGGCAACAGCAGGTACGGCGTCTTGTCGAAATGCAGCGTGACCTTGCCGTCGAAGACTTCCGGCGGCCGGTCGGTCGGATCCTCGTGCGTGAACGGCCCGCAGCCTTTCATCGGGTTCTTCATGTTGGAGAGGGTCGCCGCCTCGCCCTCGTGCTCGTAGTCGCGGCCGCGGATGCTGAGCGCAATGCGCCAGCCGGCGGGCACCACGATGCAGGTCGGCCAGATCTCGATATCCAGCGCGACTTCCTTTCCGGGAGTGAGCTTCTGGATTTCATCATGCGTATGCCAGGGCCGGTACGGCAGGCTGAGCTTCGGGTCGAGCTTGCGCTGCGAGGCGCGCAGCCAGCCCTGGCCCACCGGCGTCTTCGGATCGAGCGCGCCCTGGAACAGCACCTCGTTGCCCTTCGGATCGAACACGCGCAGCACCGCGAAGATGTCGGCGTCGGTCGTCGCGGAGGAGATGAAAAGCTTCAGTGCCGACGGGCCGGTGATTTCCGTTTGCTCTTTCACGGTCATCGAAAAAGTAAGCCCTTGACCCATCGGGTCATACGAAACGGTTCCCTCCCCGTCCGGTTCGTTCCGGGGTTCGTGCTGGGAGAGGGTGAGATTCTCGTGAAGATAAAAGCGGGTCCACTGCGTGCGCGCGAGCGGCCATTCATTCTCGTGGCGCTGGACGAACTTTTCGCCGGGGTGGCGCACGTTCAACAACACGCGCGGCTGCTTGTCCCACCCGTTGGGTTTGTTCTTCAAATAAAAATCAAAAAAACGTTTCTGAAGAGCGACCCCGTAATCCGTATAGAACGGCGCCCAGTGGGAGCCGCCGTGGACTTCGAGCCATTTGTTCTTCGAAGCCGAGCGGACGAAGCCTTCGAAGTTTCCGCGGGTGTGCAGGCCCTGCCCGCCCCAGTTCGCTGCGGTCAGCAAAGGCACGGTGACTTTCGAGAGATCGGCGCTGCGCTCGCGGTAATAAGGCCCGTCGAGCTCGCGGGAGAGAAGCTCGCCCCACATGTTCTCTCGATTTTTAATTAAATCGCTTTCAGAAAGCAGCTCCGGGCCGCACACCGGCTCCCCGGTGATGCGGCTCTTCGCGCCCTTCGCGTAGCCGTGCTGCACCGTCTTCACCTGCATCTCCTGCCAGTTCTTGCGGAAGCTGCAGATGATGCCGCCGTGGCGCGCGCCGTCGCGGTAGGCGTCGTTCCAGCCTTCCCAGGCGCAGATGGCGGCGAGATGCGGCGGCTGCGTGGCGGCGGCGCGCCACTGGTTGCTCGCGTAATACGAGATGCCGTTCATCCCCACCTTGCCGCTGCACCAGGGCTGCGCCGCGGCCCATTCGACGCAGAGATGAATGTCGCGCGTCTCGCGCGAGGCGTTGTGGCACAGGTAGCCCGGCGAGCGCCCGGCGCCGCGCGAGTCGACGCGCACCACCGCATAACCGTCGGGCACCCATTTCTCCGGGTCCACGACTTCCCAGTTCTGGTACTTGTTGGAGGAGCCGGCGAGGGCGTCCGGATTCTCCTTCGCCATGATCTCCCACGCGGTCTTGTAGCCGTCCTGGAAGGCGAGGCCCTTGCCGTACGGGCCGTAGGTGAGGATCGCCGGATAGCGGCCCGGTTCAGCCGGGAGGAACACGTCGGCGCGCAGAACGAGGCCGTCGTCCATCGCGACCGGAACATCCCATTCGGTTCTCATCTGCTCGGCGCGCATTGACCCTCGGTGCCATCGAAGCCTACACTCGTTCGCACTGCGGAGGACTCCCATGTCGAACGGATTTCGAAACGCCGGCCGAAGCCTGCTGTGGGTGGCCCTCGCGCTCTGCGCGCTCTCTGCGGCGGCGCAAAAAACCCGGCCCGCGCCTGTGGCCTCGCTCGTCTACGTGACCAACAGCGCCGGCGACAGCATCCACGTCATCGACCCCGCGACCCAGAAAGTGGTGCAGGAAATCAAGGGGATCGAGGCGGCGCACGGCATCGATTTCTCGCCCGACGCGGCGCGCGTGTACGTGAGCAACGAGGCCGACGAGACGCTCGACGTGATCGAGCGCAAGAGCGGCCGGACGCTGCACAAGGTGCGGCTGAGCGGCCATCCGAACAACATCGCGGTCACGAAGGACGGCCGCCGCGTGATCGTCGGCATCGCCGACGACCCGGGCGCGCTCGACGTCATCGACACCTCGTCGATGGAGCTCGTCAAGAGCATCGCGGTGAAGGGCCGCCTGCACAACGTCTACGTCACGCCCGACAACAAGTTCGCGATCACCGGCTCGATCCGCAACAAGATGCTCACGGTGATCGACCTCGCGCTCGACCAGGTCGCGTGGGAGCTCAGGCTCGACGAGGGCGTGCGCCCGATCGCGATCGAGCCCGGCGCCGACGGCGCGACGCGGCGCCTCTACGTGCAGCTGTCGAACCTGAACGGCTTCGCGGTGATCGACTTCGCCGCGCACAAGGAAGTGGCGAGGCTCAAGCTGCCGGACAACGGCTTCGGCGCCGCCGAGCGGCGCCTGGATTCGCCGGCGCACGGCCTGGGCGTCGCCCCCGACGGCAAGACGCTGTGGGTGACGAGCATCCAGGCGAACGCCGTCTACGCGTATTCGCTGCCGGATCTGCAGCCCCTCGGGCATGCGCCGCTGCCCGAGCTCAGGCTGCCGGGACGGGCGCCGATCGGCGCCGTGCCGAACTGGGTCACCTTCACGCCCGACAGCCGGTTCCTCTACATCAGCAACGCCGCGGCGCGCTCGGTCTCGGTGATCGAGACCGGCAGCCTGAAGCTGATCGCGACGATTCCGGTCGGCGAGGTGCCGAAGCGGATCAACACGCTGGTGTTGCGCTAGAGGCGGGCAAGCTTCAGGCGGCTTCGCTTTTCAGCAGCTGCGCCGCGCGCGCCATGCGCCGCGCGACCTCGCGAACGTGGAACACGAGGAGCGCCGCGCAGGCGATCTCGATCGCCATCGTCAGGAGCGGGATCAGGAAGTAGGCCGACCATTCCCAGCCGGACAGCCGCAGGGCGGTGAGAACGCCGTCGCTGATCACCGCGGCGATGAGCCCGCCGGTCGCTATCGCGCACAGCAGGAGGAAACGCCGGATCCGCTCCTGGCATGAAGGAAGGGAAGGCGCCGCAGGGCGGCGGGCGATGTAGGCCCAGCCCGCGATTCCGCCGGCGACGGCGAGCCAGAAGGCGGAGCGGTCGATTATGCCCATCGTTTCGCTGAACTCCTGCGCGTTCTCACACAGCGCCCACTGCGTAAGCTCGTACCACGCGACACGCATCTTCATGGCGACGAAGATGCCGGCGATCACCAGAACGATGGTCACGCCGATTTTGCGCATCCGCTCCGCGAGCGAAGCGGCGGCAAGCTGGGCGGCGATGAGCTGCGGATCGCCGAATCTCGCTATGGCGCGCCGCTGCGCCTCGAGCGGATCGCCCGCCGGGTCGGCGGCGACCGACTCCCACAGATGGTCTTCCACTTCCTGCCGCACGCGGCGCGCGAGCAGCCGATCGAAGCCGAGCTTGTCCGCGAGCGATTCTGCGTATTCGGAGATCACGCGGGACTCTTCCCCGTCCGCGCGCGCCCGAGCAGGCCGCCGATGGCGATCGAGAATTGCTCCCACACCACGCGCTGGTCGGCGAGCGCGCGCTCGCCGCGCCGGGTGAGCGAATAGACGCGCCGCCGCCGCCCGCTGTCGGCGGTCGTCCAGCGGCTCGCGAGCAGGCCCGCCGCCTCCAGGCGATGCAGCGCCGGGTAGACCGTTCCCTCCGGCAGCTCGAACTTCTCGCCGCTGCGGCGCCGGATCTCCTCGATCACCGCGTAGCCGTGCGCCGGGCCCGCCGCGAGCGCCGCGAGCACGATCATGTCCAGGTGGCCCTTCAACATCTCGCCTTCCATACCTCGCATTATTAGGCGTCGACGCCGCGCGGTCAAGCGCGGCTTGACACATAGCGTAGCTAGGCTTAGCATGCCTATGTATAACCCCACCGCAAGGAGCCCGCATGCCGATCGCCAAAGTCTATGTGCCCGAAGACGTCCTCACGCCCGAGCAGCGGCGCGAGATCGTCAAGGGCCTCCACGAAGTCCTGCTGACCGTCGAGAAGCGGCCGCTCAGCTCGCCGACCTACGTGCTGATCAACGAAGTCCCGGCCTGCGACTGGGGCTTTACCGGAAAGGTTGCGACATGAAGACCGATCCGGGCCGCAGGGATTTACTGCTTATGACGGCGGGCGTTGCCGCGGCCGCGGTCGCCGGCACGTCGCCGGTTCGAGCGCAAGCGGCTGCCGCGGCGGACTTCGGCGCGCCGGTGGTGGAGCTCTACGTCCCCGCGGGCGTGCTCACGCTCGAGCAGAAGACCGCCGTGGTGCAAGGCTTCACCGACGTCGTTCTCGGCGCGCTGAAGCTGCCGCCGAATCCGGCGAGGCGGCTATTCATGACGATCATCGAGACGGCCGAGGGCGGCTTCGGCGTCAACGGCCAGGTCTTCACGCCGGCGCGCAAATAGGCCGGCGCTTAGTTCGGCTTCGCGCTGCCGCGCGCCCACTGCGAGAGGACCTTCCACTGCGGGTCGTCCCGCGAGGCGAACTGCCGGCCGCCTGAATGGTAGGCGCTGCCCCCCGCCTCGGGGGCGAGCGGGTGCGTGAGCAGCAGGCCCGCCTGCGGGTCGCCGGGGACGACCAGGCGCGAGGCCATCTCGAAGTTGCGGCGCGACTGCTCCTCGGTCCAGGACTTGCTTCCCGGCGCGAGCGGCTCGAGATGGAAGGCGTTCGCGCTGCGCCCTGAATGGCAGACCACGCAGCGGGTGTGGCCCGCGCGCTTCTCGAGGAACACCGGCTGGACCCGGGTCTTGAAGAATTCGTAGTCGAGCGCCTGCGCCCGGGCCACGGCCGGCGAAAGCGCCACGAAAACGAGCAGGATCGATAAACGCCGCATAGCTCCCCCCTTCCCGGCGTAATCTTAAACCCTCATCCTTAGGCCCTGATGGATGCGACCTTAATCCTGGCGTGGACGAGACCTTAATCCTGGCGCGCGCCCAGTTCGGGCTCAATATCGCGTTCCATATCCTGTTCCCGACGATCAGCATCGGGCTCTCGTGGATGCTGGTGGTCTTCCGGCTGCGCCACGAGCGCGCCGGCAACGAGGCGGAGAAGCGCGCCTGGCTCGCCACGTACAGGCTCTGGGTCAAGGTGTTCGCGCTGACCTTCGCGATGGGGGTGGTGTCGGGCGTGGTGATGAGCTTCCAGTTCGGCACCAACTGGCCCGGCTACATGAACAAGGTCGGCAACATCGCCGGGCCGTTGCTCGCCTACGAGGTGCTCACCGCGTTCATGCTCGAGGCCACCTTCCTCGGCGTGATGCTCTTCGGCATGAACCGCGTGCCCGGCTGGATGCACGTCACGAGCACGATCGGCGTGGCGGCCGGCACCACGATCTCCGCGTTCTGGATCCTCGCGCTCAATTCCTGGATGCACACGCCGGCGGGCCATGTGATGGACGGCGCGGCGCTCGTCGCCGGCAGCTGGCTCGGCGTGATCTTCAATCCGTCGTTCCCGTACCGCTTCGCGCACATGTCGCTCGCCTCGGGCATCACCGCCGCGTTCCTCCTCGCCGGGCTCTCGGCGTGGCGGCTGCTCAGGGCGCCGGAGGATCCAGGCGCGCGCGTGACGCTGCGCTTCGGCGTGCGCATCGCCGCGGTGCTCGTGCCGCTGCAGATCTTCGCCGGCGACCAGCACGGGCTGAACACGCTCGCGCACCAGCCGGCGAAGATCGCCGCGATGGAAGCGCTGTGGCAGACCGAGCGCGGTGCGGCGCTCGTGCTGTTCGCCCTTCCCAACGAGGAAAAGAAGCGGAACGATTTCGCCCTGACCGTCCCCTACGGCGCCTCCCTCATCCTGACCCATGAAAAAACCGGCGAAGTGAAAGGCATCGAAGCCTTCGGCGAGGACCGCCCGCCGGTGGCGCCGCTGTTCTTCGCGTTCCGCGTGATGGTGGGGATGGGAGTGCTGATGCTGCTTTTGGCTTTCACCAGCACGTACCTTCTGAGAAAAAAAGAACTGCCGCCCCGCTGGCTCCTGTGGTGCCTGGCCGGCTTCGCGTTCTCCGGCTGGGTCGCGACGCTCGCCGGCTGGCTGGTGACCGAGATCGGCCGCCAGCCGTGGCTCGTCACGGGAATCCTGCGCACCGCCGATGCCGCGGGGAAGGCCTCCGGCGCGCAGCTCGGCTCGAGCCTGACCGCGTACATCCTTACCTATGCGGCGCTGCTGATTTCGTACATGGTGGTCCTCACCCACCTCGCGGGTAAAGGCGACGGCGGCGGCCTGATGAAAGGCAAGCTCAAGTGAGCGAGTACCCACCTGTCCTTTTCACCGTGCTGCCCCTCGTCTTCACCGGCCTGATGGGCGCCGCGATCCTTGCGTACGTGGTGCTCGACGGCTACGACCTGGGGGTGGGCATGCTGATGCCGGCCGCCACCCCGGAGGAGAAGCAGGTAATGGTGGCCTCGATCGGGCCGTTCTGGGACGCGAACGAGACCTGGCTCGTGCTCGGCATCGGCCTCCTGCTGGTCGCGTTCCCGGTCGCGCACGGCGTGGTGCTCGGCGCGCTCTACTTGCCGGTCGCGGCGATGCTGGTGGGGCTCATGCTGCGCGGCGTCGGCTTCGAGCTGCGCGTGAAGGCGGAAGGCTGGCACCGGGAGCTGTGGAACTGGCTGTTCTGGGCGGGCTCGTTCCTCGCCTCGTTCGCGCAGGGCCTGATGCTCGGGCGCTACATCACCGGCTTCGCGAGCGGCTTCGGCTACTGGCTGTTCGCCATCGTCGTCGGCGGCGCGGTCTGCGGCGGCTACGTTCTGCTGGGCGCGACCTGGCTGGTGCTCAAGTCCGAAGGCGAGCTGCGCCGCAAGGCGATCGCCTGGGCGCGCTGGGGATTGATGTGGGTGGCGCTCGCCGTCGCGCTGGTGTCGATCGTGACGCCGCTCGCGAGCGAGACGGTGCGCGCGAAGTGGTTCAGCTTCCCGAATTTCATCCTGGTCTCGCCGCTTCCGCTCGCGACGCTGCTGTCGGGCATTTTCGTGTGGCGCACCCTCGGCAAAAGCGACTGGAAGCCCTTCGCGGGGGCGGTGGCGATCTACGTGCTGTCGTTCCTGGGCCTCGCGTACAGCCTGTTCCCCTATGTGGTGATGGACCGCCTCACCATCTGGCAGGCCGCCGCCCATCCGAGCGCGCTGATCTTCGTGCTCGCCGGCACGCTCGTCGTGCTGCCTTTCATCCTCGGCTACACCGTCTACGTGTACCGGGTCTTCGGCGGCAAGGCGAAGGGCGAAGACGTCTATGAGGGATAAAAGTGCAGAGGGATAAAAGCGCGAGGGATAAAGTGCAGAAGGATAAAAGCGCTGGGATGAAGTTTTGCGCCGTTTTTGCACAGCCTGACACCCGGACCTCGGGCCCGCTGATCTAATCGCTGCTGTGACGCGGGAAAGGTTTCCCGCGTGCGCGTAGTATTGCCGGACATAACGATAAATCGGAGGGGTCCCATGCTCTCGACCAGGGTTCTATCCAGGATCGGCGCCGCGGTTTTCCCGGCGCTTCTCGCCGCCACCGCCGCGGCCGAGCCCGGGATCACCGCCGACAAGATCATCATCGGCCAGGCCGCCGGCTTCACCGGCTCGGTGGCCGGCACGGTCAAGGAGCTGACCGCCGGTGCCCAGGCGTACTTCGACTACGTGAACAAGAAGGGCGGCATCCACGGCCGCAAGATCGTGCTCGAATCGATGGACGACACCTTCGATCCGAAAAAAACTCCTGAGGTCTTCAAGGAGCTGATCACGAAGAAAAACGTCTTCGCCATGTTCCTGTCGCGCGGCACGCCGACCACCGAGTCGAGCTTTGCCGTGCTCGAGGCGGAAAAGGTGCCGCTCATCGGCCCGTCCACCGGCGCGATGTCCATGTACAACCCGCCGCGCAAGTACGTATTTCCGGTGCGCGCCAGCTACCACTCCGAGGGCATCAAGATCATCCCGCAGCTGATCAACATGGGGATCAACCGGATCGCGTTGATGTACGTGGACGACTCCTTCGGCAAGGACGGCCTCGCGGGCCTGCAGCAGGCGATGAAGGACAACAACCTGACGCCGGTGGCGATCGCCAGCCATCCGCGCGGCGGGGTCAAGATCGAGGAGGCGGTCGCGACCATCGCGAAAGCCGATCCGCAGGCGGTCGTCATGGTCACGCTGCTCGACGCGGGCGTCGCGTTCGTGAAGGCGATGAAGAAGACCGGCAAGAACCCGGTGTTGATCACGTTGTCGAACAACAGCTCGAACGCCTTCATCAAGAATCTCGGCGACGACGGCTGGGGCGTCGCGGTGAGCCAGGTCTCGCCGTTTCCATTCTCGCGCACCATGCTGATCACCAAGGAGTTCAACGACGTCATCAGCGGCCGGCAGGACGTCGCGCCCTCTTACTCCTCGATGGAAGGCTTCATCGCGGCGAAGGTCCTGGTGGAAGGGCTGAGGCGCGCCGGCCCGAAGCCGACGCGCGAGAAGCTGATCGCGGCCCTCGAGTCTCTGGAGAAGTTCGACATGGGCGGCGTCGACGTCAGCTACGGGCCCGAGCTCAGGGCCGGCACCAGCTTCATCGACCTCACCATCATCAGCAAAAGCGGCAAGTTCGTGCGTTAGCCGCGGAAGAGGTAGAGTTCGGTCGAGACCCCGACCGGAGATTCCGATGGACCGACGCGACTTCCTGACCCGACTGTCCGCCACCGGCGCCGCCGCCACGCTGGGCGATGCGCTCGCGCAGGCGCCCGCGACCGGTGATGCGCCCGCCACGCCCGCGGCCCCGCCCGGCACCATCGAGAACGATTTCATCAAGAAGGACAAGGCGCCGGCCATGCAGTGGCATTCCGAGCGCCCGCTCACCGGCAGCGTTCCGGCGCACGAGCACGACTTCGAGGTGACGCCCACCGAACGCATGTTCGTGCGCAACAACCTGCTCGTGCCGCAGATCGATCTCAGGAACCATCGCCTCAAGGTCACCGGGCTCGTCGACAAGGACCTCGAGCTCCCGGTGCTCGACCTGCCGAAGATGTTCAAGACGGTGACGATCCAGGGAATGCTGGAGTGCGCCGGCTCGGGCCGCTCGTCGTACCAGCCTGCCGCGAGCGGCACGCCGTGGCTCGCGACCGGCGGCATGGGCTGCCCGCAATGGGGCGGCGTGCGCCTCGCCGACGTGCTGAAGGCCGCCGGCCTGAAGCCGGGCGCGGCGCATGTCGCCGGCCAGGGCGGCGACCCGGGCATGGTGGCCACCGCCGCGCCGGTGATCCGCTCGATCCCGCTGTCGAAAGCGATGGAGGAAAACACCCTCATCGCCTGGGCGATGAACGGCGAGCCGCTGCCCTGGGTGCACGGCCATCCGCTGCGCCTCGTGGTGCCGGGCTGGGTCGGCTCGGCCTCGACCAAATGGCTGCACACGCTCACGGTGCTGGATGCGCCGTTCAAGGGCACGTTCATGAACAGCAGCTACGTCGTGCCGCGGTTCCCGGTCGAGCCGGGGCAGAAAATGCCCGCCGAGACCCTGTCCGCGCAGGCGTGGCCGGTGAAGTCGATCATCACCTCGCCGGCGCCGAATGCGCGCGTCGGCAGCGCGGGCCGCCTGACGGTGCGGGGCCACGCGTGGGTGGGCGAAGGCGCGGTGGAGCGGGTCGAGATCTCGACCGACGAAGGCAAGACCTGGCAGCGCGCCACTCTCGCGCGCGCGAAGGACAAATACGCCTGGCGCAACTTCTCCTACGAGTTCCAGCCGCAGGGCCCCGGCTATCAGACATTCATCGCGCGCGCCTGGGACGACCAGGGCAACGCGCAGCCGGCGGTGTCGACGTGGAATCCGCTGGGCTATTTCTGGAACGGCTGGCACCGGGTGGGGGTTGTCGTTGAGGCTTAGGTTTGCTTTTGCTTTCACATTATTTTTTTTACACGTAGAAGCAAAAGCGCAAGACAGCCTCATCTCCGGTCCCGGCTCCACGCTGACCGAGAACAAGTGCAAGATCTGCCACGAGCTGCAGCACATCCGCCGCTCGAAGCTCTCGCGCGGCGAGTGGGCGGACAACCTGCGCAACATGAAGGAGCGCGGCACGCCGATGGATGACGCCGAGATGGCGCTCATCCTCGACTATCTTTCGACTTACTACGGCCGCGGCGCGGCGCCGGCGGCCGGGCCGGACACGCTCGCGGCGGCGCAGGCGGATCCCGCGAAAAAAATCCTGGATGCGAACGGCTGCAGCGGCTGCCATGCGCTCGAGCAGCGCGTGGTCGGCCCGTCGTTCAGGGAAGTGTCGCTGAAGTACAGGGACGACCCCGCGGCGAAAGACCGGCTGGTCTCGAAGATCCGCCAGGGCGGACAGGGTGTGTGGGGCGCGGTGCCGATGCCGCCGAATCCCGCGGTGAGCGACGCGGATCTCGATGCCGTCGTGATCTGGGTGCTTTCCCGAAAATAAAAGAACTGGAAATGAAAAGGGACCCGAAGGTCCCTTTCGTTGATCGAAGCCCGGCCCGGCTTACGCAGCGCGAGGGATCGGCACCACGAAGTTCTCGCGAACCACGTCCTTGCCGGCGATCATTTCCTCGACGCCGCGGCGCTCCTCGTCGAACACCACCTCGGCCAGCTTGCGCAGCGTGTCGCGCGCTTCGTCGAGCGTGCGCCCGTGCGAGTTCACTCCGGGCAATTCCTCGATGAAGCCGACGTAGCCGTAATTCGCCTTCAGATAAACCGCGGTGAAAGCGATTTTGCCTTGTTCCATTCGCGTCTCCTCGCTGAGCAAGAAGACAGCGTACGCCGATTGGCTTGCAGATGTATTACAAAGGGCGTCTGAATGGCACTTTAAAACTCGTGTGGTCATTCACACGACAAAATTATTGCATCGCGAAAATTTGCTGCGGCGCTCGAATGGAAATGCTGCGGCGCTCCTTTTTGTCTCATTGTCTTTCTATTCTTCGAGAAGATTTTTTTTGTCTTTGACTTTCGTCCACGCATCGGCGTCCGCCGGCGCGGGCTTGCGCTCGATGATCGGTTGCCATTTCTTCGCGAGCTCGGCATTCTTCGCGATGAACTCGTGCTGCGCGTCGGGCACGTCGTCCTCCGCGAAGATCGCCTCGACCGGGCACTCCGGAACGCACAGCGTGCAGTCGATGCATTCGTCCGGGTCGATCACCAGCATGTTCGGCCCCTCCCGGAAGCAGTCGACCGGGCACACGTCGACGCAGTCGGTGTATTTGCATTTGATGCAGGATTCGGTGACCACGTAAGTCATAAGGTTTTTCTAATCAACAGTTTAGGGGACGGCTTGGGAAGGGGGGAGCGCGCCCCCATAATACCGTCTTCGGCAACGCCCCCACGAGGAATCATGAGCAGTCAAGACATCCACCATGTCACCGACGACACATTCGAGCCGGAGGTCCTGAAGTCCGACACTCCGGTGCTGGTCGATTACTGGGCCGAATGGTGCGGCCCCTGCAAGTCGATCGCGCCGATCCTCGACGACATCGCCAAGGAATACGACGGCCGGCTGAAAATCGCCAAGATCAACGTCGATGAGAACCAGCAGGTGCCGGCGAAGTTCGGCATCCGCGGCATCCCGACGCTGATGCTCTTCAAGAACGGCAACGTCGAGGCGACCCGCGTCGGCGCGCTGTCCAAGTCGCAGCTGACCGCCTTTCTTGACAGCAATATCTAAAGGCCTTACGCTTTGACCGCTTCCCCGGCTGTCCGGGGGGCGGTGCTTCAAGAACTTAGTTTTTTAGTAACCCTTAGCAACTTCAGCGCCGGCAGTCCCAGGCGCAAATCCCGAGAATGAGCAGGTCGCCAACGGCCCAGCCGGAAGCAGCGCATCCACCCGCAACCACCGAAGCCCCGGCGGCCACCCCGCCTGCGGCCGCAGGTGCTGGTGGCGTCGCCGTCCCGAACCACCTGTCGGAGTTGAAGACCCTGCACGTCACGCAGCTGGTCGAGATGGCGGTCGGCCACGGCATCGAAAACGCGAGCCGCCTGCGCAAGCAGGACCTGATCTTCGCGCTGCTGAAGAGCCAGGCGAAAAAGGGCGTCTCCATCTTCGGCGACGGCACCCTGGAAGTGCTGCCGGACGGTTTCGGCTTCCTGCGCTCGCCCGACACCTCGTATCTCGCGAGCACCGACGACATCTACGTCTCGCCCTCGCAGATCCGCCGCTTCAACCTGCACACCGGCGATTCCATCGAGGGGGAGATCCGCACCCCGAAGGACGGCGAGCGCTACTTCGCCCTCGTCAAGGTCGACAAGGTCAACAGCGACGTTCCCGAGGCGGCCAAGAACAAGATCCTGTTCGAGAACCTGACGCCGCTGCATCCGGACGAGGCGTTCAAGCTCGAGCGCGAGATCAAGGCGGAAGAGAACATTACCGGGCGCGTGATCGACATCATCGCGCCCATTGGTAAAGGTCAACGAGGGTTGATCGTCAGCCCGCCCAAGGCCGGCAAGACGGTGATGCTGCAGCACATTGCCCACGCCATCGTCTCGAACCATCCCGAGGTCTCCCTCATGGTGCTGCTCATCGACGAGCGGCCGGAGGAAGTGACCGAGATGTCCCGCTCGGTGCGCGGCGAAGTGGTCGCCTCCACCTTCGACGAGCCGGCGAGCCGCCACGTGCAGGTCGCCGAGATGGTGATCGAGAAGGCGAAGCGCCTGGTCGAGCACAAGAAGGACGTGGTCATCCTGCTCGATTCCATCACCCGCCTCGCCCGCGCCTACAACACCGTGGTGCCCGCCTCCGGCAAGGTGCTCACCGGCGGCGTCGACGCGAACGCCCTGCAGAAGCCCAAGCGGTTTTTCGGCGCCGCTCGCAACATTGAAGAAGGTGGATCGCTGACGATCATAGCGACTGCGCTGATCGACACCGGCAGCCGCATGGACGACGTGATCTACGAGGAATTCAAGGGCACCGGCAACATGGAGATCCACCTCGATCGCCGGATGCACGAGAAGCGCATCTATCCGGCCATCAACGTGAACCGCTCCGGCACGCGGCGCGAGGAGCTGCTGATCGAGGCCCCGCTCCTGCAGAAGGTCTGGGTCCTGAGGAAGCTGCTCTTCCCGATGGACGAGCTCGAGGCGGCCGAATTCCTGATCGACAAGCTGAAAGCCACCAAGTCCAACTCCGAGTTCTTCGATTCGATGCGGCGTGGCTAGAAATCGCGCCCTGAATTCGCCCCCGAATTCACCCCCTTGCCGGATTTCTCTGTATAATCCGCGCCTTTCCGAAGCTTTGAGACCGCTATGAAGCAAGGCATCCATCCCCAGTACCAGCCGGTGATCTTCCTCGACACCAGCGCCAACCATTCTTTCCTGACGCGCTCCGCGATCGACACCAAGGGCCGCGAGACCATGAAGTGGGAAGACGGCAAGACCTACCCGGTGGTCAAGGTCGAGGTCTCGTCGGAATCGCACTCGTTCTACACCGGCAAGCAGAAGATCATGGACACCGCCGGCCGCGTCGAGAAGTTCAAGCGCCGCTACACCAAGAAGCCCGCGAAGTAGCACCCCGGGGCATGGCGCGGTGCCCCTCCTGAAGTTTCCCAGGTTTCAGCTGCCGCCCTCGCCGGCTGCGCTCGGCTGGATCGCGCTTGCCTTCGTGCTGCCGGGCCTCGCCGGGCACGACCCCTGGAAATCGCACGACGCCCTCGGTATCGGCGTCGCCTGGGAAATGGCGCGCTCGGGTGATCCGATCGTGCCGCGCGTCGCCGATCTCGCCTGGCTGAGCGATCCGCCGTTCTACCACTGGCTCGCCGCCGCGCTGGGCCAGATGCTGCAGCCGCTCCTCGAATTCCACGCCGGCGCCCGCCTGGCGAGCGGCCTGTTCATGCTCGCCGCGCTCTGGCTGCTGCACATCGCGGCGCGCGACTGGAGCCTCGGGGAGGAGCGCAGCGCCACCACCAGCGCCGGGGCGCCGCTGCTGCTGCTCGGCTCGGTCGGCCTCATCGTGCATGCGCACGAGGCGCTGCCCGAGCTGCCCACGCTCGCCGCCTTGTGCGGCGCGCTCGCCGTGCTCCCGCATGCCGCCCGGCGCCCGGTGGCGGCCGGAGCGCTCTTCGGCGCCTCGCTCGGCTTCGGTTTGCTGTCGTCGCTCTGGCTCGCGCCGGCGGCGCTGGGCGTCGCCGTGCTCGGCGCGCACTTCGTGTGCGACGAGTGGCGTACCCCGCGGGCGCTTCCCTTCCTGCTCCCGGCTTTCATCGTCGCGGCGGTGCTTTCGGTGAGCTGGCCGCTCGCGCTCTACCTGCGCTCGGGGGAGCTGTTCAACGCCTGGTGGCGGATCTCGATGCAGCCCCACGGCGCGCCGCTCGTCAACCTGAAGTACTTCTTCTCGACGCTGAGCTGGTTCGCGTGGCCGGCGTGGCCGCTCGCGCTCTGGGCCGGGTGGGCGCTGCGCGGGCGCCTGCGCGACCCGCGCATCTTCGTCCCCGCGGTCTCGATCTGGCTGATGCTCGCCGGGCTCGCGTTCTGGGGCCCGCCGAACGACGTGAACCTGATCCCGCTGCTCGCGCCGCTCGCGTTCCTCGCCTCGCAGGGAATCCCCACGCTGCGCCGCGGCGCCGCGGCGGCGCTCGACTGGTTCGGCGTCGTCACCTTCGCCTGCTGCGCGATCCTCGTGTGGCTGGTGTATCTCGCCATGCTGACCGGCGTGCCGCCGCGGATCGCCGCCAACCTTGCGCGCGCGTCGCCCAGCTTCGCCGCGCATTTCCAGATCCTGCCGCTGCTGGTCGCGCTCCTGCTCACGGTCGGCTGGGTCTATGTGGTGTTCTTTACCGCGCCGGCGCCGATCCGCAGCGTGCTGCGCTGGGCCGCGGGCATCGTGCTGCTCTGGGGCACGGTGGCGATGCTGTGGATGCCGTGGGTCGACTATCAGAAAAGCTACCGCTCGGTCGCGCTGACCCTGCGCGCCGCGATCCCGCCGGGCCCCGGCTGCATCGCGGCGGTATCGCTCGGCGTGCCGCAGGCCGCGGCGCTCCACTACCACGGCGGGATCCGCACCCGGCCCTACGATCCGCTCAAGCCGAAAGCCTGCCCGCTGCTCATCGTGCAGGGCAGCCCGCAGCACGAGATCTACGCGCCCGCAGAAGGCTGGGTCAAGCTCGCCGAAGCCGGCCGGCCCGGCGACCGCGCCGAGATCCAGCGCCTGTATCGGCTGAAGAAATGAATCCTTCGCTGCCGAGCGTCAGTCCCGCCGAGACCAAATCCTGGAGCCAGCTCCTGCACCACGCGGAAAGCTGGCGCACGGTGCACCTCTCGGATCTGTTCGCGAACGACGTCGCGAGAAGCGTGCAGTTCGTCGCCGAGGCCGCGGGCGTGCGCTACGACTACGCCTTCCAGCGCGCCGGCGCGATGACGCTGCGGCTGCTCACCAACCTCGCCGCCGAGCGCGGCCTGCCTGCCTGGCGCGACGCCCTGCTCGCGGGCCAGCCGGTCAACAGCACCGAGAACCGCGCGGCGTGGCATACGGCATTGAGGGCAGGAAGCTCCGCGCCTTCCGAAGTGAAAGACACGCTTTCTCAAATAAAAAAATTAACGGAAAAAATAAGAACGGAAAAAACCTTCAAACGCGTAGTCAATCTCGGCACCGGCGGCTCGGACCTGGGGCCGCGGCTGGTTGCCGATGCCATAGGCGACGGTGCCCTGGACGTGCGCTTCGCGGCGAACGTCGACCCGAAGGACCTCGAGCGCGCGCTGGAAGGCGCCGATCCGGCGACGACGCTGTTCGTGGTCGTATCCAAGACCTTCACCACGCAGGAAACGATGTCGAACGCCGGGGCGGCGAAAACGTGGCTCGGCGCGAGGGACAGCTCGAAGCATTTCATCGCGATAAGCGCAAATCGCGAGCTCGCAAGAACCTTCGGCACGTTCGAAACCCTGCCGATGTGGGACTGGGTCGGCGGGCGCTTCTCGGTCTGGTCGGCGGCGGGCTTCAGCGCGGCCTGCGCGATCGGCTTCGAGGCGTTCGAGGAGCTCCTGAAAGGCGCGAACGACATCGACCGGCACTTCGCCGAGACGCCGCCGGAGAAGAACATCCCGGTGCTGATGGCGCTGCTCGGCGTGTGGAACACGAACTTCCTCGGCGCCGCGACGCACGCGGTGCTGCCGTATTCGAACGCGCTGCGGCTGCTGCCCGCCTACCTGCAGCAGCTCGAGATGGAGTCCAACGGCAAGCGTGTCGACCGGCAGGGCCGCGAGCTCGGCTACGCCACCGCGCCCGTGCTGTGGGGCGCCGAAGGCACCGTGAGCCAGCATTCGTTCCACCAGCTGCTGCACCAGGGCACGCAGATGATCCCGGCGGATTTCATCGACATTTCCGCCGATGCGGTCCTTTCCGCCAACCGGAAGGCGCAGGCCGAGGCGCTGGCGTTCGGAACCTCGGATCCCTCGCTACCGTCTTACAAGCAATATCCCGGCAACCGCCCGTCGAGCAGCCTCGAGCTGGAAAAGCTGGACGCGAGAAACCTCGGCCGGCTCATCGCCCTCTACGAGCACAAGGTGTTCGTGCAGGGCGTCGTCTGGAACATCAACAGCTTCGACCAGTGGGGCGTCGAGCTGGGGAAAGAGCTCGCGAAGAAGATTCTCGCCAGGGACAATACGTAAGGAAACCAAGGAGACCGGCCATGGACCAGGAGACGTTCAACATCAGCATCCGCAAGTTCCTCAAGATGGTGGGCGTGAGCTCCCAGCACGAGATCGAGCAGGCGGTGCAGAAGGCGCTCGAGGCGGGCAAGCTGAAAGGCGGCGAGACGCTGCCGGCGAAGATGACGCTCGAGATCCCCGCGCTCGGGGTCAAGGTGCCGTTCGACGGCGAGATCCGTTTGAAATAGCAGGCTGAAATGAGGACTAGAATCGCCTCATGAACAAGGCGCGGGAGCCTCATGAACAAAGCGCGCGAATTTGACCAGTCGGTCCTCGCCGAGCTGAAAGCGCTGCTCGGCGAGCGCGTTTCCACCTCGGCGGCGGTGCGCGAGCACCACGGCAAGGACGAGTCCTATTTCCCGTACGCGCTGCCGGATGCCGTAGTTTTCGTGAGGTCGACTGAAGAAGTGCGCGATGTCGTGAACATCTGCCGCCGGCATCGCGTGCCGATGATCCCCTTCGGCGTCGGCACGTCGCTCGAAGGCCACATCCTCGCCGTCAACGGCGGCGTCACCATCGACCTGTCGCAGATGAACCAGGTGCTGGCGGTGCACGAGGAAGACCTCGACGCCGTGGTGCAGGCCGGCGTCACGCGCAAGCAGCTCAACGAGCACATCAAGCACACCGGGCTCTTCTTCCCGATCGACCCTGGCGCCGACGCGACGATCGGCGGGATGACCGCGACCCGCGCCTCGGGCACCAACGCCGTGCGCTATGGCACGATGCGCGAGAACGTGCTGTCGATGAAGGTCGTCCTCGCCGACGGCCGGATCATCCAGACCTCGAGCCGCGCCAAGAAGTCCGCGGCCGGCTACGATCTCACGCGCCTTTTCGTCGGCTCCGAGGGCACGCTCGGCGTCATCACCGAGGTGACGGTCAAGCTCTACGCGGTGCAGGAAGCGATGTCGGCGGCGGTCTGCGCGTTCGACAGCGTGGACGGCTGCACGAGGACGGTGATCCAGACGATCCAGGCCGGCATCCCGATCGCACGCAGCGAGATCCTGTGCGAGAAGACGATGGACGCGATCAACAAGTACAAGAAGACCAGCTACCGCGTCGCGCCGACGCTGTTCTTCGAGTTCCACGGCTCCAAGGCGAGCGTGCAGGAGCAGGCGGAGACGGTGCAGGAGATCGCGAAAGAGAACGGCGGCAAGGACTTCGTCTGGGCGACCCGCCCCGAGGAGCGCACCCAGCTCTGGGAAGCGCGCCACCACGCCTACTTCGCCGGCCTGCAGATCCGGCCGGGCTCGCGCGCCGTGTCCACCGACGTATGCGTGCCGATCTCCCGCCTCGCCGAGTGCGTGCACGAGACCATGGAGGACGTGAAGGACTACATCGCGCCGGTGCCGCTGCTCGGCCACGTCGGCGACGGCAACTTCCACCTCATGTTCCTCGTGGACCCGGCGAAGCCCGAGGAGACCGAGCTCGCCAAGACGTTCAACAAGCGCCTGGTCGAGCGCGCCCTGCGCATGGAAGGCACCTGCACCGGCGAGCACGGCGTGGGCATGGGCAAGCAGGGCTCGCTGCGCGCGGAGCTCGGCGACGACGTGATGGACGTGATGCGCGACATCAAGAAGCTCTTCGATCCGGAGAATCTGATGAATCCGGGCAAAGTGGTTTCATTGGAGTAGCCCGCTTTTTTTCTTTCAAGAGATTTATGACTCCCGAGAAAAAACTAAAAGAGCTGGGCATCGATCTCGGTACGGTCTCCGCCCCGATCGCGAACTATGTGAATGCCGTGCGCACGGGCAACCTGCTCTACCTGGCGGGCAAGGGCCCGCGTCCGGACGCTTCGGGAAAGCGCCCGAAGGGAAAAGTGGGCCGCGAATACACCGTCGAGCAGGGCTACCAGCATGCGCGCAGCGTCGGCCTGGACCTCCTCGCGGTGATGCGCCAGGAGCTCGGCAGCCTGGACAGGGTGAAGCGCGTGGTGAAGGTCCTCGGCATGGTGAACGCCGTGCCGGAATTCGAGGACCAGCCCAAGGTGATCAACGGCTGCTCGGATCTGTTCGTCGAGGTGCTCGGCGAGCGCGGCAAGCACGCGCGCTCGGCGGTCGGCATGGGCTCCCTGCCGATGGGCATTCCGGTCGAGATCGAGGTGATCGTCGAGGTCGCCGGCTCTTCCGCAAAGGCCGCATCCCCACGGAAGAAAGCCTCATCCCGCAAGAAGAAAAAGCGCTAGATGTTGAAGACCGTCCGGCGGTAGTAGCGCAGCTCTTCCAGCGAATCGTAGATGTCGGCGAGCGCCTGGTGCTTGCCTTCCTTGGCGAACCCCTTGCTGAGCTCCGGCTTCCAGCGCCGCACCAGCTCCTTCAGCGTCGAGACGTCGAGGTTGCGGTAGTGGAAGTAGCCCTCGAGCTGCGGCATCCAGCGCGCGAGGAAGCGCCGGTCCTGGCAGATCGAGTTGCCGCACATCGGCGAGGCGTTCGGCGAGACGTGCGGGCGCAGGAACTCGAGCGCGCTCGCCTCGATCCCGGCCTCGGCGAGCCGCGAAGCGCGCACCTTCTCGATCAGCCCGGACTTGCCGTGCGTGCCGCGATTCCACGAATCCATCGCGCCGAGCACCTCGTCGGGCTGGTGCACGACCCAGACCGGGCTCTCGGCGAGCACGCTGAGCTGGCCGTCGGTGACGACCAGCGCGAGCTCGATGATCCGGTCGGCGTCGGGCTGCAGGCCGGTCATCTCCATGTCGATCCAGATGAGGTTGTTCGCCGTGTTGTCGGAGGCCGCGGCCATGATTTATTCTCTCATGGCGTACCATCTACCGTTTTCCCAGGCCAACTCGATGCGAGCTCCATAAGAGTCCCGTGACCAACGCATTCACATGGCTGTTCCTCGCCGCGCTCGCCGCCGCCACCGCGGCGCGCATCTGGCTCGGCCAGCGCCAGATCCGGCACGTGCGCGCGCATCGCGGCGCCGTGCCGGCCACCTTCGCCCAGGCGATTCCCCTCCCGGCGCACCAGAAAGCGGCGGACTACACGGTGGCCAAGACGCATCTCGGGATGCTCGATGTGCTCATCGGCGCGGCGCTGACGCTCCTGCTCACGCTGGGCGGCCTGATCCAGTGGATCTCGGACTTGTGGGGGCGCTGGCCCGAGCCCGGCTCGATCCTGCACGGCGCCGCGCTCCTGCTGACGGTGTTTTTCGTGCAGGGTGCAATCGGCCTGCCGACGACGCTCTACCGCACCTTCGTCGTCGAGGAGCGCTTCGGCTTCAACCGCATGACGCTGAAGCTGTTCCTCGCCGACCTCGTGAAGCAGACGCTGGTCGGCCTGGTGCTCGGCGTGCCGCTGCTCATCGTCGTGCTCTGGCTCATGGGGCGCGCCGGCGAGCTGTGGTGGCTGTACGTCTGGCTGGTGTGGGTGGCCTACTCGCTGCTCATGATGATGATCTATCCCGCCTTCATCCTGCCGCTGTTCAACAAGTTCACGCCGGTCGAGGAAGGCGAGCTGCGCGCGCGGATCGCGGCCCTGCTCGAGCGCACCGGATTCAAGTCGAGCGGCCTCTACGTGATGGACGGGTCGAAGCGCTCGAGCCACGGCAACGCCTTTTTCACCGGCTTCGGCGCCGCCAAGAGGATCGTGCTGTTCGACACCCTGGTCAGCCGGCTGCAGCCGCCCGAAGTCGAAGCGGTGCTCGCGCACGAGCTCGGCCACTACAAGCTGCATCACATCGCCAAGGGCATGGTGCTCACGGCCGGCGTCAGCTTCGCGATTCTCTTCGTCCTCGGCCAGCTGATCGACAAGCCCTGGTTCTACCAGGGCCTCGGCGTCACCACGCCGGGCAACGCCGCGGCGCTCGCGCTTTTCTTCCTGGTGCTGCCCGAGTTCCTGTTCTTCCTGCACCCCCTCACCAGCCTTTACTCGCGCAAGCGCGAATTCGAGGCCGACAAGTACGCGACCAGCCATGCGAGCGCCGGCGAGCTCGTGCGGGCGCTGGTGAAGCTCTACCAGGACAACGCCGCCACCCTCACGCCGGATCCGCTGCACTCGGCTTTCTATGACTCGCATCCCCCCGCCGCCACGCGCATCGACAGATTGAGGACCCTATGAAGAGCGACCTCGCCAGCCGCAAGTGCAAGCCCTGCGAAGGCGGAACCGCGCCCTACACCGACGCGCAGACCAAGGAGATGCTGCGCCAGCTGAAGGGCTGGATCGTCGAGGAGGGAAAGCTCGTCAAGCTGTACCCGTTCACGAACTACTACCAGACCATGGCGTTCGTGAACGCGCTCGCCTGGATCTCGCACCGCGAGGACCACCACCCCGACCTCATCGTCGGCTACAACAAGTGCCGCGTCGAGTACATGACGCACGCGGTCGGCGGCCTCTCGGAGAACGACTTCGTCTGCGCCGCCAAGTGCGACGCGCTTTTCGATTTGTAGTGAAGAGGGTCTACAGCTCCTTCAACCGCGTGGCGGCGCACCACGCGAAGAACGTCCTCGAAGCCGAGGGAATTCGCGCCGTGGTAAAGAACGAATTCCTGTCCTCCGCGATGGGCGAGATTCCGCCGGCCGAGTGCCAGACCGAGGTCTGGGTGCTGAGTGAGGAAGACGCCGAGCGCGCCGAGCTTGCCCTGAAAAGCGCCTTCTCTCCCAAGGGCGGTCCGCCCTGGAAGTGCCCCTCCTGCGCGGAAACCATCGAGGGGCAATTCACCCAGTGCTGGCGCTGCGGCGCCTACCGCACCACCTGAGCGTCGAGGCCGCCGCCTGCGGCTCAGAGCAGCCGGGCGATGCTGATGACCACGAGGACGAAGACCCAGACCACGAGCGCGCGCCACACGAGGCCGACCGTGCTGTCGAGGAACGGGCCGTCGGCGGCCTCGCCGAGGCCGACCTCGGGGCGCGGCACCACGCCGTCGATGTCGTGCACCGGCAGGCCCAGGCGTACGCCCATCGCGCCCGCGCCCGCGGCGAGCACCACGCCGGCGTTCGGATCGAACCAGCTGCGCGCCTGCGTGCGCCAGCAGTAGACCGCGTCCTCGAAGTCGCCGACGACGGCGAAGGACGCGGCGCTGAGCCGCACCGCCGGCCACTCCAGGTAGTAGAACGCCCGCTGCGCGAATTCGCCGAACGGCCCCATGTCCTTCCAACGCGCCGCGAGATAGGCCGCGAGGCGGTAGAGGATCGCCCCGCTCGGCCCGGGCAGCAGCACGAACCACAGGAGCACGCCGAAGACGTGGCGGTGCGAGGCGAGCAGCGCCTCCTCGATCGCGAGACGGATCACCTCCTCGCGGCTGCGCACGACCCCGGAGGGGCCGCGCCAGGCCTCGAGCTCGGCGCGCGCGCGCTCGATGTCGTCGGCCTTGATCGCGAGCTGGATGATAGTGAAGTGGTGGCTGAACTGGCGAAAGCCCAGGGTCAGATAGAGCGCGGCGACGTTGAACGCGAGCGCGAGGAGCGGGCTCGCGGCGTACAGGAGGGCGTGCAGCACGAGCGCGCCCGCGACGGCGGGCAGCACCGCGACGGACCACGCGACCACGCCGTGCCGCCGCTCGCCGCCGTTGAAGGATTGCTCGAGCCAGGCGGCGAGACCGCCGAGCGCCGCGGCGAAGCTCTTGCGCTCCGCGAGCGGCCGCCACTGCTCCAGCAGCAGCGCCACGACGATCGCGGCGGCGCTCACCGGCGGAGAAAACTTCGAGGGAAAACGTTCACGGAGCCATTCTATACAATGACTTCGCCATGAAGATCTCGGCGCCCTACGGCTACGACCAGATCGTCCCGCTGCAGAAAACGCACCGCGTGCGGATGCCGGCGGGCGCGACGCCGGCGTTCTGCCGCCGCCTCAACGCGCTCGCCATCTCGCTCGCGGAGTTCACGGTGGCGGCGCGCGACTATCCGATCGTGTTCGCCACGCTCGACGGCGGCAAGAGCTTCGCGCCGGTCATCGTGGTCGGGCTCGACCGGGAGAGCAATCTCTTCGTCGACCCGTCGGGCGAATGGGATCGCGCGGCGTACTTCCCGGCGTTCGTGCGCCGCTACCCGTTCTGCATCTCCAAGCTCTATGTCGACGGCGAGCCGAAAAGCGAGCGCGTGGTGTGCGTGGCGAGCGCCTCCATCGACGCGGACAAGGGCGTCGAGCTGTTCGACGCGAGCGGCAGCCCGACCCCGCCCTGGCAGGACGCCGAGCGGCTGCTCGCCGAATTCGAGGCCGACCTGGATCGCACCGCGCAGATGTGCGCCGCGCTCGCGCGCATGCAGCTCCTCGAGCCCTTCACCATCCAGGTGCTCGCCGAGGATCGCTCGCAGGTCAAGCTCGACGGCATGCATCGGGTGTCGGAAGCGAGGCTGCGCGACCTGAAGGCGGCGAGCCACAAGATGCTGGTGGCCAAGGGCATCATGGGGCTCGTCTACGCGCACCTGCATTCCCTCGAGAACTTCACGCGCCTGGCGGCGCGTCGCAGGCAAGCCGGCGATAAAGGTTGACGATCATGCCGGCGGTCGCGCCCCAGATGACGCGCTCCCCGAACCTCATCTCGTAGTAGCCGACCGTGCGGCCGTTGATCTCGCGGCTCTGGCGCAGGTGGTTGCCGGGGTCGAGGAGGAAAGCGAGCGGCACCTCGAACACCTCTTCCACCTCGCGCGGATCCGGGACGAGCCCGAGCGGCGGCGTGAGCAGCCCCACGACCGGAGTGACCTGGAAACCGGTCCGGGTGATGTAGTCCGGAAGCCGCGCGAGGATCTCGATCTTCTGCGGGCTCAGCCCGATCTCCTCCTGCGACTCGCGCAGCGCGGTGAACTCCGGCGTCGGATCGCTCGGCTCCGCCCGGCCGCCCGGAAAGCTCACCTGGCCGGAATGGGCCTTCAGGTGCACCGTGCGCTTGGTGAAGAGCACCGTCAGGCCGTCCGGATGCGCCACGATGGGCACGAGCACCGATGCCGGCGTGACGCCGGAGGGCTCTCCGCCTATGCGATCGTCCCCGTATACTGCGAACGCCGGAGGGGTCCTCCGTCTGAGGCGGTCCCGCAATCCGGCGACATCAACGTCCATGAAAAACTACGGGATCAGGACGACCGATCCCGTGGTTTTCCGGCCTTCCAGATCGCGATGCGCCTGCGCCGCGTCCGCCAGCTTGTACTTCTTCGTGGTCTCGATCTTCACCTTGCCGGACTTCACCACCTCGAACAGCGCGTTCGAGCGCTCGACGAGATCGGCGCGGCTCGCGATGTGCGTGGCGAGCGTCGGCCGGGTGACGTAGAGCGAGCCCTTCGTCGACAGGATGCCGAGGTTCACCGGCGGCACCGCGCCCGAAGCGTTGCCGAAGGACACCATCAGGCCGCGCGGGCGCAGGCAATCGAGCGAGCCGTCCCAGGTCGTCTTGCCCACCGCGTCGTAGACCACCGGCAGCTTCTTGTCTCCGGCGATCGCCTTCACGCGCTCGACGAAGTTCTCCGTGCTGTAGTTGATGACGTGCGTCGCGCCGTGCGCCTTGGCGAGCGCCACCTTCTCGTCGGAGCCCGCGGTGCCGATGACGGTGACGCCGAGCGCCTTCAGCCACTGCGAGGCGATGAGGCCGACGCCGCCGGCCGCGGCGTGCCAGAGCACGGTCTCGCCTTTCTTCACCGGGTAGGTGGTGAAAATCAGGTAGTGGACGGTGAGGCCTTTCAGCATCATCGAGGCGGCCTGCTCGTCGCTGATGCCCTCGGGGAGCTTCACCAGGCGATCGGCGGGAACGACGCGCAGGTCGCAATAGGAGCCCGGCAGCCCGGTGTACGCGACTCGGTCGCCTTTCTTCAGATCGGTCACGTTCGGCCCGGCGGCGTCGATCACGCCGGCGGCCTCGTTGCCGGCGACCGCGGGCACCTGCATCGGATACAGCCCGGAGCGCTGGTATGTGTCGACGAAGTTGACGCCGATCGCGGTATGCCGGATGCGCACCTGGCCGGGGCCGGGGTCGCCGACCTGCACGTCGTCGAGCTGGAGGACTTCGGGACCGCCCTGCTTGTGAAAGCGCACTGCCTTGGCCATGTACCTCTCCTTGAAAAGCGATTTTGGAAAAAAACTATTTTTTCGGATCGAAGCCCGCGCCCATCGCCTGCAGCGCCGCCTTCTGCATCTCGAGGCCCTGGATCGAGAGCCGGAGCATGTTCAGGTTCATGTTGAGCCAGGCCTCGACCGAGCGCAGGTCGGCGATGCGCTTCTCGATCTCCTGCGGATCGAGCGTGGGCATCGCCATGCCCGGGACGGGCACGCCGAGCGGACCCCAGAGGCGGCGGAACATCTCGAACGGGTCGGAAGGGGTCGGGGTATCAGCCATTGGCATTGCTCTCCGAATCGTCGAAGAATCCCTTCACCTCGGCCTCGCGCGCCACGGTGTCCTGGTAGCCGAGATCGATCAGGGCGCGGCAGAACGACTCTTCGAACAGGAGATAGCTTGCAAGGTTCGAGCCGGAGCGGTTGAGCGCGCCGGTAGGGCGCAGGATGAAGCGCACGGTGCCCGGCAGCTCGTGGATGAAGCGCGCCGCGATGCGCTCCAGGGCCTGCGAGGGCGAGATGAACAGCACCTTCACTGGGCGCAGTTGCACCGTCGTGTCGCTCATCCGATTGCGCGGAATGAGGCTGACGGTGCGGTTGATGCGCTCGAGCCGCTCGATGTCCACCATCAGGCTGTCGAGGAAGATGCTGTTCAGCGCGTGGCCGGCGATCTGCGCGAGCGACGGATAGATGTTCGAGCGCGCGCGCGCCTGGTCGGAGCTCTGGCGGCCGGTGCCGACGATCAGCACGCGGTCGGCGCCCAGGTGCAGCGCCGGGCTCACCGGCGCGATCTGGCGCATCGAGCCGTCGCCGAAGTACTCGCGGTTGAACTTCACCGCCGGGAATATGAAGGGCAGCGCCGAGGACGCGAGCAGCAGCTCGAGGTTGAGCGGCACGGCGGCGCCGATGCGCTGGTTGCGCTCCCAGCCTTCGAGGCCGGTGCCGCCCTGGAAGAACGACACGCTCTGCCCCGAGGTATAGCCCGAGGCGGTGACGCACGCGGCATAGAGCGCGCCGGAGTCGATATGCGTCTGGATTCTGCGGAAGTCGAGGCTCTTTTCCAGCATCTCCCGCAGCGGCGCGTTGTCGAGCAGCGAGATCGGGTTGTGGCGGGAAATGAGCATCATCGCGGAGAGCCAGCGCGCGCCGCTTTTCAGGATGCTCCAGGCATCGGTGCGGTAGATGTTCTCGCAGCGCATGCGCTCCCACACCTCGAGCAGGCTCGCCACGCCGCGCGTGAAGTCGTCGGCGAAGACGGCGAGCGTCGCCGCGTTGATCGCACCGGCGGAGGTCCCGCACAGGATCGGGAACGGGTTGGCGACCGGGTTTCCCAGGATGTCGCGCACCGCCTTCACGACGCCCACCTGATAGGCGGCGCGCGCGCCGCCCCCGGTCAGCACCAGGCCCGCGCGCGGCTTCATCCGGCTCGTGGGAAAAGGGGCGACGTTGCTAACCGCTGTTTCCATCAGAAAAGGCTTTGTTCCTGACCGCGAGGGGCATTGGCATCCGCCACGGCCACCGCCGTCATGTTGACGATGCGCCGCACGCTGGCCGACGGCGTGAGGATGTGCACGGGGCGCGCCGCGCCCAGCAGGATCGGGCCGATCGTCACGCCCCCGCCGGCGGCGGTCTTCAGCAGGTTGAAGGCGATGTTGGCCGCGTCTACCGTGGGCATCACGAGGAGGTTCGCCTCGCCGCGCAGCTTCGAGCGCGGAAACTCCTTCAGCCGGATTTCCTCGGAAAGCGCGGCGTCGCCATGCATCTCGCCATCGACCTCGAGCTCCGGGGCGCGCTCGCCGATCAGCTCGAGCGCGCGGCGCATCTTCTCCGCGGACGGCGTGTTCAGCGAGCCGAAGCTGGACGCCGACAGCAGCGCCACCTTGGCGCTCAGGCCGAAGCGCTTGAGCTCCTCGGCGGCGAGCAGCGTCATCTCGGCGATGTTCTCCGCGTCGGGATCGGGCGTGACGTAGGTGTCGCAGATGAATACCGTGCGCGCCGGCAGGATCAGCGCGTTCATCGCCGCGTAGTGGCGCACCCCGGGACGCCGGCCGATCACCTGGTCGATGAAGTGCAGATGGAGCGCGTGGCGGCCGAAGGTGCCGCACAGCATGCCGTCGGCCTCGCCCTTGTGGATCATCATCGCGCCGATGAGGCTGTGCCGGCGGCGCATCTCGACCCGCGCATACTCGGGCGAGACGCCCTTGCGCTCGGTCAGCTGATGGTACGTGGTCCAGTAATCGCGGTAGCGCGGGTCGAACTCCGGGTTGACGAGCTCGAACTCCTTGCCGGGGCGCACGCGCAGGCCGAGCCGCTCCAGGCGCTGCTCGATCACCTGCGGCCGGCCGATCAGGATCGGCTTCGCCAGTCCCTCGTCGACCACGATCTGCACCGCGCGCAGCACGCGCTCGTCCTCGCCCTCGGCATAAACCACGCGCCGCGGCTGCTTCTTCGCAGCCGAGAACAGCGGCTTCATGATGAGACCGGAGTGGTACACGAACTGCGAGAGCGACTCGCGGTAGGCGTCCATATCGTGGCGCGGCCGGGTGGCGACGCCCGAGTCCATCGCCGCTTGCGCCACCGCCGGCGCCACGCGCGCGATGAGCCGCGGATCGAACGGCCGCGGGATGATGTAGTCCGGGCCGAAGCTGATCGTCTCGATGCCGTACGCGAGCGCCACCTGCTCCGAGGTCTCCGCCTGCGCGAGCTCGGCGATGGCCTTCACCGCGGCGAGCTCCATCTCGGTGTTGATGGTCGTCGCGCCGACGTCGAGCGCGCCGCGGAAGATGAACGGGAAGCACAGGACGTTGTTGACCTGGTTCGGATAGTCCGAGCGCCCGGTGGCGATGACGCAGTCGGGCCGCGCTTTCTTCGCGAGCTCGGGAAGAATCTCGGGCTCCGGGTTGGCGAGCGCGAGGATCAGGGGCCGCTCGGCCATCTTGCTCACCATCTCCGGCTTGAGCACGCCGCCGGCGGAAAGCCCGAGGAAGATGTCCGCGCCGGTGATGACCTCGCCCAGCGTGCGCGCGCGCGTCTCGATCGCGAAAAGATCCTTGTCCGGGTCCATCTCCTCGCGCCGGCCCTTGTACACCACGCCCTTGATGTCGGTGACGGTGATGTTCCGGCGCGGCATGCCGAGCTTCACCAGCAGCTCGAGGCAGGCGAGCGCCGCCGCACCGGCGCCCGAGGCGACGAGCCTGGCTTCCTCGATCTTCTTGCCCACCACCTTGAGCCCGTTATAGACGGCGGCGCCGACCGTGATCGCGGTGCCGTGCTGGTCGTCGTGGAACACCGGGATCTTCATCCGCGTGCGCAGCGCGCGCTCGATGGTGAAGCACTCGGGCGCCTTGATGTCCTCGAGGTTGATCGCGCCGAAGGTGGGCTCGAGCGCGGCGATGATCTCGATCAGCTTGGCCGGATCGCGCTCGTCGAGCTCGATGTCGAAGCAGTCGATGCCGGCGAACTTCTTGAACAGGACGCTCTTGCCTTCCATCACCGGCTTCGCGGCGAGCGGGCCGATCGCGCCCAGGCCGAGCACCGCGGTGCCGTTGGTGACGACGCCCACCAGGTTCTGGCGCGAGGTGAGCTCGGCCGCCTGGCCGGGATCGCGCACGATCTCGTTGCAGGCCGCGGCGACGCCGGGCGTGTAGGCGAGCGCGAGATCGCGCTGGTTGGTCAGCTGCTTGGTCGGGAGAATCGAGATCTTGCCCGGCGCGCCCCGCCGGTGATACTCGAGGGCGTTCTTCTTGAGCTGCTCGTCCACCGCGGAATTATAATCCCCGCCACTATCGCCACGCCCAAGCCAACGGGAATAGGCAGAACCGCGCTGCGCGCCGCGGAGATCGAGCCTTTCGAAGTCATGGACGTGCTGGCGCGCGCGCACGCGCTGGAGGCGGCGGGACGGCGGGTGGTGCACCTCGAGATCGGCGAGCCCGATTTCACGGCGCCCGAGCCCGTGGTCGAGGCCGGCATACGCGCCCTGCGCGATGGCTTGACCGCCTATACGGCAACGTTGGGACTGCCCGCGTTGCGCGAAGCGATCGCAGATCACTACCTGCGGAAGTTCTCGAAGAAGGTCGACCCGCAAAGAATTGCGATCACCTCGGGAGCGTCCGGAGGCCTTCTATGTACCGCGGCCCTGTACGTGAATCCCGGCGACGAAATCCTCGTTCCCGATCCCGGCTATCCGGGCTACCGGCATTTCGTGCGCGCCTTTGAAGGCAAGGCGCGCGCGCTGCGAGTGAGCGCGGAAGGAAATTTTCAGCCGACCCTCGAAATGGTGCGTGCCGCGTGGGGGCCGCGCACCAAGGGATTGCTGCTCGGCTCACCGTCGAATCCCACAGGGACGCTGATCGGAAGAGAGGAATTGAGGGCGATCGCCGAGCTCATCGCCGAGCGCGGCGGGGTGCTGATGGTCGACGAGATTTATCAGGGCCTGGTCTACGGCACAGAGCCCCTGACGGCGCTCGGGCTGCCGGGGGAGGTGGTGATCGTCAACAGTTTCTCGAAATACTTCTGCATGACCGGCTGGCGCCTCGGCTGGGTCGTGCTGCCGCAGGCTGCGGTGCGGGGCTTCGAGAAGCTCGCCCAGCATCTGTTCATCTCAGCGCCTTCGGCCGCGCAGCACGCCGCGGTCGAGGCTTTTTCGCCGGAGAGTCTTTCGATTCTTGAACAGAGGAGAACGGAGTTCGCGCGGCGTCGCGACTTTCTGCTTCCGGCGCTGGCGCGAGCGGGGCTGAAGGTCCCCGCGGAGCCCCATGGCGCCTTCTACATATACGCCGATTGCGGATCGGACAGCCGGGCGTACTGCCTGGACCTCCTCCAGGAGCAGGGGGTGGCGGCGACGCCGGGGATCGACTTCGGCAGCAACGAAACGGACCACTACGTGCGCTTCGCCTATACGCGAAGCATGGGCGACCTTGCGGAGGCCGCCGAGGGGATACGGCGATTCAGACGGTCTTTTCCTTCGCCTTCTGCCTGAGCGCTTCCAAGCGCGCCTTCTCGGCGAGCACCTTGATTGCATACTGCGAGGTCGGCTCGTCGAAAGCGCCGCCGTACATCTGCAGCGCGGCCTCGGTGTCCCCCAGGCGCCGCTGGTATTCGCGCAGGATCCGGCTGCCGACCATTATGTTGACGTAGGGGTCGAGCAGCGACTGCTCGCCGCCGTGGTCCGCCAGCTTCTCGAGGTGGTACTTCGGGATCACCTGCATCAGCCCCTTGGCGCCCAACGTGCTCTCTGCCACGGGGTTGTAGCGCGACTCGACCGCCACCACGGCAAGGATGAGCAAGGGATCGAGGGAGTATTCGCTGCCGGCGCGGTAGGCGGTGGCAACGAAGCTGGCGACCGCCTGGTCGGAAACCCGGTAGCGCCGGGCGATATATTCGGTCACCGCCCGCTGCTCGCGGGCGCCGTCGATCGCACCCGCCTGGATGAGCCCGGCGGCGGTCGGCGCGGAAAGCGCCTCTTCCGAGATGATGAAGGCGGAGAGCGGCGGAAGGTGCTTCAGCAGCGCTTCGCGCGGCGTAGGCACAAAAGCGAGGCCGCAGAGCGCGGCGAGGCCGACCAGCGCCAGGGTGCTCTTGAGCGTCGAATAAGCTCGGGCAGCCGTAAGGGACATCGTGTTCATGTTCAACCTCCGTGTTTCCTCGGCCGATCCTTGCTGCTTTGGACTTGGCGGCGGCCGGGAAGAATGCTCGTGAGCTGAGTTAGAACGCTCTAGAGTCTAACTGGATGCTGCGGTGCGGCAGGGGCGTCATAATATGTAAATTTTCCCTGTTATGTCAACGAGTTCCGGTTCTTCGAGCTGATTCGATGTTGCTATTCGAAACCGTTGTTTCGAAGGCTTTTTCGAGTTCGGGTAGGACCCCCGATAGAATGGGGCGGTACATGTGAAGCCTCGCGGACCGGCCTATCTTTCTCCCCAGCGAGGTCGATCGACCAAGCCGGTCCGCTGAGCTTCGAGGGCTGGCGAGGGCTTTCGCCCCCGCCTCGCTCCCTCGGTTCCCGGTTACGGCCGGGAGCCGGTGGGGAACGGCCATGCGGCCGCTGGATTCAGCGCGGTTCTCGCGCCGGGTGTCGCAGCGGTGGACGGCGGCGCAACTGGAGCGCTCGTCGTCGTTGCCACAGGGCTGGCCGTAGGTCTGGCGGCTTTCTTCGCCTTTTTCTTTTTTCCCGCTTTTTTCTTCTTCTTAGCGGATTTCTTTTTGCCTGCCGCCTTTTTTTTACCAGCTTTTTTTACTGACTTCTTCTTTGAGGCTCGCTTCTTCTTCTTTTTCTTTCCGCCTTTTTTCGCTTTTTTCTTCGCCATCTTCAATCTCCTTCAAGGTTGTTGAACAAAAGAAGCCCGGCGCTGCTGGCCCGGACTATCCAACTGCCGGCGTCGGTTTCCCTTCGCCGGCCTGCTGAATTGGGTTGTGCTTGACGTCATGATAAAGAATATCCGCGTCAAGTCGAATGCCGCCTTCCCAGGTGACCGTCGCGCTCTCGGGATCGACGCTCACTTTCTCGAACTCGCGCACGTCGCGCCACAGCTGGAACGCGCCGATCTCGAGCAGGTTGCCGAGGAACACGCTGCCCTCCAGCCCGTCCTCGAAGCGCAGCCACAGCTTGTAATCGTCCTCGGCCTTGCAGGCGGTGATTCTCATCTCGTTCCATTCCTCTTTCATGTTCAATCCCAGCTTAGAGCGCCGCCGGTCTGATACTCGATGACCCGGGTTTCGAAGAAGTTTCGTTCCTTCTTCAGGTCGATCATCTCGCTCATCCACGGGAACGGGTTGGCCGCGCCCGGGTACAGGACATCCAGGCCGATCTGCTGGCTGCGGCGGTTGGCGATGAAGCGCAGGTATTCCTTGAACATCGGCGCGTTCAGCCCCAGGACGCCGCGCGGCATGGTGTCCTCGGCATAGCGGTACTCGAGCTCGACGGCGCGCCGGAAGAGCTCATGCATCTCCTCGCGGAACTGCGCCGTCCAGAGGTGCGGGTTCTCCATCTTGATGGTGTTGACCAGGTCGATGCCGAAATTGCAGTGCATGGACTCGTCGCGCAGGATGTACATGTACTGCTCGGCGGCGCCGGTCATCTTGTTCTGCCGCCCGAGCGCCAGGATCTGCGCGAAGCCGACGTAGAAGAACAGGCCCTCCATCAGGCAGGAGAACACGATCAGGCTGCGCAGCAGCTCCTGGTCGGTCTTCGGCGTACCGGTCTTGAAGTGTGGGTCGGTCAGGGTGTCGATGAACGGCACCAGGAACTCGTCCTTCTCCCGGATCGAGGGGATCTCGTGGTACGCATTGAAGATCTCGCTCTCCTCCAGATCCAGGCTCTCCACGATGTACTGGTAGGCGTGGGTGTGGATCGCCTCCTCGAAGGCCTGGCGCAGGAGGTACTGGCGGCATTCCGGCGCGGTGATATGGCGGTAGGTGCCGAGCACGATGTTGTTCGCCGCCAGGGAGTCGGCGGTGACGAAGAAGCCCAGGTTGCGCTTGACGACCCGGCGCTCGTCCTCGGTAAGGCCGTTGGGATCCTTCCAGAGCTGGATGTCGCGGCTCATGTTGATTTCCTGCGGCATCCAGTGGTTCGCGCAGGCGGCGATGTACTTCTCCCAGGCCCACTTGTACTTGAACGGCACCAGCTGGTTCACGTCGGCCTTGGAATTGATGACGCTCTTGTCCTCGACCGAGACGCGCCGCTGCGCGCTCGCCGGGGCCGCCGGCGCGAGCGCCACCTTGCCGGAGCCTGCCGGCACGAAGCCGGTGACCGGCGACTGCAGGAAAATGTCGGGGAGCGCTTTCAGGCTTCCCTCTTCCTCGAAATTGAGCATGGGTTCTCTCTATTCTTGTATGTTGGTGCGCAGCGCCCGGGCGAGCAGCAGCGTGCGCAGCCCCGGCAGCTCGGGATTCGGCGACGGCGAGTTGAACTCGGGCTTGTAGCCCCGGACCAGCTCGCGCTCCGCGTTCTGCCGCTGGCCCTCGGTCGAAAACGACATTTCGTGCGTCGCCGTGTACAGGTTCCACTCGGTGCCCGCGATCGCAAGCCACTCCGCGTAGCGGGGGTGGCTTTTCAGGGCGTAAGTCGAAAAATCCGCGGCCTGGCCGAAATGCAGGGCGCGGAAAGTCAGCAGCCGCCACCCCGGCACCAGCACCGCGAAAATTCCACCGGTCCTCGGCGGCGACCAGAGCGGCAGCAGAAACGGCCCGGCGAAGCTGCGGTCGCCGAGCGTGATCACTGACAGGCCTCGCAGTCCGGGGTGTCGATCGAGCAGAACTTCGGCTCGGCGCTCGCTGCGGACGCCTCGGTGGTATCGGCGCCGGAGGCGGAGACCGCGTTGAGCTGGCCCGCCTTGCTCGTCGACTTCTCCGCGTGGGTGGCGCCCATCGCGCGCAGGTAGTAGGTGGTCTTCAGTCCGCGCAGCCAGGCGAGCTTATAGGTCTCGTCGAGCTTCTTGCCCGACGCGCCCGGCATGTAGATATTGAGCGACTGCGACTGGTCGATCCACTTCTGCCGCCGCGCCCCGGCCTCGACCAGCCACTTCGGCTCGATCTCGAACGCGGTCGCGTAGAGCTTGCGCAGCACCGCCGGCGCCCGGTCGATGCGCGCGAGGTTGCCGTCGAAGTACTTGAGGTCCGAGATCATGACCTCGTCCCACAGCCCGCCCGCCTTCAGGTCCTCCACCAGGTACTCGTTCACGACCGTGAACTCGCCCGAGAGGTTCGATTTCACGAACAGGTTCTGGTAGGTCGGCTCGATCGAGGCCGATACGCCCACGATGTTGGCGATCGTCGCCGTGGGGGCGATCGCCAGGCAGTTGGAATTGCGCATGCCGAAGCGCTTGATCCGCGCGCGCAGCGTGTCCCAGTCGAGCGTCGCCGAGCGATCGAGCTCGACATAGCCGCCGCGCTCCGCCGCAAGCAGGTCGACCGTGTCCTGCGGCAGCACGCCGCGGTCCCAGAGCGAGCCCTGGAAGGTCGGATAGCGGCCGCGCTCTTCCGCGAGCTCGGTCGAGCCCCAGTAGGCCGCGTACGCCACCATCTCCATGGAGCGGTCGGCGAACTCCACGGCCTCCTTCGAGGCGTAGGGCATGCGCATCTTGAGCAGGCAGTCCTGGAAGCCCATGATGCCCAGGCCCACCGGACGGTGGCGCATGTTCGAGTTGCGCGCCTTGTCGACCGCGTAATAGTTGATGTCGATGACGTTGTCGAGCATCCGCATCGCGATGCGGACGGTCTTCTTCAGCTTCTCGAAGTCGAGCCCGCGCCCGTTCATGTGCGCGACCAGGTTCACCGAGCCCAGGTTGCACACCGCGATCTCGTCCTTCGAGGTGTTGAGCGTGATCTCGGTGCAGAGGTTGCTGCTGTGCACCACGCCCACGTGCTGCTGCGGGCTGCGCAGGTTGCAAGGATCCTTGAACGTGATCCAGGGATGCCCGGTCTCGAAGAGCATCGACAGCATCTTGCGCCACAGCTGCACCGCGGGAATCTTCTTGAAGAGCTTGAGCTCGCCGCGCGCCGCCTTGTCCTCGTAGCGGCTGTACGCCTCCTCGAAGGCCTTGCCGAACCTGTCGTGCAGGTCGGGCACGTCGGAGGGGCTGAACAGCGTCCAGTCGGCGTTCTCCATGACCCGCTTCATGAACAGGTCCGGAATCCAGTTCGCGGTGTTCATGTCGTGGGTGCGGCGCCGGTCGTCGCCGGTGTTCTTGCGCAGCTCCAGGAACTCCTCGATGTCGAGATGCCAAGTCTCGAGGTACGAGCACACCGCGCCCTTTCTCTTGCCGCCCTGGTTCACCGCGACGGCGGTGTCGTTGACGACCTTGAGGAACGGCACCACGCCCTGCGACTTGCCGTTGGTTCCCTTGATGTGCGCTCCGAGCGCGCGCACCGGCGTCCAGTCATTGCCCAGCCCGCCCGCGTATTTCGCGAGCAGCGCGTTTTCCTTGATGGCGTCGTAGATGCCCTCGAGGTTGTCCGATACGGTGCTCAGGTAGCACGACGAGAGCTGCGAGCGCAGCGTGCCGGAGTTGAACAGCGTCGGCGTCGAGCTCATGAAATCGAACGTCGAGAGGACATCGTAGAACTCGATCGCACGCGCCTCGCGGTCCTTCTCCTTCAGGGCGAGGCCCATGGCCACCCGCATGAAGAACGCCTGCGGCAGCTCGATGCGCTCGCCCTGCACATGCAGGAAGTAGCGGTCGTAGAGCGTCTGCAGCCCGAGGTAGCCGAACTTCAGATCGCGATCGGCCTTCAGCGCTTTTCCTAATACATTTAAATTGAAACGACCTAGTTCCGGATCCAGCAGCTCGGCGGCGATCCCGCGCGCGATGAACTGCGAAAAATAGCCCGCGTAGCGCGTCTGCATTTCGGCCTGGCTCGCCTCTTCGCCGAGCACTTCGAGCCGGATGGTGTTCAGCAGCAGCCTGGCGGTCACATAGCCGTAGGCGGGGTCTTTCTCGATGAGCGCGCGCGCGGCCATGATGGCCGACTTGCGCACCTCGTCCAGGGGCACGCCGTCGTACAGGTCGCGCAGCGTCGTGTCGAGGATCGCCTCGGGCTTCGCGTCGGGCAGCCCTTCGCAGGCCGCCCTCACGAGGCGCGCGAGCGCGTCCTGGTCCAGGGGCTTTCTCTGGCCGTTGTCGACGACGTGGAAAGCCGGCTCGTTCTTCTTGGCGGCCTTTTCCTGCGCGCGGGCCTTGGACCGCTCCTCGCGGTAGAGCACGTACGAGCGGGCGACATCGTGCTCGCCCGAGCGCATCAGGGCGAGCTCGACCTGGTCCTGGATGTCTTCTATATGGAAGGTGCCGCCCTGCGGCTGGCGGCGCATGAGCGCGCCGACCACGCCGTCCGTGAGCCCGACCACGATCTCGCGGATCCGAGCCGAGGCGGCGCCCTGGCTGCCGTTCACCGCGAGGAAGGCCTTGGTCATCGCCACCGAGATCTTGGCCGGCTCGAAGCCGACGACCGCGCCGTTGCGCCGGATGATCTTGTAGTCGGCGTAGGGTCCGCGCCCTGCGCTACTCGACTCAGGAACGGCTACGCCCAGGGTGGGTGCAATCGCGGCGTTTTCCTGAGCAATCTGCATGTCTGCCTCTCCCGTGTGTTCGCTGATCTCCGGGACCGTCCGCCGCGTTGTTATTGCGGTTCTGTGACGACCTTCCGTTTCACCTGCATCTGTGACCCTGCTGCAACTACATCTAGTGCAAAGTAACCATTGCAGTACAACTTATAGTACAGGCTACACACGAAAAAAAATCTTTGCAAGCGCGAAGTACTAAATACCGGGTTGGAGACCCCGGAAAACCCTAAATGTAGTGGTAGGAACTACAAACCGCGGCGCGATGCCGCGGTGCAACGGAGGAAATCAGGGCTTGGCGAGGCCGGAAAGAACCCGCGCCCAATCGAAGTGCGCGCCCGGATCGCTCTTGCGACCGGGCGCCACATCGCTGTGCGCGGCGATGTCGCGAAGCGGCAGCGCGCCGCGAAGAACGTGGACTAGTTCACACAGGCGGCGGTATTGAATCGCCTCGAAAGCGGTGTCGTCGGTTCCTTCCAGCTCGATGCCGACGGAGAAATCGTTGCACCGGCCGCGACCGCGCCACGCGGAGGCGCCGGCATGCCAGGCGCGCAGTCCGAGGGGCACAAACTGGACGATCCCGCCGTCGCGACGCACCAGAAAGTGAGACGACACCTTCAAGGAGAAGACTTCCTTGAAATACGGGTGCGCCTGGGGATCGAGCCGGTTGGTGAAGAGGTGCTCGATCGCGTCGCCGCCGTATTCGCCCGGCGGCAGGCTTATCGAGTGCAGCACCAGCAAGGAAACTTCGGCGCCCGCGGGGCGCTCGTCGCAGTTCGGCGAGGCGATGTAGGGCACGCCGCCGAGAAGGCCGTCGGGCCCGATCTTCATCCGGCGGGTTTTTCTTCCCTGCCCGCCGGCTTGTCCTCGCGGATGCCGAGCCGCTGCATGCGGTAGCGAAGCTGGCGGAAGGTGATTCCCAGCAGGCGCGCGGCCGCCGTGCGGTTGAAGCCGGTCTTGCCGAGCGCCGCGAGGATCGCGTCGCGCTCCAGCCGGTCGAGGTACGAGTGCAGCGGCTCCTCTCGCGTGCCGGCGGCTTTCGATGCGGCTTCGGGCGCGTCCGAATCCTCCGCGACGATCCGGTGCAGCGCCAGGTCCTCGGCCGAGAGCTCCGCGCCGGTCGAGAGCGCAAGCGCCCGCTCGAGCAGGTTCTCGAGCTCGCGCACGTTTCCGGGGAAGTTGTATTGCATCAGCTCCTCGAGCGCGGCTTTCGAGAGCCGCTGCGGGCGCACGCCGTTCTGCGTCGCAAGGCGCTCCAGGATGCTCGAGGCGATCCTCGGGATGTCGTCGCGGCACTCGCGCAGCGGCGGCATGGTCAGGTCGACGACGTTCAGCCGGTAGTACAGATCGCGACGGAACCGGCCCGCCTCGACCATCGCCGCGAGACTCTGGTTGGTGGCGCAGATGATCCGCACATCGGCCGGCTCCTCCTGCGTCGAGCCGACCTTGCGCACGCGCTTCTCCTGGATCGCCCGCAGCAGCCGGACCTGCGTGTGCAGCGGCAGATCGGCCACCTCGTCGAGAAACAGCGTGCCGCCGTGGGCGACCTGGAAGAAGCCGTTGCGGTCCTCGTTGGCGCCGGTGAACGCGCCCTTGCGATAGCCGAAGAGCTCGCTCTCCATGAGCGTGTCCGGGATCGCGCCGCAATTGACCGGCACGAACGGCTTGTCGCGCCGGGCGCCGTTGTCGTGGATGAGCCGCGCCGCGAGCTCCTTGCCGCTGCCGGACTCGCCGGAGATGTACACCGGGGCCTGGGTACGCGCGAGCTTTCCGATGAGCGAGCGCACCTGCTCGAGCGGCGCGCTCTGGCCCAGGAGCTGCTGGCCTTTCGCGAGCGGCTCGGCGCGGCCGGGCAGCGACAGCGCCGACTTCACGAGCGCCCGCAGCTGCTCCAGGCCGACCGGCTTCGATACGTAATCGAAGGCGCCGGCCTTGAGCGCCGCCACGGCGTTCTCCGCGCTGCCGTAGGCGGTGATGACCGCGACCGGCAGATCGACGCCCAGCGTGGAGATGTGGCGCACCAGCTCGAGCCCCTCGCCGTCGGCGAGGCGCATGTCGGTGAGGCAAAGGTCGAAGCTCTCCTCCTTCAGCTTCGACTTCGCCTCGGCGATGGTGCCGGCGCTGTGCACGCCGAGCCCCATCTTGACGAGGGTGAGCTCGAGAAGCTCGCGGATATCGGGCTCGTCGTCGACGACCAGGACCTGGGCGCCACGCGCCGCGCCGCCGCGCTGATCGGCGCGCTTCATGCGGGGCGCCCCTCCCGCATCAGGATCCTGCTCTCCCGCATCAAGATCCTGAAGTGCGCGCCGGGCCCATCGGCCACGTACCCGAGGATCGCGCGGTTGGCGGCGCAGAGCTCGCGCGCGAGATACAGCCCGAGGCCCGTGCCCTTGCTGTCGGTGGTGAAAAACGGCTCGAAGAGCTCGCCCTGGCTCTCCAGCGGGACGCCAGGGCCGTTGTCGATCACATTCAGCTCCACCTGGTCGGCGACGCCGACCAGCGTGATGCGCACCGCGCGCGGCTCCGGCCGGGCGTAGCGCACGGCGTTGCGCAGCAGGTTCCACAGCACCTGCCGCAGGTGCTCGCGGTCGACCTCCACCCACGCGTCGCGCGGCGCCTCGAGGGCGATCCGGTCCGGCGCCACCGCCTCGTTCGCGACGAACTCGCCGACAAAAGCCTGCAGCCAGGGGCCGAGCCGGACGCGCTCGGTCGAGATCCGGTCCCGGCGGTTGAGCTGCAGCACGTCGGCGACCAGGCGCTCGAGACGCTGGGTGTTGTCGTGGATGATGTGGGTCAGCCGCGACTGGTCTTCCGCGCGCTTTTCCTCGCCGAGCAGCTCCGCGGCGTGGCTGATGGCGGCGAGCGGGTTGCGGATCTCGTGGGCGATATTGGCGGTGAGCCGGCCGAGCGCCGCGAGCTTGAGCTGCTGGGCCTGCTCGCGCGAGCGCGTAGTGTCCTCGATGAACAGAACGCTGTACTCCTCCTCGGTGCCGGTATCGATCAGGCGCAAGCCGAGGCTGCGGCCGTGCACGTCGAAGCCGCCGGTCGTGCCATGGACCGCGCTCTCCGCATAGCGCGCCGCGCCGCCACCCTCGCGCCAGGCGTTCCAGCGCTTGGAGAACCCCGGGAGCAGCTGCGTGATGTCCGCGCCGAGCAGCGGCTCGGCGACGAGCAGGCGCTGCGCCTGCGGATTGTGCTGCACCACGCGGCCGTCGCGGTCGAGCACCGCCACGCCGTCGTGCATGTCGCCGATCACCAGCTCGCTCACGCGCGTCTGGGTCGCGAGCTCGCGGCCGCGCTGGAGCGCGAGGCGCTCGTTCGCCGCCACGCGCTGGGCGAGCCAGCCGGTGACGCCGACGGTCGCGAAGCAGCCGATGGCGAGCAGCCCCGGCTGCAGGAAGCTCGATTCCGGCGCATCGTGCACGAGGACCCAGTACCCGTGCTCGAGGAGCAGCGCGATCGTCGCGATCGACGCATACAGGAAGGTCAAGCGTCGCGGAGCGACGATCGCCGCTCCGGTAAGCGAAATGAGCAGCATCACCCCCAGGCCGCTGCGGATGCCGCCGCTCGCGTACATGAGCAGCGTGATCGCGAGGACGTCCACTGCGACCTGCAGCGTGATCTGCTGATTGAAGAACTCGCGATTGCGCAGCAGCACCTGAAGCGCGACGCCGGTGACGAGATAGGCGGCGGCGACGAACCTGAACAGCTCCAGCTGGTGCGAGCCGAGGCTGAGCGCGTCGCCGTAGGCGAGCGTGAGGCCGAGAAACAGCGCCGCCACGGCGATGCGATACAGGCTGAAATAGCGCAGCGACGTCCAGAACGAGTCGCCGGTGCGCTCCGGTCCCACGAACAGCGAGGAGTACCGGGCGGCGGTATCCATCATCAGCCCTTCCCCGCGCCGAGCCTCGCGTGCTCCTCGCCGCAGAAGAGGGCGCCGGCGGCCTCCCGCGCCTCCGCGCGCGGCAGATGCATGCCGCAGCGCGCGCAGCTCACCAGGTCGCCCTGGACCGGCGGCTTGACCTGGATATCGGGCTTGTTGAGATTGCTCAGCGCCCGCCGGACCACCCAGAAGCCGACCACGACGAGCACGACGAGGAGCAGGAAGCGCATCGGCGCATTATCCCACCCTGGAAAAAGGCGGGCTTTCGACGCGCTTGGCGGGCCGCGCGGGAAAACAGGAGCGGGAGGTTCCTCGCGCACGTCGGCGGGAAGTGGTCGGGGCGAGAGGATTTGAACCTCCGACACCTGCGTCCCGAACGCAGTACTCTACCAGGCTGAGCTACGCCCCGATCGGGTAGAAACGCGAGGACGAAAACGTCCGGCGCGTGATGGTTTGCTCGATGCTTGGAACTTGAAAGCTAGCTCCGGCGGGTCACGGAGAAGGCGGCCAATTCTAGCAAAGAATCCTTGTATTCCGAGGGCGCCAGCGGCTCGAGCGAGCGCGTCGCGAGGCCGGCTTCGCGCTCGGCGGCCTGGCGGGCGTAGTCGAGCGCGCCGCAAGCGCGGATCGCGCCCAGCACCGGCGCGAAGTCCTCGCGCCCGCCCTCGCGAATGGCACGCCTCACCAGGTCGGCCTGCTCCCTGCTGCCGGCCCTCATCGCGTAGATGAGAGGAAGCGTGGGCTTGCCCTCCGCCAGGTCGTCGCCCAGGCTTTTGCCGATCTCGGCCGCATCGCCGGAATAGTCGAGGACGTCGTCGATCAGCTGGAACGCCGTGCCGACGTGCATGCCGTAGTCCGCAAGGCCGGCCTCGATGGCCTGCGGCGCGCGCGCCAGGACGCCGCCCAGGCGCGCCGAGGCCTCGAACAGCTTCGCGGTCTTCCTGCGGATCACCTCCAGGTAGCGCGCCTCGTCGACCTCGGGGTCGTGGCTGCCCATGAGCTGCAGCACCTCGCCGCCGGCGATCGTGTTCGTGGCATCGGCCAGGACGCGCATGACGCGGATGTCGCCGGCCTCGACCATCATCTGGAAGGCCCGCGAATAGAGGAAATCCCCCACCAGGACCGACGCCGCGTTGCCGAATGCCGCGTTGGCGGTGCGCCGGCCCCGGCGCAGGGGAGATTCGTCGACCACGTCGTCGTGCAGCAGGGTCGCGGTGTGGATGAACTCGATGACGGCGGCCAGCTGAAAGCGCATGTCGCCGTCGCTGCCCGGGCCGCTGCCCGGCCTGTAACCGGCGGCGCCGCAGGCCAGCAGCAGGAGCGTCGGCCGCAGCCGCTTTCCGCCCGAGGCGACGATGTACTCCGCGACCTGCCGTACGAGGGGCACGTCGGACTCGAGCCGCGTGCCTATGAGGGCGTCGACGCGCCGGAGCTCCTCCGCAATCGGCGTCAGCGTGGACAGGAAAGTCATGATTCGCTTATAATTCCAAGTCTTTGCAGTTGCAACTGCAGTTGGCGGGATCCGAGCGCTCGGCAGGATCAGGTTTCAGGATCTTCGGTAAACAAGGCAAGGCAGGCAAATCCAATGTACGCAATCATCAAGACCGGCGGCAAGCAGTACCGCGTTCAATCCGGCGCCCAGCTGCGCGTCGAGGCGCTGCCGGCGGACGTCGGCGCGGCGGTGTCCTTCGATCAGGTGCTGCTGGTAGGCGAGGGCGACGCGGTCACGGTCGGTGCGCCGTTCATCGCGGGCGCGGCTGTCAAGGCGACGGTAGTCTCTCACGGCCGCGGCGAGAAAGTGCACATCTTCAAGATGCGCCGGCGCAAGCACTTCCAGAAATCGCAGGGCCATCGGCAGTCGTACACCGAGGTCCGCATCGACGACATCAAGGGCTAGTCATGGCACACAAGAAGGCAGGCGGAAGCTCGAGGAACGGCCGCGATTCGCAGTCCAAGCGTCTCGGGGTCAAGGTCTACGGCGGCGAGACCGTGAATGCCGGCCAGATCCTGGTGCGCCAGCGCGGCACCGTGGTCCACCCGGGCACGAACGTTCTGATGGGGCGCGATCACACGCTGTTCGCGCGCGCGCCCGGCCAGGTGGAATACTCGGTGAAGGGCGAAAAGAACCGCAAGACGGTGAGCGTCGTCGCGAGCGCCGAACCGGCCTAGCCGGTCCCGACGACATCGAAAGCCCTATCGGATTCCGATAGGGCTTTTTTGTTTCCAGGGCTGGATTTTTCGAGCACCCCATGAAGTTCATCGACGAAGCGAAGATCGAAGTGCACGCCGGCAACGGCGGCGACGGCGCCGCCACGTTCCGGCGCGAGCGCTACATTCCGCGCGGCGGGCCGAACGGCGGCGACGGCGGCAACGGCGGCAGCGTCTGGGCGCGCGCCGACCGCAACATCAACACGCTCATCGACTATCGCTTCGCCCGCATCCACCGCGCCGAGGGCGGCGTGAAGGGCATGGGCAAGGATTGCTACGGCCGCGCGGGCGCGGATATCGAGCTGCGCATGCCGGTGGGAACGATCATCCGCGACGCGGTGAGCGGTGAGCTGGTGGCCGATCTCACGAAGCACGACGAGCGCGCGCTGCTCGCGCGCGGCGGCAAGCATGGCCTCGGCAACGTGCACTTCAAGTCGAGCATCAACCGCTCGCCGCGCCAGTTCACGCGCGGGGAGCCCGGCGAATCGCGCGAGCTCGCGCTCGAAGTCCGGGTGCTCGCCGACGTCGGCCTGCTCGGCCTGCCCAACGCCGGCAAGTCCACGTTCATCCGCGCCGTCTCGAGCGCGCGGCCGAAAGTCGCGGACTATCCGTTCACCACGCTCAATCCGACCCTGGGCGTGGTGCGCGCCGGCGACGCGAGCTTCGTGATCGCCGACCTCCCCGGCCTCATCGAGGGCGCCGCCGACGGCGCGGGCCTCGGGCACCAGTTCCTGCGTCACCTCCAGCGGACCCGGCTGCTCCTGCACGTCGTCGACATTGCGCCGTTCGGCGAGGACGCGGATCCCGCGCGCGACGCCAAGGCGATCATCGCCGAGCTGAAGAAATACGACGCCTCGCTCTACCGCAAGCCGCGCTGGCTGGTGTTCAACAAGGCCGACCTCGCGGAAGACGCGGACGAACGCATCGCCGCGATCCTGCGCAGCTTGCGCTGGAAGCGCCCCTGGTTCAAGGTATCGGCGATCTCGGGCGAGGGCTGCGAGCGGGTGTGCCACGCGATCGTGCGGGAGATCATGAAGAAGAAATGAGCGACTTCCTGAAAACCGCGAAGACGCTGGTGGTCAAGGTGGGCTCCTCGCTCGTCACCAACGAGGGCCGCGGCCTCGACACGCAGGCGATCGCCCGCTGGGCCGAGCAGATCGCGCGCCTCACTCGCATGGGCCGCAAGATCATCCTCGTGTCGAGCGGTGCGATCGCGGAGGGCATGCAGCGCCTCGGCTGGACGCGGCGCCCGAGCAGCATGCACGAGCTGCAGGCCGCCGCGGCCGTCGGCCAGATGGGGCTCGTGCAATGCTACGAGAGCTGCTTCCGCGGCCACGGCCTGCATACTGCCCAAGTGCTGCTCACTCACGCCGACATGGCGGACCGGCAGCGCTACCTCAACGCGCGCTCGACGCTGCGCACGCTGCTCGAGCTCGGCGTGATCCCCGTCATCAACGAGAACGACACCGTGGTCACCGACGAGATCAAGCTCGGCGACAACGACACGCTGGGAGCGCTGGTGACCAACCTTGTCGAAGCCGACGCGCTGGTCATCCTGACCGACCAGGCGGGCCTCTTCGATGCCGATCCGCGCCTCGTTCCGGGCGCGAAGCTGATCGCACGCGGGCAAGCCGGCGACGCGGCGCTCGAGGCGATGGCGGGCGGCACCGGCACCGCGCTCGCGAAAGGCGGCATGCTGACCAAGATCCTCGCCGCCAAGCGCGCCGCCCGCAGCGGCGCGCACACCGTGATCGCGTCCGGGCGCGAGGCGGATGTTCTGGTGCGCCTCGCCCAGGGCGAAGCCATCGGCACGCTGCTGGTCGCCGGCACGGTGCCGCTCGCGGCGCGCAAGCAATGGCTTGCCGACCACCTCACGGTGACGGGCCGGCTCGCGCTCGACGCCGGCGCCACCCGGGCGCTGGTGCGCGACGGCAAGAGCCTGCTGCCGATCGGCGTGGTCGAGGTGTCAGGCGAGTTCCAGCGCGGCGAAGTCGTGGGCATCGCCGGTTCCGACGGCCGCGAAGTGGCGCGCGGACTGGTGAACTACTCGTCCGAGGAGACGCGCAAGATCATGCGCCGCCCCTCGGGCGAGATCGAAGCGATCCTCGGCTACGTGGACGAGCCCGAGCTCATCCACAGGGACAATTTAGTGCTGCTTTAGCAGCGCTCAATTGCGGCGGGACTAATCGTTTCGCGAAGCGCAACGTTAGTCAAAGCCACAATCTGGTGCTGCTCTAGCAGCGGCCGTTAAAAGGGCGGCGAGCCGCCGACCACGCCATTGGAGCCGGGACTCGCCGACCAGGGATGCGCGCCGCGCTCGAGCGCCCGGATGCCGTCGGTCGCATCGGCGATGGCGACGCCGTTCGGACAGAAAAATTCGCTGTACAACGCATTGTGCCAACGCTGCACGCTGCGCGGCGGGATCTTCTGCCATCCGCCCGCGCGACTCGACCACGTGCCATCGGAGTGTCCGCGCGCGAAGACCTGATACTCGCCGGCGGCGCAATTGATGGCTTCGAAACTGACGTTGTCGACGCCGCTCGGACTGCGCGCAACCAGCACGTAGCGCACTATTTTGTCTTTCACGCCGATCGAGCTGCGATCGATGAAGAACCGGAAATCGCTCGCCGCGCTGACGAAAAACTCCACTAGATTCTCCCGGCTCGGGTACGGCGGAGGCTCCTGCGCCGGCGCGGCGTCGGCCGCCTCCTTCACCAGGCGGCCCTCGTTCTGCGTCTCCCAATCACTCTTGTCGAACTGCGAGCGGCTGGCGCAAGCCGCGAGGAGCGCAAGCAGGCAGGCGGGAAGAAGTCTTCTCAAGTCATGTCCTGCGCGAGGGCGGCGCGCACTTCGGCCGGGACCGGATCGAGCGTTGCGCGGTACGCCGGGTGGTCGACGCCGATCGCCAGCCGCGCGCCCTGCCCGAGCCGCGAGCGCATGCCGGCGTCGAGCTCGAAGCGCAGGAAATGCACCGAGGAGGTCTTCTCGTCGTTCTCGCGCTCGAGGTCCTCGTCCGCGATCGCGTACACCGGGGCGCAGCCCTCCACCCGCACCCACACCCGCCGCTCGACCCCTTTGAGCCGCGCCAGCATGACGCGCCGCTCCTCGGCGTCGGGATACTCGATCAGCATGGTCGCCTTCCAGTTGCTGCCGTCCGGGACCAGCGGGTTGTAGGCGTCGAGCTCGCCCTGGATGCCGTCGTCCTCGAAGATCTTCTCGATACGCAGCATCTCCTGCACCTGGTAGCGGATCGTCAGCTCGTCCTCGAAGAGGAGAGTCAGGTTCTCGCCCAGCCGCACGCTGCGGTTCTTCTTGTGCTCGATGATCTTCGCGCGAAACGCGCTGCGCTCGCGGGCATAGACCTCCAGGGGAAGCAGGTTTTCGCGCTTGATCATCTCAGTCCGAGAGGACATCCAGCGCTTTCTGGAACCGGTTGGCGTGGCTGCGCTCGGCCTTGGCGAGGGTCTCGAACCAGTCGGCGATCTCGCCGAAGCCCTCGTCGCGCGCCTGCTTCGCCATCCCCGGGTACATGTCGGTGTACTCGTGCGTCTCCCCCGCCACCGCCGCCTTCAGGTTGTCGCGCGTGCGCCCGATCGGCAGGCTGGTCGCCGGGTCGCCCACCGCCTCGAGATACTCGAGGTGGCCGTGCGCGTGCCCGGTCTCGCCCTCCGCGGTCGAGCGAAACAGCGCCGAGACGTCGTTCTGGCCTTCGACGTCGGCCTTCGCCGCGAAGTACAGGTAGCGGCGGTTCGCCTGCGATTCGCCGGCGAACGCGGCCTTCAGGTTGTCGTGGGTCTTCGATCCTTTGAGTGCTTTCATGCGTGTCTCCTATGGGGATCAGCGCAGGCTACGATGGCATGCGCGATAGATCAATTTGGAAATCGCAATCCCGTCAATTGAGCAGAGCTATTTGCGCAGCGCCGCTTCGATCTCGGAGAAGGTGCCCGCGACCTCGCCGCCCGGCGGCAGCGGCAGGCCGAGCTGATAGGCCATCTGGGAAACGGAAAAAATGCCGCGCACCATCGCGCGCTTCGCGGGGGCCGCGCCCGGGGTGGCCGGCGGCAGCTCGTCGTAGTCGATCACCAGCGCGTGCTGGCGGCCGGTGCGGCGCATGGTCTCGAAGATGTGCCCGACCCGCGCGCCCTCGACATAGCCGAACGCGACCACCTGCACCCTCGCCGCGGGCGTCATGATGTCCGCCACGGTCAGCTCGTCGTGCCGCAGGCCGCGCTCGACCGCGACCTGCATCGGACGCTCGCCCAGCAGGTCGGTCGCCGTGATCAGCCCGACCACCGTTTCGCGCTCTTCGTCGATCACGACGAGCAGGCGCACGGCGCGGGTCATCATGAATTGATTCGCGCCGTCGAGCGGCGCCTGCGGGCGGATCGTGGCCGCGCTGACGCGCGTGAGATCGGTCATCACGTCGACCGCCGGCGACTCGAGGGTCACCCGGTCCACTTTCGGCTGCGTGGGCCGGCGCAAGCCGGCGTCCACGCCCAGATCGCGCTGCGGAAGAGGGTCGTACTCGCGATCCATGGCGCGGCTAGCCGGGAACGGCCTGCGCGTCCCCCTCGCGCGCACCGCGGTCGGAGTGCAGGTATCGGTGCAGCTCGATGAGCGCCTGCTGATACACGTCGCGCTTGAAGTCGATCACGGTCTCGAGCGGCACCCAGTAGTCGTGCCAGCGCCAGGCGTCGAACTCCGGATGGCCGCTCGCCCGCAGGCTGACATCGCAGTCGCGCCCGACCATGCGCAGCAGGAACCAGATCTGCTTCTGGCCGCGATACGCGTTGCGCGCCTCGGCGCCTGCCTCCCTGCCGCCCTCCCGGGCGTGGCGCGACCACTTCTCCGGCACCTCGTAGCGCAGCCATTCGCGCGTGCGCCCGAGCACGCGCACGTGCGAGCATTGCAGCCCGATCTCTTCCTCGAGCTCGCGGTACATGGCCTGAATCGGGGTTTCTCCATGCTTGATCCCGCCTTGCGGGAACTGCCAGGCGTGCTGGTTGACGCGCTTGCCCCAGAAGACTTCGTTCCTCTGGTTGGCGAGGACGATGCCTACGTTCGGACGGTAGCCATCGCGATCCAGCATACGATACCGCCTCTCTAAGCTAGAATCCGGTTCGATTTTCCTACAGCTAAGCTGCAAACTCAATGCGCTGCAGCGCCCCGGTCGTTTCCCCGCTGTTCCCCGATATTCGGCTTTTCTACCAATGCGCGCTTCCCGCTTCTTCGTAGCCACCCTGAAAGAGGTCCCGGCCGAGGCCGAGATCGTCAGCCACCGGCTGATGCTGCGCGCCGGCCTCATTCGCCGCCTCGCCGCCGGCGTCTACAGCTGGCTGCCCGCGGGCCTGCGGGTCCAGCGCAAGATCGAGACCATCGTGCGCCAGGAGATGAACCGGGCCGGTGCGGTCGAGCTGTCGATGCCGGTCGTGCAGCCGGCGGAGCTGTGGCAGGAATCGGGCCGCTGGAGCGCCTACGGCCCGGAGCTGCTGCGCTTCAAGGACCGCCACGAGCGCGAGTTCGTGATGCAGCCGACCTCCGAGGAGGTCGTCACCGAGCTCGCCCGCGCCGAGCTGAAAAGCTACCGGCGGCTGCCGGTGCACTTCTACCAGATCCAGACCAAGTTCCGCGACGAGCGCCGGCCGCGCTTCGGCATCATGCGCGGGCGCGAGTTCGTGATGAAGGACGGCTACTCGTTCCACGCCAGCTACGCGGACCTGGAGCGCGAGTACCGCAACATGTACGACACCTACACGCGCATCTTCACCCGCCTCGGCCTCAAGTTCCGCGCCGTCGCCGCCGACACCGGCGCGATCGGCGGCACCGGCTCGCACGAATTCCACGTCCTCGCCGACTCCGGCGAGGACGCGATCGCCTGGTCGCCGCAGTCGCAGTACGCAGCGAACGTGGAGCTGGCCGAAGCCCTTTCCCCACAAGAAAAAAGAAAACAGGGAAGCGAGTCGATGAAAAAGGTCCCCACCCCGGGAAAGAAGACCTGCGAGGAGGTGGCCGAGCTCCTCAAGCTGCCGCTGCAAAGGACCGTGAAGTCGGTGGTGCTCGCCGTCCCGGGGGACAAGCAGACGCAGCTCTTCCTGCTGCTCATCCGCGGCGACCACCAGATCAACGAGGTGAAGGTGTCGAAGCTTCCCGACCTTGCAAATTTCCGTTTTGCCAGCGAGGGCGAGATCCGCACGCACTTCGAGTCGCCGGCCGGATACCTCGGCCCCGTCGGCCTGAAGAGCGTCACGATCATCGCCGACCGCACCGTCGCGGCGATGAGCGACTTCGTCTGCGGCGCGAACGAGGAGGGCTTTCACCTCACCGGAGTCAATTTCGGCCGGGACGTTCCCGAGCCGCAGGTGGCCGACATCCGCAACGTCGTCGACGGCGATCCCTCGCCCGACGGCAAGGGCAGGCTCGAGATCGTGCGCGGCATCGAGGTCGGGCACATCTTCCAGCTGCGCACCAAGTATTCGCTCGCGATGAAGGCGACTTTTTTGAATGAATCCGGGGAAACAAAACCGTTCGAGATGGGCTGCTACGGCATCGGCGTGACGCGCATCGTCGCGGCGGCGATCGAGCAGAACCACGACGAGCGCGGCATCGTGTTCCCGGCGCCGATCGCGCCCTTCGAGCTCGCCCTGGTGCCGATCGGCTACCACAAGAGCGCGGCGGTGCGCGAGGCCGCCGACAAGCTCTACGCCGAGATGGTCGCGGCCGGTTGGGACGTCCTCATGGACGATCGCGACGAGCGCCCGGGCGTGCTCTTCGCCGACATGGATCTTCTGGGCATTCCGCACCGCGCGGTGCTCGGCGAGCGCAGCCTCGCCGCGGGAAAAATCGAATACAAGGGACGGCGCGACGACAAGGCGCAGGACATCGCCGCGCAGAATCTCCTCGCCTTCCTGGAGCAGCGCCGGGCGGCGTGATGAGAGCGCTCGCGGCGATCCTCCCGCTCCTCCTGCCGCTGCCGGCGCTTGCCGGGGCGCAGCAATACGAGCCGCTTGCGGTGAGCGTTCAGGCGCGCCTGTCCTCGCAGGTGTCCGACCGGGCGCCGGCGAGCATGAACTTCAAGTCCTCGGCCGACGCGCAGCGCTGGCTGAGCGAGATGGACGTGCGCCTCGAGCGGCGCATGCCCGACCGCAAGCAGCGAATGGAGCTGCTGCGCACGGTGCACTACGAGGCGCTGCGCGCGCGGCTCGACCCGCAGCTGGTGCTCGGGATCATCGAGGTGGAGAGCGGGTTTCGCAAATACGCGGTGTCGGCCGCCGGCGCGCGCGGCTACATGCAGGTGATGCCGTTCTGGCTGAAGCTGATCGGCCAGCCCAAGCACAATCTCTTCCACATGCGCACCAATCTCGCGTACGGCTGCGCCATCCTCAGGCACTATCTGGACGTGGAAAAGGGCGACTACTTCCGCGCGCTGGGCCGCTACAACGGCAGCCTCGGAAAACCGGAATACCCGAACCTGGTGCTCGCGGCCTGGAAAGGACGCTGGAAGTACGACGGGCCCACCGCATGAATGCGGTGCAAACGCCGTGATTGGCGCTCTTCTCGATCGCAATCCGCGCATCGCCAACTGGGTCTACGGGTTCACGCCGCCCGAGCGGGGCACGGTGGTCCTGGTCCATCGCCGGGTGTACATCCTGCCGGTGCGGCTCGGCTTTCTGTTTTGCATGACCTTGCTCGTGCTGCTCATCGGCTCGATCAACTACGCGCTGTCCCTGGGCTTCGCGCTCACTTTCACTCTCGCCGGGCTGGGGCTCGTGGGCATGGTGCACACGGCGCGCAATCTCGCGCGCATCGGGGTCAGCGTCGGGCGCACCCAGCCCGTCTTCGCCGGCGAGGCGGCGCAGTTTCCCCTGATCCTGGAGGGCCGCGCGCCGTTCGACCGGCCCGCGATCCTCACCCGCCATGCCGCCTCGGGCGCGCAGCTCGTGATCGACGTTCCGGCGCTCGCCGTGGTCGAAGCGGTGCTCGCCGTGCCCGCCGCGCAGCGCGGCTGGCTGGCGCTCGGCCGCGTGATGCTCGAGACGCGCTTTCCGCTCGGCCTGTTCCGTGCCTGGAGCTTCGTCGAGCCCGAGGCGCGCTGCCTGGTGTATCCGAGGCCTGAACGCTCGCCCCTGCCGCCGCCCGGCAATGAGGCGAACGCGGGATCGCTGCGGCCACAGAGCATCGGCAACGAGGACTTCGCCGCGTTGCGGGCGTACCAGCGCTCCGATTCGCCGCGCCACGTCGCATGGAAGGCCGTGGCGCGCAGCGACACCCAAAACACGCGCAGCGAAGACATGCTCACCAAGCAGTTCGCCGGCGAGACGGCCGCGGAATTATGGCTCGACGCGAAGCTCATCCCGGCCTCGATCGGCCTGGAGCAGCGTCTCTCGCGCCTCGCGGGCTGGGTGCTCGCCGCCGAGCGCTCGGGAGCGAACTACGGCCTGCGCCTTCCGGGCGTGGAAATCGAGCCTTCGCGGGGCGACGCGCATCGCTCGGCCTGCCTGCAGGCGCTCGCCCTCTACTCGCCGCCGTGAAGCCCGCGCCGTGACGGCTTTTCCACGCGTTCGGTGAAAACGCTCGCGCATCCGCTCGTGCCGGAGCAGCGCTCGGTGAGCGCGCGCGAGCTCGCCTGGCTGATCGCGGCGCTCGCCGTGGTGCTTGCGCCGCACGCCCTGCGCGCGCCGTGGTGGCTGACGCTGCTGACCCTGTGCCTCTACGGCTGGCGTATTTACTGCGCGCTGACCCGCGCGCCGCTTCCATCCCGCTGGCTGCTGCTCGGCATCGCCGCGGCGGCAATGATGGCGGTCTGGTTCGAGAGCCGGACGCTTTTCGGCCGCACTCCCGGAATTCTGCTCCTGGTGCTGTTCTCGGGACTGAAGCTGATGGAGGCCCGCAGCCATCGCGACGCGGCGGTGGCGACGTTCCTCGGCTATTTCCTGATCATCACCAATTTCCTCTACACGCAATCGATCCTCACGGCGGCGGCGATGTGCGTGGGCCTGCTCATGCTCACCGCCGCGCTGGTCGGGCTCAGCGCGCCGATGCGGCCGCTGCGCGCCAACCTGGGCACCGCCGGCCGTCTCCTCGCGCATGCCGCCCCGGCAGCGCTCGCGCTGTTTCTGCTTTTCCCCCGCGTGCAGGGGCCGCTCTGGGGGCTGCCGCAGGATGCCCACGCCGGCATCTCCGGCATCTCCGACACGATGGCGCCGGGAAACCTTTCGAGCCTCGCCCTCTCGGATGCGATCGCGTTTCGCGCCGAGTTCGAGGGCGAGCCGCCGCCGCAGCCGCTGCTTTACTGGCGCGGCCCGGTGCTGTGGAACTTCGACGGGCGCGCGTGGACGATGGGACCGCCGGTCTTCGCCCAATATGCCCCGCCGCAGGCCGGAGGCCGCCTCTACCGGTACAGCGTGATCCTCGAAGCGCACAACCGCGAATGGCTTTTCGCCCTGGAAACGGCCGCCAGCCTGCCCGATCGGGCGCGCTTCAGCGCCGACGGTCAGGTCCTGTCGCAATTGCCGGTACGCGGCCGCATCCGCTACGAGCTCACGTCGATGGCGGTCAACGAGACGCGCCCCGACGAGGCGCCGACGCTGCTGCGGCGCGCCCTGCGCCTGCCGCAGAGCTTCAATCCGCGCGCGACGGCGCTTGCGCAGCAATGGCGCTCGTCATCCTCCACCGATGCCGAAGTGGTCGGCAAGGCGATCGCGTACCTTCGCACCGGAAGGTTCGTCTACACGCTCGAGCCGCCGCTGCTCGGGGAGCACTCGGTCGACGACTTCCTGTTCGACAGCAAGACCGGGTTCTGCGAGCACTTTTCCTCGGCGTTCGTGTTCCTGATGCGCGCCGCGGGCATTCCGGCCCGCGTCGTCATGGGCTACCAGGGCGGCGACATCAACCCGGTGGACCGGATCATCACCGTGAGGCAGTCGGACGCGCACGCCTGGGCCGAGATCTTCCTGAGCGGCCGCGGCTGGGTGCGCATCGACCCGACGGCCGCCGCGGCGCCGATCCGGATCGATTCGGGCCTCGCGCGCGCGGTGCCCGACAACGAATCGCTCCCTTATCTGATGCGGACCAATCTCGAATGGCTGCGCGGAGCGCGCTACCGGTGGGACGCCCTCGCGCACAAGTGGAACGTCTGGGTGCTCGGCTACAACCCCGATCGCCAGCGCGAGCTGCTGAGCTTCGTCGGCATTCCGGACGCCGACTGGCGCGCGCTGACCGCCACCCTGTTCGTGATCCTCGGCCTGCTGACCATGGCGCTGCTCGCCTGGTCGCTGCGCCGCCTCGCGCGGCCGGATCCCGTGCAGCTCGCCTGGCGCGCGTTCTGCCGCAAGCTCGCATCGCGCGGCCTCGAGCGCGCGCCGCACGAGGGCCCACGCGACTACTCGACGCGTGCCGCGCGCGCACTGCCGGCATCCCGGCGCGCCATCCTGCGGATCGGCGGTCTCTACATCCGGTTGCGCTACGGTGCGACCGCCCGGGACGAGCGGCACACCGCCAAGCGGCACCCCGTTCAAGAGCTGCGCCGCCTCGTGCGCGAGCTGCGCCTCACATGAGCCGCCTCTTCGTCCTTCTGGTTTCCCTGCTGATCGGCGCATCGAGCGTCCAGGGCGCGCCGGCGAAAAGCGACAAGCCGCCGCCGTACTCGAAAAGACCGGAGGTCCGCGCCTTCATCCGCGACCTCGTCGCGCAGCACGGCTTCGTCGAAAAGGAGCTGCTATCGCTGTTCTCTCGCGTGCACCGCGCCGATCCGGTGCTGCAGGCGATCAGCACGCCGGCGGAAAAGACCCGGCCCTGGACGGACTATCGCGACATGCTGGTCAACGAGCGGCGCATCGCCGGCGGCGTCGCCTTCTGGAAAGCCAACCGCGCGGCGCTCGAGCGCGCCGAGCGCGAGTACGGCGTGCCGGCGGAATATATCGTCGCCATCGTCGGAGTCGAGACGCTCTACGGCCGCAACGTCGGTCGCTGGCGCGTCATCGACGCGCTCTCCACCCTGGCGTTCGACTATCCGCCGCGCGCGGATTTCTTCCGCGACGAGCTGGTCAACTACCTTCTACTGGCGCGCGACGAGGGCATCAACGTGTTCGCCGCGCGCGGCTCCTACGCGGGCGCGTTCGGTATCCCGCAGTTCATGCCCGGCAGCGCGCGGCGCTACGCGGTCGACTTCGACGGCAACGGCTCGATCGACCTGCACCGCAGCCCGACCGACGCCGTCGGCAGCGTGGCGAATTTCCTGAAGAGCCATGGCTGGCAAACCGGCGGCGAGGTGCTGGTGCCCGCCAGAGTGCAAGGCGACGGCTACCGCGCGCATGCAACGGGCAGCCTCGAGCCGAAGACCAGCGTCGCGGAGCTCGTGCGCTCGGGGGTGGAAGTGGCGCCGGACGCCGCGGAGCGGCTCGCCGAGGAGCGCGCCGCGCTGATCGAGCTCGAGTCGCCGGGGCAGCCGAGCGAGTACCGCGTCGGCCTGCAGAATTTCTACGTGCTGACGCGCTACAACCGCAGTGCGTTTTACGCGAGCGCGGTTTGGGAGCTCGCCCGCGAGGTAAAGAAGAATCTGCAGCCGTAGAGCGGGATTTTCCTTCAGCCGTAGAGCGGGATTTCCCTTCAGCCGTAGAGCAGGATTTCCTTTAAGACGCGGGCAGGTAGCGCATCGGGTCGACCGGCGCCGAGCCCTTGCGGATCTGGAAGTGCAGCTTCGGGCGCTCGGAGTCGGTGGCGCCGAGCTCGGCGATCTTCTGCCCCCGCGTCACCAGCTGCTGCTCCTTCACCACGATTTCCTTGTTGTGCGCGTAGACCGTGATGAAGCCGTTCTCGTGCTTGAGCACGACCAGCTTGCCGAGGCCGGGGATGCCGTTGCCGATGTAGGTCACGCGCCCCGCGGCGGCGGCGACGACCGGGTCGCCGATCTTGCCCTCGATGTCGATGCCCTTGCTGCGCGGCTCGGCGAAGCCGGCGATCACCTTGCCCTTGGCCGGCCAGATGAACGCGATCGCGTCCGCGTCCTTCGGCTCCTTGGGCTCCTCCTTGCCGATCGACGCGGCATTCTCCTTCGAGTACGGCAGGCGCTGCGCCTTCGGGTTCGTCTTGGTGCTCGCATCGCCGGCGCCCTGCGTGCCCGGCGCCTCGAGCGGCCGCGCCTCGGGGCGGCCGGCGCCCTTGGCGGTGCCGACAACCACCGGGTTGCGGTCCTGCTGCGCCGCGCGCTCCGGCGGGGGCTTCACCCGCAATTGCTGGCCGACGCTGATCTTGGTCGGATCGCTCAGGCCGTTCAATTGAGCGAGCTCGCGGTAGTCGACGCCGTGCTCCAGCGCGATGCTGTAGAGGGTGTCGCCCCGCTTGACGACATAGAACTCGCCCGTGGGTTGCGCCGCGGCGGCGGGCGCAGCGGGCTTGGGCGCCGCCTTCGTGCGATCCACAACCGGCGCGCTGTCCTGCCGGGTCGCGCACGCGGCGAGCGCGAGAAGCGCGAGGAGGGTGAAGGCGAGCCGAAGGCCAATGCTGCTGTTCATGCCTTACCCGCCTCCAGCGGCACAAAACGAACCAGGTCGAGCTCGGATTCGATCAAGCCCCGGCCGCTGCGCTCGATGAGCACCAGCCGTTGCGCGTCCTGCTGCCGTTGCGCGTCCTGCGCCTGCGCGTTCTGCCTCTGTGCACCTGCCGGCGAGCCGCGCAGCGGCAATATCATTTTGCCACCGGGCGCGATTTGCCGCTCAAGGGCCTCGGGCACCGCGCGCGCCGCGGCGGCGACGATGATCCCCTGGAACGGCGCCGCCTTCTCCAGGCCCGCGTGGCCGTCGCCGTGCACCAGGCGCAGGTTGGTCAGCCTCTGGCCCAGGAGATTGGAACGTGCGCGCTCGTGCAGGCCCTTGATGCGCTCGATCGAGTACACCTCGCGGAAGACCCGCGCGAGCACCGCGGCCTGGTAGCCGCAGCCCGTGCCCACCTCGAGCGCCTTGCCGGGCGATTTTTCGTTGGCGATGAGGAATTCGATCATGCGGGCCACGACGTACGGCTGCGAGATGGTCTGGCCGAAGCCGATCGGCAGCGCCGTGTCCTCGTAGGCGCGACTCGCGAGCGCTTCCTCGACGAAGAGGTGCCGCGGCACCGCCGCCATCGCGCCGAGCACGCGCTCGTCGCGGATGCCCTGCTCGCGCAGCCTCTCGACCATGCGCTCGCGGGTGCGCTGCGAGGTCATGCCGATTCCTGCGGTATTTTTTATTTGAGCAGCCATTCCTTCGCCTTCGAAAGCTGTGCGTGATGCGTGAGGTCCAGCCTGAGCGGCGTGACCGAAACCTTGCCCTGCTCCACCGCGTGGAAGTCCGTGCCCGGCCCGGCGTCGGCGGCGCCGCCCGCGGGGCCGATCCAGTACCCGGTCTCGCCGCGCGGGGTCTGCATCTTCACCACCGGCTCGGCCTTGTGGCGCTTGCCCAGGCGCGTCACCTCCAGTCCCCGCAGGCTCGCGGGCGGCACATCGGGCACGTTGACGTTCAGCAGCATCGGCTCGCCGAGCGGCGAGCGCTTCAGCCGCTCCACCAGCTCGAGGGCGACGCCGATCGCGCTCTCGAAATGCGTGCCGTTCTTGCTCGTGAGCGAGAACGCGATCGAGGGAATACCGAGGAGAAAGCCTTCCGACGCCGCCGCCACGGTCCCTGAATAGATGGTGTCGTCGCCCATGTTGGCGCCGAGATTGACGCCCGACACCACGAGATCCGGCATGAAGTCGAGCAGGCCCGTGACCGCGATGTGCACGCAATCGGTCGGCGTGCCGTTGACGAAGAAGTAGCCGTTCGCCGCCTTGCGCACCGAAAGCGGCCGGTCGAGCGTCAGCGAATTGGACGCGCCCGAGCGGTCGCGCTCGGGCGCCACGACGGTGACTTCGCCGAGCGCGCGCAGCGCCTCCGCGAGCAGCGTGATGCCCGGCGCGAAATAGCCGTCGTCATTGGACACGAGGATTCGCACCGCGAGGATTTTACGGGTTCCTTGCTGCCGCAGGCCGAACCACTGTGCTTAAATCCAGCCTGGCGCAGCGCGCGGAGCGTAGGGGCCTCGTCGCGTCGCCATGAAAGAGCCAAGATGGCACAAGTAGAAAAAACCCGCGTGACGGTTCGCGATGGACTGTTTCGGGCGACTCCGCGGGAGATCAATCCGCCCGACATCCCCGTGCCGCAAAGCCTGCCCGACCATCCCGTGCGCAAAGCTGCCGTGCGTCGGCGCGTTCTTGTCGTAGAGGACAATCTGGACAGCATGCACAGCCTTGTCCTCATGCTGCGCGACATGGGGCACGAAGTACAGTTCGCCATCAACGGCTATGCGGCGCTGGAGATCGCCGCAAAGATGCGGCCGGAGTTCGTCTTTCTCGATCTGGGTCTGCCCGGGCTCGATGGCTTCTATGTATGCGAGCGTATCAAAGCCAATCCCGCGCTGAACGCGGCCCGGGTCGTTGCGATCACCGGCTACGCAAGCGCTGAATACCGCATTCGCTCGAAAGCGTCGGGCTGCGAGCTGCATCTGGTGAAGCCCGTCGGCCGCGAAGTTTTCGAGAGCCTGCTCGGGTCTTAAGGCGGCAGCTCGCTTCCGATAGGGGGGAGTCAGCGCCGGTCGGCTGTTTCGCCGGCGATCCACTCGTCGATGCTGCGCTCGAGCACGGACAGCGGCACCGCGCCCGTATCCAGCACCGCCATGTGGAAGCGCCGGATATCGAAGCGCTCTCCCAGCGCCGCCCGTGCGCGGTCGCGCAGCTCGATGATCTTGAGCTCGCCGATCATGTAGCCCAGGGCCTGCGCCGGCCATACGTAGTAGCGATCGACCTCCGATTCGACCGTCGGGCGCGCAAAGCCCGTGCGCTCGGCCATCCAGTCGATCGCCTGAGCCCGGGTCCATCCCAGCGCGTGGATGCCCGTGTCCACGGCGAGGCGCGCGGCGCGGAACGCCTGCCATTGCAGGTGGCCGAAGCGGCTATACGGATCCTGGTACAAGCCGAGCTGATCGCCCAGCGTCTCGGCGTACAGCGCCCAGCCCTCCACGTAGGCTACATAGAACGCGCCGCGGCGGAACATCGGCCGGTCTTTCAGCTCGAGCGCGCGGGCGATCTGCAGGTGGTGGCCCGGCACCGCCTCGTGGGCGAACAGGGTTTCCATGCCCCATGTCGGGCGGCGCGCGGCCGTGTTGGCGTTGAACCAGCCCGGACGCGAGCCGTCGAGCGCCGGCGAGTCGTAGTTGTCCATCATGCCGGCGCCCTGGTGCGCGGGTATCGCACGCACCCCATAGGGCGTGCGCGGCAGCTCGGCGAAGAGCTTCGGCAACTCCGGGTCGACGCGCTTCGCGATGTCGCGGTAGCGGGCCAGCAGCGCCTCGGCCGGGAGGAAAAAGCGCGGGTCGCTGTTCAGGAAGCTCACGAACTCGGCGAAGCTGCCGGTGAACCCGGCGAGCTTCATCTGCTCCTCCATCGCGGCGCGCAGGCGCGCGACCTCGCGCTGGCCGATGGCGTGGATCGCGCGCGCATCGAGCTCGGTCGTGGTCTTCGCGCGAACCTGGAATTCGTACGCGGCCGGGCCGCCCGGATAAGTGCTCAACGCGCCGTCGGCGGGGGCGCGCGGCATGTATTCCTCCGCGATGAAGCGGCGCAGCTTGCGCATTGCGGGATAAACCTGCTCCTTCAGGGCGCGCCGGCCCTCGAGCAAAAGCCGCGCACGGGTCGCGTCGGGCAGGTCGCGCCCGAGACGCCTGAACGGCTCGTAGAGCGGGCTCTTCGTCTCGTCCTCGGTGAGCTGGCCGTCGATCTGCGCCGGAACGCGTTGCATGGACGAGCGCAACGTCACCCAGCCCGTCGCCATGCCCGCGCGCAAGCGCTCGATCACCTGGTCTACGTTCGCGGGGAAAGCGGCCATGCGGGCAAGCACGTTGCGCGCGTCGGATTCCGTGGCCGCCGGGCTCGCGCGCAGCAGCTCGGCGAAGCGCAGGTGCAGGCCGCCGTTTGCGTCCAGGGCCTGCGTGCGCATCCCGCGATGCGCCTCGCTCTCGATCCATTCCATCGTGTCGCGCACCATGATGTCGTACGACACGCGGTCGTTGGACGACAGCTTCGCGCGGTCGATGGCACGCAGGCGCGCGAGGCGATCACGCGCGTACGCGAAATACGTATCCTCGGCCTTGAGGGAGCGGTCGTTCAGCCGGTCGTCGTAGCGGTGGTCGCCGACGTACGTGGCCGACTCGGGGAACGTGCGCATGCTCCACTGCCAGTCGGCATCGAACAGCCCGTGCAGGCGGGCCGTCTCGGCGGCATCGCCCTGCGTGGATTGGGCGAGCGCTCCGCCAGCGGCGAAGACGATCGCGACCAGCACGCAGCGCCGCAGCCAGTCCTTGCGCATCAGCATGTTCCTTCCCTCCCGGCTCGCCACTTTACCGAATCAGGGCAGGCTCAGCCGCCGGAAATGAAAACGGCTTCCTGTCGGAAGCCGTTGATGTTTTCTGGTCGGGGCGGCGAGATTTGAACTCGCGACCACCTGCACCCCATGCAGGTACGCTACCAGGCTGCGCTACGCCCCGAGTTGTTCGGCTGTGATGCGGAATTCTACCCCTGCAACTGGTCCAGAACCGCGCGCAGCTCGCGCTTGATGGCCGCGACATCGACACCGGCAGTGCCGTTGGCGCTTGCGACGCGGCCATTGCGCCCCGGCGACTCGGGCTTCTCGTCCTGCGCGAGCGAATTGTCGAGCCGGTTGCGCGCGCCGCTGATGGTGAAGCCTTCTTCGTACAGGAGCTCGCGGATGCGGCGGATGAGGAGCACTTCGTGGTGCTGGTAGTAGCGGCGGTTGCCGCGCCGCTTCACCGGCTTGAGCTGCGTGAACTCCTGCTCCCAATAACGCAGGACGTGCGGCTTCACCCCGCAAAGATCGCTTACCTCACCGATCGTGAAGTAGCGCTTGGCAGGGATCGGCGGGAGATCAGCTTTCCTGCGGCTTGGCTCCATGACGGGCCTTCTCGACCATGGCTTTCAGCTTCTGGCTGGCGTGAAAGGTGACGACGCGGCGGGCGCTGATCGGAATCTCCTCGCCGGTCTTGGGATTGCGCCCGGGACGCTGTGGCTTGTCGCGCAGCTGGAAGTTGCCGAAGCCGGAGAGCTTCACGCTTTCGCCGCGCTCCAGGGCGCCGCGGATCTCCTCGAAAAAGGCTTCGACCATGTCCTTGGCCTCGCGCTTGTTGAGGCCCACCTTCTCGAATAGCAGGTCGGCGAGCTCGGCCTTCGTCAAAGTCATCGCAGCTCCCTGATTCCCTTCTGAATTCCCTTTTATGTGCGAAGAATTGCGGAGAATTTTCGTCCTAGCAGCGCTACCAGCTCGTCGCGGGCAGCATCTGCCTCCGCATCGGTAAGGGTTCGTTCAGTATGTTGCATAACTACCCGAAACGCAAGGCTTTTTGACCCTCCGGCGGCGCTGCCGGGGAGGTTGGGACCCTGGTAGACGTCAAATACCCCTACATGGCGCACGATGGCCAGTTTCTGCGCCGAAATGGCGTCCAGCATGGCCCGGGCCGAGACTCCGGCGCCCACCACGACGGCGATGTCGCGCACGACCGGCGGGTATTTGGAGGGAAGCTCGAAGCGGGGCATCGGCGCCCTCTGGAGCAATTCCGCGTCCAGCTCGAACAGCACCGCCGGCTGCGGCAGCTCGTACTTGCGCTGCCACTTCGGGTGCAGCTCGCCGAGCCAGCCGGCGGGCGCGCCGTCGAGCAGCACGCGCGCCGAGCGGCCGGGATGAAAAGCGGGATGCGCCGCAGGCTCGAAGCGCACCGGCATGGGCGCGGCGAGCGCCTCGAGATCGGCCTTTACATCGAAGAAATCCACCGCGCGGGTCGGCGCGCCCCATTGCTCTTCGATCGCCGGGCCGTACGCGGCCGCGGCCACGCGCACGGGCTGGCGCACGCCGCCGACCGAGAGCGGGCCGTCGCGCACGGAAGCGTCGCGCTGGAACGCGCGGCCGATTTCGAACACGCGGATGCGCGCGAGCTTGCGCGCCTGGTTGTAGCGGATATTGGCGACGAGCGAGCCCACCAGCGAGCTGCGCATCACCGATTGCTGGGCGTTGATGGGATTGAGGAGCCGGATCGGCTGCGCTTCGCCGGCAAAGTCCGCCTCCCAGGCCGGCTCGACAAAGGTGAAGTTGATCACTTCGTGATAGTCCGCGGCGGCGAGGCGCTCGCGCAGCGAATGCAGGCTGCGCACCGTCTCCGGGGCGCGCAGCATGGTGGCCGCGGCGCGCGGCGGATGAGCCGCGATGCGCTCGAAGCCGTGGATCCGCGCCACCTCCTCGATCAAGTCCTCCTCGATCTCGAGGTCGAAGCGGTAGCTCGGCGGCTGTATCTCGAAAATTTCGTTCGTCTTCGTGAACTTGAAGGCAAGCTTCTTGAAAACCGCGGCCATCTCTTCGGCCGCGATCGGAATCCCGATGATGTTGCGCGCCCGGGCGATGCGCATCGTGACCGGATTGCGCTCCGGTAGTTTTTTGACTAAATCGTCCGTGGGCCCCGGCTCGCCGCCGCAGATGTCGACGACCAGGCGCGTCGCGCGCTCGATGCCCTGGCGGTTGTTGTCGAAATCGACGCCGCGCTCGAACCGATGCGCGGCGTCGCTCGAGAAGCCGTAGCGCCGGGCGCGGCCCTGGATCGCGTCCGGGAAGAAGAACGCGGACTCGAGGAACACGTTGCGCGTGCCCTCGCCGGCCTTGGTCGAGTCGCCGCCCATGATGCCGGCGAGGCCGATCACGCCCGAGCCGTCGGTGATGCACAGCACCGACTCGTCCACCGCGACCTCCTGCTCGTTGAGGAGCCGGACTTTCTCGCCCTGGCGCCCCCAGCGCACGTCGATCGGGCCTTTCAGCTTGTCCAGGTCGTAGACGTGCAGAGGGCGGCCGAGCTCGAGCATCACGTAGTTGGTGATGTCCACCAGGGCGGAGATCGAGCGCTGGCCGGCGCGCTCGAGGCGTTCCTTCATCCACGGCGGCGTGGGCGCCGCCGCGTTCACGTCGCGGATGACGCGTCCCGCAAAGCGGCCGCAACCCTCCGGGCTGGAGATTCCGACCGGATGCTTCGCATTGTTTTTCGCCGCGACGGGCTTCGCCTCGGCGGATTCGAGAGCTGCAGCGGTCAATGCCGCGACCTCGCGCGCGACGCCCAGCACCGAGAGGCAATCGGCGCGGTTCGGCGTGAGCTTCAGCGTGAAGACGTGGTCGTCGAGGCCGAGCGCGCCGCGCGCGTCCGCGCCGGTCCGCGAGCCCGACGGCAGCTCGAGAAGCCCCGAGTGGTCGCTCGACAGTCCCAGCTCGCGCGCGGAGCACAGCATGCCCTGGCTCTGCACGCCCCGCAGGCTCGTCTCCTTGATCTGCAGTCCGGGAAGCTCGGCGCCGACGAGCGCGAGCGGCGCTTTCATGCCCGCGCGGACGTTGGGGGCGCCGCACACGACGCGCACTTTCGCCGAGCCGTTGTCCACGAGGCAGACCGTGAGCTTGTCCGCGTTCGGATGCTTCTCCACCGACACGATCTCGCCTACGACGACGCCGCTGAACTGCGCGCCGGCGGGCTGATACGACTCGACTTCGAGGCCGGCCATCGTGAGGCGCTCGGCGAGCTCGACGCCTGGAATCGAGGGATTGCAGAACGTCCTGAGCCAGCTTTCCGGAACATTCATCTGAAGTTCGCCGAATTTTTCACCGCGGTGCTCAGGAAAATTGTTCCAGGAAGCGCAAATCGCCGTCGAAGAACAGGCGCAGGTCGTCGATGCCATAGCGCAGCATCGTCAGCCGCTCGAGGCCCGAGCCGAAGGCGAAGCCCATGTACTTCTCCGGATCGAGGCCGAAATTGCGGATCACCTTCGGATGCACCTGGCCCGAGCCGGAGATCTCCAGCCATCTACCCTTCAGCGTCCCGCTTTTGAACTGCAGGTCGATCTCGGCTGAAGGTTCTGTAAACGGAAAAAACGAAGGGCGAAAGCGCACCTCGAGGTCGTCGATCTCGAAGAACTGCCGCAGGAAGTCGGTGTAGACGCCCTTCAGGTCGGCGAAGCTGATGTGCTCGTCGATCCACAGGCCCTCGACCTGGTGGAACATCGGCGAATGCGTCGCGTCGGAGTCGACGCGGTAGGTCCGTCCCGGCGCGATCACCTTGATCGGTGGTTTGTGCATGCGAGCGTAGCGCACCTGCATCGGGCTCGTATGGGTGCGCAGCACGAGCGGCAGCCCGGCGGCGTCCTTCAGATCGACGTAGAAGGTGTCCTGCATCGAGCGCGCCGGGTGGTTCTCCGGGTTGTTCAGCGCCGTGAAGTTGTACCAGTCGGTCTCGATCTCCGGGCCGTCGGCGACCTCGAAGCCGATCGAGCGCCAGATCTCCTCGATGCGCTGCCAGGTGCGGATCACCGGATGGATGCTGCCACGGCCGCGGCCGCGCGCGGGAAGCGTGACGTCGAGCGCCTCCTCCGCCAGCCGGGCGCCGAGCTTGGCGTCGGCGAGCTCGGCGCGGCGCGCTTCCAGACCCGCTTCGAGCCGCTGCTTCGCAGCGTTGTACGCTGCCCCGGCGGTTTTTCTTTCCTCGGGGGTACCCTGTGAAGGCCGGAAAGCGTTCAGCTCACCGGCTTTCCCAAGGTAGCGCGCTTTGACGTTCTCGAGGGACGCGGGATCGCCTGCCGCGGCAAAGTCGGCGAGCGCCCGCGCGACGATGCCGCTGAGATCTTCCAAGCAGGTCCTGCAGCTAGTGGGAGAGGCTGGCCTTGACCTGGCCGGCGATCTTGGCGAACGCCGCCTTGTCCATCACCGCGAGATCCGCGAGCACCTTGCGGTCGATCTCGATGTTGGCGCGCTTCAGGCCGGCCATGAACGCGCTGTAGGTCATGCCCAGCTCGCGCACTGCCGCGTTGATGCGGGCGATCCACAGCGAGCGGAACTGGCGTTTTCTCTGGCGGCGGTCGCGGTAGGCGTACTGTCCCGCCTTCATCACCGCCTGCTTGGCGACCCGGTAGACGTTGCCGCGGCGGCCGCGGAACCCCTTCGCCTTCTTCAGGACCTTCTTGTGGCGTGCGCGCGCCGTGACTCCACGCTTGACTCTTGGCATGGCGTCTTCCTTACCCGGAGTACGGCAACATCGAGCGGATGGCGCGCGTATTGGTGTTATCCACCGCGCTCGTGCGCCGCAGCTGGCGCTTCACCTTGGTGCTCTTCTTCGTGAGGATGTGGCGGCGGTACGCTGCGCCGCGCTTGATGCTGCCGCTACCGCGGACCCGGAAACGCTTGGCCGCGCCCTTCTTCGTCTTCATCTTAGGCATGACTGCTTCCTTCTCTCTCTTTTAGATTGACGCCGGGCGGCCTGCTTCGCAAGCGCTTGATGCCTCGGCTATCACTTGGGTCCCTGCCTTGCGGCGGGGGTCTTGCGGGCCCGCTATGCTTCAGCGGGCTTTGCTGCAACCTTTTTCTCGGGCTTGGGCTTGTCGATCTTGGGCTTCTCCGCCTTGACCTTCGCCTTGACCGGCGGCGCCTTCTTCTTCGGCGCCAGCACCATCACCATCTGCCTGCCCTCGAGCCTCGGAAACTGCTCCACGAGGCCGACTGCGTCGAGATCCTTCCTCACACGCTCCAGCAGCCGCACCCCGAATTCCTGGTGCGCCATCTCGCGTCCGCGGAACCGCAACGTCACTTTCGCCTTGTCGCCCTCTTCGAGGAACGTGATCAGCTTGTGCAGCTTGATCTGGTAGTCGCCTTCGTCCGTGCCGGGCCGGAACTTGATTTCCTTGACCTGGATCTGCTTCTGCTTGAGCTTGGCTTCGTGCGCCTTCTTCTGCTCGCGGTAGCGGAACTTGCCGTAGTCCATCAGCTTGCAGACCGGAGGCACCGCGAGCGGCGCGATCTCCACCAGGTCCACGTTCTGCTCCTCGGCCAACCGCAGGGCCTCACTGACCGGCTGGATGCCGAGCTGGTCACCGTTTTCCGCTACCAGGCGCACCTCCGGGGCGGTGATTTCCCGGTTGATGCGTTGCGATCTTGTTTCGAGTGCGATGAGTGAAAATCTCCTTTGCGCGTTAAAAAAACAGCCGTGCTACTTCGCGTTCGCCTCGCTCTGGAGGCGTGCGACGAAGTCCTTAAGAGCCATCGCTCCGAGGTCTTCGCCGCCGCGCGTGCGCACGGCCACCGTACCGGCCTGCATTTCCTTGTCGCCGATCACCAGTTGGTAAGGCAACTTTTGCAGGCTATGTTCCCGAATCTTATAGGAAATTTTCTCGTTCCGCAAATCCGAAAACGCCCTAAACCCCTGTTTTCGCAGGTCTTCCGCTACGCGCTCGGCGTACTCGGCCTGGCGTTCGGTGATGCTGAGCACCGCCACCTGCTGCGGCGCGAGCCACAGCGGGAAGGCGCCGGCGTAGTTTTCGATCAGGATGCCGAGGAACCGCTCCATCGACCCCACGATGGCCCGGTGGAGCATCACCGGGACGTGGCGCGCGTTGTCTTCGCCCACATACTCGGCGCCCAGCAGCCCCGGCATGCTGAAGTCGACTTGCATGGTGCCGCACTGCCAGACCCGGCCGATGCCGTCCTTCAGCGAGTACTCGATCTTGGGACCGTAAAAAGCGCCTTCGCCCGCCGAAATTGAATAGGTTTGTTTTGATTTTTCTAAAGATTGCTTTAATGCCAATTCGGCCTTGTCCCAGGCTTCATCCGACCCGATGCGCGCCTTCGGCCGCGTCGCCACCTTGTAGATGATCTCGGTGAAGCCGAAGTCGCGGTACACCTTCTGCAGGAGCTCGGTGAACGCCAGGCACTCGGGAAGAATATGGTCCTCGGTGCAGAAGATGTGGCCGTCGTCCTGCACGAAGCCGCGCACCCGCATCAGGCCGTGCAGCGCGCCCGAGGGCTCGTTGCGGTGGCAGGAGCCGAACTCGCCGTAGCGCAGCGGCAGGTCGCGGTAGCTGCGCAGCCCCTTGTTGAAGATCAGGATGTGGCCCGGGCAGTTCATCGGCTTGATCGCGTAGTCGCGGTTCTCCGAGGACGTGACGAACATGTTGTCCTTGAAGTTCGCCCAGTGGCCGGTCTTTTCCCACAGGCTCCTGTCGAGGATCTGCGGGCCGCGCACCTCCTGGTAGCCGTTCTCGCGGTAGACGCGCCGCATGTACTGCTCGACCTGCTGCCACAGCGTCCAGCCCTTCGGGTGCCAGAACACGAGGCCCGGCGCTTCCTCCTGCATGTGGAACAGATCGAGCTGCGTGCCCAGGCGGCGGTGGTCGCGCTTCTCGGCCTCCTCCAGCATCTTCAGGTACGCGTCCTGGTCCTCCTTTTTGCCCCAGGCCGTGCCGTAGATGCGCTGGAGCATCTCGTTTTTCGAGTCGCCGCGCCAGTAGGCGCCGGCGACGCGCATCAGCTTGAACACCTTCAGCTTGCCGGTCGAGGGCACGTGCGGGCCGCGGCACAGATCGATCCAGTCGCCCTGCCCGTAGAGCGAGATGGTCTCGCCCTGCGGGATCGAGGCGATGATCTCGGCCTTGTATTTCTCGCCGATCGACTTGAAGTAGTCCACCGCCTGGTCGCGCGCCATTTCCTTGCGCTGGACCGGAAGATCGCGCTTGGCGATCTCGAGCATTTTCTTTTCGATTGAATTCAGATCATCAGGCGTGAAAGGCCGCTTGAACGAAAAGTCGTAGTAGAAGCCGTTCTCGATCACCGGGCCGATGGTCACCTGGGCCTCGGGAAAGAGCTCCTTCACCGCCTGCGCAAGCAGGTGTGCGGTGGAATGGCGCAGGATGTCGACGCCCTCCGGGTCGCGCTCGGTGACGATCGAGAGCTCCGCGTCGGAGTCGATGCGAAAGCCGAGGTCGACCAGCTTGCCGTTCACTTTCGCGCCCAGCGCGGCGCGCGCGAGGCCCGCGCCGATGGACTGCGCGACCTCAGCGGCGGTGACGGGGTTCGGAAACGACTTCGACGAGCCGTCGGGTAGACGGATATTGGGCATCTGACCGGAAAGTTTTGCATACTATCACGATGAATATTCAGCTCTCGCTCGCCATAGGCGGCTACGACCACGTGCGCGACCTGCTCGACGGCAGGGTCCGCGCCTCCGGCATCAGCCTCATCCCCTTCGAGCTGCCGATCGAGGAGGTGACGTTTCGCTTCACGCGCTTCGCGGAATGGGACGTCTCGGAGCTCTCGTTCGGCAAGACCGTGTCGCTGCTGTCGCAGGACAATCCGCAGATCGTGCCGATTCCGGTGTTCCCCTCGCGGGTGTTCCGCCACTCGGCGATCTACGTCGGCGCGGGCAAGAAGATCACGACACCCAAGGACCTGGAAGGCCGCCGGGTCGGCATCCCGGAGTGGGCGCAGACCGCCGGCATCTACGTGCGCGGCCTGCTGCAGCACGAATACGGGGTCGATCTGAGCGCCATCGACTGGTACCAGGCGGGAGTGAACCAGCCCGGCCGGACCGAGAAAGTGGCGCTCAAGCTGCCGAAGGGCCTGCGGCTCACCCCCGCGCCGGACAAGTCGCTTTCCGGGATGCTGCGCTCGGGCGAGCTCGACGCCGTCATCTCGGCGCGCGCACCGGCGCACGGTGAGCGCCTGTTCCCGGATTACCACGCCCTGGAGCTCGCGTACTTCAAGAAGACGCGCATCTTTCCGATCATGCACGTGGTCGTGCTGCGCAAGTCCACGTACGAGCGCGACCGCTGGATCGCGATGAACCTGGTGCAGGCGTTCGAGGCGTCGAAGCGCCGCAGCCTGGCCGCGGCGCTCGAGCTCGGCGTATCGCATACGCCGCTGCCGTGGGTCGCCGCGAGCGCGGAGCGCTGGCGCGCCCTCGCCGGAGAGGACTTCTGGCCCTACGGGATCGAGCCGAACCGGCCGACGCTGGAGGCTTACCTGCAATACTCTTTCGAGCAGGGCGTCTGCCACCGGCGCCTCGCGCTCGAGGACTTGTTCGCCCCCGAGACCCGGGAGCAGGCGAAGATCTAGTCGGCCTTTATTCCGGCCTCTTTGATCACCTTCCCGTACTTGGCGTAGTCGCGGCGAATCACCGCCGCGAACTCCTCCGGCGTGGTGATGAACGGCTCCAGGCTGCCGCTCGCCAGCAGCTTTTCCCGCACTTCCGGCAGCGCGAGGATCTGGTTGATCTCCTTGCGCAGGCGGGCGAGGACGTCCTCGGGCATCCCCGCCGGCCCGAAGAGGCCGAGCCAGATCGAGTTCTCGAAGCCCGGATAGAACTCGGAGATCGTCGGCAGCTCCGGGAACGACGGCGAGCGCTTCGCGCCGGCGACCGCGAGCGCCCGCAAGCGGCCGGCCTTGATCTGCGGCGCGGTGGAAGTGCCGGCGAACATCGCCTCCACCTCGCCGGAGACGGTGGCCATGGTCGCGGGCGAGCCGCCGCGGTAGGGAACGTGCACGAGGTCGATGCCCGCGCGCTGCTTCAGCATCTCCATGGTGAGCTGGTGCTGGCTGCCGTTGCCGCCCGATGCGTAGTGCAGCGGCGGATTGGCCTTGCGCGCGTGCTCGATGAATTCCGGGAAGGTCTTCACCGGCAGCGACGGATTGACCGAGAGCACGAACTGGTTGGTGACCAGGCTCGCGACCGGCGCGAGGTCCCTCATCGGATCGATCGGCATGCGCTTGTACAAGTGCGGATTGATCGTGATCAGGCTGTCGGCGCCGAGAATCAGCGTGTAGCCATCGGCGGGCGCGGTGGCGACCATCTCGGCAGCGGTGTTGCCGTTCGCGCCGGTGCGGTTCTCCACCACCACCGGCTGGCCGAGCGCTTCCGTGAGCTTCTGCCCGACGATCCGCGCCGCGATATCCGGCGCGCCGCCCGGCGGAATGGTGACGACGATGCGCACGGCGCGCGACGGGTAGGGCTGCCCAAGCGCGCTTGCTGCGAACGCGGCCAGGAGGAAAAACAGGAATCGGCGGATTTTGGGTGCCTCCCCGAATGAACTGGTAGGCGCGATTGGACTCGAACCAACGACCCCCACCATGTCAAGGTGGTGCTCTAACCAGCTGAGCTACGCGCCTGCCGAATGAACGCTGAACCGCTGAAACAATAGATGCAAAAAAACAAGCTACTTATAGCTGAAATAATTTTACCGTAAACTTCCCGGCCCCCATGGACCTCATCCTCTGGCGCCACGCCGAAGCCGAAGAAGGCGGCGCCGATCTGGAGCGCAAGCTCACCGCCAAGGGCCTGAAGCAGGCCGAGCGCGTCGCGAAGTGGCTGCTGCAGCGGCTGCCCGGGAAATTCACGGTGGTCGCGAGTCCGGCCGCGCGCGCGCAGCAGACCGCGGCGGCCCTCACCACCAAGTTGCGCACTGTGAAGAACCTCGCGCCCGGGGCGCAGGTGAAGGACATCCTCGAAGCCGCGAACTGGCCGGATCACAAGGGCGCCGTGGTGCTCGTCGGCCACCAGCCGGACCTCGGCCGTGCCGCCGCCTACCTCCTCTCCGGCTCGCAGGACGACTGGAGCATCAAGAAGGGCGGGCTGTGGTGGCTCTCGGACCGCGTGCGCGACGAAGAGAACCAGGTCGTCGCCCGCGCGGTCGTGTCACCTGACCTGCTTTAAAACGGAAACTTTTTTGTCGGATAAGCCACTCACTTCGAGCTTCATCCCGACCGCCTTCCACTGATCGGTCTCCGCTTCGAGCGCCGCCGCGGAGAGCGGATTCTCCTCGAGCCAGGACTGCGGCAGGTCGATCGCGAAGCCGCCGGCGTCGAACGCCACGCGCAGGAACGGCAGCCTGAGATCGGTGCGGCTGCGCAGGATGAGCGACGCGGTGCGCAGCGCGAACACCAGCTTCCAGTCCGCGCCCTCCAGGCCCGCGTCCTGGATCTTCGAGAGCTTGCCGCGGTGCGCGAGCACGACGCGCGCGAGGCGCGCCTGCTCCATGCGCGAGAAGCCGGGCATGTCGGCGTTGGAGAGCACATACGCCGAATGCTTGTGGTACTGGGCGTGGGCGATGGAGAGGCCGGCCTCCGCGAGGCGCGCCGCCCAGTCGAGCAGCGTGCGGTCGAAGTCGTCCTCGCGATCCGTGCCCGGCGACAGCGCGTCGTAGATGAGCAGGGCGAGGTTGCGGATTCTCTCGGCCTGCGCGGCGTCGACGTGATAGCGGCGCATGAACTGCGCCACGGTCGCCTCGCGCATGTCGCGATGCTGGAAGCGCCCGAGCAGATCGTAGAGCACGCCATGGCGGAGCGCTCCGTCGGAGACCCGCATTTTTTCTATGGCCAGCTCGTCGAAGACCGCGCTCATGATCGCGACGCCGCCGGGCAGCACCGGCGCGCGGTTCTGGCGCAGGCCGGCGATGCGATCGGGATCGGCCTTCTCGCTCTTGATGAGAAGCGCGCGCAGCCGCTCCAGGCCTTCGCGCGTGATCCCTTCCTCGGAAAAGCCGTTCTCGCGCAGGATGTTCTCGATCGAGCGCGCGGTGCCCGAGGAGCCCACCGCCTCGTCCCAGCCCGCCGTGCGGTAGCTGCCGGCGATGCCCGCGAGCTCCTGGCGTGCCGCGAGCTCGGCGGCCTTCATGCGCGGCTTGTCGATCCTGCCTTCGGGAAAATACTTGAGCGAGTAGCTCACGCAGCCCATGTACAGCGACTCGGTGAGTTGCGGCTCGAGCCCGGTGCCGATGATGAACTCGGTCGAGCCGCCGCCGACGTCGACCACGAGCCGGCGCTGCTGCGTCACCGGCATGGAGTGCGCGACGCCGACGTAGATGAGGCGCGCTTCCTCGCGCCCGGAGATCACCTCGATCGGGAAGCCGAGCGTCGCGCGCGCCTCGCGCAGGAACTGCGGCGAATTCTTGGCGACGCGCAGCGCGTTGGTGCCGACCACCCGCACCGCCTGGCGCGAGAAGCCGCGCAGCCGCTCGGCGAACTTGGCGAGCGCCTCGAGCGCCTTCGCCTGCGTCGCGCGGTCGATGCGCTTCTCGGCGGTGAGGCCCCCGCCCAGGCGCACCACCTCGCGCACCGCGTCGAGCGGGTAGATCTGCCCGTCCACCACGCGGCCGATCTGCAGGTGGAAGCTGTTGGACCCCAGGTCGACGGCGGCAAGAGTGTCGTGGCGCGGCATTGCACTGCAACGCTAGCACGCCGCGCGCCCGGATTCGCGGTGTTTTGTTACGGAAATATTTCAATGCCCGGGACGCGGCGGCGGCGGCGGATCAAACGATAAAATGTCCCCTTCCCCGTAACACGCACCCCGCTCCCTGTGAATCGCCGCATCCCGCCGCCGACGCAGTTCCTCAACCGCGAGCTCGAGATCCTCGAGTTCAACCGGCGGGTGCTCGCGCAGGCGGCCGACGACGCGGCGCCGCTGCTCGAGCGGCTGCGCTTCATCACCATCGTGTCGTCGAACCTCGATGAATTCTTCGAGATCCGCGTCGCCGGCCTGAAGGAGCAGATCAAGCTCGGCCTGCCCGAGCCGGGGCCCGACGGCCGCGGCCCGGCCGAGGTGTTCGCCGCGGTCGCCGCCGGCGCGCACGCGCTCGTCGCGGAGCAATACAAGCTGCTCAACGAGGTCGTGCTGCCCGCGCTCGCGCGCGAAGGCGTGGTGTTCCCGAAGCGCGAGGAATGGAGCGCCGCGCAGCGCCAGTGGATCCGCGACTATTTCTTCCGCGAGCTCTTGCCGGTGCTCACGCCGATCGGGCTCGACCCGGCGCACCCGTTCCCGCGCGTGTTCAACAAGAGCCTGAACTTCGCGGTCGAGCTGGAAGGCCGCGACGCCTTCGGCCGCAGCTCGCGCGCCGCCATCGTGCAGGCGCCGCGCGCGCTGCCGCGCCTCATCCGCCTGCCTTCGGAGATCGCCGGCGCCGAGTACAGCTTCGTGTTCCTGTCCTCGATCCTGCATGCCCACGTGGGCGAGCTGTTCTCGGGCATGCACGTGCGGGGCTGCTACCAGTTCCGCGTCACGCGCAACTCGGATCTGTTCGTCGACGAGGAAGAGATCAAGAACCTGCTCACCGCGCTGCAGGGCGAGCTCCTGCACCGGCACTTCGGCGACGCCGTGCGCCTCGAGGTCGCCGACAACTGCTCCGAGCACATGGTGGAATTCCTGCTGCAGCAGTTCGGGCTGCAGCCGGTGGACCTGTACCGCGTCGAAGGCCCGGTGAATCTCTACCGCATGCGCGAGGTTCCCGACCAGGTGGAGCGCCCGCAGCTGAAGTACCCGCCGTTCCAGCCCGGCCTGCCGCCGGCGCTCGACGGTGCGGATCTGTTCGACGTGCTCAAGAAGCAGGACGTGCTGCTGCACCACCCGTTCCAGTCGTTCCTGCCGGTGATCGATTTCATCCGCACCACCGCGAACGATCCCGGGGTCATCGCCATCAAGCAGACGGTGTACCGCACCGGTACCGACTCGGAGCTGATGGAGGTCCTGGTCGACGCCGCGCGCAAGGGGAAGGAAGTGACCGTGGTGGTGGAGCTGATGGCGCGGTTTGACGAAGAAGCGAATCTCAACTGGGCAGCTCGTCTGGAGGAGGTCGGCGCGCACGTCGTGTACGGCGTGGTCGGCCACAAGACCCACGCGAAGATGTCGCTCATCGTGCGGCGCGAGGAGCGCGAGCAGACGAAGATCCTGAAAAGGTACGTCCATCTCGCCACCGGCAACTACCACCCCCGCACCGCGCGCCTCTATACCGACTTCGGCCTGATGAGCGCCAACGAGGACCTCTGCGCCGACGTGAACGAGATCTTCAAGCAGCTCACCGGCCTGGGGCGGGTGAGCAAGATGAAGCACGTCTGGCAGTCGCCCTTCACGCTGCACAAGCGGATCGTCGGCGCCATCAGGAACGAGGCGAAGCTCGCCTCCGAGGGCAAGCCCGCGCGCATCATCGCCAAGATGAACGCGCTGCTCGAGCCGCAGATCATCGAGGAGCTCTACCTCGCCTCGGGCGCGGGCGTGAAGATCGACCTCATCGTGCGCGGCGTGTGCGCGCTCAAGCCCGGGATCGAGGGCCTCTCGGAGAACATCCGGGTGCGCTCGGTCATCGGCCGCTTCCTCGAGCACTCGCGCGTCTTCTACTTCGGCAACGACGGCGCCGAGGACGTATACCTCGCGAGCGCCGACTGGATGGACCGCAATTTCTTCCGCCGCATCGAGCTGTGCTTCCCGGTGCTCGACCCGGCGCTCAAGCGCCGCGTGATCCGCGAGGGCCTGCAGCCCTACCTCGACGACAACTGCCAGGCCTGGGTGATGAACGCCGACGGCGGCTACGAGCTCCTCAAGCCGCGCCGCGGCCGGCGCCGCTCGGCGCAGGAAGAGCTGTTGTTCACCCTCGCAACGCCCAGCTAATCAGGGACAGACCACGATTTCGCTTCACGGAAATCCGGAAATCGTGGTCTGTCCCTGATTAACCCCGGGTAACCCGGATAACGCCCTTCAGCTGCCGTACGACGGCGAAGGCGCGCTTGAGGTGCGCGAGGTTCGTCACCTCGAAGGTGAAGCGCATGAAAGCCAGGTCGTCGCGGTTCTGGGTGCGCGCGGCGGTGACGTTGATCTTCTCGCGAGCGAGCGCATCGCCGACGTCGCGCAGCAGCCCGCGCCGGTCGCTCGCCGTGACCGACATCTCGACGGTATAGCTACCCTCGCCTTTTCCCCATTCCGCGTCGATCAGGCGCTCGGGCTGGCTCTCGGCGAGCCGCTTGAGGCTCGGGCAGTCTTCGCGGTGCACGGACACGCCCTTGCCGCGCGTGACGAAGCCGCGGATCGCGTCGGGCGGCACCGGCTTGCAGCAGCGCGCGAGCTGGGTGAGGAGCTTCTCCATGCCGCCGACCACCAGGACGCCGGCGCGCGAAGCGGGCGCTTTTTTCTTCTTTTCGACGGCAGGCGCGATTTTTTCGACTTGCCTTGTTTCTCCCTTCAGCTCGCGCACCGCGCCCTGCAGTTGCCGCAGGTTGATCTCGTCGCGGGCGACCGCGACGAAGACTTCCTCGGATTTCTCCAGTCCCAGTTTTTTTGAAAGGGCCTCCATGCTCGCCTGCGTCGCGCCCACGCGGCGCAGCTCCTTCTCGATCTTCGCGCGGCCGGCGGCGATCGTCTTCTCCATTTCCTGGGCGTTGAACCACTGCCGGATCTTCTGCCGCGCGCGATGGCTCTTGACGAAGCCGCGCTCGGCGTTGAGCCAGTCACGCGACGGGCCACCGGTCTTTGCGGTGATGATCTCGACGCGCTGCCCGCTGGCGAGCGGTGTATCGAGCGTCACCATGTGGCCGTCGACCTTGGCGCCACGGCAGCGATGCCCGAGATCAGTGTGCAGCGCGTAGGCGAAATCCACCGGCGTCGAGCCCGCCGGCAGGTCGAGCACCCGGCCCTGCGGCGTGAGGACGTACACCGTCTCGTCGGCCTGCGCCTGCCTCGAGCTTTTTCCCCAGTCGGCGACCTCGTCGCGCCACGCGAGCAGCTCGCGCAGCCAGGCGATCTTCTGGTCGAAGGCGGCGTCGGCGCGGCCTTTCGAGGCGCTGCCCGGCTCCTTGTAGCGCCAGTGCGAGGCGACGCCGAACTCCGCCTGGCGGTGCATTTCCTCGGTGCGGATCTGCACTTCCAGCGTGCGCCCGCCGGGGCCGATCACCGCCGTGTGCAGCGACTGGTACAGGTTGCCCTTCGGCCGCGAGATGTAATCGTCGAACTCCTTGGCGATCGGCTGCCACAGGTTGTGCACGACGCCGAGCGCCGTGTAGCAGTCTTTCACCTCGGGGACGATCACCCGCACCGCGCGCACGTCGTAGACCTCGGAGAAGTCGACCGCCTTGCTGCGCATCTTGTTCCAGATGGAGTAGATGTGCTTCGGGCGGCCGGTGATTTCAGCTTTCACATTGGATATTTTCAATTCATGAGAAAGCATTTCGATGGCCCGCGCGATGTAGCGCTGGCGCTCGACGCGCCGCTCGTCGAGCATCTGCGCGATCTTCTTGTAGAGCTCGGGCTCGAGGAAGCGGAACGACAGGTCCTCGAGCTCCCACTTGAGCTGCCACACGCCGAGGCGGTTGGCGAGCGGCGCGTAGATGTCGAGGGTTTCCCGTGCATAAGAGACACGCTCCTCGAGGGGGCCGTCCTTATTTTTCGAGAACCATCTCAGGGTCTGCGTGCGGCTCGCGAGGCGGATCAGCACGACGCGGACGTCCTCGACCATGCCGAGCACCATCTTGCGCAGCACCTCGTTCTGCTCGCTCGGGTTGCCTCGTGTCGCGACGCGCAGCTGATAGAGCTTTTCCACTCCGGACGCGAGCGCCGCAATCTCCTCGCCGAACGCGCTCTTAAGGTCCTCGGGGTTCGACAGATGCTTGGGCGCCGCGAAGAGCAGCCCGGCAGCCCTCCCCGGCGCGTCGAGGCCGATCGCGGCCAGGTTGCCGGCGAGCCCGACCGCGTGCGCCCACGTCGGCTCGCCCGTGGACAGCGCCGCGCCCGCGTAAAGCGGCTCGGCGAACTCGAGGGCGCGCGCAAGCAGCGCCCGGTCGGGCGCGGCCAGCCCTTCGGCGATCGGCTCGAGCGCCGCGGCGCTGTTTTGCGGATGCAGTTGGACAACCGTGACCATGCGGGTATTTTACGACCGGCCCTGACAATCCTACGTTGCGCGCGAACCCTCACCTGCTGCTTACCCTCACCGCGATTTTCTGGGCGGCGCACTGGATCGTGGCGCGCGCCGTGATCCCGCACACCACGCCGACCGGCATGGCGTTCTGGCGCTGGGCGGCCGCGATCGCGCTGCTCGCGCCCTTCGCGGCGCCCGCGCTGGCGCGCGAATGGCCGGCGTACTGGCGCGCGCGCTGGCCGATCCTGTTCTTCGGCACCTGCGGTACCGTGCTCTACAACTGCATCGGCTACATGGGAATCCGCGACTCGACGGCCACCAACGCGGTGCTATTCCAGTCGGTGACGCCGGGTTTCATCCCGCTGTTCGCCTGGCTGCTGTTTCGCGAGCGTATCCGGCCGCTGATGGCTGTCGGGCTGGCAATCTCGTTCGCCGGGGTGCTCGCCCTCGTAACGCAGCTCGACTTCCGCAACCTGGTGGAATTCCACTTCAACCCGGGCGACCTGTGGCTGCTCGCGAACACGGCGCTCTGGGGGCTGTATACCGCGTGCCTGCGCTGGAAACCCGCCGGGATGGACGGTCCGGGGTTCATGCTGGCCGTCATGCTCGCCGGAATGATCACCGGAATCCCGCTTTTCCTGGCGGACGCCGCCATGGGCGGACGCACCGAAGTGAATGCCGGCGTGGTGCTCGGCATCCTCTTCCTCGCCGCCTTTCCTTCGGTGCTGTGCTACGTCATGTGGAACCGAGGCGTGGCGGCCCTCGGCCCGGCGAAGGCGGGCGTCTATCTGCACCTGATTCCGCTCGTCGGCGCGTTCATGGCGGTTTTCTTCCTGAACGAATCGATTCAGGCGCATCACATCGCCGGCCTGGCGCTCATTCTCACCGGCGTCTGGCTCGCCTCCCGCGGCCGCGGCGCCGGGGGCAGCGCCTGATGGGCTGGCTCACGAGCTGGCGGCGCCGGCGGGTGCTGGCGAAGCATCGGCTCGAGGACGCGTTGTGGCGGCGTACGGCCGGGAGCCTGAGTTTCATAAAAACTCTTTCCCCTCCGGAAGAGGCGAAGCTGAAGGACCTCGTCATCCTCTTCCTCGCCGAGAAGCAATTTGCCGGCGTGGGCGGCATCGAGGTGAGCGACGCGATGCGCGTCTCGATCGCGGCGCAGGCGTGCCTGCCGATCCTGGAGCTCGGCCTCGACTGGTACTCGGGCTGGACCGGCGTTGTGCTGTATCCGGGGGATTTCCGCGTCCGGCGCTCGGAGCTCGACGAGGACGGGGTGCTGCACGAGTGGGAAGACGAGCTCGCCGGCGAGGCGATGCCCGGCGGGCCGGTCGTGCTCTCCTGGGACGCCGCCGCCCACGACACTTCGATCAACGTCGTCATCCACGAATTCGCCCACAAGCTCGACATGCTGAGCGGCGCGCCGAACGGGGTGCCGCCGCTGCACGCCGGCATGAGCCGCCGCGCCTGGCTGGCCGCGCTGAACGACGCGTTGGAAGGGTTCTGCGACGCGCTCGAGCGCGGCCGGGATACCTGGCTGGATCCTTACGCCGCCGAGCACCCCTCCGAGTTCTTCGCCGTGATCAGCGAGGCGTTCTTCCAGCAGCCGAAGGAGACGCGGCGGCGCTACCCGGACTTCTACGACCAGCTCAAGCTCTTCTACAAGCAAGACCCCGCCTCGCGGGTTTAGACTCCGCAGGAGACAAATGGAGAAAATGCAGGACAAACATTGAGCATGACCGCCGCGCTCGACGCCTATAACGCGCTCACCCGGGACCGCACGCGATTTCTGCGCGCGGACGAGCTGTGCCGGCGCGCCGCCGAGCGATTCCCGGATCTCCTGCCCTCGCGCGGGGCGCTGGAGAGCGAAGCCGCCCTCGCGCAGCGCGACAAGACCGGGCTGGAAGCGAAGCAGGGGGATTTCCTCGCGCAGGTCCTGGCGGATCCGGCCTGCGGGCTGCACCTTTGCCACGCGATGCTTCTGCCGCTCGAAGCCTCGGTGGAGAAAGCGAACGAATATAAGAACAGAGGCGAGATCGACCTCGGGAAAGCGCACGTGCAACGCCGCGGCAAGGCCTCGGTCGTCACGATGCGCAATCCGCGCCACCTCAACGCCGAGGACGAGTCGACCCTCGGACCGCTCGAGTCGGCGATCGACGTCGCGCTTCTGGACCGCGAGACCGAGGTGTGCGTGCTGCGCGGCGCCCCGGTCGAGCACCCGAAGTACGCCGGCCGCAGGCTTTTCGGCGCCGGCATCAACCTCACCCATCTCTACCAGGGAAAGATCCGCTATCTCTGGTACCTGCTGCGCGACCTCGGCCTGGTGAGCAAGCTCTATCGGGGGCTCGCCCTGCCCGGCGTATCGCCCGAAGAGGGCGGCGTGGAGAAGCTCTGGATCGCGGCGGTGGAGGGCTTCGCCATCGGCGGGCACTGCCAGATCCTGCTCGCGGTCGATCATACGATCGCCGCCGGCGACGCCTACCTCTCGCTGCCGGCGAGGAAGGAAGGCATCGTGCCCGGCGCCGCCAACCTGCGCCTGCCGCGCTTCGTCGGCGATCGCATCGCGCGCCAGGCGATCATGAACGAGCGACGCATCGACTGCGACAGCCCGGAGGGACGCATGATCTGCGACGAGGTCGTGGCGCCGGAAGGAATGGATTCTTCAATAAAAAATATCATTGAAAGGCTCACGAGCTCCGGTGTGGTGAGCGCGGCGGGCAACCGGCGCGCGTTCCGCATCGCGCAGGAGCCGCTCGATACCTTCCGCCGCTACATGTCGGTTTATGCGCGCGAGCAGGCGCACTGCCACTTCAGCCCGGCGCTGATCTCGAACCTCGAGAAAAACTGGAACGCGGCGAACCGCAAGGCCTGAGCCGGGAGAGCCTATGGAAACGAGCTGCCTCATCGTGATCGACGTCCAGAACGACTTCATGCCCGGCGGCGCGCTCGCGGTCGCCCGGGGCAACGAGGTGGTGCCGCTCATCAACCGGATGGGCGCGCGCTTCCAGCACGTCATCCTGACCCAGGACTGGCATCCCCGGGGCCACGCCTCCTTCGCGTCGGCGCACCCGGGCACCAAGCCGTTCGAGACGATCGTCCTCGACTACGGCAACCAGGTGCTGTGGCCGGACCATTGCCTGCAGGGCACGCCGGGCGCCGCGCTGCATCCCGATCTTTCGATCCCGCAGACGGAGCTCGTGATCCGCAAGGGACATCACCGCGGCATCGACAGTTACTCCGCCTTCGTCGAGGCCGACCGCAAAACCGGCACCGGCCTGGGCGGCTACCTGAAGGAACGGGGCTTCAGGAAGATCTACCTCTGCGGCCTCGCCACCGACTTTTGCGTCGCCTGGACCGCCCTCGACGCGCGCGCCGCCGGCTTCGAGGTCGTGCTCATCGACGACGCCTGCCGCGCCATCGACCGCGAAGGCTCGCTCGCGAAAGCCATGCTCGACATGAACCACGCCGGCGTGCGCCAGATGCGCTCGATCGAGTTCAGCTTTGCGGGGAGTAAGTAGTCTTCTGCTCCAGCTTTCGCGAATATAGCGACATCGCGAAGCAGAACACGAAGTAGACGAGCGCGGCGAAGAGATACGCCTCGACGCCGAAGCCGCTCCAGGCCGGCTCGTTGAGCGACACCTTGATGGTCGCGAGCAGATCGAACAGGCCGATGATCACCACCAGCGAAGTGTCCTTGAAGAGGCCGATGAAGGTGTTCACGAGCGGCGGCACGGCGATGCGCAGGGCCTGCGGGAGCACGACGTACAGGGTTTTCTGAAAATAGCTCAAGCCCAGTGCGTCGGCCATCTCGTATTGGGTCTTCGGAATCGCCTGGAGTCCGCCGCGCACGACCTCGGCTAGATAGGCCGCGGCGAACAGGATCAGCGCGATCTGGGCGCGCAGGAGCTTGTCGATCGATACGCCCGAGGGCAGGAAGAGCGGCAGCATGATCGAGGCCATGAACAGCACCGAGATGAGCGGCACGCCGCGGATCAGCTCGATGTACGCGACGCACAGCCCCTGGATCGCCGGCAGGCCCGAGCGCCGGCCGAGGGCGAGCAGGATCGACAGCGGAAAGGCGCAGGCGATGCCGAAGGTCGCGAGGATGAGCGTGACGATCAGGCCACCCCAGAGCTCGTTCTCGACATAGGGCAGGCCGGGCACGCCGCCCCACATGAGGACGCCGATGCACGCGAGGCCCGCCGCCCAGGGCAGCGCCAGCCACCAGCTCCAGAACGCTCTTACGGCGGAGAAGGCGTAGAGGACGAGCAGGATCAGGATCGCAGCCGCGGGCCGCCAGTGCTGCTCGTAGGGATAGGTGCCGAACAGGATGAACCGGTACTTCTCGGCGACGAATCCCCAGCACGCGCCGTGCGCCGCCCGGCAGGCTTTCGGATCGGGCTGCCAGACGGCGTCGAGGAACGCCCAGTGGACGAGCGCAGGCACGGTCTTCAAAAGAAAGACGGCGATCAGAACGGTGAGCAGCGTGTTCGCCCATCCTGAGAACAGATTTTTTCTGACCCAATTCATTTGAGGCGCGCGTTGTACCAGTTCATGAGCGCCGAGATCGCGAGGCTGATCGTGAGGTACACCGCCATGATGATCGCCACGCCTTCGATCGCCTGCCCGGTCTGGTTGATGGTGGTGCCGACGATCGCGACCAGGTCGGGGTAGCCGATCGCCACGGCGAGCGAGCTGTTCTTGATGAGGTTGAGGAACTGGCTGGTGAGCGGCGGCACGATGACCCGCAGGGCCTGCGGCAGCACGACGTAGCGCAGCGTGGCGCCCGGGCCGAGGCCGAGCGCGCGCGCGGCGTCGACCTGGCCGCGACCCACCGCCAGGATCCCGGCGCGCACGATCTCGGCGATGAACGCGCCGGTGTAGACGGTGAGGCCGATCAGCAACGTGACGAATTCGGGCGAGAGATGCGCGCCGCCAGCGAAGTTGAATCCCTCCAGGATTGGGGTATCCCAGCTCATCCCTGTGGATGTGAAATGCGGTATTGGGAAAAAGAAACCTCTACTCGATATGAAGACCCCAGGAAGCGGCTGCAGCGCCTCGCGCGCCGGCGGCAGCGCTTCGGCGATCACCGCGTACCAGAAGAAGAGCTGCACGAGCAGCGGCACGTTGCGGATGAACTCGACGTACGCCGCGCTCAACGTCCGCAGCAGGTAGTTGCCCGAAAGGCGGCCGACGCCGATCGCCGCGCCGAGCACGGTGGCGAGCACGACGCCCGCGAGCGCGACCTTGAAGGTGTTGATGAGGCCGACGACCAGCGCCCGCAGATAGCTGTCGGCGGCGCTGTAAGCGAGAAAAGCGGATTCGCCGATCTCGAAACCCGCCTCGCGGCGGAGGAAGGCGAAGCCGCTCGCGATATTGCGCGCGGCGAGGTTGTCGAGAGTGTTGGCGACGAGGTACCAGGCTACGGCGGCGAATAAGGCAATGGCCACCGCCTGATAGGCTATTCGCTTCACGCCGCGATGGTACCGTGCGCGGAAATCGGCGCCGGCGGCTTCTCAGCCGACGTAGGCGTCCGCTTCGATCTCGACGAGGTACTCGGGGCCGATGAGTCCGCTTACCTCCACCATGCTCGTCGCCGGCCGGATATCGCGGAAGAACTCGCCGTGCGCCTTGCCGATCTTCTCCCACTCGGCGATATTGACCACGAACATTCGCGTGCGCACCACGTCCTTCAATGAGGCGCCGGCCTTGGTCAATGCGGTTTCGACGTTCCGGATGCACTGGACCATCTGGGCATACGAATCGCCCGCTCCCACCACACCGCCCTTGCCGTCCGCCGCCACGGTGCCCGACACATGAATGTACGGCCCGATCCTCACGGCGCGGGAATATCCCACGACCGGCTCCCAGGGCGTTCCCGACGAATAGTTCTTTCTTTCCATGCGCGCGCCCTCGAGGAGAGAAATTTCAGCGGATCGGCGGCGAGTACATCAGGCCGCCGTTCTTCCAGAGCGCGTTCTGGCCGCGCTCGAAGCCGAGCGGCTTCAGGTTTGCCTCGAAGGACTCGCCGTAGTTGCCCACCTGCTTGACGATGTTGAACGCCCAGCGGTTGTCGAGGCCGAGCATCTTGCCGAGGTCGCCGCTCGCGCCGATGAAGCGCTGCACCGCCGGGTCCTTGCTGGAGGCGGCCTGGTCGATGTTCTTCGAAGTGAGGCCCATCTCCTCGGCCTCGATCATCGCGAAGAGCGACCACTTCACGATATCGAACCAGCGGTCGTCGCCGTGGCGCACCAGCGGCCCGAGCGGCTCCTTGGAGATGATCTCCGGAAGGATGACGTGGTCGGCGGCGTTCTGCGCGCGCGAGCCGCGCACCGAGACCAGGCCCGAAATATCGGAGGTGAATACGTCGCAGCGGCCGGAGAAATAGGCGTTCATCACCTCTTCCAGCTTGTCGATCACCACCGGCTTGAAGGTCATCCGGTTGGCGCGAAAGTAGTCGGCGAGGTTGAGCTCGGTGGTGGTGCCCGGCTGCACGCAGATGGTGGCGCCGTTCAGCTGCTTCGCGCTCTTCACGTTCAGCTTCCGGTGCACCATGAAGCCCTGGCCGTCGTAGAAGTTGACGCCGACGAAGTTGAAGCCGAGGCTCGCGTCGCGCGAGAAGCTCCAGGTGGTGTTGCGCGAGAGCAGATCCACCTCGCCCGATTGCAGCGCGGTGAAGCGCTGCTGCGTCGTCGCCGGCGAATAGCGCACCTTGCCCGCGTCGCCGAAAACCGCCGCCGCGACCGCGCGGCACACGTCGACGTCGATGCCGCGCCAGACGCCTTTCGAGTCGGGCTGGGAGAAGCCTGCGAGCCCGGTATTCGTGCCGCAGGCGACAAAGCCCTTGCTGCGCACGGAGTCCAGGGTGGATTGCCCGGAAGAAACCAGGGAAGTGGAAGCGAGAAGAATGAACAAAACCATCTTTTTCACCGCGTATCTCCTTCGAGCAGAAAATCGCGCACGATCGAAATCTGGTCGGCGTGCATCAGGGTCGGCGCGTGGCCGACCTCGGGAATTTCCACCACCCGAGCCTTGGGCCCGCGGCGGGCCATCTCCTGCGTGGTTTTTCCGGCAAGCAGGTCCGACTCCGCGCCGCGCACGACCAGCGTCGGGCAGCGGATGGCATCGTAGATCGGCCACATCTCGAGGTCATTCTTCGGCATCGTGGCGCGGAAGGGCTCGGCGATGCGCGGGTCGTAGTGCGCGCGATACATTCCATCCTCGCCCTTTCGCAGCCAGATCTCGGTGAGGAAGCGCCATTGCGCGTCGCTGTGGCGGCCGAAGGGCGCACAAACGGTGCGGATGTACTCCTCGGCCTTCTCGACGCTCGGAAAGGCCGGCGCCTTGCCAAGGTAGCTCGCGATGCGCTCGAGCGACGCCTTCGAGATCACCGCGCCCGCGTCGTTGAGGACCAGCCGCTTGATCGGGCTGCCGGTCTGCGCCGCGAGCACCATGCCGATGAGCCCGCCCATCGAGGTGCCGACCCAGCTCACCGTCTCGACGTCGAGGCGCGCGATCAGCGCGACCATGTCCGACACGTACTGCGGGGTCATGTAGAGCATCGGGTCGCCGAGGCGATCCGAATCGCCGCGGCCGGCGATGTCCGGGCACACGACGCGGAACCGGCTGCACAGCGCGCGCGCGAGGTCGTCGAAGTCACGCGCGCAGCGCGTGAGGCCGTGCACGCAGACGAGGGCGTCGCGATTGCGCGCGTCGCCCCACTCCAGGTAAGCGACGCGGTGCAGGCCCTTCGGAGAAATGCACTGGACGGAGCGGCGCCTCGGCTCCGGTACGACCGCCGGTTCAGACATCTTTCCCGCTGGCCTTCTTCTCGATTTCCCGCTCGACGAGCTTTCCGGCCTCGATCACCGCGCGGCCGTGGATCACGTCCTCGTCCCGGCTCTGCACCCACTGGGCCTCGACGCGCAGCTCGGGGAAATTGGCCGAAGCCTCGACGAACGCGGGAAAGGGAATTCCCAGCTTCGGCTCGAAGCGGTATTCGAGCACCCCTTCGCCGTGGTGCTCGCTGTATTCCTCCGCGTCGACGTCGCGCACCATCAGCCAGCGCAGGCGCTCGCGGAAATCCTCGAGCCGCCCGGCGCCGGTGATGCGCACGACCGCGGTGAACATGCGCTGGGGCGAAGCCCGCGGATCAGGCGTCGTACTTGAACGACAGCGCGAGGCGCGCGCGGAACTGCACGACCTTTCCGTCCTCGATCTTCACGTCGAGCTTGCTGATCTCCGCGATGCGCAGGTCGCGCAGCGATTTCGATGCGACCTTGACCGCGTTGCGCGCCGCGTCCTCCCACGAATTAGCGCTGGTGCCGATGACCTCGGTGACCCGATAGACCGTGTTGTCGCTTTTCGCCATGGCTCGCTCCTCTTTCCTTCGGTGATGGATGGGGGTCGCGGGGAATCCCGCCGGCCAATTCTATACGGAGGGCGCGGCGCGCCAATAGCGCGGGACGCTGGAGCGCTCGGTCGTCACCTGGACGCCTTCGCGCGTCAGCCGGACCTGCACCGCACCATCGCGATCGGTGCGCAGGACCGCGGCCCCCGCCGCGCGGTAGCGCCCCAGGACCTCGCCGTTCGGATGGCCGAAGCGGCTGCGATAGCCCACCGGCACCACCGCCCAGCGCGGCGCCACCGCGCCGATGAACTCCGCGGTGGACGAGGTGCGGCTGCCGTGGTGCGGCACGACCAGGACGTCCGCGCGCAGCGATTTCGCGCTCTTGACGAGAACGCCCTCCGCCGCGCGCTCGATGTCGCCGGTAAGCAGCAGCGAGCCGCCCGCCGTGTCGATGCGCAGCACGCAGCTCGCGTCGTTCCTGCGCGCCGCCCTCGCGTCCGCGTCCGGATGCAGGAACTCGAACTTCACGCCGTCCCAGACCCACGCCGTGCCGGCAGCACAGCGCCGCGCCCCGGGAACCAGCGCATTCAACGCGTGGTTCTCCGGCAGCGACGAGGCGAGCGCGTCCACCTCGATGCTTTCCAGCACCGTCAGCGCGCCGCCGATGTGGTCCAGGTCCTCGTGGCTGAGCACCATCGCGTCGAGCCGCGGCAGGCCCGCGCCGCGCAGCACCGGCAGCACGATGCGCCCGCCGCTGTCGGCCTCCGCGCCGAACGCCGGCCCGGCATCGTAGAGCAGCACGCGATTTTCCGTGCGCACCAGCACGGCGAGCCCCTGCCCCACGTCGAGCGTGGTGATCCACGCCTCGCCCGCCGGCGGCGGCGCGGGCGCGAGCGCGAACGCCGGCGCCATCAGCGCGAGCCCGCCGCCGCGCCACGGGAAGCCGCGCGGCGCGAGCAGCCAGGCAACGCCGGCGAGCGCGAGGACCACGCTCCACAGCGGCGGCACATGCTGCTGCCAGAGCGCGCCGGGAAGCGCCGAGCACCACTCGAGAAACTGCAGCAGCCACTCCATCAGCCAGGCGGCGATGTGCAGGAGCGGGTCCCAGGGCACCACCGCCGCGGCGAGCGCGATCGGGGTGACGATCACCGAGACGACCGGAATGGCGACGGCGTTGGCGAGCGGGCCCGCGACCGAGACCTGGCCGAACAGCAGCAGCGCCGCCGGCGCGAGCCCGAGGGTGATCGCCCATTGCACGCGGCCCCACTGCATGAGCTTCGATTCCGGCCCGTGCCAGCCGCCCGCGACATAGAAGATGAGCAGCACCGCGCCGAACGACAGCCATAGCCCCGGCGCGAGCGGCGCCCACGGATCGGCGAGCACCACCGCGGCGAGCGCGAGCGCGAGGATGCGCACCGGCGATGCGATGCGCCCCGACCACAATGCGAGCGACACCACCGTGACCATGTAGAAAGTGCGCTGCGCGGGAACCGCGAAGCCGGCGATCAGGCTGTAGCCGAGCGCGCCGGCGATGGCCGCCACGGCGGCGGCCTTTCGCGCCGGCAGGCGCAGCGCGAGCGCCGGCACGCGCCGCCATAGCGCCGCGACGAGCCACGCGAAAAGACCCGACACCAGCGTCACGTGCAACCCCGAGATGCTCATGAGATGGGTGACGCCGGTGCGATTGAAGAGCTGCCACTCCTCGCCGGAGATCGCGCGCTGGTCGCCCACCGCGAGCGCCGCGAGGATGCCCGCCGCCGGCGTGGCCCCGAGCGTGCTCAGGAAGCGATCGCGCACCGCCTCCCTTGCTTTTTCGATCAAGTCAAAAGGAGAATTTCGAAAACCGAGAAGCTTCTGCGCTCCGCGATTGCGGACATACCCTGTAGCCCCTATTCCGCGCTCGAGCAGCCACGCCTCGTAGTCGAAGCCCTGCGGATTGACGTTGCCGTGCGGCCGCCGCAGGCGCACCGTGAAGAGCCAGCGCTCCCCCGGATGCAGCGCGCCCGCGAGCACAGCCGGCGCTTCCTCATAGAGTGGGCTGCGATACCAGGAAAGCAGCAGCTTCTTCGGCAGGCGCTCCTCGCCGGATTCGACATCGAGCTCGAAGCGCACGCTGCGCTCACCGGCCGCGGGGAGGCCGGCAACGACCCCGACGACCTGCACGTCGCGGCCCTCGAGCTCGGGCGCGAGCCAGTCCGCCATGCGCTCGTGCGCCAGCAGCGCCGCCCACAGAAACCCGAGAGCGAATGTGAATATGAACGCCGTCCTCGGTTTGCGGAACGCAAGCAGACCCAGAACCGGCAACGACAAGGCCCACCAGGCGGAAGGCAACGCAGACTGCCACTGCAGCAGGGCGGCGCCAAATGCGAACGTAAGCGCTGCCAGGGTCATCTACAATGCAACGCGCCGCCCGTTTTCCGGCTGACCATGCCGAGCAAGTTCCTCCGCAAGTTCCTCCCCGACGCCGAAGCGGTGCGCTCGCGGCGCATCGTGACGATGTTCGGCCGCTGGCTGCAGCATCCGAACCTGTGGCACTTCAATCGCCGCTCCGTCCCCGGCGCGGTGGCGATCGGGCTCTTCGCGGGGCTGATACCGGGGCCGCTGCAGATGCTGACCGCGCTGCTCCTCGCCGCGCCGCTGAGGAAGAACATCCCGGTCGCGCTGCTCGTGACGCTTTATACGAACCCGCTGACCATCGTGCCGCTGTACGTGATCGCCTTCGAGTACGGCAACCTGCTCCTGGGACGCAGCCACGGCTTCGGCGCGATCGAGCCGTTCGTCATGGACTGGTCGGACTGGCTCGGCTCGATCCAGGCGATGGCGCACTGGTGCCTGTCGCTCGGCAAGCCGCTCGGCCTGGGGCTGGCCGCTCTGGCGCTGACGCTGGCCGCGGTCGGCTACCTGGCAGCCCGGCTCGGCTGGCGGCTCTACATCATGCTGGCGTGGCGCGCCCGCGCACGAAAAAAAATCAAGGCCCGGTAAAAACCTATACTTGCAGCAGATGGAACACGCCAACCCGCTCCTCGCGCAGGCCGCGATCTACTTCGCCGCGGCGGTGGTCGCAGTGCTCATCTCGCAGCGGCTGGGCCTCGGCTCGGTGGCCGGCTACCTGCTCGCCGGCATCGCGATCGGCCCCTGGGGGCTCAAAGTCGTCGGCAGCGTCGCGGACATCAGCGCGTTTGCCGAGCTGGGCGTGGTGTTCCTGCTCTTCGTCATCGGCCTGGACCTGGAGCCCCGGCGCCTGTGGAGCATGCGCTCCCAGCTCACCGGCCTCGGCGGCGCGCAGGTGCTGGGCTCGATCGTCGCCATTGCCGGGCTCGGCTGGGCGGGCGGCGCCGATGCAAGCGTCGCGATCATCCTGGGAATGGCGCTGTCGCTCTCCTCGACCGCCCTCGCCCTGCAGCCGCTCAACGAGCGCGGCGGCCTCGGCACCCAGGGCGGGCAGGCGGCGTTCGCGATCCTGCTGTTCCAGGATCTGGCGGTGATTCCGATGCTGGCGCTGCTGCCGCTGCTCGCCGCCGCCGACAAGCTCTCGGAATATTCGTGGCACGACATCGCGTACCCGATCGCGGCGATCGCCGCGACCCTGGTCGTCGGCCACTACGCGGTGCGCCCGGTGTTCCGCCACATCGCGCGCACCCGGCTGCGGGAGATCTTCACCGCTTTCGCGCTGTTGCTCGTCCTGGGCATCGCGGTCGCCTATGAGGCCGCCGGGCTGTCGATGGCGCTCGGCGCCTTTCTCGCCGGCGTGCTGCTCGCGGAGTCCGAGTACCGCCACGAGATCGAGGCCGCGGTCGAGCCTTTCAAGGGCCTGCTGCTGGGTCTCTTCTTCATCTCGGTGGGCATGGGCGTCGACTTCTCTCTGCTGCTCTCGAGGCCGTTCACCGTCTTCGGGCTGATCGTCGGCCTGCTGCTGCTGAAGGGCGCGGTGCTCCTGCTGATCGCCCAGCGCGCCAGGATCGCGTTGAAGGAGCAGCCGCTTTTCATCCTGCTGCTCGCGCCGGGCAGCGAGTTCGCGTTCGTGCTGCTCGGCCCGGGCGGCGCCGGGGACGCCGTGCCTGGCGAGGTCGTGCGGGCGGTCGTCCTCGCGGTCGCGCTGTCGATGCTCGCCACGCCGTTCCTGCTCGCGCTGCACGACCGGGTGCTCGCCCCGCGCCTCGCCTCGAGCGCCGCCAAGCGCGCCGCGCGCAGTCATGCCGAAGCGCCGGTTGCGTCCACCGTGATCGTGGCGGGGCTGGGCCGGGTCGGACAGGTCGTCGCCCGCCTGCTGAGCGGCAGCGGCTACCACCCGACGGTGCTCGACGACGATCCCGACCACGTCGAGCAAAGCCGCAAGTTCGGCTTCAAGGTGTTCTACGGCGACGCGACGCGCCTCGACCTGCTGCACGCCGCCGGCGCCGACAACGCCCAGCTGCTGATCGCCGCCCTGGACGACGACGAGGCCACGACGCGCCTCGCGCGCATCGCGAAGAAGCACTTCCCCAAACTGCGGATCGTCGCGCGCGCGCACGACATGCGCCATCTCTTCGAGCTGCGCGACCTCGGCGTCGAGGTGATCGAGCGCGAGACCTGGCTATCCGCGCTCAAGCTCGGCGAGGCGGCGCTCGCCGCCGCGAGCGGCGATCCGGAGCGCGCGCAGCGCGCCGCGCAGGCTTTCGCGGAGCACGACCGCGAGGTCGTCACCAAGCTCTATGAGGTCCACCGCAGCGCGCCCGACGCGCACGTGCTGGTGTCGAACGCGCTGCGCGACGAGTTCGCGCGCACCCTGAAAGCCGACGAGGCTTCCCTGTCGGAGAGCGGCGCGCTCCAGCGAGACAAAAACCGCGGCTAGCGCACCACGCCGAGCTTGCCGTCCTTCAGCTCGAAGACCCGCTCCGCGCGCACCGCGATGCCGGCGTCGTGGGTAACGATCGCGAAGGCGGTGCCATGCGAAGCCGAGAGCCGCACCATCGCGTCGAACACCTCGTCCGCGGTGTGCGAGTCGAGGTTGCCGGTGGGCTCGTCCGCGAGCACGCAGGCCGGCTCGGTGACCAGCGCGCGGGCGAACGCGCAGCGCTGGCGCTCGCCGCCCGAGAGCTCGCCCGGCTGATGCTCGAGCCGGTGCCCCAGGCCGACCTCGACGAGCACTTCCTTTGCTCTTTCCAGGGATTTTTTTTCGTCGAGACGGCGGATGCGCAGCGGCATCGCAACGTTCTCGAGCGCGGTGAACTCGGGCAGCAGGTGATGGAACTGGTAGACGAAGCCGAGCGTCGCATTGCGCACCTTGCCGCGCTCGGCTTCGGCCATCGCGCTGAACGGCTTGCCCTGCACCATCACGGTCCCGGAGGTGGGCGCATCCAGCCCGCCCAGCAGATGCAGCAGCGTCGACTTGCCCGAGCCGGAACGCCCGGTGATCGCGATGCGCTCGCCGGCGCGGATCGCGAGGTCGACGCCGAGCAGCACCGGCACCGGCTGCGGCCCCTGGTAGATCTTCGTGAGATCTTTGCAGGCGACTACGATGTCTTGAACCCCTTCATTCATAGCGGAGCGCCTCCGCAGGATTGACGCGCGAGGCGCGCCAGCTCGGGTACAGGGTCGCGAACAGCGACAGGCCGAGCCCGAGCAGCGAGACCGCGAGCACATCGGCGAGCTGCAGGTCGGAGGGCAGGTCCGGGATGAGATACACGTCCTTCGAGAGGAACTTGATGCTGAAGGCGTTCTCGATCGCCGGGACGATGACGTCGATGTTGAGCGCCGTCACGATCCCGGTGACGACGCCGATCAGGGTGCCGACGACGCCGATCACCATGCCCTGCACCACGAAGATCCGCATGATGGAGCCCGGCGCGGCGCCGAGCGTGCGCAGGATCGCGATGTCCGCCTGCTTGTCCGCGACCGCGACCACCAGGGTGGAGATGATGTTGATGGCCGCCACCAGGATGATGAGCGCGAGGATGATGAACATGACGCGCTTCTCGATCTCGACCGCGCGGAAGAAGTTGGCGTGGCTGCGGGTCCAGTCGGAGGCGTAGACGTCCTGCGGCAGCGCCGCCATCAGATCGCGCGCCACCGCGCGCGCGGCGAAAAGATCGTCGAGCTTGAGGCGCACGCCGGTGACCGCGGCGCCGAGCTGGTAGAGCGTCTGCGCGTCGCGGATGTTCACGAGCGCGAGCCCCGAGTCGGCATCGATGATGCCGGCCTCGAAATAGCCGACGACGGTGAACTGCTTAAGGCGCGGGATCACGCCCGCCGGGGTGACCACTCCTTGCGGCGCGATCAGCGCCACCTTGTCGCCGGGAATCACGCCGAGCGAGCGCGCGAGGTCGCCGCCGAGCACGATGCCGAACTCGCCCGGCTTGAGATCGGTGAGCGAGCCCGCGCGCATGTGGCGGCTGAAGTCGGCGACGCGCTCCTCCATCCCGGGCTCGATGCCGCGCACCAGGGCGCCGCGCACCGCCCGGCCGGCGGAGAGCATCGCCTGTCCCTGGACGAACGGCGCCGACGCGATCACGTGCGGCTGCTGCGCCGCCGCCTGCGCTACCGGCTGCCAGTCGGGCAGCAGGTTTCCCGGGCCGCTGATCTGCACGTGCGAGACCACGCCGAGGATGCGCGTGCGCACTTCCTTCTGGAAGCCGTTCATGACCGACAGCACCACGATCAGCGCCCACACGCCGACCGCGATGCCGATCATCGAGACCAGGGAGTTGACGCCGATGAAGCGGTTGCGGCGCTTGGCCCGCGTGTAGCGCAGGCCGACGAGAAGCTCGTATCGCATCGATAGGGAAGGGTTCGCCGGAGAATACTACAATCGCCGCAATGAACACCGAAGACTCGGCGCTGCTCGCCGCGCTGCTTCGCAAGGAGCGCACCGCGCACCTCGCCACGCTGCGCGCCGGCGCGCCTATGGTCTCGATGACGTTGTACCTGCCTGAAGGAGACTTCTCGGCGTTTTACGTTCACGTAAGCCGGCTTGCCTGGCACACGCAGGACATGCTTCAGGACCCGCACATCGCGTTGTCGATCGCCGAGACCGACGACGGCCGCGCCGATCCTTTCACGCTCGCCCGGGTCAGCGTGCGCGGCGAGGCGTCCAATCTTGCGAACGGCGGCGGCCCATTCGCCGCGCTCAAGAAAGCCTGGCTGTCACGCTTCCCGGAGCAGGCGATCAACTTCGAGCTCGCCGACTTCTCCTTCTGGCGCATCGCGCCGCGCGACGCGCGCTTCGTCGCCGGCTTCGGGCGCATCTACAATCTGTCGGCCGACGCGCTCAAGAATGCGGGCGCCTGACCACCCACCGATCGCACGGTCGGTTTCTGACCGGGAGGACGGCTAGATGGTGCTGTTGTTCCGTCTTTTGAGGAAAGCGGCGGGGTGGATCGATTTCATCGCCTTCACCGCGCTGATATACCTCCTTTCATGGCTGCCGTGGCGCGGCAAGCATCCGGTCGCGAGGATGTTCAACGCCTGGTGCCGCTCGTTCGTGCGCGCGCTCGACGTCGACCTGCGGCTCCACCAGAAGAACCTGAAGCACCTGCCGGGCCGCTTCATCCTCATCGCCAACCATCCGGCGGCGTTCGAGGACATCGGCATCCCGGCCCTCTTCGACGTGGTGTCGCTCGCCAAGCGGCAGGTGCAGGACTGGTTCATCGTCGGGCGTATCAGCAAGGCGGCCGGGACGCTGTACGTGGACCGCGACGACCCCGCTTCGCGCCATCACGCGATCGACGCCATGGTGGAGGCGATCCAGGCCGGCAAGAACATCGCCCTCTATCCGGAAGGCGGCTGCAAGGGGCGGCGCCTGTACCAGGAGTTCCTGTCCGGCGCCTTCGAGGTCTCGGTGCGCACCGGGGTCCCGATCCTGCCGGTGTTCCTGCACTACGAGGCGCAGGACGACTTCGAATGGCAGGACCCCGACACCCTGCCTGACAAGATCCGGCACATGATGACCACGGTGAACAACCGCGCCAACTATTACGTCTTCGACCCGATGGACCCGAAGGACTACGCCGACAAGTACGCGATGAAAGCCGCCGCGTACGCGAAGTACGTGAAGTGGAACGCCCAGTACCTGGAGTAGGAGCGTGACCCGAAGCATGACCGCAGGCCTGCTGATAAACATCGACGTCGACGATCTGCAGAAGGGCGAAAGGTTCTACCGCGAAGGGCTCGGGCTGCGCGTCGGCCGGCGCTTCGACGGCTGGACCGAGCTCGTCGGCGGGCCCGCGCCGATTTATCTGCTGCCGAAGCCCGCGGGCAGCGACGTTTCTCCCGCCTCCGATGAAAAGCGCGACTACCGCCGCCACTGGACTCCGGTCCATCTCGATTTCGTCGTCGTGGACATCGACGAGGCGGTGCAGCGCGCCGTCGGCGCGGGCGCGACGCTCGAGCGCGACGTGGCCGATCACGCCTACGGCAAGCTCGCCCTGCTCGCCGATCCGTTCGGCAACGGCTTCTGCCTGCTGCAATTTACCGGCCGCGGCTACGACGAGATCGCGGTTTGAGGATCTACGGCGTCGATTTCACCTGCGCGCCGCGCAAGGCGAAGCCGATCACGGTCGCTCGCGGGATTCTGCGGAAAAACGCTCTTCACCTCGAGGGCATCGAGAAGCTCCACACCTTCGAGGAATTCGAAGCGCTGCTCGCGCAGCCCGGGCCGTGGATCGGCGGCCTCGACTTTCCCTTCGCCCTGCCCGCGGAGCTCGTCCGCGATCTGAGCTGGCCGGGTGACTGGAGCGCTCTCGTCGCGCATTGCTCGGCGATGACGCGGGTCGAGCTCAGGAACGCGCTGGATGCTTATCGCGCATCCCGGCCGGTCGGGCGCAAGTACGCGCACCGCGCGACCGACTATCCGGCGGGCTCGTCGAGCCCGATGAAGCTCGTCAACCCGCCGGTGGCCCTCATGTTCCACGAGGGCGCACGCCGCCTCCTCGCCGCGGGCGTGCACCTGCCCGCTCTCCTCGACGGCGATCCGGCGCGCGTCGCGCTCGAAGCCTATCCCGGCCTGCTCGCGCGCAAGCAGCTCGGCATCCGCGATTCGTACAAGAGCGACACCCGCAGCGAGCACACGCCGGCGCGCAAGGCGGTGCGTAAGCGGATCGTCGGCGAGCTGCTTGCAGGCCGGCCGCTGGGCGTTCGGCTGGTCGCGAGCGCAGCCCTGCGGAAAAACATGATCGATGACGGCTCGGGCGATCTGCTGGATGCGGCGATCTGCGCCGTCCAGGCTGCCTGGGGATGGCGAAAGCGCGATCGGAACTTCGGCCTGCCGGGGCGCGTGGATCCGCTGGAAGGCTGGATCGTCTCCGCCTAGCGCTACTTGCTGTCGCGCTGGATGTATTCCGCCTTGGGCTTTTCGACCGGCTGCAGCTCGTAGCCTTTGGCGCGCATGCAGAACTGCGCGAGGCGGTTTTCCTCGAGGTAAGGATCGCCGAACGGATCGCCCGCGGGCCCGTACGGCCATCCCATGACCGCGCGGCCCGACGGATCCCGGAGGAAGACCGGCGCGAACGGCCGGTAGTACCACGCGCGCAGCCGCGCCTCGCGCCACGCTTCCTGCTGGCAGTACATCGAGTCGTCGCGCAGCTGCTCCGCAGTGATGTCCGGCTTGACCCATTCCATTGGCGTGCACGCCGACACAAGGACAGCCGCCGCCATGACGATGAGCGCCCGGGATCGCATGCCGATATTAGACCGCTAGAATCGCCGCCGTGTTCATCAAAGGCCTCGCCTTCGGCTTCATCCTGGCAGCGACGGTCGGACCCATGTGGGTGCTGTGCTTTCGGCGCACGGTGGCGGCCGGCGCGCTGACCGGATTCGTCTCCGGCATGGGAATCGCGGTCGCCGACGGCCTCTATGGCGCGGTCGCCGCCTTCGGGCTCACCGCGGTTTCCGGATTCCTGCTCGAGCACCGGCTCTGGATCGGCCTCGCGGGCGCGGCCTTCCTGCTCTACCTCGGGGTCAAGTCCCTGCTTGCAAAGCCGAAAGAGCTGAGCGAGGAAACCCCGGAGAGCACCGGTCTCTTCGCCGCGTTCCTCTCCACGCTCGGCCTGACGCTCACGAATCCGCCGACCATCCTCGCGTTCGCCGCGATCTTCGCCGGCCTCGGCCTCGCCGCGGGCGCGGACTACGCCGCCGCGGCCTGGATCGTCCTGGGCGTATTCCTCGGCTCGGCGGCGTGGTGGATCCTCCTCGCCGCCGCCGCGGGCCGGCTGCGCGGCCGGATCGGGCCGTCGTTCGTACGCGCGATCAACGTGGTCTCGGGATTTTTCATCCTCGGCTTCGCCGGATGGCAGATCGTCGAAATTTTCCGGTAGAGTGCTACTGGATGGATATCCAGCCCGGATCGCTCGCCACCCTCGCCGGAACCGTCGGCGGAATCCTCAGCGTCGGCGCCTTTTTGCCGCAGGCTTATCGAATCGTCCAAAGGCGCTCGGCCGTGGACGTGTCGCTCAGCATGTACGTCGCGATCATGGTGGCCTGCGTGCTGTGGATGTTCTATGCCTATGTCCACGGCTCGGTGGAGCTGTTCGTAACGAACCTCGCGATTTTCGCCATCGCGATCGTCATCGCCTCCCTGAGGATCCGCTACGGCGCCCGGCCGTAGCGCCGTAATGCCCCGGCCGGAGTTGCGGCTCGAAGCGCCGCTCGCCATCGTCGATCTGGAAACCACCGGCGGCAGCCCGGGCTGGGACCGGATCACCGAGATCGCGGTGCTCGAGATCGACGGCTTCGAGGTGAGCTCGGAATGGTCGACGCTCGTCAATCCCGAGACCACCATCCCGGCCGCGATCCAGGTGCTCACCGGGATCACCAACGACATGGTCGCCGGCGCGCCGCGCTTCGCCGCGCTCGCCGGCGAGCTCTTCGAGCGCCTCGGCGGCCGGGTGTTCGTCGCGCACAACGCGCGCTTCGACTACGGCTTCCTGCGCCACGAGTTCGAGCGCACCGGCCGCAAGTTCCTGGCGAAGACGCTGTGCAGCGTGCGCCTGTCGCGGCGCCTGTATCCCGAGCACCGGCGCCATGACCTCGACAGCCTGATCGAGCGCCACGGCATCGATTGCCGCGCCCGCCACCGCGCGATGGGCGACGCGGACGCGGTGTGGCAGTTCCTGCGCATCGCCGCGGAAGAGCACGGCCCGGAAATCCTCGCGATCGCGGCGCGCCAGGTCGCGAAGCGCACCGCGCTGCCGCCGCACATCGAGCGCTCGGCGATCGACGCCATCCCCGAGGCGCCCGGCGTGTATCTGTTCCACGGCGAGGGGCGCACGCCGCTCTACGTCGGCAAGAGCGTCAACCTGCGCCAGCGCGTGCTCGCGCATTTCTCGGCGGACCTGCGCTCCGAGAAGGAGATGCACCTCGCGCGCGAGGTGCGCGGCATCGAGTGGCAGCGCACCGCGGGTGAGCTGGGGGCGCTGCTGCGCGAGGCGAGGCTCGTGAAGGAGCTCGCGCCGCCCTACAACCGCCACCTGAAGCGGCCCGACGGGCTGTGCGGCTTCGTCTTCGACGGCACGCGGCTGCGCCTCGCGCCGGCCGACGAGATCGACGCCGAGACGCTGCCGTTCGTGCACGGTCTGTTCCGCTCGCGGCGCGCCGCGCTGCAGACGCTTCGCGATCTCGCCGACGCGGAGCGCTTCTGCCTGCAGGCGCTCGGGATGGAGGCCGCTACCGCCGTTCGCCCGGGGGCATGCTTTCGCCATCAGCTCGGCCGCTGCTCGGGCGTCTGCGCCGGCAAGGAGAACGTCCACCTGCATCACGCGCGCTTCGGCGCCGCCCTGAAGCGCTACCGGACCGCCGAATGGCCGCACCGCGGCCCGGTGGGCATCGTGGAGAAGGATCGCGCCGAGGAATCGACCGAGGTTCATGTGGTGGACCGCTGGTGCTACCTCGGGACCGCCAGCTCGGACGCGGAGGTCGCCGAGCTGCTGGAAGGGCGCCGCAGCCTGGTCGAGCGCGCCGGGTTCGACTACGACCACTACCGCATCCTCGCGCGCCATCTCGGCAAGCGCGGCGTGCGAGTCGTCGAGCTCGCGGCCTGATGCACTGCGCGCTGGTGGTTCCCGGCCTGATTTCCGCCGCGGGCGCCCTGCAATCTTCGGCAGACGCCCCGCGGTCCGCCGCGGGCGAGCTGCGGCTGCCCGCGCTCGAGCTGCTGCTCGCGCGCGGACGCAACGCGAGCTTCCCCGAGCAGCCGCTGGAACGCTGGCTGGTCGACGCGTTCGCACAGGATGACGAAGAGCCGCCGATCGCTGCCGGATCCCTGACGATGCTCGCCCACGGCGGCAACCCCGGGGACGAGCTCTGGGCGCGCGCCGACCCGATACATCTGCGCCTCATGCGCGATCGCGTCCTTCTCGTGCCGAGCGCCGGGTTTTCCATCACCGGCGACGAAGCGCTCGCCCTGTGCGAGACGCTGAACCGCCATTTCGCCGGCAGGCTGGAGCTGCGCGCACCGCGCCCGGAGCAATGGTGCGCCCGCGTCGACGCGGAGCTGGACATCGAGACCGCGTCGCCGCTGCAGATGGCCGGCCGCGAAATCGCGCTCGGCCGGCCTGGCGAGGCGTTGATCAACGAGGCGCAGATGCTGCTGCACGAGCATCCGGTGAACGAAGCGCGCGAGGCGCGCGGCGAGCTGCCGGTTAACAGCCTCTGGTTCTGGGGCGCGGGCCGCGCGCCCCGCGTGGCGCGCGGACGCTGGCACACGGTCAGCGCCGACGAGCCCGTCTCGCTCGGGCTCGCGCGGCTCGCGGGCACGCTGGGCCGCGCGCTGCCCGCGTCGGCCGAAGCCTTCCTCGAGCGCGCGCCGGAAGACGGGCGCCATCTCGTCGTGCTCGATGCCCTGCGCGCGCCGGTCGCGCTCGCGGACGCCGACGCCTGCCGCGGCCGCCTCGAAGCGCTGGAGCAGCGCTGGTTCGCGCCGCTGCTCGATGCGCTGCGCGAGGGGCGCATCGGCATGATCACGATCCACGTCCCCGACGCGCCTTCCGGGGTATCGTTCGAGACCGTCCGCGGCGACCTGCGGCGCTTCTGGCGCAGGCCGCGGCCGGTACGGGATTTCAAGTGAAAACGTGAAGATCATCGAGCGTCCCTTCGCGGAAGCCGACCGCCGCAAGCTGCTGGATTCGGGAATGCACCCGCTCCTCGCGAAGCTGTACGCGGCGCGGCGCATCCGCTCGGCGGAGGAGCTCGACTACGGCGCGGCGCGGCTGCACGCGCCGGCGCTGATGAAGAGCATCGACCACGCCGCGACGCTGCTCGCCGACGCGATCGCCGCGCGCAAGCGCCTGCTCATCATCGCCGACTACGACGCCGACGGCGCGACCGCCTGCGCGCTCGGCATCCGCGCCCTGCGCAGCTTCGGCGCCGACGTGGACTACCTGGTGCCGGATCGCTTCAAGCTCGGCTACGGCCTCACGCCCGAGCTTGTCGATCTCGCCGCGTCGTCTGCAAAAAGCGCCGCCCGGGGCGGACGCCCGGACCTGATCATTACGGTCGACAACGGCATCGCCAGCGTCGAAGGCGTGGCGCGCGCGAAGGCGCTCGGCATCGCGACGCTCATCACCGACCATCACCTTCCCGGCGCCGAGCTGCCCCAGGCCGACTGCATCGTCAACCCGAACCAGCCCGGCTGCGGCTTTCCGTCCAAGGCGCTGGCCGGGGTCGGCGTGATGTTCTACGTAATGCTTGCATTGCGTTCCGAACTGAGAAAAAGAAATGCATTCGGGGAAGGAAAGGAAATCAATCTCGGAGCGTTGACCGACCTCGTCGCCCTCGGGACCGTCGCCGACGTCGTGCCGCTCGACGCGAACAACCGCAACCTCGTCGCGCAGGGCCTGAAGCGCCTGCGCGAAGGCCGCGGCAAGGCGGGCCTCACGGCGCTGCTGCGCGCCGCCGGCCGGTCGGTGGCGGAGGCGTCGAGCTTCGATCTCGGATTCATCCTCGGGCCCCGTCTCAACGCCGCCGGGCGCCTCGCGGACATGAGCGTCGGCATCGAATGCCTGATCACCGACGACGAGGCGCGCGCCGCGAACATCGCCCAGGAGCTCGACCGGCTGAACCGCGAGCGCCGCAGAATTGAAGCAGGAATGCTTGAACAAGCCATGGACGTAGTCAGAAAAATTCAAATTGATAAAAACGATGCGAAGGCGACCTTCTTCAATCCGGACTGGCACCAGGGCGTGGTGGGCATCCTCGCCTCGCGCCTCAAAGACCGCCTGCACCGCCCCGTGGTCTGCTTCGCCAAAGGTACAGAGGCAGGCTCAGAAGGCGAGCGCGCAGTGCTCAAGGGCTCCGGGCGCTCCATCGCCGGCCTGCACCTGCGCGACTGCCTGGATCTGGTCGCGAAGCGCGCGCCCGGGCTGATCCTGCGCTTCGGCGGCCACGCGCAGGCCGCCGGCCTGACCATCGGCGAGGACGGCTACGAGCGCTTCGCCGCCGCGTTCGAGAGCGCGCTCGACGAGATGCTGCCCGCCGAGGCGCGGTTGCGCACCATCGAGACCGACGGCAGCCTCGACGCGCCGCATTTCACTCTCGAGATCGCGCGCATGCTCGAGGCGCAGATCTGGGGCCAGGGCTTTCCGCAGCCGCTCTTCTGCGATACATTCGACGTGGAAACGCGCCGGGTGGTCGGCGAGCGGCACCTGAAGCTGCTGCTGAAAAAGGAAGGCAGGCGGTACGAAGCCATGTGCTTCAACGCGCTCGAGAGCGAAGCCTCCTCTCGTGACAGCCAGCCGAACCGCATCCGCGCCGCCTACCGCCTCGGCGTGAACGAATTCAACGGCATGAAGAACGTGCAGATCAACGTGGAGCATTTCGAATGAACCGCAGCGCCGCCCTCGGCTTCCCGCTCAGCTTCCTGCTTACCTCCTTCCTCGCGGCGGCTTCCACCGCCTTCGCCGCCGATCTCGAGCCCAGCAAGGACGCCGGCCCCTACGTGCCCTCGCCGCAGAGCGTGGTCGCCGACATGCTGAAGGTCGCCGAGGTCACCGCGTCCGATTTCGTCATCGACCTCGGCTCGGGCGACGGCCGCATCGTGCTGACCGCGGCGAAAGTGTTCGGCGCGCGCGGCTTCGGCGTCGAGATCAAGGACGAGCTGGTGAAGAAATCCAACGAGGCGGCGCGCCTCGAGGGGCTCGCCGACCGCGTCAAGTTCATCAAGCAGGACCTCTTCAAGACCGACATCTCGCAGGCGAGCGTGCTCACGATGTATCTCTTGCCCGATACGGTGAACCTGCTGAAGGACAAGTTCCTCGCCGAGCTGAAGCCCGGCACGCGCATCATCTCGCACGACTATCCGCTCACCGGCTGGATCCCGGAGAAGTACGTGCAGATGGACCTCGAGGACAAGGTGCACATCAGCGGCGTGACCACGACCCTCATCTACATGTACGTGGTGCCCGCCAAGGTCGAAGGCAACTGGAAGGCGACGATGCCCGCGGCGGTGAGCCGCCAGCCCGCGACGCTGCAGCTCAAGCAGCAGCTCACCCGCGTGTCGGGCAGCGCGAAGCTCGACGGCAAGGACGTCCCGCTCGAGGAAGTGAAGCTGCGCGGCGACCGCCTCACCTTCAGGGTGACCGGGCGCAAGGGCGAGTTCACCGGGCAGGTGAAGGGCGGGACCATCGAAGGCATGCACGACGGCAAGTCGCCCTGGAGCGCGACGCTCGGCGGGTAGTCGTCGTGGAGCGCAAGCGCGTAAATTCTTCGAAGCTGCGCTCGGTCGGCTACGACGAGAAGTCCCGCACGCTCGAGATCGAGATGTCGAACGGGCAGGTTTTCCAGTACGTCGGCGTCTATCCCGAGGTCTACCGGCGCCTGATGGCGGCGCCGAATCCGACCAGCTTTTTTGACGACAAGATCGCCGAGGAATACACCCCCAAGCGGGTATGATGCTTCTCAAGAACAGGGGGAAGCATGGCACGGGGATCGGTCGTCGTTCTGCTGCTGGCGCTGTGCGCTCCCTCGATTGAAGTTTCCGCGGTCGCCCGCGGCGGCGGCCTGCCCGGGCTCGAGGCGCTCGACACCGGCAACCTCAGATCGATCGCCGCCTGGCTGAAGGAATCCGGGCGCGACGGCTACCTGGCGGGGGACGTCGCCGACGCGGCCGGGATTCCGCGCGATGCGGCCGAGGACGCGCTCGAAGCGAAGCAGCGCGGATTCAAGAGCGGCGGCGTGCTGCGCGTCGCGCAGGTCTCGGCCGACGCGAAGCGTGATTTCCTGCTCTTCATGGTGCAGCAGCCCGAGGGCGAGGTGTTCTTCTATCTCTCGAGCCTGAAGGGCGGCTTGAAGAAGGCCTTCGTCTTCGTGCCCCTCAAGAAGGCCGTCGTCCCGCTCGCGCCGGACGACGCGCAGGCAAGCTTCCTGCAGGAAATCCGCTACTGGCAGGAACGCATCTCAGACAAGTAGATATAATCCGCTTCCCCATGGAAGCGGAACGCGTAAACCAGATCGCCTCCTCCATCTCCGACCTGCAGGCGCGGTCGGCGGATCTGCGGAGGTATCTTTGACTTCGAGGCGAAGCAGCACCGCCTCGAGGCGCTGAATCGCGAGCTCGAGGACCCCAAGCTGTGGGACAACCCGCAGCGCGCGCAGGAGCTCGGCAAGGAAAAGAAATCGCTGGAGGCGGTGGTCAGCACGCTCGGGCGGGTCGACAGCGGCCTCGCCGACGCGCGCGAGCTGTTCGACCTGGCGCGAGCGGAAGGTGACGACGCGACGCTTTCCGGCATTTTTTCGGATATCAATAAACTGCAGCAGGACGTCGGGACGCTGGAGTTCCGGCGCATGTTCTCCAACCCGCTCGATCCCAACAACTGCTTTCTCGACATCCAGGCCGGCGCGGGCGGCACCGAAGCGCAGGACTGGGCCTCGATGCTCGAGCGCATGTACATCAAGTATTGCGACAAGAAGGGCTTTCGCGTCGAGGTGCTCGAGCGCACCGACGGCGAGGTGGCGGGCATCAAGAGCGCGACGCTGAAGATCATGGGCGACTACGCGTACGGCAGCCTGCGCACCGAGACCGGCGTGCACCGCCTGGTGCGCAAGAGCCCGTTCGATTCCAACGCGCGGCGCCATACCTCGTTCGCGAGCGTGTTCGTCTATCCGGAGGTGGACGACTCGATCGAGATCGACATCAACCCCGCGGATCTGCGCGTCGACGTGTACCGCGCCTCCGGCGCCGGCGGCCAGCACGTCAACAAGACCGAGTCGGCGGTGCGCATCACGCACATCCCCAGCGGCGTCGTGGTGCAGAGCCAGAACGACCGCTCCCAGCACCGCAACCGCGCCGAGTGCATGGCGCTGCTCAAGTCCAAGCTCTACGAGCTCGAGATGCGCAAGCGCCTCGCCGAGCACAACAAGCTGGAGGAATCCAAGACCGACGTCGGCTGGGGCCACCAGATCCGCAGCTACGTGCTCGACCAGTCGCGCATCAAGGACCTGCGCACCGGCGTCGAGAAGGGCGCGACGCAGTCGGTGCTCGACGGCGATCTCGACGACTTCATCAGCGCAAGCCTCAAGCAGGGAGTATAGGGAGAACGCCACAATGGAAGACGACAACAAGCTGGTCGAGGAGCGCCGCGAGAAGCTGAAAGCGCTGCGCGCCGCGGGTGCCGCTTATCCGAATGATTTTCGAAGAAAGGATCTGTCCGCCGATCTTCTTCGCGGTTTCGGGGAAAAGAGCAAGGAAGAGCTGGAAAAGGAAAAGCATCCGGCGACGATCGCCGGCCGCATGATGCTCAAGCGCGTGATGGGCAAGGCGAGCTTCGCCACGCTGCAGGACGGCAGCGGCCGGATGCAGATTTATGTTTCCAATGAAATAAAGAATTACGAGGAATTCAAGCACTGGGATCTCGGCGACATCGTCGGCGTCGAAGGCCATCTTTTCAGGACCATGAAGGGCGAGCTGACCGTGCACGCGACGAAGCTCCGCCTGATCTCGAAGGCGCTGCGTCCGCTGCCCGAGAAATTCCACGGCCTGGCGGACCAGGAGGCGCGCTACCGGCAGCGCTACGTCGACCTGATCGTGAATCCGGAATCGCGCAAGGTTTTCGAAACACGCTCACGCATCATTCACACCATCAGAGACCTGCTGCTGAAAGAGAGCTACCTCGAGGTGGAAACGCCGATGATGCAGCCGATCCCCGGCGGCGCGGCGGCGCGGCCGTTCAAGACGCATCACAACGCGCTCGACCTGGAGTTGTATTTGAGAATCGCGCCCGAGCTCTACCTCAAGCGCCTGGTGGTGGGCGGCATGGAGCGGGTATTCGAGATCAACCGCAATTTCCGCAACGAAGGCATCTCGACGCGCCACAACCCCGAGTTCACGATGATCGAGTGGTACTGCGCGTACGAGGACTGGAATTACATGATGGACATCACCGAGCGGCTGGTGCGGGCGGCCGCCCAGGCCGCGACCGGAAAAACCACGATCGACTACCAGCAGAAGCAGATCGACCTGGGCAAGCCGTTCGCCCGCCTGCCGATCCCGGAAGCGATCCGCCGGTTCGGCGCTGAAGGTGACCTGCGCGACCGGTCGTTCCTTTCAAAGCGCCTCTCGGAGCTGAAAGTCGAGCACAAGAAGGACCAGGGCTGGGGCGCGCTGCAGCTCATGCTGTTCGAGGCGCTCGCCGAGAAGCACCTCGTCGAGCCGACCTTCGTCACGGACTTTCCCGCCGAGGTTTCGCCGCTCGCGCGCCGGCGCGATTCCGATCCCGAGCTGACCGACCGCTTCGAGCTGTTCATCGACGCCAAGGAGATCGCCAACGGGTTCTCGGAGCTGAACGATCCGGAGGACCAGGCGGCGCGTTTCCAGGAGCAGGTGCAGCGCAAGGAGGCCGGCGACGCGGAGGCGATGTACTACGACGCCGACTATATCCGCGCCCTGGAGCACGGCATGCCCCCCTGCGCAGGCGGCGGCCTGGGTGTCGACCGGCTGGTGATGCTGCTTACCGACAGTCCGAGCATCCGCGATGTCATCTTGTTTCCACAGATGAGGCCGGAAGCGTAGATACAAACGGTTACAAACCATTACTGCAGCGCACACACCGGAGCCCTAACCTGACGGCGTTCTAAAGGAGAACACCGTCATGGAAGCTGTCGCTAAGAAAGCGCTCCACCCGCTGCTCACCGTAGCAGCGATCTCCGTCACCGTCTTTTCCGCCGTCGGCGTAGCGGCTCTTACGGGCGTGCTGCCGCACTCCGTCGGCTCGACCAAGGAAGCCGCTCCGGCGGCAGTTGTTGCCGCACCGGAGCCGCTCGTTGCGGCTCCCGACATGGCCGCCTCGACCGCTGCGGCTGCAAAGCCTGCGGAGGACGTCGCGCCAATGCCGCCGGCCGCCGCCCGCTCCACGCCCAAGCCGGCGCACAAGAAAATCGCGAAGGCGCCGAAGCCGGTGCAGATCGCCGAAGCGCCGCAAGCCGCGCCATTTCCGCCGCCGCCTGCGCCGGTCGCCCCGGCGCCCACGCCGGTCGTCCAAGCGCCCAAGCCCGTCCCCGCCGGCATCCTCGGCGTCGTGGAGTCGGTGCGCGAGGTCAAGCAGGCCCAGAGGACCAACGGCTCCGGGCCGATCCTGGGCGGCATCGCCGGCGCAGTGGCCGGTACTCAGGTCGGCCGCGGCAACGGCCAGAACCTGGCGACGATCCTCGGCGCCGTAGGCGGCGCCGTGGCAGGCACCGCGGTCGAGCGAAACGTGCGTGCCACCACGCACTGGGAAGTCAACGTGCGGCTCGACGACGGCACCACCCGCACGATGAACAGCGACGCGCAGCCCTTCTGGCATGGCGGCGAGCGCGTGCGCTTCCTCGACGGCAAGCTGCAGCCCGCGTAGGCGGACGCTTCCCTCGTAACGGTAGCTTCCTTCCACAGCCGGCAGTAGCTTCCTTCCACAGCCGGCAGTAGCTTCCTTCCACAGCCGGCAGCGACTGCTTTCTACAGCCGCAGGGAAATCAGACCGCCAGTACCGCGCCGGTGGCCGCGAGCCGCCGGCGCGTCATTTTTTCCCGCAGGAACAGCGCGCTGAGCACCGCGGCGAAGATCACCGACGTTTCCCGCAGCACCGCCACCAGCGCGACCGGCGCGCGCGTCATCGCCCACAGCGCGATGGCATAAGAGCCGGTCGTGAGCACCGCCCCGATCAGGAGGCGGTGCCAGTTGCGCGCGAGGTAGCGCGGCACTTCGGCGCCGCGCCGCAGGCCTCCATACGCGTAGATCACGACAGCGTTGGCGACGAAGAACCACATCGTGTACGCGATCGGGCTGCCTGAAGCGCGCGCCCCCTTGGCGTCGATCAGGGTGTAGGCCGCGATGACGGCGGCGTTCGCGATCGCGAACAGCGTCGCGCGGCGGTCGGCCTTGCCGGAAGCGAATGCCAGGATGCCCGCGCAAACCAGCGCCACGCCGAGCGTCGGCAGCGGCCGCAGGACTTCGCCGAACACGGCCGCGCCGGCGAGCGCGACGATCACCGGGCCGCCGCCGCGCATGATCGGATACACATAGGAGAGCTCGCCCCAGCGGTAGGCGCCGGCGAGGAACATGAAGTAGAGAATGTGCACCGCCGCCGAGGCGGCGAGCCACGGCCAGGAGCTCTCTGCGGGGAACGGCAGCCACGCCGCCACGGCGAGCCCGACGATGCCGGCGCCCACCGAGATCGCCACGGTGTCGAGCTCCTTGTCCGCCGAGGTTTTCAGCAGGGCGTTCCAGCCGGCATGCAGCAACGCCGCCCCGAGGACCGCGAGCGTCACGGGGAGCGAAAGCTCGTGCATCTAGGCCGTCATCGCCCGGGGGTACCGGGGGCTAGCCCAGGGCCTGGTCGCCGAGGACCTGGTCGATGAGCGGCCCCATCCGCTCCACCGCCGCGCGCCCTTCGGCGATGGCCTCGGCGGCGCGATGGAACTCCATCGTGCCGAAATCCGGCAGCAGGGGCGTGATCATGACGTCGGCGGGATCGCCCGCGAGGCGGCTGCGCGCCACCTTCATCTCGACGATGTCGAGCGCGGTGGTGAACACCTCGAAGATCGACGGCATCGTCACCTCGTCCTTCACCTTCTTCTTCATCCGCTCGAGCCAGCCGGTGCGCACGCGGCCGATCCACCCCGGCACCTCGCGCGGCGCGACGGTTCCGCCCTCCTGGGCGCTGCCTTTTTTCCCGGCATTTCGGTCGCGATAGGGGCCGAGCTTGCCCCAGCTGAGATCGACCGCGATCACCAGGTCGGCGCCGAGCGCGCGGCACATCGATACCGGCACCGGATTCACCAGCCCGCCGTCGACCAGCAGGCTGTCGTTGCGCATCACCGGCGTGAACAGGCCCGGCATCGCGCAGGAAGCCCGCACCGCATCGAGCACGTTCCCCTCGCGCAGCCACACTTCGCGGCCCGACGCGAGCTCGGTGGCGATCGCGCCGTAGATAATCGGCAGCGCGGAAATGTCGCGCTCCTCGAAGGTCACGCGGAAAAGATTGAACAGGCGCTGGCCGCGGATCAGGCCGCCGCGCCAGGTGAGGTCCATCAGCCTGAGCACCGTGGTCCAGGCAAGGCTCGTCACCCAGGTCTCGAGCTTGTCGAGCTCTCCCGCCGCGTAGAAGGCGCCCACCAGCGCGCCGATCGAGCTGCCGCAGACGAGGTCGGGCTTGACGCCGCGCTCCTCGAGCGCCCGGATCGCGCCGATGTGCGCCCAGCCTCGGGCGCTCCCCGAGCCGAGGGCAAGTCCGATACGGGGTTTGCGTCGGACGACCAATCTAGCGCTTTCCCGTGCGAGGCTGGGCGGCGATGAATTCCCGGATCGCGACAATCAGCTCCGGCTGGTTCTGGATGCCGGTCGCGCCAGTATGCGAAACGCCTTCGAGCACGATGAGCTTCATGTCCGGCCGTAGCTTCTTGAGCTCCTGCATCTCCTTCAGCGCGTGGTCCAGGGAGCCCACTACTCCCAGCGTTGGCACCTTGACCGCCTTCATCTCTTCGGGCGTGACTGCCTGATCGCGGTAGCCGCGCAACGAGGCGGCGGTCGAGTACTGATTGAAGTCCGGGTCGACGCGACATTGGGCTTCGCGCTGCCGGTACACCTCCTCCGTCGGCTTCGCGTTAGGCGGCGCCTGGCGATAGAGGCGGCTGCGGCTGATGTTTTTTTTTTCGATCTCGGCCGCTTCGATCTCGATGCGGGGATCGTTCGCCGCTTCCGGTGAACGACCTGCCGCAGCCACCTGTGTGGCGGTCAGAAACCGTTCGGGATGCAGCGTGAGCAACTGCGCGACGGTGCTGCCGCCCAGCGAGAAGCCGACAATGTGCGCGCGCTGGATTTGTAGCGCGTCGAGGAGTCGGACCACGTCCAGCGCCTGCTGGCGGCCGTACCCCGCCGGATCGCGCGGCTTGTCGCTCTTGCCGGCGCCCCGGGCGTCATAAGCGATGACACGGAAGTCCTTCTGCAGGTTAGGCACGACCCCGCCTTTGACCCAGCTCTCCAGGTTGGAAGTGCCGCCGTGCAGCAGCACGATCGGCTCGCCCTTGCCGCGGTCGATATAGCGGATATTGATTCCGTTGAAGTCAGCGTACTTGTCCTGCGCGGAAGTGGGCGTCGCAACGAACGCTACCAGAAGGAACGCTGCGATACGGGATATGAACGGATTCATGCACGCTCCTTTGGACGGGACGCCGCGCAGTTGACCTTAGTGCAGGCGCTCGAAAATCGCGGCAATCCCCTGGCCGCCGCCGATGCACATTGTCACGAGGGCATAGCGTTTTTTCGTGCGCTCCAGCTCGTAGAGCGCCTTGACCGTGAGGAGCGCGCCGGTCGCGCCGATGGGATGTCCGAGCGCGACGGCGCCGCCGTTCGGGTTCACCTTCGCCGGATCGAGCCCGAGATCCTTCGTCACCGCCATCGCCTGCACCGCGAAGGCCTCGTTGGATTCGATCACGTCCATGTCGGCGGGCTTGAGCCCGGCTTTCTCGAAGACCTTTCTCACCGCCGGGATCGGGCCGAGTCCCATTACCTGCGGCTCGACGCCCGCGTGCGCGTAGGCCACAAGTCGCGCAAGAGGTTTTATGTTTTTCTTTTGAGAAATCTTTAAATCCATAAGGACGAGCGCGGCGCCCGCGTCGTTGATGCCGGAGGCGTTGCCGGCGGTCACGGTGCCGTCCTTCTTGAACACCGCTTTCAGCTTCGCCATGTCCTCCTGCTTCACGTCCTTGCGCACGTGCTCGTCGGCGGTGAACTGTTCGACGCCTTTTTTCGTTTTCAGCTCGATCGGAACGATCTGGTTTTTAAAGTACCCGTTCTCGATCGCCTTGGAAGCTTTCATATGAGAAGCAACGGCAAATTCGTCCTGCTGCTCGCGCGTGAAGCCGTACTTCGCGGCGATGTTCTCCGCGGTCACGCCCATGTGGCCGTGGCCGAACGGATCGTGCAGCGCGCCGGTCATCGCGTCCACCACCGCGGCGTCGCCCATGCGCTGGCCCCAGCGGCCCGAGGGCAGGAAGTACGCGGCACGGCTCATGCTCTCGGCGCCGCCCGCGACGGCGACATCGCAGTCGCCGAGCATCAAGTGCTGCGCGGCCGAGACGATCGCCTGCAGTCCCGAGCCGCACAGGCGGTTCACGGTGAGGCACGGCGTGCCGACCGGCATGCCGGCCTCGACCGCGGCGACGCGCGCCATGTACATGTCCTTCGCTTCGCCGTGGATCACGCTGCCCATCACGACATGGCCGACGCTCGCCGGATCCACCCTGGCGCGCGCCACGGCTTCCTTGATCGCGATCGCGCCGAGCTTCGTGGTCGAGAGCTCCTTCAGCGCCCCGCCGTAGTCGCCGATCCCCGTGCGCACGCCGGACACCACCACTACCTCGCGATTGTTCATTGAAGCCTCCCGAAAAGATCATGCGCGTCGGCACGATCGATCAATATGTCGGCGAATTCGCCCGTCTTGCCGCCTTTGAAGTGCACTGCACCATCGATCTCAGGCGCATCGGCCATCGAGCGGCCGAGTCCCGCCCCATCGACGATGACCTTCAATTTCTTCCCGATTTTCGCTTTCAGCTTCTTCGCTGAGATTTTTTCCTGGGCCTTCATGAATCTTGCCCTCCTTTCCTCCTTCACCTCTTCAGGGAGGGCACCGGGAAGGCTGTTTGCGCTGGCGCCTTCGACCGGCGAGTACGCGAAGCAACCTACGCGGTCGAGCTGCGCCTCTTCCAGAAAAGACAGCAACTCTGAAAATTCCGCCTCGGTCTCGCCAGGAAATCCAGCGATGAAGGTGCTGCGCACGGTGATGTCGGGGCAGATCGCGCGCCAGGCGCGCAGGCGCTCGAGCACTTTCTCGGAGCTCGCCGGGCGCTTCATCAGCTTGAGGATCCGCGGGCTCGCGTGCTGGAACGGCACGTCGAGGTAGGGAAGGATCCTTCCCTCGGCCATCAGCGGAATCACCTCGTCGACGTGCGGATACGGATACACGTAATGCAACCGGACCCAGACGCCGAGCTTTCCCAATTCGGCGCACAGCTCGTTCATCCGGGTTTTCAAGGGCTTTCCATTGAAAAAACCCGTTCGGTACTTCACATCGACGCCGTAGGCGCTCGTGTCCTGCGAGATGACGAGCAGCTCCTGCACTCCCGCTTTCACGAGATTTTCCGCTTCCTGCATCACTTCGCCTATCGGCCTGGATACGAGATCGCCGCGCATCGAGGGAATGATGCAGAAGCTGCAGCGATGATTGCAGCCCTCCGAGATCTTGAGATAAGCGTAATGCCGCGGAGTGAGCTTGATTCCCTGAGGAGGAACGAGGTCGGTGTATGGATCGTGCGGCTTTGGCAGGTGCGCGTGCACCGCGTCCATCACCGCCGGTGTGTCGTGAGGACCCGTGACGGCCAGCACCGACGGGTGCGCCTTTCTTATTACTTCCTGCTTGGCGCCCAGACATCCCGTCACCACGACCTTGCCGTTCTTTGCGAGCGCCTCGCCGATCGCGCCGAGCGATTCCTCGACGGCGGCGTCGATGAACCCGCAGGTGTTCACGACCACGAGGTCGGCGCCCTCGTGGGTCGCCGACGTGGCGTAGCCTTCGGCGCGCAGCTGCGTGAGGATGCGCTCGGAGTCTACGAGCGCCTTGGGACAGCCGAGGGAGACGAACCCGATCTTCGGGACGGCGCGTGGCGCCGCGGGACTGTTACGGCTTTTCAGGATCGTTCTTGTTCTGCTGGGGCGGCGTGAAGGCGGGGAAGGTGAAGCCGGTGAACATGCTGCGCGCCTGGTTCTGCATCTGGTCCTGGAACTGCGCGAACATCTTCTGGCTCTGCTCGACGTAGGCCTGCATCAGGCTCTGCATCGCCGGCCCCTGCAGGTTCATGAACTGCGCCCACAGCTCCTGCGACTGCTTGGAGTTGTCGCCGTAGACGCGCTGCGACTGCTCCTGCATCGTCTTCTGCATGTCCTGGAAGGCGCGGATGTTCTTCTCGAGGTAGGTGCCCATCACGCCCTGCATGGCGTTGCCGTAGAAGCGGATGAGCTGCGACAGCAGGTCGGAGGAGAACATCGGCAGGCCGCCGCCCGACTCCTCCTCGAGGATGATCTGCAGCAGGATGGCGCGCGTCAGGTCCTCGCCGCTTTTCGCGTCGATCACCTGGAAGTCTTCCTGGCGGTGGACCATCTGCTTGACGTCGGCGAGCGTGATGTAGCTCGACGTCTTGGTGTCGTAGAGCCGGCGGTTCGGATACTTCTTGATCAGCCGGGTCTGGCTCTCGGCCTTCGCTTCGCGGATTTCCTGCGGTGTAGCCATGGGACGAGTCTACTCCTTAATACATGTGCTGGCCGCCGTTGATCGAGATGTTGGCGCCGGTGACGAACGCCGCCTCGTCGGAGCACAGGTAGATGATGAGCCCGGCCACCTCGTCGGGCTTGCCGAGCCGGCCGACCGGGATCTGCGGCAGGATCTTCGAGTCGAGAATCTCCTTCGGGATCGCGGTGACCATCTGGGTGCCGATGTAGCCGGGCGAAATAGTATTGATGGTAACGCCCTTTCTCGCGACCTCGAGCGCGAGCGCCTTGGTGAAGCCGTGGATGCCGGCCTTGGCCGCGGAATAGTTGGTCTGGCCGAACGCGCCCTTCTGGCCGTTGACCGAGGACACGTTGATCACCCGGCCCCAGCCGCGCTCGAGCATCCCGTCCATCACCTGCTTGGTCATGTTGAAGCAGGAGTCGAGGTTGGTGCGCATCACCGCGTCCCAGTCGCCCTTGTCCATTCTCTTGAAGGTCTTGTCGCGCGTGATGCCGGCGTTGTTGACGAGGATGTCGATCGCGCCGCACTCGCCCTGGATCGTCGAGCACTTGCGCGCGCAGTCGTCGTAGTCGACGACGTCCACCGGGAACGCCGAGAACGAGTAGCCGCGGCTCCTCATCTGCTCGAGCCACGACTTGTATTTGGTGTTGGAGGGCGAGTACGTGACCACCACACGGTAGCCCGCGTCCGCCATCTTGGTGCTGATCGACTCGCCGAGACCGCCCATGCCTCCGGTGACGACGGCGACCTTCTTCGCTGCCATGATTCCTCCTCCTGAATTCGCTCCGCGCGGGGTCGGCGCAGTCTACATCATGTGCATGCCGCCATTCACCGAGATGTTGGCGCCGGTGATGTAGCCCGCCTCCTCGGAGGCGAGGAACGCGACCACCGCCGCGATCTCCTGCGGCTTGGCGAGCCGGCCCATCGGGATCGAGGCGACGATCTGCTCGCGGATCTCCGGGCGGATCGCCATCACCATGTCGGTCTCGACGTAGCCCGGCGACACGGTGTTGACGGTGACACCCTTGCGCACCACTTCCTGCGCGAGCGCCTTCGAGAAGCCCGCCATGCCGGCCTTCGCCGCGGAGTAGTTGGTCTGGCCGAACTGGCCCCTGAGGGCGTTCACCGACGAGATGTTGATGATGCGGCCCCAGCCGCGCTCGCTCATGCCGTCGATCACCTGGCGCGTCACGTTGAACACGCTGTTGAGATTGGTGTTGATCACCGCCATCCAGTCCTGCTCGGTCATGCGCTTGAACACCGAGTCGCGCGTGATGCCGGCGTTGTTGACGAGGATCTCGATCGGGCCCACCACCGAGGCCGCGCTGTAGAACATCGCGGCGCAGGAGTCGAAGTCGGAGACGTCGCCCTCGGCGGCGTGCACGCGGTAGCCCCTGGCGCGCATGCGCCCGAGCCACTCGTCCTTCTTTTCGTAGCCCGGAAGGCAGCCGGCGATGATCGTGTGGCCCGCGCGCCCCAGCCGCTCGCAGATCGCGCTGCCGATGCCGCCCATGCCGCCGGAGACGAAGGCGATGCGCGACACCGTCGGTATCACGTCTTCCGACTCAGGACGCTGCAGCGCTTCGGCCTGGTTGCCCATTTTTGTCATTCCTTTTTTATCTTTCCACTGCCATCGCGACGCCCATGCCGCCGCCGATGCACAGCGAGGCGAGGCCGCGCTTGGCGTCGCGCTTCTGCATCTCGTGCAGCAGCGTGACGAGGATGCGGCAGCCCGAAGCGCCGATCGGATGGCCGAGCGCGATCGCGCCGCCGTTCACGTTCACCTTGCTCGTGTCCCAGCCCATCTGCCGGTTCACCGCGATCGCCTGCGAGGCGAAGGCTTCGTTGATCTCCATCAGGTCGAGATCCTTCGGCTCCCAGCCGGCGCGCGCGAGGCAGCGCTTCGACGCGGGAACCGGGCCCATGCCCATGTACTTCGGATCGACGCCGGCTGACGCGAAGGCCTTGATGCGCGCGATCGGCTTCAGGCCCAGTTCTTTTGATTTTTTTAAACTACACAAAACTACAGCCGCTGCGCCGTCATTGATGCCGGAGGCGTTGCCCGCGGTCACGCTGCCGTTCTTGTCGAACGCCGGCTTCAGGCTCTTCATCGCCTCGAGCGTCGAGCCGTGGCGCGGATACTCGTCGTCGGCGAACATGATCGGGCCCTTCTTCGACGGGATCTCCACCGTGACGATCTCGTCCTTGAACCTGCCCGCCTTCTGCGCGGCCTCGGTCTTGTTCTGGCTCGCGACCGCGAACTCGTCCTGCTCCTCGCGCGTCACCGCGTACTCCTTCGCCACGTTCTCCGCCGTGACGCCCATGTGGTACTGGTTGAAGACGTCCCACAGGCCGTCGACGATCATCGTGTCGACCAGCTTCGCGTCGCCCATGCGGAAGCCGTCGCGCGAGCCGTTCAGCACGTGCGGCGACAGGCTCATCGATTCCTGCCCGCCGGCCACCACCACGTCCGAATCGCCGTTGGCGATCGCCTGCGCGCCGAGCATCGCCGCCTGAAGGCCCGAGCCGCACACCTTGTTGATGGTCATCGCCGGGACCATGTAAGGCACGCCCGCCTTCATCGCCGCCTGGCGCGCGCCGTTCTGGCCGATGCCCGCGGTCAGCACCTGCCCCATGATGACCTCGGAGACCTGCTCCGGCGCGAGGCCGGCGCGCTCGAGCACCTTGCGGATCACCAGCGCGCCCAGGTCGGACGCGGGCGTCTTGGCGAGGCTGCCGCCGAACTTGCCGATGGCAGTGCGCGCGGCGCCGACGATGACGATGTCTTCCATGTGTGTTCCTCGATTTATATCAATGAGCTAATGGGTTCGCTGCTTCACGTAGCGACCGGGCGCGGGCTCGATCGGCCTGTGTTGGACATCGCCGGCGGCCAAGGGTGCCTTGCGCCGGCCGCCGCCATGCCTGGAGAGCCACTGCGTCCATTTCGGCCACCAGCTGCCGCGATGCTCGTGAGCGCTGTCGAGCCACGCGTCGGGATCCTCCGGATACAAGGAAGACTCGGTCTCGCCCTGCCAGTAGCTGCGGCGGTTCTTCGCCGGCGGATTGACCACGCCCGCGACGTGGCCGCTCGCCCCGAGCGCGAAAGTCTTGTCGCTGCCGCCGAGCAGCGCGAGCGAGCGGTACGCCGAGCGCCAGGGCACGATGTGGTCCTCGCGCGTCGCCAGGATGAACACCGGGATGCGCACCTTGCCGAGGTCCACCGGCACGCCGCAATTCGTGAGCGCGCCCGGCGTGCGCAGCTTGTTCTCGAGATAGGTGTTGCGCAGGTAGTAGCAGTACATCGGCCCGGGCAGGCTGGTGCTGTCCGAATTCCAGTACAGCAGATCGAACGCCGCCGGCCGGCCGCCCATGAGGTAGTTGTTCACCACGTACGGCCACACCAGATCGTTGGCGCGCAGGCTCGAGAAAACATAGGCGAGCTCGCTGCCGGGCAGGATGCCGCCGCGGCCGAGCGCCGCCTCGCGCGCGGCGACGCTCGCCTCGTCGATGAACAGACCGATCTGTCCCGGGTCGCGGAAATCGTGCATGGTGGCGAGGAAGGTCGCGCTCGCCACCAGGTCTTCGTTCTTCTCGGCAAGGACGGCGAGCGCGGCGCCGAGCAGCGTGCCGCCGACGCAGAAGCCGAGCGCGTTCACGCGATCGCTCTGCGCGATCTCGCGCGCGGCGCGCAGCGCCGCGAACACGCCCTTCTCGAGATAGTCGTCCCAGGTGAGGTGGCCGAGCTCGGGACCGACGTTGCGCCAGGAAACCATGAACACGCTCTGGCCGCTCGCGATCGCGTGAGCCACGAGCGAGCTTTCCGGCTGCAGATCGAGGATGTAGAACTTGTTGATGCACGGCGGGATCATCACCAGGGGCCGCGCCGCCACCTCGGCGGTCGTGGCGGCGTACTGGATGAGCTGGATGAGCTCGTTCTCGTAGATCACCTCGCCCGGCGTGACGGCGACGTTGCGCCCGACCTCGAACGCCGCCTCGTCGGTCTGGCTGATGCGCCCCTTGGCCGCGTCCTGCAGCAGGTTGGCGAGGCCGCGCGTCAGGCTTTCGCCCTGCGTCCGGATCGCCTGCGCGAGCGCCTCGGGATTGGTCGCGGCGAAGTTCGCCGGGCTCATCGAGTCGATCCACTGCCTCGCCGCGAAGCGCGCGCGCTCCTTCGCCCCGGGCTCGAGCGCGGCGTGCTCGACGAGCTCCTCGACGTAGCGCGAGGCGAGCAGGTAGGACTGACTCAGGTAGTCGTAATAGGAATTTTCGCGCCACGCCTTGCCCGAGAAGCGCCGGTCGCCCGGCTCGGCCTGCGCCAGCGCTTCGCTCCCGCCGGAGACCAGCGCCGTCCAGAGCTGGAGCTGTTTCTGGGCGTACGCCTGGGCGGCGGCCATGCCTGCCGCGCCGCGCTGCAGCTCGCTCAGCCACGGGGGAATCCCCGCGGAATCGGCGGCGCCCGCCATGACCCGCATCCAGCCTTGCGCCATTTCGTTGCCGGATTGGGCGATTGCGGCGAGCAAGGCTTCGGGAGTGCCTTGTTGCGGGGGCATCGCGCGCGATTCTGCGCCGCACAAACATGGCCGTCAATGCGCGAACGTCAATGCCCGAGCAGGGCTCCGGCGAGGGCGATGGTGCCGATGCCCAAGGCGATGAGCAGCGCCTGGGAGGCCGTGTCGCGCAGCTCCGGACGGCGATGAAGCCCGGGGATCAGATCCGCCACCGCGACGTAGATCATGCTCGCCGCCACGATGCCCAGGAGGATCGGCTGCAAGCCGTCGATGGCCTGCAGGGCGTAATACCCGAGCAGGCCGCCCACGACGGTCGCGAGCGACGAAAGCATGTTGACGGCGAACGCTTTCGCTTTCGAGAAGCCCGAATGCAGCAGGATCAGGAAGTCGCCCATCTCCTGCGGGATCTCGTGCGCGATGATGGCGATCGCGGTGACGATGCCGACCTCGACGCTTTGCAGGAAGGCGGCGGCGATCAGCACGCCGTCGACGAAGTTGTGCACCGTGTCGCCCACCATGATGAGCGTCGCGCTGCGGCCGTGGTCGTGCGTGGCGCCGCGCCCGTGGTCATGCGCGTGAGATTGCGGCGCGCCGTGCGGGTCGTGGACCTCGCAGTTCTCGGTATGGCAATGCCGCCACAGCAGCAGCTTTTCCATGACGAAGAACGCGAAGATGCCGCCGAGGATGGCCATCGCCGCCTGGGCGGAGTTGCCGTTCTCGAAGGCGTGCGGGATGACTTCCAGGAACGCCGCGCCGAGGAGCGCGCCGATCGCGTAGGACACGAGCATCGGTACCCACGCGGCGCGCAACGTGAGCGCGACGGAGGCGAGCCCGGCCGAGAGCGTGCCGCCGGCCACACTTGCCGCAAGTATCCAGGCGAGCGTCACTGGAGTCTCGCTTCCTCGGAGCAGAAAAGGTGGCGATTCAAGGGGTGGCGATTTTACGCTACGACAGCCAGATCAGCGCCGCCATGCGGCCGGAGGCGCCGTCGCGGCGGTACGAGTAGAAGCGCTCCGGATCCGAATAAGTGCACAGCCCGCCGCCGTAGACGCGCTCGACGCCGAGCTTCGCGAGCCGCTGCCGCGCCACAGCGTACAGGTCGAGCAGCCAGTGCCCCGGGCGCGTGGCGACGAACGCCGCGGCCGCGGCGGCATCGCGCTCGAGAAATGCGGCGCGCACCTCTTCGCCGACCTCGTATACGCGCGGCCCGATCGCCGGGCCGAGCCAGGCAATGATGCCGGCCGCGGGGACTCGCGTCGCAGCCCGCATTTCACCCACAGTCGCTTCGATCACGCCTGCGGACAATCCGCGCCATCCGGCGTGCGCGGCGGCGACCACGCTTCCCGCCTCGTCCGTGAGCAGCACCGGCATGCAATCGGCGGCCATCACGACGCACACCGAGTCTGCCTTCCGCGCCACGGCGGCATCGGCCTGCGGCCTCTCCATGTGCGGCTTCGAATCCGCGTCGATGACCACGGTGCCGTGCATCTGCCGCAACCAGACCGGCTCACCCGGGAGCAGCGGCCGCAGCCGCGCCTTGCCGGGCTCGGCCGCGAGATCGCCTAAGGCGCGCGTGGTGACAAGCGCCCTCACGCGCGCCGGCGCCGGCCATTCGGGGCGGATGATCTCCCCGGAGCTCCGGCTCACCGCGTCAGCCTTCACGGCGTAGCGTCTCGAGAAGCCGCTGGAAGTCGCGCGGCGGCGGCGCGCTCCAGGTCATCGGCTGCTTTTTCGCCGGGTGGATCAGCGTGAGCTCGCAGGCATGCAGCGCCTGGCGATCGAACGCGAAGCCGCGCCGGGTACCGCGCCGATACACGGTATCGCCCACCAGCGGGTGGCGGATGTGCTGGAAGTGGACCCGGATCTGGTGCGTGCGTCCCGTGTCCAGCCGGCATTCGACGAGCGCCGCGTGGCCGAAGCGCTCGAGGACCCGGTAGGAGGTGCGCGCGGGTTTTCCGCGGTGGGTGACCGCCATGCGCACGCGCGCGCGCTCGTCGCGGCCCACCGGCGCATCGATGGTTCCGCTCGCGGGCGGATCGCCCTGCACCACCGCGAGATAGACGCGGCGCATCGAGCGGTCGGCGAGCTGCCCGGCGAGGCTCGACTGCGCCGCGACCGTTTTCGCGACGACGAGCAGGCCCGTCGTGTCCTTGTCCAGCCGGTGCACGATGCCCGCGCGCGGCACGCCGGCGAGCGCCGGCGCGTGCGCGAGCAGCGCGTTCATCAGCGTGCGGTCGGGCTGGCCGGCGCCGGGATGCACGACCAGACCCGCCGGCTTGTCGATGACGATGAGCTCCGCGTCTTCGTAGACCACCTTGAGCGGCATGCGCTGCGCCTGCGGCGACGCCGCGCTCGGCAGCGCCGGAGGCTCGACGCGGACGCGCTCCCCGCCCGAGACGTGGGTTCTCGATTTCGTCCTTCCCTGCTGGTTTTCGACGGTGATATGGCCGGATTCGAGCCAGGCCTGCAGCCTGTTCCTCGAGTATTGAGGAAACAGACGCGCGAGCGCCTGGTCGAGGCGCAGGCCGCCGAGCTCGTGCGGGACGACGGCCTGCATCGGCGCGGCGAACGACTCCTCCCAGTCGGGCGCCGGCGTAGCGCTATAATTTTTCCCTCGCGGGCTTGAGACTCTTCCCGAATCGCGTCCCGAATTTCTTCCCGGACCTCTTCTTTTGGCTCTTCGCATGCGCGCAAGTTTACTTCTCTCCGTGGTATTGGCCGGCGCGCTGCTTCTCGCGGGCGGTTGCGCGTCGAACCTGGCGGACGAGACCATCGGCTGGTCGGCTCAGCGCCTGTACGGCGAGGCGAAGGACGCCATGGCGTCCAGGGACTGGACCAAGGCCATCAAGTACCTCGAGAAGCTCGAGGCGCGCTTCCCGTACGGCCGCTATGCCCAGCAGGCGCAGCTCGAGGTGGCCTACGTGCACTGGAAGGACGGCGAGCGCGCTTCGGCGCTCGCCGCCGCCGACCGCTTCATCAAGCTCTACCCGAACCATCCGAACGTCGATTACGCCTACTTCCTGAAGGGCCTGATCAACTTCAACGAGCTCTCGGGCATGCTGACCTGGCTCACCTCGCCCGACATGACCGATCGCGATCCGGTGGCCTCGCGCGAGGCTTTCCAGTCGTTCAAGGAAGTCGTGACCCGTTTTCCCGACTCCAAGTACGCGGCGGACTCGGCGGCGCGGATGCGCTACCTCGTCAATGCGCTCGCCTCTTATGAAGTGCACGTGGCGCGCTACTACATGAAGCGCACGGCCTACGTCGCCGCGGCGAACCGCGCGCAGTACGCGGTCCAGAACTACCCGCAGTCGCCGGCCGTCGAGGAGGCCTTCTTCATCCTGGTCAGGGCCTACGACGCGCTCGGCATGGCGGACCTGCGCGATTCCGCCGAGCGCGTGATGCGCAAGAACTTCCCGAACAGCGCGTACTACACCCCCGGCGGCGTCAAGCGAGACGCGCCGTGGTGGCGGATCTGGGATCCAGACTGGTGAGGCGAGGACTGGTAAGGAGCAGCAGGTGAAGCGCGTCCTGATCATCGGCGGCGCGGGCATGATCGGCGGCAAGCTCGCCGCACGCCTCGCGAAGGACGGCAAGGTCGCGGGCGACGAGATCGGCTCGGTGACCCTGCACGACGTGGTGCCGCCGGCGGCGCCCGCCGGCGCGTCGTTCAAGACTGACTGCGTCACCTCGGACCTCTCGGCCCCCGGCGAGGCGGAAAAGCTCGTGGCCGCGCGTCCGGAGCTCATCTTCCACCTCGCCGCCATCGTCTCCGGCGAAGCCGAGGCGGACTTCGAGAAGGGCTACCGGATCAACCTGGACGGCACGCGGCGCCTCTTCGAGGCGGTGCGCAAGGTCGGCGACGGCTACAAGCCGCGGCTCGTCTTCACCTCATCGATCGCAGTCTTCGGCGCGCCTTTTCCCGAGGCGATCGGCGACGAGTTCCTGAACGCCCCGCTCACCAGTTACGGCACGCAGAAGGCGATCGGCGAGCTGCTGCTCTCCGACTACAGCCGGCGCGGCCTGTTCGACGGCGTCGGCATCCGCCTGCCCACGATCTGCGTGCGCCCGGGCAAGCCCAACAAGGCGGCCTCCGGATTCTTCTCCGGGATCCTGCGCGAGCCGCTCGCCGGGCAGGAGGCGATCCTGCCGGTGCCCGACAGCGTGCGCCACTGGTTCGCCTCGCCGCGCGCCGCCATCGGCATGCTGCTGCACGCGGCGCAGCTCGACACCGGCCGGCTCGGCGCGCGCCGCAACCTGTCGATGCCCGGCCTCGCGGCCACCATCGCCGAAGAGATCGAGGCGTTGCGCCGCGTGGCGGGAGACAAGGCGGTGCGCCTCATCCGCCGCGAGCCGGACGCGACCATCATGCGCATCGTCGACGGCTGGCCGCGCAACTTCGACGCTCAGCGCGCCCTGTCGCTCGGCTTTCGCGCCGATCCGAGCTTCGAGGACATCATCCGGTTTCATATCCAGGATGAGTTGTCGTAGTTGAGAAGAAAGCCTCGACGTCGGCGAGGTTGCGGGTGAATTTCATCGGCGGCAGGCTCTGGATGATGCGCCTGCCGTAGGGGCGCGACACCAGGCGCGGATCGCAGAGCATCAGCACGCCGCGGTCGGTCTCGTCGCGGATCAGGCGCCCGGCGCCCTGCTTGAGCTGCAGCACCGCCTGGGGCAGCTGCAGCTCCGTGAACGGGTTGCCGCCGCGCAGGCGCAGGCCTTCGATGCGCGCCGAGAGCACCGGATCGTCGGGCGGCGCGAAGGGCAGCTTGTCGATGACTACCAGGGACAAGGCTTCGCCTCGCACATCCACCCCTTCCCAGAACGACTGGCTGCCGAGGAGCACCGCGTTGCCGAGCGAGCGAAAGCGCGCGAGCAGCTCGCTGCGCGAGCCCGTCCCCTGCACCAGGAGCGGAAAGTCGATCCGGCCGCGCAACATCTCATGCGCGCGTCGCAAGGCGCGTAAGGTGGTGAACAGAATGAAGGCTCGCCCCGCGCTCGCCTGCAGCACCGGCAACGCCGCCTCCACCACCGCCTCGGTGAAGGCGGGATCGTTCGGATCGCCGGGCAATCCCTTCGGCACGTAGAGCAGCGCCTGGCGGGCGAAATCGAAGGGGCTCGACCAGCGCCGCGCCTCGGCCTGGGTCTCGGCCTGATCCAGGCCGAGCTCGCGCTTGAAGTGGCTGAAGTCCTCGCCCACCGCGAGGGTCGCCGAAGTGAAGATCCAGCTGCGCGGATGGTCGGCCATCTGCTTGCGGAAAAGCTCGCCCGAGGAAAGCGGCGTCACGTGCAGGAGCGCCGCGTGCGAGAGCGCTTCGACCCAGCGCACTTCGTCTCCGCTTTCGTCGTCACGCAGGCGCGCGAGAATCGCGCGCACCTCGCCGGCGCGGCGCGCGCAGGAGGCAAGTCCTTCCGAGCGCTCGGCTTGCGCGGCAAGCGGCTCGGCGAGATGCTCGAGCGCCTGCGAGAGCTTTTCGAGCGCGCCGGGAAAGCCGGGCAGGCGCATCGCCTGGCTCCAGCCGAGCCGCGCGCCCGCCTCGCCGAGCGAGAGGCGCACGTCGCGCGCGGCCTTCTCCAGGTGCGCCACAAGCTGGTCGTACTCGGGCGCCGCCGCCGCGCCGCCCGCGGCGCGCAGCTCGACGCGCGCGTCGCGCGCGATCTCGAGCAGCTGGGAGGTCGAGACGCGCTCGCCGAAGAAATTGCGCGCGGTCTCGGGGAGCTGGTGCGCCTCGTCGAAGACGAGCGTGTTGCACGAGGGCAGCAGCTCGGCGATGCCTTCGTCGCGCAGCACCACGTCGGCGAAGAACAAATGATGGTTGACGACCACCACGTCCGCCGCGAGCGCGTTGCGGCGCGCGCGCATGACGAAGCAGTCGCTGTAGTCGGGGCACTCCTGGCCGAGGCAGTTCTCGCGCGTGGAGGTCGCGTGCGCCCACACCGGCGCATCCTCCGGCACATCGGCGAGGTCGGCGCGATCGCCGGTGATGCTTCGCTTCGCGAAGCGCACGATGTGCCCGAGCTGCGCCGCCTCGTCGCGGCTCGCGAGGCGCGCTTCCGCCGAGGCCCGGTTGAGCCGGTAGAGGCAGACGTAGTTCGCGCGCCCCTTCAGGAGCGCGGCGGTGGTTCCGGAGGCGAGCGCCTCGCGCACCGCGGGAAGATCGCGGTCGAAGAGCTGGTCCTGCAGGGTCTTGGTGCCGGTCGAGACGATGACCTTGCCGCCCGCGAGCAGCGCCGGCACGAGATAGGCGAAGGTCTTTCCGGTGCCGGTGCCCGCCTCGGCCACGAGCACTCCGGTGCGCTCGATCGCGTCGAGGATCGCCTCGGCCATCTCGAGCTGCTGCGCCCTCGGCTTGAATCCCGGAATCCTTTCGGCGAGCGGCCCGTCTGCGCCGAATGCGCGCTGCAGCAGTCCCTTCAGTTTCCGATCTCCTCGACCTTTACCCAGATCCGCATGGAGGACGAAGAGCGCGCCGACGAGCCCGAGTCGCTGGAAGCGATGGCGGCGAGCTCGAACCACTCGCCCAGGCGCCCGCTTGCGCTGGTCGTTACGTCGCTTGTCACCTGTCGATCCCGCACCCCGCCCTGCCTGTCGAAGCTCTGCCGCTGCGGCGTGACCTCGATGAACACCCGGTCGCCGGAGATTCGCGGCACGACCTCGAAGCCGGTGATGGCTTCCTGAACCGCGAAAGTGTCCTGGGGCACCGGGCCCGCCGGAGTCTGGATGATCCGGCGCTGCATCGCGGGCCGGGATTGACCGCTGGAGATATAGGCGCGCCTTCCCTCCAGCGCCTGGACGCGCTGCTCGATCTGGCTCCCGCGCGAAGAGTCCGCCGAGTCATCGAAGCGCACCGAGATCTGCAGGCGCCGCGGGGGTTGATCGGCGGCGTCGCGCCGAGTCTCGGCTGCCTGCGCGGCGCATTGGAGCGTCACGCCGGTGAAGGCTGCAAACAGGGCCAATCGGATCAATTTCATGTCGGTGCCGCGATTAGATGAAACGCGCCGGGCGCGGTAACGTTTACGGATGCCGCAACCGCGCCAGGCCTCGGCCATTATGAAACACAAGCTGCTGCATTTGTGTGCGCTATTTGCCGGCCTGGGATTTATCCCCCTGGCCGCGCCCGCTTCCGCGCCGCACGCGGAAAGCGCGCGGGCCGAAACGCCCGCGGATCACGCGATGCGCGCCCTCGGCGCGCGCTACCGGCTCGGCGGCAGCTCGCCGCGCACCGGCTTCGACTGCAGCGGGCTGGTGACGCACGCTTTCGAGCAGGCGTGGGGCGTGACGCTGCCGCACAACGTCCAGGCGCAAAGCCGGATCGGGATTCCCGTGAAGCGCAGCGCGCTCCGGCCTGGCGACCTCGTGTTCTACAACACGCGCAACCGTCCGTACTCGCACGTCGGCATCTACCTCGGAGAGGGGCGCTTCATCCATGCGCCGAGGCCGGGAAAGCTGGTCCGGGTCGAAAGCCTGCGCAGCTCGTACTGGTCGGCGCGATTCAGCGGCGCGCGCCGCGTTACGCCGCCCGGCTGAGGCACCTCGCGGCTACGCGTCGCGGTCTTCTTTAATCTCGTAGAACACCGGGATATCGAAGGTGAACTCCTTGCCGCGCAGCGCGGGCGGGATCTGGGCGCGCGACCTTCCCTTCGTCACCATCTCGAGCGCCTGCTTGTCCAGCACCTCGTGGCCGGAGCTCTCCAGCACGCTGTAGGTCGCGTTGATGCCGTTCGCCTTGACCGCGACGCGAATCACCACCCTTCCTTCCCAGTTGTTGTCGCGGGCGACGCGCGGGTAGGTCTTGAATTTCTTCGCGAGGCCGCTGACCTCGATCTGATATTGCCGGATCGATACCGCATCGAGGCCCGCGGCGCTCGGCAGCGGGCTCGTCGGCTGCGGATCGGCCTTCGCCGCCGGGCCCGGCGCCGCGGCAGGCGCAGGCGGCGCGCTGGGCGGCGGCGCTTCCACCGCGGGCGCGGCGGGCGCAGGCGGGACCGGCGCCGGCTTTGCGGCCGGGATCTTCGGCTCCGCCTTGGCGATCGGGCTGGGCTTCGGCGGCGGCGGCTTGACGACCGGCGGCGGCGGAGGCGGAGGCTCTTTCGCCTGGGGTTTCGGCGGCTCGGGCTGCGGCGCAGCCTTCACGGGCGCCGGCTCGACGAGGTGCGCGACGAGCGGACCGGGCAGCGACGGCGCGCGCTGGCTCTCCCGGTTCAGCGATAGCCCGAAGAGGAGCACGCCGTGGAACACGAGCGACGCCAGCACCGCATAGTTGATCGCGCGATTTTCGGTTGAACCCGGACGCATACCCGCTGCCATGACCGCGCTCATGAAGCGGCCCAATATAGCATCTAGCTTATTTTCATGGCCGATAGCATCTAGCTTGCTTGTAAAGCCCGCCACACCTTCTCGGAAGTGAGCGGCATTTCCAGGTGCGCGACGCCGCGCTCCTTCAACGCATCCAGCACCGCGTGGACGACGGCAGGCACCGCGCCGATGGTGCCGATCTCGCCGCAGCCTTTCACGCCGAGGAGGTTGGTCTTGCACGGCATGGATTCGTCGAAGCCGGCCTGCATCGCGGGCAGCTGGTCGGCGCGCGCGATGCAATAGTCCATCAGCGAGCCGGTGAGGAGCTGGCCGCTCTCCGCGTCGTACGCGACCGCCTCGAACAGCGCCTGGCCGACGCCCTGCGCGACGCCGCCGTGGATCTGGCCCTCGACGATCGCGTGGTTGATGATGCGCCCGATGTCGTCGCGGCTGACGATGCTCGCGAGCGTCACCTCGCCGGTGTCGGGATCGATCTCGACCTCGCAGGCCTGCGCGCCGTTCGGCCACGAAGGCGTCGACGGCGTCTGCGTCGCGGAGACGCGGAGGATCTGCTGCGGCTGGCGCGCCGCGAGCTCGCCGAGGCCGATCGAGCGGTCGGTGCCGCCGATCCTGAATTTTCCGTCGCGATATTCGATGTCGGCCGGCGCGGCTTCCAGCGCCTCGGCGGCGAGCTCCTTGGCCGTCGCGATCACCTTGCGTCCGGCGGCCACCACCGCCGAGCCGCCGACGAACGCGGAGCGCGAGCCCACGCTGCCCACGCCGGTGGCGCGGTCGGTGTCGCCCTGGATGATGCGGATCCTGTCGGGCGAAATTCCGAGCGCCTCCACGACGAGCTGCGTATAGCTCGTCTCCAGACCCTGGCCCATCGCCTGCGTGCCGGAGAAAACGCTCACCGAGCCGTCGGCCTCGACCTGGATGTCGACGGTCTCCGTCGGCAGCGCGCCGGTCCATTCGAGATAGGACGCGAGGCCGCGGCCGCGCAGCCGGCCGCGGCGCTTCGATTCCTCGCGCCGCGCCGGGAAGCCCTGCCAGTCCGCGGCGTCGAGCACCTGCTGCAGCATGCGCGCGAAATCGCCGGTGTCGTAGGTCTCGCCGACGTGAGTCCTGTACGGCATGTCGGCCGGCGTGAGCAGGTTGCGCCGGCGTAGCTCCGCGCTGTCGATGCCGAGCTCGCGCGCCGCCTGCTCCACGAGGCGCTCCATCAGGTAGTTGCCCTCGGGCCTGCCGGCGCCGCGATACGCCCCGGTCGCCATCGTGTTGGTGAGCACCGCCTTGATGCGATAGTCGACGACCGGCACGCGATAAACCGACGTCACCACTTTCGCCACCATCGCGAGCGGGATCATCGCCGAGGAGCCCACCGGCGTCGCGCCGATGTTGGCGAGCATCTCCATGCGCAAGGCGAGGATGCGGCCCTCGCGATCGAGCGCCATCGCGGCCGTGTAGTGCTGATCGCGGCCCATGTGGGCGGCGAGGAACTCTTCGCTGCGATCGGCGCGCCATTTCACGGGCCGGCCGAGCTTTCTCGCGGCGTGGCAGACCAGCGCATCCTCCGGGGTCAGCCCGGTCTTCATGCCGAAGCCGCCGCCGATGTCGCCGTTGACGACGCGGTAGTCCTGCGGCTTGCCGCCGAGGGTCGCGCCGAGCAGGTCACGCGCGGCGGTCGGCGTCTGGTTCTGGGTATACAGGGTGACACGGCCGCCCTCGGCGATTCCTATGCAGCAGCGCGGCTCGAGCGCCATCGCGTTGAGGCGCTGGTTGTGCAGCTCGATGCGGGTGACGTGCGCGGCCTTTGCGAACGCCACATCGACCGCTTTCGGATCGCCGTACGCCGCCTCGGCGGCGATATTGCCGCCGGCCTTTTCCCAGAGGAGGGGCGCGCCCGGCGCCGCGGCCTTGCGCACATCCACGACACACGGCAAGTCGTCGTAGTCGATCTGCGCGAGCTCGGCCGCGTCCTGCGCCTGCGCGCGCGTCGCGGCGACGATCGCGAGCACCGGCTGCCCGGCGTAGTAGACCTTCCCTTCCGCAAGCGGCGTTCTCGGCACCGCGGCCATCGGCGCGCCGTCGCCGCGCTTGAAAAGCGGCGGGAACGGAATGTGGCCGACGCCGTCGGCGCGCAGATCGGCCATGGACCACGCCGCGATCACGCCCGCGGCTTTCTTGCACTC
>Ga0209131_1000038_pt1 | contig 128504 bp, 126 predicted proteins | sample GraSoi_2013_40cm_FD_185826 | JGI IMG/M metagenome (GOLD analysis project Ga0209131, IMG submission 185826) | Grasslands soil microbial communities from the Angelo Coastal Reserve, California, USA - Sample 9_17_2013_40cm (SPAdes) (version 2) | ecosystem: Environmental > Terrestrial > Soil >... | reverse complement strand
CGCCCGCGTTCACCGCCTCGTTGGCGGGTGCGTTGAATTCGACGTGGATATCGGGCGTCTGCGAGTTGACCAGCTCCACCGTTTTGCCGGCCGCGATGACGACCTCGCCCTTCGGGGTCGAGATGACGCCGCCTGCCTGGTTCTCGACGTTGGGGGCGATCAGATAGACATGGCCGCCCTCGGCGGTGCGGAGGGTTCCCGCATTGGTGAGCTTGCCTTCCGTCCCTGCGCCGGCGAAGCGCATGCGTCCGCTGGCGAAATCGGCGTCGCTGATATTCAGCGTGGAGGCGGTGAGCCCGGCGACGTCGACGATGGCGCCCTTGCCGAAGGCGATACCGGAAGGGTTGATGAGAAAGACGCGGCCGTTCGAGAGCAGCTGGCCGAGGATGGCCGAAGGGTTCCCGCCCGTGACCCGGTTGAGCACCGTGCTTGCGGCGTTTTGCTGGATGAAGCGCGTGATCTCGTTCTGCTGGATCGAGAACTGCTGCCAGTTGATGATCGCGCCCGGCGTGTTCGTGATCATCAGCGTGTTGCCGTTCATTTCGAACGTCACGCCGCCGATGACGATCGACGCACCACTCGGATTGGCAAGCGCGGGCGAAGCGGAGGCGGCGAACGCCGCGCCTACTGCGAGCGTGGCGACGCGCTGCCGCGACGGGAATCGATCAAATATCGATCCGCGCCGGCTTCGCGCCTGCGACCTAGTTCCCCCCGAATCCCGCACCGCTTTCCCCCGCGCGCCGGCGATTGCCAACGGCACTTTGTCGTTCGTTGGATCCCACGCCCACCCCACTCGCCGAATGGACGATTAGATCACGGGGTAGTAAGGCGCTGCAGGGTGCTATTTTGCCTTTAAAGGCCGCCTTAATCTCTTGTTTTTGATGCCGGCCTGCGGTAGGCGGGCGGCCGATAAGAAGCCTCCGGAAGGACTGCGCGAGCGAGTGTCAGAATATGTAAGAAATACTCGCATGCAACCGGCCCGAGCCGGAAGTGTGCGGATTCACCGCATTTGGCGCATTGGGGTCGAGGACCCAGGCGTAATCGACCCGGAAAGCCATGTTCGTACCTTGCGCCACCCTGAGGCCGAGGCCCCAGCTGGCGATGCTCTGCGAGACGACCTCGCCGGGCGCCGGGCGGTTGCGGGTCACGTGCCCCCAGTCGATGAACACCAGGGCGCGCATGCGGGCGCCCGCAATCCAGGTCTTGCCGCCGAAGTCCGGGCTGTAGAGCTCCACGCTGCCGCGGTAGCCCGCGTCGTCCGCCACCTCGCGCTCGAGGAAGCCTCGCACCGAATCGGCGCCGCCGACGCCGAATTGCTCGCCGGGAACCAGCATGTCGTTGGTGCGCTGGCCGTTCATGGCGAGGCGGCCCTGGATGTCGTTCGGGAACGCCTGGGTCATGTAGGCCGACCATTTCCACACTTCGTACCTCGAGCTGGCGCAATTGCCGATGCCGTTGTTGCGCAATAGCGGCCGGCAGAACTCTGCCGCGCCGCCGTCGTTCCCGCCGGCGATATTGCGGAAGAACCCCACTGAAAAGCCGACTTCCGCGTCCTGCTGCCGGAGCGTTCCCGCGTAAGTAAAGCCGATCGGATGCACGGTGACATCGGGAATCAGCTGGTCCGCGGTGCCGACTACGCGCACCCCCTTGTTGTCGTAGCTGCGCCAGTCGAGGGAGAACACCAGACGATGCTCATAGTCGCCGATCTTGCGCAGATTGGCGGTGTACCGCGCGCCGAGGATCGTGCCGGCGCCGGTAATGCTGAAGATGTTCGCCACGGTTCCCGTATTGACGTTCGAGTTGCCGAACTGGAAATCGAGGGAATCGCCGGCCTCGTAGAGGGGCACCCGGTAGCCCAGGCCGAAGATATTGACCTTGCGGCTCGGGATCAGCGAGTAGCGGTCGGGCCGGCCGGATTCGTCGAGGTGGTCGGCGTACGGCGCGGTCACGTAGACGGCCGAGAGCACGTCGTCCCTGCCGCTCAGGTTCGCGTTCTGGTAGCCCAGGCCGGTGCGCAGCCGTCCGGTCTGCGGGCTGCCCGTGTTGTCCATCGTGAAGCTGTACTTCTCCGGCTTCTCGTCGACCACGCGCAGCACCGCGTCGACAGTGGCCTCTTCCTGGCCGCTGCGCAGCAGGACCTGCGTCTGCTTGGACGGATTCTCGTTGGCGACGCGCAGATTGCGGGCGATGTCGTTGATGTTGGGCGACTTGCCCGGAACGAGCGACGGCGCGCTCGCGCGGATATTGGGATCGTCGAAGAACTTGTTGCCCTCGACGATCAGCCGCCCGATCTTCGCCTCGATGATCTGCAGGCGGATCTCGCCGCGCTCGAGCTCCTGCTCGGGCAGGATCACCTGCACCGCGCTCCAGCCCGCCTCGCTGTAGGCGCGCTCCACGATCTCGAGCGCGCGCTGCACGTCTGAGAACGAGCGCCGCGGGCCGGTCAGATCGCGGGTCTCGGCCTCGAGCTGCTCGCGCGGCACCAGGACCGCGCCGTCGAAGATGAACCGCCGGATCTCGAAGAGCGGCGAGTCGGGCGCGGCGGGCTTTTGTGGAGACTGCGGCGGCGTCTGCGGCGTCTGCGCGAACGCGCACGCGCACGCGGCAAGAAATGCCGCGCACACCGGCCCTGCGATTGCACCACGAAAAGACACCCCTTCTCCCCCGCAGCGGGGCAAGCCGCCGCCGCGCATTAAAGCAGGAAGCCCCCGGCGAATCAAACCTCCCGGGCGCTCGCGAAGCCGTCGGGCGCGGGTCGGCGCTTGACCGCTCGTTTATAATTTGCCGAGGAATTCCCCCGGTATAACAGGTGCTTTTGCGAATGCCCGCGCGCCATCTCCGTCTTCTGATTCTCGGCTCCGGCCCGGCGGGGTACACCGCGGCGGTCTACGCGGCGCGCGCGAATCTGCGCCCGGTCCTGATCAGCGGCATCGCGCAGGGCGGCCAGCTGATGACGACGACCGACGTCGACAACTGGCCCGCGGACGCCGAAGGCGTGCAGGGCCCGGACCTGATGCAGCGCTTCCAGAGGCACGCCGAGCGCTTCGACACCGAGCTCGTCGTCGATCACATCAGCTCCGTGCGCCTGGGCGAGCGGCCCTTCGTTCTCGAAGGCGACGCCGCCACCTACACCTGCGACGCGCTGGTGATCGCCACCGGTGCGTCGGCGAAGTACCTCGGCCTTGCTTCCGAGAAGAAGTTCATGGGCCGGGGCGTGTCGGCGTGCGCCACCTGCGACGGCTTCTTCTACAAGGGGCAGGACGTGGTCGTGGTGGGCGGCGGCAACACCGCCGTGGAGGAAACCCTGTACCTGGCGAATATCTCCCGCCATGTCACGCTGGTTCACCGGCGCGACAAGTTCCGCGCCGAGAAGATCATGATCGACAAGCTCCACAAGCGGATCAGCGAGGGCAAGGTTTCCCTGCAGCTCGATTCGGTCGTCGACGAGGTGCTGGGGGATTCGAGCGGTGTCACCGCCGTGCGCGCAAAAGGCGTGAAGAGCGGCTCGCCGCGCGACATCCAGGCGAAGGGCCTGTTCGTCGCCATCGGCCATACGCCCAACACCGAAATCTTCCGCGGGCAGCTCGAGATGGAGAACGGCTACATCGTCACGCGCGGCGGCCGCGAAGGCCTTGCGACGGCGACCAGCGTCGCGGGCGTGTTCGCCGCGGGCGACGTGCAGGACCACGTCTACCGCCAGGCGGTCACCAGCGCCGCGACCGGGTGCATGGCGGCGCTCGACGCGGAGAAGTACCTCGATGCGCTCGCCGCCTGACGACGAGGATTTTCGCAAGGCGCTCGCGGGAGTCGAACCGATCAGCAAGCCGCGCCGCGTGCCGCTGCGGCGCGCTCCGCCGCCGCCGGTGCCGGAGCAGACGCGGCGCGACGAGCAGGCGGCGCTCGCCGAATCCCTCTCGGGGCCGATCTCGCTCGACGACGCGATGGATTCCGGCGAGGAGCTGGTCTTCCTGCGCGAGGGCCTCTCGCGCCAGGTGCTGCGCAAGCTGCGCCGCGGCCACTGGGTCGTCGAGGAGAACCTCGACCTTCACGGCATGAACCGCGTCGAGGCCGCCGCCAGCGTGGCCGAATTCCTGCGCCATTGCGTCCAGCGCCGGGTGCGCTGCGCGCGCATCGTGCACGGCAAGGGGCTCGGGTCGCGAAACCGCGAGCCGGTGCTCAAGGGCAAGCTGCGGAAATGGCTCGCGATGCGCGACGAAGTGCTGGCCTACTGCCAGGCGCCCGCGACCCAGGGGGGTAGCGGTGCTTTGCTCGTACTGCTGAAAGGCTCCCGGCCGAAAAACCCAGCCTAGACGGCCGCTGAGTTGCGCTGCAGCTAGACTGCGGCTTCGTTTGTCTCGCCGGTGCGGATGCGCACCACGTGCTCGACCGACGTGACGAAGATCTTGCCGTCGCCGATCTTGCCCGTGCGCGCCGATTTCACGATCGCGTCGATCGCGGTTTCCACCTGGGTGTTGGGAACCACGACCTCGATCTTCACCTTCGGCAGGAAGTCGACGACGTATTCGGCGCCGCGGTAGAGCTCGGTGTGGCCCTTCTGCCGGCCGAATCCTTTCACCTCCGTCACGGTCAGCCCCGTGACGCCGACCTCGGACAGCGCTTCGCGAACCTCGTCGAGCTTGAACGGCTTAACAATGGCTTCGATCTTCTTCATGACGGAATTCCTCCCAGGACGAGGTTCATTGTATCGCGCCTCGCCCGCCGCGTAGAATCCTCCGTCCTTGGAAAGCATTCACGTCGTTGATTCGCTGGCCGGCGTCGACCCGGGTGAGTGGAATGCGCTCGCCGGCCCCCAGCCCTTCGTTCGCCACGAGTTCCTCTCGGCGCTGCTCGAGACCGGCTGCGCGAGCCGGCGCAGCGGCTGGCTGCCGCGCTTCGTGCTGCTGCGCCGCTCGGGGGCGCTCGCGGGCGCGATGCCGCTTTTCGCGAAATCGCATTCCTACGGCGAGTACGTGTTCGACTGGGCCTGGGCCGAAGCCCACGAGCGCCATGGCGTCGACTACTACCCGAAGGCGCTCGGCGCCGTCCCCTTCACGCCGGTCCGCGGCCGGCGCCTGCTCGCCGCCGGTAAAGCCGAGCGGGAGGCCCTGCTCGCCGCCGCGCTCGACATCGCCAGGGACTGCTCGTCGCTGCATGTCCTCTTTCCCGCGGACGACGAGGCCGCGCTCATGGAGGCGCGCGGCATGCTCCTGCGCCGCACGGTCCAGTTTCACTGGCACAACGACGGCTACGCCGATTTCGAGGCGTTTCTCGCCCGCCTGTCGCATTCCCGGCGCAAGAACATCCGCCAGGAGCGCAGGCGCGTGCGCGAAGCGGGCGTCGGATTTCGCTGGCTCGAGGGCGCCGGCATCGAGGCGCGCCACTGGGACTTCTTCAACCGCTGCTACCGCACGACCTATGCGGCGCACGGCTCGAGCCCCTACCTCAACCTGGAGTTCTTCCGCCGCCTCGGAGCTTCCCTGCCCCAGCACACGGTAATGGTGCTGGCCGGGCGCGGGTCGCAGCCCGAATTTCAGCCCATCGCCGCGGCGCTGTTCCTGCGCGACGAAACGACCCTGTACGGCCGCTATTGGGGCGCGGTCGAGCACGTGCCGCTGCTGCACTTCGAATGCTGCTACTACCAGGCGATCGAATACGCCATCGTGCGCCGGCTGCAGACCTTCGAAGGCGGCGCGCAGGGCGAGCACAAGCTGTTTCGCGGCCTGATGCCGGTCGAGACGCTCTCCGCCCACTGGCTCGCGCACCCGCAGTTCGCCCGCGCCGTCGAGCAGTTTCTCGAACGCGAGGGAACGCGCGTCGCGCGCTACGTCGACGAGCTGTGCGAACATAGCCCGTTCAAGCAATGACGGGGGCTGCGATGCGCCTGCGCGACAAGATTGCGATCGTTACCGGCGCAGGCTCGGGCTTCGGCGAGGGCATCGCGAAGCGCTTCGCGCAGGAAGGCGCGAAAGTGGTGCTCGCCGACATCAATGGCGACGCCGGCAAGCGCGTCGCCGCCGCGATCCAGGGTGAGTTCGTGCAGGCCGACGTCACCCGCGCCGCGGACTGGGCGCGCCTTGTCCAGGCGGCGACGGCGAAGTTCGGCCGGCTCGACATCGTCGTCAACAATGCCGGCTGGACGCACCGCAGGAAGCCCTATCTCGAGGTCAGCGAAGCCGAGTTCGACAAGGTCTACGCGGTCAACGTGAAGAGCGTGTACCTCTCGGCGCTGCATGCGGTGCCGGTGTTCCGCAAGAGCGGCGGCGGCTGCTTCGTCAATATCGCCTCGACCGCCGGCGTGCGCCCGCGGCCGGGACTCACCGTCTACAACAGCTCGAAAGGCGCCGTCATCGTGATGTCGAAATCGATGGCGGCCGAGCTCGGACCCGACCGCATCCGGGTGAACTGCGTGAATCCGGTGTTCAGCCCCGACACGGCGCTGTCCGCGGAATTCGCCGGCGGCGCGCTCACCGAAGAGGCGAAAAAAAGCTTTCTCTCGACCATTCCGCTGGGACGCTTCTCCACGCCGCTCGATGTGGCGAACGCCTGCGTCTACCTGGCCTGCGACGAGGCGGCGTTCGTGAGCGGGGTCTGTATCGAGGTGGACGGCGCGAGATCGGTTTGAGATGCGGGTCTGATCAGGCGCGCTTGAGTCCTCCGAGGAGCGCCGCGACCTGCGGCTGCTTGCGCTTGCCCTGGGGCGCTTCCGGCTTTGCCGGCTGCGCTTCGGGAGCGGGGCCGAGGCCCGGCTCGTAGGGCTTCGAGAAAATCGGATCGGCGCCGGGTTTCTCGCGTCGCGGGCCTTCGTGGCGCGGCCCTTCATGCCTCGGACCTTCGCGGCGCGGATTCCTCGGGCCTTCGTTCCTGCCAGGTCTTGCTTCTCCTGCCCGCCTTGTCTCTCCACCCATAAACGTCGCGACCGAGCCGGTGCTGGGCTGGAAGCCGGCGACCAGCACGCGCTCGATGCGCTTCTTGATGAGCTTCTCGATCGCGGCGACGGCTTCCATGTCCTCGGGCGCTACCAGCGAGATCGCCTCGCCGGTCATGCCTGCCCGGCCGGTGCGGCCGATGCGGTGCACGTAGTCCTCGGGCGAATGCGGCACGTCGAAGTTGATCACCTGCGGCAGGCTTTCGATGTCGAGGCCGCGCGAGGCGACGTCGGTCGCCACCAGCACGCTGATCTTGCCCGCCTTGAAATCCTCCAGCGCCACCTCGCGCTCCGCCTGCGTCTTGTCGCCGTGGATCGCGTCGGCGTGGATGTGGTCCTTGCGCAGCTGATGGGCGAGGCGGTTCGCGCCGATGCGCGTGCCGGTGAACACCAGCACCTGGCGCAGCCCGCGGGTCTGGATGATGTACGAGAGCAACTCTCTTTTCTTCTCGCGCGCTACCGGGTGCAGCACGTGCGTGACAAGGTCCGCGACCGCGTTGCGCGCCGCCACCTGCACTTCCGCCGGATTGCTGAGCAGCGTCTTCGTGAGCGTGCGGATCTCGTCGGGGAACGTCGCCGAGAACAGCAGGTTCTGCCGCTGCACGGGAAGAAGCGCGATGATCCGCTTGATGTCGGGCAGGAATCCCATGTCCAGCATCCGGTCCGCCTCGTCGAGCACGAGCACGCAGACCTGGCTGAACATCACGGTCTTGTTCTGGACGTGATCGAGCAGCCGCCCGGGAGTCGCGACGAGGATCTCCACGCCTTTGCGCAGCTGCGCGATCTGCGCGTTCATGTCGACGCCGCCATACACCACCGTGCTGCGCAGCGGCAGGTGCTTGCCGTAGTCGTGGAAGCTCTCCGCGACCTGCACGGCGAGCTCGCGGGTCGGCGTGAGCACCAGCGCCCGCACCGGATGGCGCGCCGGCGAAGCGGACGTGCTCGCCTGCGGCGCGAGCCGTTGCAGGATCGGCAGCGCGAACGCCGCGGTCTTGCCGGTGCCGGTCTGCGCGCCGGCCATGAGGTCACGCCCCGCGAGCACCAGAGGGATGGCTTGTTCCTGGACCGGCGTCGGCTTGTCGTAGCCGAGATCGTTTACGGCCGCGACGAGCGGCGGGATCAGGCCGAGTTGTTCAAAAGCAGAACTGATGACGGGTGCCTGGAAATACCGCTATGAAAACCGTGGATTATAGGTCAATTGAGGGTTCTGGCGGGCCGTTCTCCGCTCTCCTGCGTATCGGTGCCCGGCAGCTTGAGCTCCATGTCCCAGTCGCTTTTCTTGACCGCGGCTTGCAGGAGCCGGCACACGGAATGCAGCAGCACCGAATCGAAGGTCAGAGTGATCCCCTGCCCATCCGCGGGATGCATTGCGACGACCGGCTGGCCGTTGCGGTCATGACCGGTCTGAATGCGCGCCAGCAGCAGGGGCTTCTCGCCAAGCGGCGTGGCGTGGCTGGCAGCGTCGTAGGGCTTCGAGAAATCGGCCTTCGACACGGCGTACTCGTGCTCGAGGCCCAGCAGCGCCTTGCGCGCCTCGGGGTTCGCCTGGGTGCGGATCCGCGGGCTCGCCTCCTCGGCGAGCTTTACCAGCAGCGGCCAGAGAAGCTTCACGAAACGGCGCGTGAGCGCCAGCCGGACCTCGACGCCGTCGTTCGTCGCCACCAGCATCAGCAGCCTGTCCTGCTCGGCCTCGTAGTCGACTTTCAGCTGATGCAGGCGCATGGACGAATAGTAGCCGGGCTGCGCATGTCACCTCAAGCCCGCATCTCTACCCGCGCTCTCGCCCGACGGCTCTGCCGACGCCGCATTTCACGTTCAGGCGTCGCGAATTCGCTTGAGAAGCGCGCTGGTGGAGCGCTCGTGCTCGAAGGGAATGGATTCGACGCGCCCGCCGCGCGCCAGCACGTCCTGGGCGCCGACGATACGCTCCGGCGGCCAGTCGCCGCCTTTCACGAGAATTTCGGGCCGGCAGGCCTGAATCAGCGCGAGCGGCGTATCTTCGTCGAACCACGTCACGGCATCGACGAATTCGAGCGCCGCCATCACCGCGAGCCGGTCCGGCAGCGTGTTGACCGGGCGATCGGCGCCTTTGCCCAGGCGCCTCACCGACGCATCCGTGTTGAGCGCCACGAGCAGCGCGGCGCCGAGCGCCCGCGCGCGCGCAAGGTAAGTGACATGGCCGCGGTGCAGGATGTCGAAAACGCCGTTCGTGAACACCAGCGGCCGCGCGAGGCCGCCCGGCGACCGGCCAAGATCGCGCGGCTCGCGGATCTTCGCCTCGAATCGAGGCGCCGGCGTGCTCACATTCCGGGGGCGGGCGGCGGTGCGCGCGGCCGGGCCGGCTCCTTGGAGCGACAGGCCTCGTCCGCCGGCTTGCAGTACTCGAAGATCTTCACCACCTTGCGCACGCCGTCGGTGGTGCGGGCGATGTCGACGGCGTCCTCCGCCTCCTGCTCCGTGACCAGACCCATGAGGTACACCACGCCCGCCTCGGTGACGATCTTGGCGTGCACCGGGCTCACCTTCCCCGAGTTGATGAAGCGCACCTTGACCTTGAGGGTGATGAACTCGTCCGCCACCCTGGAGGCTCGCGTCGTCGGCTCGGCGATCTGCACCTCGTTGGTGATCGCGCGCACGCCGGGAACCCCGAGCGCGATCTTGCTGATCTCCTCGCGCGCCGTCGGGTCCGGCGCTTCGCCCGTAAGCAGCGCCGTTCGGTTGAAGGACGTCACCGTGAGGTGGACCTTGTTCCCGAAGCGGTCGCTCACCCGGCTTTGCGTGCGCGGCTGGATGGTCTCGTCGTCGAACTGCGTTCCGGAGGTGCGCCGGTCCTCGGCGATCGAGTAGGCGGCGCTTCCGGCCGCGCCCAGGACCGCGAGCTCGCAGCCCTGCAGTCCCGCGGCGGTGACCAGCACCAGCGCGATGCAGGGCCACGGCGTGCGCCCGCGCGTCTTCATCCCTTCGCTCCGAACAGCTGGTAGTCGATGGCGTCGCACAGGCAGTGCAGCACGAGGAGATGGACTTCCTGGATGCGCGCGGTGCGCTTGTGCGGAACGCATATGTGCACGTCGTCCGCGCCGAGCAGCGCCGCCATCTTGCCGCCGCCGTTGCCGGTGAGGCCGATCACCTGCACGCCGAGCTCGTGAGCGGTGCGGATCGCCTCCAGGACGTTGGCCGAGTTTCCGCTGGTTGTAAGCGCGAGCAGCACATCGCCGCGCCGGCCGAGCGCCTTCAGCTGCTTGGCGAAGACCTGCTCGTAAGCGTAGTCGTTCGCGATCGAGGTGAGGTTCGACGTATCGGTGGTGAGCGCGAGCGCCGCAAGCGGCGCGCGCTCCATCTCGAAGCGGTTGATCAGCTCCGCGGCGAAGTGCTGGGAATCCGCGGCCGAGCCGCCGTTGCCGCAGGCGAGGACCTTGCCGCCCTTGCGCAGCGCCTCCGCGAGCAGCACGCCGGCGCGGACGATGGGAGCGGAGAGCGGTTGCGAAGCGGCAAGCTTGAGATTGGCGCTTTCGGCGAACTGCGCAGCTACGCGGCTTTGGAGCGCCGCCTCCATCTGTCCCATGGCGAAATTCTACACTGTCACTCGATGAAGACTTCGAACTCGATGCGCCGGGCCGGATTGGGATGCGCGGCGAGACGGCTGATGCGCGCCTGCAACCGCTCGCCGCGGTCGAGCGCCCATGCGAGCGCGCCATTCTCGCGCCTGGGTACGTAGCCGAGCTGGCGGCCCTTCCATGAAACGCCGATGGCCTGCGGGTCGTGCGGGTTGTCCGGCTCGCGGCGCAGCTCCAGGGAATCGCCGACGCGCAGCTCGTCCCACAACTCGGCGGCGGCGTGATAGCGAAACCCGGCCAGCGGCGAGCTTTGCACGAGGATTCTTACGCTCGCCGCCGGGGTTTTTACGCTCGCCCCGGGCTCGTGCGCCCACGCGGGCAGTCCCGCGGCCAACGCAGCGGCCAGCAGGGCTACTCGCCAAAGGCGTCGCGTATCCATTCGATCTGGGAGGGATCCGCTCCGACCAGGAAGACATCGAAGCGGCAAGGCGTCTCCGGCCTGCGCGTCAGGTAGAGCCGCGCGGCCGCCATGATCCGCGCGCGCTTCGCCTCCGTGACGCTTTCCGCCGCCCCGCCGAAACCCGACGTGCTTCGCATGCGCACCTCGGCGAATACCAGCGTCCCCTGCTCCTCGGCGATCAGGTCGATCTCGCCGTGCCGGCAACGCCAGTTGCGCTCGATCACGCGCATCCCGTAGCCGCGCAGGATGTCGGCGCACAGATCTTCGGCTCGCGTGCCGGCCTGGTTCATGGCAGTCTTAACGAACCTGGCGATCGCAGGTTGACCTCTTGCTGACACTAACTACCAACACCAATGGTTTGACCCGTTAGCGCGTGAGCACCGGAATTCTCTATGTCGTGGCAACACCGATCGGCAACCTCGGCGACGCGAGCCCGCGCGCGCTCGAGGCGCTGCGCTCGGCGCAGGTCATCGCCTGCGAGGACACGCGCGTTACCCGGACGCTGCTCGCCCGCAACGGCATCGGCACGCCGACGCTCGCGCTGCACGAGCACAACGAGCGCCAGGCGGCGGCGAAGCTCCTGCAGGCCTTGCGCGCCGGCCAGAGCGTCGCGCTCGTGAGCGATGCCGGCACCCCGGGACTTTCGGATCCCGGCGCGCTGCTGGTCGAGGAAGCGCATCGCGCCGGCATCCGGGTGAGTCCGGTTCCGGGACCGAGCGCCGCGGCCGCGGCCTTTTCCGCCTCGGGGTTCGCCGCGAACGGGTTCCTGTTCGCCGGCTTTCTGCCCGCCGCCGGCTCGGCGCGCCGCAAGGCGCTCGAGGCACTCGACGTGCCCTGGCCGCTGGTTCTCTATGAAGCGCCGCACCGCATCGCCAAGACGGTCGACGATCTGTTGGAGCGCCTCGGTCCCGAGCGCGAGGTGACGATCGCGCGCGAGCTGACGAAGAAATTCGAGGAGATCGCGCGCCTGCCGCTCGGCTCCGCGCGGGCCTGGCTCGCGGCCGATTCGCACCGCGAGCAGGGCGAATTCGTGCTGGTCATCGCCGCCGGCCCGGAAAAACGGGAGAACCGCAATGTCGATCCGCAGGCCGTCCTCGAGCTGCTGCTCGAGGCCCTGCCGCCGGGCGATGCCGCGAGGCTCGCCGCGCGCATCACCGGGACGCCAAGGAACGCCCTCTACCGCAAGGCGCTGGAGCGCACCAAGTAGCCAGTAGAATCGGGCGGCGATGGAACGGCTCACCCTCCTCCGGCCGGACGACTGGCACCTGCATCTGCGCGACGGCCCGGCGCTTGCCGCCGTGGCGCCTGACAGCGCGCGCCGCTTCGGCCGCGCCATCGTCATGCCGAACCTGAAGCCGGCGATACGCACGACGCAGCAGGCGCTGCATTACCGCGATCGCATCCTCGCCGCGCTGCCCGAGAACACCGCCTTCGAGCCGCTGATGACGCTCTATCTCACCGACGATACGCCGCCCGAGGAAATCTCGCGCGCGAAGCTCTCGGGCCGGGTGTTCGGCGTCAAGCTGTATCCCGCGGGCGCCACCACGCATTCGGACGAGGGCGTGACGCGGCTCTCGCGCTGCTTCCACACGCTCGAGAAGATGGAAGAGCTCGGGCTGCCGCTGCTCGTCCACGGAGAATCGACCGATCCGGAAATCGACGTCTTCGACCGCGAGCACGCGTTTCTGGAAGACGTGCTCGGACCGACGCTCGAGCGCTTCCCGCGCCTGAAAGTGGTGCTCGAGCACATCACCACCCGCGAGGCGGCGCAGTTCGTGGAAGTGACCGGAGACAATGTCGGCGCGACCATCACCGCGCACCATCTGCTCCTGAACCGCAACGCGCTGTTTATTGGCGGCATCCGCCCGCACCACTATTGCCTGCCGGTGCTCAAACGCGAGACGCATCGCGAAGCGCTGGTCGAGGCGGCGATCTCCGGCAATCCGAAATTCTTCCTCGGTACCGACAGCGCTCCGCACCCGCGCAAGGCGAAAGAGGCGGCGTGCGGCTGCGCCGGCATCTACACCGCGCACGCGGCCATCGAGCTCTACGCCACGGTGTTCGAAGAAGCCGGCGCGCTCGACAAGCTCGAGGGTTTCGCGAGCAGGTTCGGCGCGCAGTTCTACGGCCTGCCGGTCAACCGGGACACGATCACGCTGGCGCGCGAGGAATGGACCGTCCCCGAGGAGATCGCCTTCGGCGGCGAGACGCTCGTGCCGTTGCGCGCGGGCGAGACGATCGCATGGAAGCTCCTCTAGCGCATCCCATCTTCGAGCCGCTGCGGCCCTGGCTCGACGAGCTCGAGCGTCCGCTCGCGCCGAGCCTCGAGTCCCTGAACGCGCTCGCCGAGGCCGCGGGCCTGAAAGTCGAGAGCGGCAGGAGCCTGCGGTTCGTCCCGCCTTCGGGCCGCGGCGGCTACGGCGAATACGAGCTGCGCGTGTTCGAGTCCGGCTGCGTGGAGACGCGGCCGGAAAGCAAGCACGATCTTTTCAACGCGCTCGCGTGGCTGTCGTTTCCCGCGACCAAGGCGCGCCTGAACGCCCTGCACGCCGCCGAGATCCCGCGCGAGCACGGGCGGCGCGGCCGGTTTCGCGACCTGCTCACGATCCTCGACGAAGGCGGCGCGCTGATCGAGTGTGCCGACGCGGACCTGATCGATATGCTGCGCGGCTTTCGCTGGCGGGAATTGTTCTGGGACCATCGGGAGCGGGTCTCGAGCTCGATGCGCATCCGGGTGTTCGGCCACGCCATCCTCGAGCAGGCGCTCGCGCCCTGGCCGGGAATCACGAGCAAGGTGATCTTCGTCGCCCCCGGCAGCGACGCTGACGCGCAGGCCGCCGCGTGGCTCGGCGCGCTTCCCGCCAAGGCGACGCCGCGCGAGCTGTCCTCGCTGCCGATCTTCGGGTATCCGGGATGGTTTCCCGGGGGCGAGCGCAGCGAGTTCTACGACGACACGCGCTACTTTAGGCGGTTTAAACTTCAGGCCGTTCAAACGCGATAAACTCGCCGCGGGAGTCGGCCAGGCAGCCGCTGCGCGCCGGAACATGAGGCGAGCAGAGGAAAGTCCGGGCTCCGCAGAGCGGGATGCAGGGTAACTCCCTGGCACGGCGACGTGACGAAGAGGGCCACAGAGACGAGTCCTCGGCTCGCAGTACGCCGAGGGGTGAAACGCGGCAACCTCCATCCGGAGCAACACCAAATAGGCAAGCGTGGCGCGCGGTGTGCGAACACCGACGCCGCGGCCGGCTCGGCCGATGCTTGCGGGTAGGTGGCTAGAGCCGTGGGGCGACTCACGGCCCAGAGGAATGGCTGCCGGGCCCAGCCGGGTTCGCCCGGCCTGGGCCAACAGAACCCGGCTTAACGGCCGTCTCCCGCTGTTACTTGCTCGGGTTCGGGCTTTTCTTCCCTGCCGCGATGACCTTTGGCTCCATTGCGATTTGCGTCGACGGGGGGAATAATTCTCTTTTGGGGAGGGATCGGCCGCGCGGATGGGATCCCGCCGCCGCCGCATTCATGCGGGATCGTCTCAATCAGAACGATGTGACCAACCGGGTGAACGTCGAGGACCCGCTTCGCGTCCGCGACGTCGTCCTCGCGCTGTTCGCGGCACGCTATCCGGGCAGCGATTTCACGCCCCTCGCGTGCGCCTTCGACGATTTCAAGGCGCTTTTCGAGGGGAACTATCCGGGCTACCTCGCCTGCGACACCCCGTACCACGACATCCGCCATACCCTCGACATGTCGCTCGCGATGGCGCGGCTCATCGACGGCCACGACGGCAGCTGCGCCGAAGGCGAGCGCCTGGGCCCGCGCCGCGCCGTGGTGGGCGTGCTGGTCGCTCTTCTGCACGACTGCGGCTACCTCAAGCGAAGCTCCGAGCGGCAGGTCGAGAACGGCTCGGTATTCACCAAGGTGCACGTCAGCCGCAGCGCCGATTTCATTTCCTCCTACCTTCCCTTGCTGGGATTTGCGGCGGAGGCGCAGACCGCGGCGCGGCTCGTGCACTTCACGGGCTACGAGATGGAAATCGACGACATCCGGGTGGAGGACGCGCGCGACCGCATGCTCGGATGCATGGTGGGCACGGCGGACCTGATTGGCCAGATGTCCGATCGCATGTACCTCGAGAAATGCCGCGATTTCCTGTACCGGGAGTTCGTCTGGGGGAGCATCGCGCGCGACTCGCTGCCCGACGGGCGCGAGGTCGTGCGCTACGCATCGGCGGAAGACCTGATCATCAAGACGCCCGGCTTCTACGAGTACGTGGCGCGCTCGCGCATCGAGTCGAAGCTCGGCGGCGTCGATCGCTTCGTCTGCGCGCATTTCGACGGCGCGAATCCGTACCAGTCCGAGATCGACCGCAACATGGATTTTTTGCGCCGCGCCATCGAGACCGCGAATCTGCAGAGCCTGCGCCGCTACTGCTATTCGCTCTCGGAGCGCAGGCAGCGCGCCGCCTAGTGTGGGGTTTGTCACGCGCGCCCGGAAAATACCGCGGCGCGCGGAAGTATGTCCCTTCTCAAGCCCGCCGATTCATGGGAAAAGTGGGGCATGACGGTTCTTGTGAAAACGCCGGTGACCGCGAGCGCCGCCAGGCCGGGCAAGCCCCAGACCGCGCCCGCGCTGTTCCGGCTGCTTTCGGATAGCGCGCTCTCGCGGGCCGCCCTGGGCGCCTGCGGCGTTCCGGTCGCGTTGCTGGACGCGAATGCCAAGACCCGATCGTTCACCTACGTCAACGCCGCCTTCGAATCTTTCTTCGGGTACCGCGAGTCGGAAGCGCTCGGCCGCCCGGCCGCGGCACTGCTGTTCCACGGCGACGAGGCGCTGCTGCAGCGGCTGCTCGCGGAGTCGCCGCGGCGCTGGGAGCTCACCGCCTGGGCGAAGGACGGCGACGTGCGCCACGTCGAAGTCGCGCTTTGCGGCCTGCGCAGCGCCGACGGCCGTCTCACCCACTGGGTCGTCGCGTTCTCCGATCGCTCGGAAGTCGAGCAGCTGCGCGCGCAGATCGAATCGCTGAAGAGCGCCTCGGCCGCCTCCCTAAGCCTGCGCCTGGACCCGGCCGGCAAGCCAGCGCGCGGTGCGCAGAAGACGGGCGTCGAAATTCCTGCGCCCGACGAGCTGAACGCCAATCGGCAGGCCGCCGGAATCCTGCATCAGCGGTAGCGTCACCGCGGGCATCCCGCAGAGCGTCCACAAGGTACAGAACGCCGGGTCGCCGGTCGAGCCGAGCCCCCTCGGCGCGCTGCCCGGCGCCGCCGGCGTGAGAATCGCGTCGTAGCGCTCCATGAAGAGCTCATCGAAGCTCTCCACGATCTGCGGAACGCCCTGCCGGGCGCGCTGGTAGTCGATCGCGCGCACTTCGCGGCCGCGCTCGATCAGCGAGCGCAGCTGCTCCGACAATTTATCCCGGCCTTGCTCCCACTCGCGCTCGAAGGCCGCGGCCATGTCGGCTTCCATGATGGTCTTGTGCCAGGCCCAGGCATCGGTCGCCGACGGCGTGAGATCGACCTCCTCCACGCATTCACCCAGCGATTCCACGAGCTCGCCGAATGCCTGCTTCGCCTCGTCGGTCATTTTCATCCACGGCGGCGTCTTGACGAACGCGAGCATCGGCCGGATCGGCGGCTCCTCGTTCGAAATCTCCCGGAACGGCACCCGCGCCCGCGGCCGGGTATCGGGGTCGCCGTCGTCGTAGCCGACGAGCTCCTCCGCCACGAGCGCGAGGTCGTCGATGCTCCTGGCAAAAATCCCCACGTGGTCCAGAGCGCGCGACAACTCCAGGATGCCGGTGCGCGGAATCAGGCCGTGCGTGGGCTTGAATGCATACACGCCGCAGAATGCGCCGGGCCGGATCACCGAGCCGTTGGTCTGGCTGCCGAGCGCGAGCGGCGCCATTCCGGCGGCCACCGCGGCCGCCGAGCCGCTCGAGGAGCCGCCCGGCGTGTGCTCGGGGTTATGCGGATTGCGCGTCTTGCCGGGCGCGAAGTAGGCGCATTCCGTCGTCACGGTCTTGCCAAGGATCACCGCGCCGGCGGCGCGCAGCATCGCGACCACTGCCGCATCGTGTCGCGGGGCGCGCCCCTTGTGCAGCACGGTGCCGTTTTCCGTCGGCATGTCGGCGGTGTCGATGATGTCCTTCAAGCCTACGGGCACACCGTGCAGCGGGCCGATCGGCTCCCCGGAGCGCTTGCGCTCGTCGGCCGCGCGCGCCTGGGAGAGCGCGTGCTCCTCGTCGAGAAATGTCCAGGCCTGCACTTTCGGCTCGAGGGCGCGAATCCGCTCAAGGCAGCCTTGCACCAGCTCTTCCGAAGTCAGTACGCCGTCGCGGATCCGCTGCGCCGCCTCGCGGGCGGACAGCAGCGCCACCTCCTCACCTGCCATACAGCATTTGCGGAAGCCACAGCCCGATCTGCGGCCAGACGTAGAGCATCGCGAGCGCGACTATCTGGATGCCCATGAACGGCATCATCCCCGCGAATATCTGATTCAGAGTCACGTGCGGCGGCGAGACGCCTTTCAGATAGAACGCCGCCATCGCGACCGGGGGCGAAAGGAACGCGGTCTGCAGGTTCAGCGCCACCAGCAGGCCGAAAAACAGCGGATCGATGCGAAAGTGCGGCAGCAACGGCAGGAAGATCGGCATGAAGATGATGATGATCTCGGTCCATTCGAGCGGCCAGCCCAGGATGAAGATGATGAACTGCGCCAGGATCATGAACTGCACCGGCGTCATATCGAGCGACAGCACCCATTTCTCGATCAGCTCCTGGCCGCCGAGCAGCGCGAACGCCGCCGAGAAGATCCCCGAGCCGACGAACAGCCAGCAGACCATCGCACTGGTCTTGGCTGTCAGGAACGAGGATTCCTTCAGAATGATCCCGAGGTTTTTCACCGTGGCGAGGATCGCCTCGCTCGATTTGGAGCCGCGCTGCTTCGCGGAGCGCAAGTTCGCGATATAGCGATAGACCGCCGCAAGGAGGAACCCGCCGAATCCGCCGACCGCCGCCGCCTCGCTTGGCGTGGCAAGCCCGAACACGATCGAACCGAGCACCATGAGTATCAGGATCGCCAGCGGGAAGAACGAGGTGAGCAGCATTTTGTATATCTCGAGCCGCTCCCAGCTCCACAGCCAGTAGATCAGCGCGATCAAGGCGACGCCTACGGCGAGCACGATCCAGAACCACAGCGGCACGGACACCCGCGCTGCAGCCGGTGACGCCGCCGGCACGGGCGCTTCGGCCGGTGTCGCCGCTGGCACGGACGCTTCGGCCTGCGTGCTTTGCGGCGGAGTTTCCGGCTTGGCCGTTTCCTTCTTTTCCTCTTCTGCGGGCGGCTCTTCCGCGCCGATCAGACCGGCGGACCGCTCCGACTCGCTGGCGTCGGCCGCGATCGCCCCGCCCGCCTCGATCAGGCCCGCAGTGTCGGTCTTCGCTTCCGGCGCGGTCGCTGCGTAATAGGTCGCACCCAGTATCGCGACAATGAAAAGCCCCGGCGACAACGTCACGACCAGCTGGGCCAGCACCGTACGTTTCACCACTCCCACGGCCGCGGCGCGCCCGGTAAAGGCCCGTGAAAGACCGGCCAACGCGTTGCCGCTGTACTGCCGCAGCGATTGCGCGAAGGTCGGCAGCGCCACTTGCCGCTCGCTCTCCTTCAGAGGCGGCATCAGCTCGGGCCGCCATTTCGCCAGCACGATGACATAGCCGATATAGAGCGCCGCGAGCATGAAGCCCGGCAGGAAGGCGCCGGCGTAGAGCTGCACCACCGAAACACCCGCAACGGCGCCATAGACGATGAGCAGCACCGAAGGTGGAATCAGGATACCAAGGCAACCGCCCGCGGTGATTGCGCCCGCGGAAACCTTGATGTTGTAGCCCGCCTTGAGCATGGCCGGGAATGCGAGAAGGCCCATCAGCGTCACGACCGCGCCGACGATTCCGGTCGCGGTGGCGAAAATCGCGCAGGTGACGATGGTCGCGACCGCGAGCGCCCCGGGAACGCGCGCAAGGGCAAGGTGCAGGCTCCTGAACAGCTTGTCGATCAGCTGTGCGCGTTCGACCAGATAGCCCATGAACAGGAACAGCGGGATCGCGATCAGCACGTCGTTCGACATGACCCCGTAGGTGCGCTGCACGAACAGATCGAGCACCTGCCGGTTGGCGAGCGCCGGGTTCACGCTGCGATAAGCGAGCCAGGCGAAGAACACCCCCATGCCCATGAGGGTGAAGGCGGTGGGGAACCCCATCATGATGCCCACCACGATCAGCGACAGCATCATCAGGCCGAGGTGGCCGTTGGTGAGATGTCCCCACGGCATCAGCAGCAGCGTAGGGGCCACGATGAGCGCGATCAGGGAGAAGCCGAACCACAGTTCCTTGCGCAGCTTCATTTGCGCTCCTGCTTCACGACGTACTGGTCGAGGTTCTGGATGTCCTCGTCCTTGACATGGAGCTCTTCCTTCAGCTTGTCGACGTCCACCTCCACCACATCTTGCTCGCGCGACGGCCATTCGCCCTGCTTGAGGCAGATGATGCAGCGGATGATCTCGACGATGCCCTGGACCAATACGAACGCGCCGGCGAGCGGAATCACAGTCTTGAAGGGATAGACCGGCGGACCCTCGGAAGTGATGTTCGAATGCTCGTTGATCGTCCATGACTCCGCGGCGTAGGTATAGCCGGCCCATACGAGCGCGATGACCCCGGGAATGAAGAACACGATGTAGAGCGTCAGGTCGACGCCGGCCTGAGCCCGCGGCGAGAAAAAGCCGTAGATCACGTCGCCGCGCACGTGGCCGTTCTGCGAGAGCGTATACGCGCCCGCCATCATGAAGAGCGTGCCGTACATCATGATCATGGCGTCGAAGGCCCAGGCATGCGGCGTATCGAGGGCGTAGCGCGAGAATACTTCCCAGGAAATGAACAGCGTGAGACCCACGATGAACCAGGAAAAAGCCCGGCCCACGAACGTGCTCACCTTGTCGATGAACAGCAGGATTTTTTGCATGCCTTCCTCCCCTACCCTTAAAACGCAGACACCACCCGGCGATTATGCCGGATGGTGTCTGGCGATACCTTGCGAGCGGCTCGCGCTCAGGCCTTCTTTTTCGCGGCCGGGGCCGCCTGCTTGCCGAAGTAGTGGTTGTAGGCCATGCGGCGCTGGACGTTGTTGTCCAGGTCCCACTTCACTGCGCGCTCGGCGAACTTCTTCTGCGACTCCAGGATCTCGTTGAAAATCGCATTGTCCTTGCGCTTGGCGATCGCCGCATCGTAGGCGCCGAGCTGTTCTTGCAGGATCGGATCCGGGGTCTTGAAGAAGCGCACCTTGTCCTTGGTCTGCAGCTCTACGTAGTCCTTCGAGTAGCGGTCGATCGCCTTCCAGACGAGATCCTGCGAGGCCGCTTCCACGCCGTTCTCGATGATGGCTCTCATCTTTGCCGGCAGGGCGTCGAACTTGGTTTTGTTGAACATGATCTCGAACTGCTCGGCGTTCTGGTGGTAGCTCTGCAGCATGCAGACCTTGGAGACGTCCGGGAAGCCGAGGAGCCGGTCGGAGGTCATGTTGTTGAACTCGGCCGCGTCGAGCAGGCCGCGGTCCATGGCCGGCACGATCTCGCCGCCGGGGAGCGCGTTGACCGCAGCGCCCATGCCGGTGAAGACGTCGATCGAGATGCCCACCGTGCGGTACTTGAGCCCTTTGAAATCCGCGCTCTTGGTAACCGGCTTCTTGAACCAGCCGAGCGGCTGCGTGAACATCGGACCATAGGGAAAAGAAACGACGTTTGCCCCGATCGAGCTGTAGAGCTTGGCCAGCAATTCCCGGCCGCCGCCATACTTGTGCCAGGAAAGCAGCATTTGCGCGTCCATGCCGAAGGCGGGACCCGAGCCCCAGAGAGCGAGCGCGTTCTGCTTGCCGTAGTGATACACCAGCACGCCGTGGCCGCCGTCGAGCGTGCCCTTGGTCACCGCGTCGAGCAGGCCGAACGCCGGCACCACCGCGCCTGCCGGCAGCACCTCGATCTTCAGCTCGCCGCCGGTCATGTCGTTGACCTTCTTCGCGAAGTCGAGCGCGTACTCGTGGAAGATGTCCTTGGAAGGCCAGGTGCTCTGCCAGCGCATCGAGATCGGGCCCTGCGCCTTCGCGATCATCGGGAAGCCGAGGGTCGCCGCACCGCCTGCGACCGCCGCGCCCCTCAGGAACTTGCGACGCGATACCTCGGGTTTTGCCTGCTCGTCGTTCATTCGTCTCTCCTCACTCTTGGACTGTAGTTATGAGCAGGGTCGATCCCTGCGGTGGCCTCATTCGAAGCGCAGCGATTCTACCCCCCGCTTCGCAGCGCCCGCAAGGCGATCTCACGATACGGAATAAACCGCTGCCGACAGTGTTTGATCGCCGCAGTGCGGCAAGCTCCCTGCATATAATCCGCGCACTCCTAAGGGGGGAGCCATGGAAGCCTCTGCGTCGATCGAAGTGGCCAAGCACGTCCTGCTCGCTTGCGGCATCGTGCTGGGCGCCGCCATGCTCGCCGGGCTTGCGGCGCAGAAGCTCAAGGTTCCCGACGTGGTGGTGTTCCTGCTCGTCGGAATCCTCCTCGGCCCGGAAGCGCTCGGCCTGGTCGACATCCGGGCGGACTCGGCGCTGAACCAGCTCATCCTGATCTTCGGCTCGTGCTACATCCTCTTCGACGGCGGCGCCTCGCTTCGCTTCAAGGTGCTCAAGGAAGTCTGGATCACCATCACGGTGCTCGCCACGCTCGGCGTGCTGGTCACCGCCGTGATCACCGCCGCGGCGGCCTACTACGTCTTGCAGGTGCCCTGGCTCGTCGCGCTGCTGCTCGGCGCCGCGATCGCCTCGACGGATCCGGCGACGCTGGTGCCGATCTTCCGCCAGATCCGCATCAGGGACCGGGTGGCGCAGACCGTGATGAGCGAATCCGCGTTCAACGACGCGACCGGCGCCATCATGACTTTCGCCGTGCTGGCGGTCGCGGCCGGGAGCGGCGGATTCTCGGTGCCGGCGGCGCTCGGCGATCTCGCGAAGCAGGCCGGATTCGGCATCGTCATCGGCGCGGCGCTGGGCTACGCCGCGGCCTTCCTGATCGCGCACGAGAGGTACAGCTTCCTCATGGAGTACGCGCCGGTGGTGACCCTGATGGCGGTCGTCGGCGCCTACCTGGGCGCCGACGGCCTCCAGGCGAGCGGCTTCATGGCGGTCTTCGTGTTCGGAATGCTGCTCGGCAACAAAGACGCGTTCGGCTTCGAGATGCCCGGGAGCGAAGCCCGCAGGCTGGACGAGTACATCGCCACCACCGCCTTTCTCATGCGCAGCTTCATCTTCATCCTGCTCGGGGCGCAGGTCGACTTCGCGCTGATGAACCGCTACCTCTTCGGTGGAGTGATCGTCGTCGCGGTCTTCATGCTGGTCGCCCGCCCGGTGACGGTGTTTCTGTGCGCCCTGCCGGACCGGCGCGCGAAGTGGAGCGTCAGGGAGCTGCTGTTCATGTGCTGGACGCGCGAGACCGGGGTGATTCCGGCGGCGCTGGCGGGCCTGCTGGTCGGCATGAACGCGCCGGGCGCGCAGATGATCGCGTCGGTGACCTTCATCGCGATCCTGATGACGATCCTGATCCAGGCGACGAGCACCCGCTGGCTCGCGAAGCGCCTTCAGCTGCTCGAAGAGAAGTAGACCGTCAGTCCAGCGCCTTGACGATGTCCTCGACCACTTTCTTCGCGTCGCCGAACACCATCATGGTCTTGTCCATGTAGAAGAGCGGATTGTCGAGGCCCGCGTAGCCCGAGGCCATGCTGCGCTTGTTGACGAGCACGTTGCGCGCCTTGGCGACGTCGAGGATCGGCATGCCGTAGATCGCGCTGCCCTTCTCGTGGGCGAGCGGGTTCACGACGTCGTTGGCGCCGAGGACCAGCGCGACGTCGGTCTCGCCGAACTCGCTGTTGATGTCGTCCATCTCGAAGACCTGGTCGTAGGGCACCTCGGCCTCGGCGAGCAGCACGTTCATGTGCCCCGGCATGCGCCCGGCGACCGGGTGGATGGCGTAGCGCACGTTGACCCCCTTCGCGCGCAGCTTCTGCGCCATCTCCTTCACCGCGTGCTGCGCGCGCGCCACCGCGAGGCCGTAGCCCGGAACGATGATCACGTTCTCCGCGTTGCCCAGGAGGAAGGCCGCGTCCTCGGCCGAGCCGGAGCGCACCGGCTTTTGCTCCGAGTCCACGGCCGCGGCGCCCTCGGCCGCGCCGAAGCCGCCGAGGATCACCGAGATGAACGAGCGGTTCATCGCCCGGCACATGATGTACGAGAGGATCGCGCCGGAGGAGCCGACCAGCGAGCCGGCGACGATGAGCATCGAGTTGTTGAGCGAGAAGCCGATGCCGGCCGCCGCCCAGCCCGAGTAGCTGTTGAGCATCGAGATCACCACCGGCATGTCGGCGCCGCCGATCGGGATGATGATCAGCACGCCGAGCACGAAGGCGATTCCGGTCATGGCGAGAAACGCCGTCCAGGCCTTGTCGGGCGCCATGAAGAAGGCCGCGCCGAAGCCGATCATCACCAGGAACAGCGCGAGGTTCACCAGGTGCTGGCCCGGGAACACGACCGGGGCCGAGGAGAACAGGCGGAACTTCTTGCCCAGGCCCGCCAGCTTGCCGAAGGCGATCACCGAGCCCGAAAAAGTGATGGCGCCGACGAACGTGCCGATGAAGAGCTCGAGCTTGTTGCCGCGCGGCAGCGGGTCGTGCACGCCGAACGCGCCGGGATTGTTGACCGCCGCGATCGCGATCAGCACCGCCGCCATGCCGACGAGCGAGTGCATCGCCGCCACGAGCTCCGGCATCTGCGTCATCTGCACCCGCCGCGCGACGAAGGCGCCGATCGCGCCGCCCACGACCATCGCCATCAGCACCAGGTCGACGCGGCCGCGCGCGATCACGGCAAGGGTCGTCAGCACGGCGATGGTCATGCCGGCGATGCCGAAGGCGTTGCCGCGGCGCGCCGTGGTCGGCGACGACAGGCCCTTCAGCGCGAGGATGAAGCAGACCGAGGCGACCAGGTACCAGAGCGTGATCTGGTTGGCGCTCATTTCGACTTCTTCCGGAACATCTCCAGCATGCGCTGGGTCACGAGGAAGCCGCCGGCGACGTTCACCGCCGCGAGCGCCACGGCGACGACGCCGAGCACGGAGCCGAAGTCGAGCTCGCTCGGCGCGGCGGCGAGAATCGCGCCGACGATGATCACGCTCGAGATGGCGTTGGTCACGCTCATCAGCGGCGTGTGCAGCGCGGGGGTCACGTTCCAGATCACGTGATAGCCCACGAAGACCGCGAGCACGAACACCACCAGGTTCATTACGGTCGGGTCTACGGGTCCGCCCATGGTCAGCCTTTCTTCGCTGTTTGGCCGTCGATGCACGCGAGGGTGCCGGCGATGACCTCGTCGGAGCGGTCGAGCTTGAACTCGCCGGTCTTCGGGTTGAGCATCAGGGAGAGGAAATTGAAGAGGTTCCTCGCGTACAGCGCGGAAGCGTCGAAGGGCACGGTGGCGGCGAGGTTCTCCAGGCCGATCAGCTTGACGCCGCCCTTCACCGCGATCCGGCCGCGCTCGATGCCTTCCACGTTGCCGCCCTGCTCGACCGCGAGATCGACGATCACCGATCCGGGCTTCATCGCCTTCACGGTCTGCTCCTTGATGAGCTTCGGCGCGGGCCGGCCGGGAATCAGCGCGGTCGTGATCACCACGTCGGACTGGGTCGCGCGCTGGTGCACGAGCTCCGCCTGGCGCCGCATCCAGTCGGAGGGCATCGGGCGCGCGTAGCCGCCCGATCCTTTCGCGATCTCGCGCTCTTCTTCAGTGAGGTAGGGAACGTCGAGGAACTTGGCGCCCAGCGACTCGACCTGCTCCTTCACCGGCGGGCGCACGTCGGAGGCCTCGATCACGGCGCCCAGGCGCTTCGCGGTGGCGATCGCCTGCAGGCCGGCCACGCCGACGCCGAGGATGAGGACCCGCGCCGCCTTTACGGTCCCGGCGGCGGTCATCAGCATCGGGAAGAAGCGGCCGATCTCGGCGGCGGCGAGCACCACGGCCTTGTAGCCGGCGATGTTCGCCTGCGAGGAGAGGACATCCATCGACTGCGCGCGCGAGATGCGCGGCAGCGATTCCATGGCGAAGCCGGTGACGCCTCGCTTCGCGAGATTTTCGATCAGGCTTGAATTGAAAGGCTCGAGCAGGCCGATGAGGATCGACTTGCTCTTCAGCAGCTCAAGCTCGTTGTCGGCCGGCGCCCTCACCTTCAATACCACTTCCGCATCGAAAGCCTCGGCGGCGGAACCGACGATCCTGGCGCCGGCGGCCTCGTACTCCCGGTCGGGGATGCTGGAGGCGGTGCCGGCGCCGGCCTGCACGCGCACCTCGTTCTTGCCGGCGAGCTTCTTGACCGTTTCCGGCGTCGCGGCGACACGCGTCTCTCCCGCGCGGGTTTCGGCGGGCACGCCGATTCTCATGAAAGACGCCTCCGTGGAAATGAGGCGCGGATTCTACCGCGCCCTGCGCGGGAACCGCTACGCGCGGCCGCGCGCCCGCGCCATCCAGCCGAAGCGGCGCTCGCCGAGCTCGAAGGCCCCCTGCACCAGAAGCGCGAGCACGGCGGCCGGGACCGCTCCCGCGAGCAGCGTGACGCTGTCGTTGAGGGCGAGGCCCGCGGCGATGCGCTCGCCGTAGCCGCCGGCGCCGATGAAGGCGGCGATGGTGGCGGTGCCGACGTTGATCACCGCCGAGGTCTTGATGCCGGCGAGGATCGAGGGAGCCGCGAGCGGCAGCTCGATCAGCCGCAGGACCTGCCGCGGGGCAAGCCCGAGCGCCTTGCCTGCCTGGACGAATCCTTTGCTCGTCTGGACGAGAGCGGTGTACGTATTGCGCACGATCGGCAGCAGGGCGTAGAGGAAGAGCGCGATCAATGCGGGTCCGGTGCCGATGGTCCCCACCAGCGCGATCAGGAACGCGAACAGCGCGAGCGCCGGGATGGTCTGGATCACGCCGACGACGCCGAGGATCGGCTGCGCCAGGCGCGGCAGCTTCGCCGCCGCCATGCCGAGCGGGACGCCGGTCACGGTGCTCGCAACGAGCGAGACGAAGACGAGCAGCAGGTGCTGGCCGGAGAGGCGCCAGAAGTCGGGGCCGAAGAGGGTGTCGAGGAAGTTGCGCCGCGCCGGCTCGCGCGAACCGTCGTCGGAACGGGAACCCGAGCCGGAATCGAGGAGCGCGGCAGCCTCGGCGAAGCTTTTTCCTTCCAGCTCGGCAGCGGCGTTCATGCGGATCATCTGGCGCTCGTCGATCCGGCCTTCCAGCTTCTTCAGCGCGTCGAATTCGCGCGGGAACCGCTGCGGCGCGTCGAGCCGGTAGAAGAGCACGGCGTCGTAGCGCGGAAAGTATTTCCGGTCGTCCTCGAGCGTGCGCAGCTTGTAACGCCCGATCTTGGCGTCGGTCGTGTAGATGTCCATCACGTCGATCTTGCCGGCGGCGATCGCCTCGTAGGCGAGGCCGTGATCAAGGCCCGAAGGGGTCGCGAACGGCAGGCGGTACGCCGCCTTCAGACCCGGCCAGCCGTCGGCGCGGCCGATGAATTCCTGCGACAGGCCGAGCTTGAGCTCGGGATGCTTCCCGAGATCGGAAAGCGTGCGGATGCCGAGCGCCTGCGCCCGGTCCTCGCGCATCGCGAGGGCGTAGCCGTTGCTGAAGCCGAGCGGGATGCCGATGCCGAGCCCTTGCTGCGCAAGCGCGCGGTTCAGCCGCTCGATCCCGGCGTCGCCGTCGAGCTTGAGGATCTCCTTCGCGATCGTGCCGGTGTATTCGGGATACACGTCGATCGAGCCGGCCTTCAGCGCGGAGAACACGATGCCGGTATTGCCGAGGCCGGGCTTGTGCCGCCCTTGCGCCGTCCGGGCGACGATCTCGCCCAGGATGTAGGACTCGGTGAAGCGCTTCGAGCCGACCTGGATGGAATCGCCGCGCGCCACCGGTTGAACCCCGCCGGCGGCCAGAAAGAACACGAGCGCCGCTATGCCGCGCGTTCCCATTTGCCTCCGGACGCGTCGCCGAGAAACTGCAGCCGCGCGAGGCTCGCATAGAGACCGCCTTCGCGCATCAGCTCGGCGTGCGTGCCCATCGCGACGATGGCGCCGCGGTCCATCACCACGATGCGGTCGGCGTGCTGGACGGTGGCGAGCCGGTGGGCGATCGCGAGCGTGGTGCGGCCGCGCTCGAGCGTTTCCAGCGCCTGCTGCACCATGCGCTCGCTCGCCGCATCCAGGGAGCTGGTCGCCTCGTCGAGCAGCAGGATCGGCCGGTCCGCGAGCAGCGCCCGCGCGATCGAAAGGCGCTGGCGCTGGCCGCCCGAGAGCGTCGCGCCGCGCTCGCCGAGCAGCGTGTCGAGCCCCTGCGGCAGCCGCTCGACGAATTCGAGCGCGAACGCCTTGTCGCAGGCGGCGTGCACCTCCTCGCGGCTGGCCTCCGGCCTGCCGTAGCGCACGTTGTCGAGCACGCTCGCGGCGAAGATCACCGGATCCTGCGGCACCACGGCAAGGAGCCGGCGCAGCGCGCGCGGATCCATGTCGCGCACGTCGACGCCATCGATGCGCACCGCGCCTTGTTGCGGATCGTAGAAGCGCAGCAGCAGCGCGAGCAGCGTGGTCTTGCCGGCGCCGGAGGGCCCGACCAGCGCGACGCGCTCGCCCGCGGCCACCCGAAGCGTGAAACGCTCGAGCGCGCGATGCCCGGGGCGCGTCGGATAGGCAAAGCTCACTTCGCTGAACTCGATGCTGCGCGCGAGGCGCTCGCCCGGCACCAGTGGAGGTACCGAGGCAGGCGGCAGGGAGGCAGGCTTGGGAGGCGCGACGATCCCCGGCGGGGTTTCGAGCAGCTCCATCAGGCGCTCGGTCGCGCCGGCGGCGCGTTGCAGCTCGCCCCAGACCTCCGACACCGTGCCGGCGCCGGTCGCCACGATCGAGGCGTAGAACACGAACGCGGACAGCTCACCTGCCGAGGCGCGTCCCGCCAGCACCTCGTGGCCGCCGACCCAGAGGATGATCCCGACCGCGGAGAACGCGATCAGCATCACCGCGGAAATCAGGAAAGCCTTGTTGCCGATGCGCGCGACACCCGAGGTGTACACGGCTTCGGCGTGGCGCGCGAAGCTCTCGCGGTCCGCATCCTCGTGCGCATAGGCCTGGACGGTGCGGATTTCGTGCACCGCCTCGTCGATGTAGGCGGACACGTCGGCCACGCGGTCCTGGCTGTCGCGCGAAAGGCGCCGCACGCGCCTGCCGAAGATCAGGATCGGAATGAGCGTCGCCGGCACCCCGAGCAGCACGAAGAGCGCGAGCTTCCAGCTCGTCACGAAGAGCATGATCGCCGCGCCGGCCATCATCAGCGAGTTGCGAACGAACATCGACAGGCCGTAGCCGATCACCTGCTGCAGCAGCGTCGTGTCGTTGGTGAGGCGCGAGATCACCTCGCCGGTGCGCGCCGCGTCGAAGAACGCGGGCTCGAGCGCGAGGATGTGGTCGAACACCGCGCGGCGCAGGTCCGCCACCACGCGCTCGCCGGTCGTCATCATCAGGTAGAAGCGGAAGAAGGTCGCGACCGAGAGCGCGAGCGCGACCGCGATCATCGCGCCGAGCGCCTGGTTGAGCAGCCCCGGGTCGCCGCGGCCAAAGCCGTTGTCGACCACGTGCTTGAGGCCCTGGCCCAGCGCGAGCACGCAACCGGCCGCGACCACGAGGGCGACGAGCGCGGCCGCGATCCGCGACCGGTAGGGCTTGAGGAACCCCGCCAGGCGCGCGAACGATTTTCCTTTGAACGTCAGATTTTTTCTACCTGGACCCGGCAGTCGTAGAAGGTGGCGCCGCCGCCAAGATCGGCGGTGCGCTGCGAGGTCACGTCGTTGGCGTTGCGGCCGTCGGGTGAGTATTTCTTCCACCAGACCGAGGGCGCCACGACCACGCCGGCGCGCGGCTTGCCGTTGACGCGCGCCTTGAGCTCGTAGCTGCCGCGGTCGTTGAACACCCGCACCTTATCGCCGTCACGGATGCCGCGCTTTGCGGCGTCTGCGGAATGCATGTCCAGGTGCGGCTCGCGCTCGAATTCGCGGAAGCGCGGCAGATTGGCGAACGACGAGTTCAGAAAATGGCGCGCCGGCGGCGACAGGAACGCGAGCGGAAAGCGCTCGGCGAGATTTTCGTCCGCGACTTCCGCCGGCGGGTTGTAGAACGGCAGCGGGTCGATGCCCTGCTTCGCCAGCGCTTCGCTATAGAGCTCGCACTTGCCCGAAGGCGTGGGGAAGCCGCCGGCCGCGAAAGGCGCGAAGCGCGGCGGCACGTCGAGCTTCTGCCAGCCTTCCTCCTTCAGCCGATCCCAGCCGACCCCGCGCATGCGCGGGTGGGAGGATGCACTGCGCGACCCGAGCGCGGCCCGGCAGATGTCCTCGTCGGAATCGCGGAAGCACGGCTCGTCGAAGCCCATGCGCTGCGCAAGGCGCCGGAATACCTCCGAGTTGGGCAGCGATTCGCCCACCGGCGCGATCGCCGGGTTGTTCGCCAGCACGTAGAGATGGCCGTACGCCTTGTGCACGTCGAAGTGCTCGAGCTGCGTGGTGGCCGGCAATACGATATCCGCGTAGTCGGCGGTGTCGGTCTGGAAGTGATCCATCACCACCGTGAAGAGGTCCTCGCGGGAAAACCCGGCGATCACCTTCCCGGAATCGGGGCATACCGCGACGGGGTTGTTGTTGTAGACGATCAGCGCGCGCACCGGCGGCTGCGCGGAGGTCAGCGCGTCGCCGAGCTTCGATTGGTTGATGACGCGCGGCCGGCGACCCGCCAGCAAGTCCGGCCGCTCGAGCGCCGCGTGATCGAAGTTGAAGAAATCATTGGTGGTCAGAACGATGCCGCCCGCCGCGTCGCGCCAGGCGCCGGTGAGCGCCGGCAGGCAGGCGATCGTGCGCGCCGCGATGCCGCCGCCGGCGTGGCGCTGCATGCCGTAGTTGAGCCGGATCGCCGCCGGCTTGATGTTCCCGTAGTCGCGCCCTAGCTGGACCACGTCCTCCACCGCAATCCCGCATATCCGCGCGACCCGCGCCGGCGAATATTCCTCAAGCACTCTCTTCTTCAACGCGTCGAAGCCCACCGTGTAATTCGCGACGTAGTCGCGATCGATCAGGTTCTCGGAGATGAGGACGTGCATCATTCCTAGCGCCAGCGCGCCGTCCGTCCCGGGTAGCAGCGCAATGTGCTGGGTGCATTTCTCGGCCGACAGGCTACGGTAGGGGTCGATCGCGACGACCTTGGCGCCGCGGCGCTTCGCTTCCTGAACGCGCGACCACAGGTGGAGGTTGGACACGATCGGATTCGCGCCCCACAGCAGGATGAGCTTCGCTTCGTCGAAGCGCTCCGGATCCATTCCCACCGAGCCGCCGAGCGTCGCCTTGATGCCTTGCTTGCCGGCGCTCGAGCACAGCGTGCGATCGAGCTGCGACGCGCCCAGCCGGTTGAAGAAGCGCCGGTCCATCGACATGTATTGCACCATGCCCATCGTGCCGGCGTAGCTGCAGGGGAGGATCGTCTGCGGATCCTCGGCGGCGAGCGACTTCAGGCGCTCCGCGATCTCGTCGAGCGCCTCGTCCCAGCCGATCCGCCTGAACTCGCCCTTGCCCTTCTTGCCGATGCGCCTGAGCGGATGCGTCAGCCGGTCGGGCGAATAGGTGCGCTCGAGGTAGTGCGCGACCTTCGTGCACAGCGTCCCGTCGGTGAAGGGCATCGACGGATCGCCCTGGATTTTCGTGGCGACGCCGTCCTTCACCGTGACCAGCATGGCGCAGGTATCCGGACAGTCGTGGGGACAGGCGGCCCGGACTACTTTTTCGCCCATATGGTCAGAGGCGCGATCAGGGGCGTTCACGCTTCCATTTTACGGCGCAAGTGCCTCGTCCAGTAGCTCGATCCAGTGGCGCACCGGCGTCTGTGTCGCGCCCTGGAGGTGCGACAGGCAACCGATGTTCGCGGTGGCGATCACCCGCGGCTCGCCTTTGAGCAGGTTGGCGAGCTTGCGCGCGCGCAGCTCCGTGGAAAGCACCGGCTGCAGCAGCGAATACGTGCCCGCCGAGCCGCAGCAAAGATGCCCATCCTCGACCGGGACGAGCTCGTAGCCGGCGCGCGCGAGCAGCGCTTCCGCTCCGCCGCGGATCTGCTGCCCGTGCTGGAGCGTGCACGGCGACTGGAAAGCGACCCGGGTTTTCTTGGGGCGGTGCGGCGGCGCTTCGGCGAAAAACACTTCGTCTTCCGTGGGAATCACTTCGATCAGGTCTTTCGTGATCGAAGAGATGCGCGCCGCCTTGTCGCGGTATTCGGGATCATCGGCGAGAAGATGCGCGTACTCCTTGACCGTGACCCCGCAGCCGCTCGCGGTCATGACGATCGCCTCGACCTCGCCGCGCTCCACTCGCGGCCACCAGGCGTCGATCAGCGCGCGCATGTCGTCGCGGCCCGCATCCTGCTTGTTGAGATGAAAGCGCAAGGCGCCGCAGCAGCCGGCGCCCTCGGCTTGCACCAGCGAGATCCCCAGGCGATCGAGCACCCGCGCCGCCGCCGCGTTGATCGAAGGCGCGAGCGCCGGCTGGACGCAACCCGCGAGCGCCAGCATCTTCCTCGCGTGCCGCGGTGCAGGCCATGCGCCGGCGGGCTTCGTTTTTCCAGGAATTCTTTTTTTCAGTCGTGCAGGAGCCAGGGGTCGAACCATCCGGCCCAGTTTCAAAAGAGAACCGAAAATCCAGGTGCGCGGCAAGGCAAGCGCGAGCGCCGCACGCCTCGCCTTGTCCCAGACCGAACGCACGGTGCGCTCTTCCACCACGGCGCGGCCGATATCTACAAGGCGCCCATAGCGCACGCCCGAGGGACAGGTCGTCTCGCAGGCGCGGCAGGTCAGGCAGCGATCGAGGTGCAGGCGCGTTTTCTCGGTGACCGGCGCGCCTTCGAGCGCGCGCTTGATCAGGTAGATGCGGCCCCGGGGGCTGTCGAGGTCGTCGCCAAGCACCTGGTACGTCGGGCAAGTCGCCGTGCAGAAGCCGCAATGCACGCACTTTCGCAGGATGGATTCGGCTTCCTTCCCTTCGGGCGTGTCGCGGATGAAATCGGCGAGCTGCGTCTGCATGAGATCAATACAGGTCCGGATTACAGGTCAAGGTACAGGCGGCCGGGATTGAAAATTCCCGCGGGATCGAAAGCCGCCTTGAGCTCGCGATGCAGCCGCAGCGCGATCGGATCGAGCGGCGAGAAGGCGGCGACCGGCTTGCTCGCCGCGCGAAACAGCGTCGCGTGGCCCTTCGCGCTCTTCGCGGCCTCGCGAACGGCGCTCGGCTCGCATTCCGACTTCAGCCAGCGCAAGCCCGCGCCCCATTCGATGAGCTGCCGGCCCGCAAGCTCGAGCGGCGGCGCGATCGACGGCAAGGCGATGCGCCAGAGCGGCTCGGCGCCGGCGAAGAAGGCGTGCGAGTGCTCGCGGATCGAAGGCCAGAACGCCGCCGCCTCCGCGCTCTCGAGCGTTTCGCCGCCGATCGCCGCGGCGGCGGGACCCAGCGCTGCGGGACTGCCGGAGAGCCGCAGCGTCAGCTCGCCCTCGCGCCACGCGCTCGCCGAGACCGGCAGCGGCTGTCCCGCCCAGCGGTTCAGGGCCTCGATGGCGCGCTCCTGCGGCAGCGCGAGCCGCAGGGTCCGCTCGGCGGGCGGGCGCGGCAACACCTTCAGGGAGACTTCCGCGATGAAACCGAGCGTGCCCAGCGAGCCGGCGAGAAGGCGCGACACGTCGTAGCCGGCGACGTTCTTCATCACCTGGCCGCCGAAGCTCAGCACCCGGCCGCGGCCGTCGACGATCTTCACGCCCAGCACGAAATCCCGCAGCGCGCCGGCGCTCGCTCTGCGCGGGCCCGAAAGGCCGGCCGCCACGCAGCCGCCGAGCGTCGCGCCCTCGCCGAAGTGCGGCGGCTCGAAAGGCAGGCACTGTCCGGAGTCCTCGAGTTTTTTCTCGAGCCCGGCCAGCGATGTGCCGCAGCGCGCCGTGACCACCAGCTCGGTCGGCTCGTAATCGACGATGCCGGCGTACGCGCGGGTGTCGAGCAACTCGCCGCGCGGCTCGTTGCCGTAGAAATCCTTGGTGCCGCCGCCGCGCAAGCGCAAGGGGGCGCCGCGGCCCGCGGCCTCGCGGATGCGGTCGGCCAGCGCGTCGAGCTGCGAGGACAAGGGCCGGTCTACCTTCCCTGCGCGTTGACGGAGGAGCAGTTGTTGCGTTCGTCCAGCTCCGCGACGACCTTGTCGGCGTTCGCGCAAGCGGCAAGAAAATACGTGCCTGCCGGAAGGTCGCTCGGGATGACGAAGGGCTGCTGGCGGACCCTGCTCGATTCACCCGGCTGCAGCGCGGGCACAGTGCGCTCGCCCACGGGCCGCGCGGCGCGCGGATCGAAGTTCTGGCTCGAGGAGATGAAATAACGGGTGACCGTCGGCGGCGTCGCGGCGTTGCCGATGTTCTCAGTTTGCTCGGTCACGTAAAAAGCTCTTCCCCCCGCCGTCGTGAGCAGCGGCGGGATGAAGTAGGACACGGCCAGGTCGGGGCGATCGACGGCCGCAGGTACGGGCCTGGGCGCAGGCGCCTTCAGAGGCTCGACCTGTTTGTCGCTTGCATGGTCGATCAGCGATCCGGCGTTCAACGCCGTCAACGCGAATCCTTCGCTCGTGCGCTGGGCGGCCGTGGATTTGTCGATCGTATCGAGCAGCGTGCGCAGGCGGATTTTCGCGGTCGCAAGGTCGCGCGCATCGGCCGCCTGCCGCGCGGAGGCAAGCTGGCTCGTCAGGTCTTTTGCCAGAATCTTGTCGACGATCCATCCGAGCTGTATCGCTTGCGCGAGGTCCTCGCGCAGCTGGTCCCAGTGCGCGAGCGAGCCGTATGAAACTTCCGAGGCGCCCAGCGTCAGCGTTCTGAAAACGATGTCCTGCTCGATTTGCCCTGCGGCCTGACTCTGCTCCGGGGTCACGTTCTCGTGATTCTCGACCACGTGCATCCAGAAAGGAATCAAGTTCACCTTGCGTATGCGGGGGACGCCGAAGCTGCGCAGCTCGAACCCCGCCAGGCTCGACCCTGGCAGGATGCCTTTCGAGCCTCCCTTGACGCTGAAGCCCGCGTAGCCCCCGTTCCCCAGGCCGCCGTTCCAGCCCGACGGGACGTTCTGGCCGAACGGCACGATGGTCGCGACATGCGCCCCCCCGGGATTGGAGACCTTGGCGTTCAGCTCCTGCAGCCGCGCGAGCCGCTCGGTGAAATCGAATCGCCTCGTACCCATCGGAATGGTCAGCCCGGCGGTCTTGCCGGCCATCCCGTTGCCCGATGGACCGACGGTGACGTCGATCATGAACTGCGTGATCTCGCCGGTGTTGCCGGCCGGGTTGGCGATCGCGTAGCTATAGGTGTAGCCGCCGGCCGGGTCGACGGCGACGTCCGCGCTCATCCTCACGTTCTTGAGCACCGGCGTGGGGATCGAGCCGACCTGGGCGTTCGCGGAGACCGCCAGGAGCCCGAGCAGTGCGATCGTGGAAAAACGCAGCATTGCCTCAAAACCTCGGCAGCTCGGGATGCGCCAGCTTGCCGCCGCGCACGTGCATGCGCCCGTACTCGGCGCAGCGCGCGAGCGTGGGCACCGCCTTGCCCGGATTGAGCAGGCCGCGCGGATCGAACGCGCGCTTCACGGCGCGGAAGGCGTCGAGCTCGTCGGGGCGGAACTGCACGCACATCTGGTTGATCTTCTCGATCCCCACGCCGTGCTCGCCGGTGATCGTGCCGCCCACTTCGATGCATTTCTCCAGCACCTCGCCGGCGAAGAGCTCGGTGCGGTGCAGCTCGTCGGAGTTGTTCGCGTCGAACAGGATCAGGGGATGCAGGTTGCCGTCGCCCGCATGGAACACGTTCGGGCAGCGCAGGCCATATTTCTTTTCCATCGCGCCGATAAACAGCAGCACCTCGCCCAGGCGCTTGCGCGGGATCGTGCCGTCCATGCAGTAATAGTCGGGCGAGATGCGGCCGACCGCCGGGAACGCCGCCTTGCGCCCCGACCAGAAGCGCAGCCGCTCGGCCTCGTCGCGCGACACCGTCATGCGCGCCGCGCCCGCTCGAGCGAGCACCTCCTTCATGCGCGCGATTTCGTCCTCCACTTCCTGCGGCGCGCCGTCGGATTCGCACAGCAGGATGGCCGCCGCGTCGAGGTCGTAGCCGGCGCCGGCGAACTCATCCGCCGCGCGCGTCGCGGCGCGGTCCATCATCTCGAGGCCGGCCGGGATGATGCCGGCGGCGATCACTTCCGCCACCGCCCGCCCCGCCTTCTCCACGTCGTCGAAGGACGCCATGATGACGCGCGCGCATTGGGGCTTCGGCAGCAGCTTCACCGCCACCTCGGTCACGACCATCAGCATGCCCTCGGAGCCGATCGCGAGCGCGAGCAGATCGTAGCCCGGCGCGTCCGGCGCTTCAGAGCCGAGCTCGATCGGCTCGCCGTCGATCGTGTAGCCGCGCACTCGCAGGACATTGTGGAGCGTCAGGCCGTACTTCAGGCAATGCACGCCGCCGGAATTCTCCGCGACGTTGCCGCCGATGCTGCAGGCGATCTGGCTCGACGGATCGGGCGCGTAGTACAGGCCGAAGGGCGCGGCGATGCCCGAGATGGCGGCGTTGCGCACGCCGGGCTGCACCACCGCCACCCGCGCGACCGGATCCAGGCGAACGACGCGCATGAACTTCGCCATGGAGAGCAGCACGCCGTCGCCGAGCGGCAGCGCGCCGCCGGAAAGGCCGGTGCCGGCGCCGCGCGGCACCACCGGGACTTCGAGCGACGAGCAGGTTTGCAGCACCCGCTGCACCTGCTCTTCGGTTTCCGGCAGCGCCACGACCATCGGCACGCGCCGGTACGCGGTCAGGCCGTCGCACTCGTAAGGCCGGGTGTCTTCCTCTTCCCAGAGCACCGCGCGCGCGGGCATGAACTCGCGCAGGCGCCGCACGACCTCGCGCTGGCGCGCGACGTCGATCCGCTCTACAGGTATCGCTTCGCCCACTTCAGACCTTCGACCGTGTCACCGAGAGGATTGTATTCGCAACCGATCCAGCCCGAGTAGCCGAGGTGGTCGATGTGCGCGAGCACGAAATCGAAATTGATCTCGCCCGTGCCCGGCTCGTGCCGGCCCGGCGCGTCGGCGAGCTGGATATGGCCGATGCGCGCGAGCAGCCGCTCGAGCGTCTCCGCGAGGTTGCCTTCCATGATCTGCATGTGGAAGAGGTCGTACTGCAGGCGCACGTTGTCGGCGGCGACTTCCTCCAGAACCCTGGCCGCATGCGCGCTGCCCGTGAGGAAACCGCCGGCAACGGTGCGCGCGCTGACCGGCTCGATGAGCACCTCCATCCGCTCCTGCGCCAGGCGCTTGGCCGCATACCTCAGATTCGCGACGTAGGTTTCGTGAATGGCTTTTTTTTCGAAGCCGGGAGGCGAAACGCCGGCCATGCAATGCAGCCGCGGCGAGCCGGCGGCGCGCGCGTACTCGATGGCGCGCTCCAGGTCGTCGCGAAAGCGCTGCTCGCGGCCGGGCAGGCACGCGGTGCCGTGCTCGTGGCGCTCGGGGTCGCCGCGCGGCATGTTGTGCAGCACCACCTCGACGCCGGCCGCGCGCGCGCTGGCGCCGATCTCGGCCGGCCGCCATTCGTACGGATACTGGTATTCGACCGCGCGGAAGCCGCTGCGCGCCGCCGCCGCAAAGCGATCGAGGAACGGGACTTCCTTGAAGAGGGTGGAGAGGTTCGCGGCGAGCCTTGGCATCCCGCGAGCATACTGCGGGTCGGCGTGCTAGACTTTTTGCAGCTTCATTACCCATCACAGAACAAAGGAGAAAGCCATGGGTGCTATTTTCCAATCGTTGGGTCGGACGGTCGCCGCGGGCGTCGTCCTCCTCGTAGTCTTCCTCGTCATCGCGGGTCTGGGCACCGGTCAGTGGGTGCGGATCAACGACCATAGCTGGTGGGCGTTCTTCTTCCGCTGGCTGCACGTGCTCTCGGGAGTGATGTGGATCGGCCTGCTCTGGTACTTCAACTTCGTCCAGACGCCGTCGATGCCCAAGATTCCGGACGAGCAGAAGCCGGCGGTCAGCAAGGTCATCGCCCCGACCGCGCTGTTCTGGTTCCGCTGGGCGGCGATGGCGACCATCGTCACCGGCATCATCGTCGCGACGATGATGGGCTACATCGGCAAGGCCCTGACGCTCCAGGGCGGCTACCACGCCATCGGCCTCGGCATGTGGCTCGGCGCGATCATGTGGTTCAACGTCTGGTTCGTCATCTGGCCGAACCAGAAGAAGGCGCTGGGCATCGTGCAGGTGGAGCCGGCGGAAAAGGCCGCCGCGGCGAAACGGGCCGGCATGGCCTCGCGCATCAACACGATGCTCTCGATCCCGATGCTGTTTTGCATGGTGGCGCAGCAGAACGGCGGCTTCTAGCCGCTCGTATCCGGAAAGATCGAAAAGGGGCCCCCTGGGGGGCCCTTTTTTTGCCTGCCTTTTCCCCTATAGTCCAGCGAATGACCGAAACCGAAAAGCTCTGGCGCGTCTGGTGGCTGTGGGGGATCCCCGTGGCATGGCTTGCCAGCGCGCTGATCGTCGGCGCCGAAAGCACCCGCAACGCCGGATATCCGGGCGGTGGCGACGTGCTCGACGTGGCGCGGCTCGCCCTGTACTGGTGGTGGATGAGGCTCGCGTGGAAATGCTCCGGCAACGTCGAGAACCCGTTCTGGACTTATGCGAGCCGCGCGTTGCTGGCCTTCGGCCTGGTCGTAAATGTTCTCGCCTAGAGCCGCCCGCCTGCTTTGGGGCACGCTTTTCGCGTGGGCGGCCAGCGCGCTGGTCATCCTCGGCAACATCGCTCGGGAGGCGGGTCAGGACAGTTTGGGCGATGCCTGCACCCTGCTGCGCATCCTTATCTGCTGCGGCTTCCTGGGGTTTGCCTGGAAATGCTGGGGTAGCGCACGCAGGCGCCTCCACGCCCGGCGTGCGATCGCCCTCCTGGTCGCTTCTGCGGTTCCGCTCCATGGATTCGCCGCCGCCTCGATGGAGGTGCGCGGGCCTGCGCATTTCCATGCGAGCGATCCCTCGGGCACGCACCACTGGCACGGGGATGTCGAGCATCACCATCACGCCGCGGATCCCGCCATCGTCGAAATCGACGATGGCGACGACCAGCGTCGCGCCGCCGTCGCGGCCGGCAACGGCAAGCGCGCGGCGACCGGCGCGCTCGATACGCTGACCACGGCCATGCTCGTTTTCCCTTCGCGTCCCGATTCGGGCGCCGTCCGGGCACGCGAGCCCGCAAGGCTCAGCCTCTATTTCCCGGGAATGCTCGAGCGCCCGCCTCGCCCCGCCGGCGGCTGCTAGTCAGCAGTAAGGCCGGTCGCGCAACGTTGCGCGCGACCCTCCATCGTTGTCGGGGAGAAAATGAAAGCAATCTCGGGACACGTGGTCCGGCTATTCCTTGTCGCGCTGGGAGCCGGGACCGTAGCGCAGCAGGCGTTCGCGGCAGGATTGCCCGGGCGCGAGGCGATCGTGGTGAATCCGGATCAGGAAGGCCTGGCGGGCGAGGCCGACGCGGCGAGCCAGGGGACGGTCGACGACGAGCAGCTCGAGAACCGGCCGCTGCTGCGACCGGCGGAAGTCCTGGAGGTCATTCCGGGCGTGGTCATCACGCAGCACAGCGGCTCCGGAAAGGCGAATCAATACTTCCTGCGCGGCTTCAACCTCGACCACGGCACCGACTTCGCCGTGCACGTCGACGGCATGCCCGTCAATCTGCCAAGTCACGGGCACGGCCAGGGCTACGCGGACCTGAACTTCCTGATCCCCGAGCTGGTCGAACACATTCACTACCGCAAAGGCCCCTACTACGCGGACGAAGGCGACTTTTCCGCGGCCGGAGCCGCCCATCTGCATCTCAAGCGCTCGGTCGAGCCGGGGTTCGCGGATCTCAAGCTGGGCTCGTACGGCTATCAGCGCGGCCTGTTCGGCGGCAACCGGTCGGTCGACGGCGGCAATCTCCTCGGCGCGCTCGAGCTCGGCCGGGACGACGGCCCCTGGCAGAACCCGGAGCGGCTGCGCAAGGTGAACGGCGTGCTGCGCTACGCGCAGGGCGACGACAAGAACGGCTTCACCGTGACCGGTATGGGATACGCGTCGCGCTGGAATTCCACCGACCAGATACCGCTGCGGGCGGCCGACGCCGGCCGGATCGATCGCTTCGGGGCCGTGGATCCGACCGACGGCGGGCGCTCTTCGCGCTACAGCCTGTCGACGCAATGGGCAAAGAGCGATGCGGACAAGTCCACGCGCGCCAGCGCGTATGTCATTTATTCCAAGCTCAGGCTGTTCTCGAACTTCACCTACTTTCTCAACGACCCCGTGAACGGCGACCAGTTCGAGCAGGTGGACCGCCGCACGATCGCCGGCGGCGAAGCCTCGCACACCTGGCGCACGCCTTTCGGCGGCCGCGAGGTCGAGCACACGGCGGGGATCCAGCTTCGCAACGACAATGTGGCGGAAGTCGGGCTGCACAATACCGTCGCGCAGCAGCGGCTCGCGACGGTGCGCGACGATTCGGTGCAGCAGTCGAGCGCCGGGCTGTACTACCTCAACACGATTACCTGGTTGCCGTGGCTGCGCAGCAATGCGGGCCTGCGCGGCGACACGTATCGCTTCCGGGTGGACAGCGACAACCCGCTCAATTCCGGCAAGGCGAGCGCTTCGCTGATGAGTCCGAAGCTCGGGCTGGTGCTGGGGCCGTGGTCGGACGTGGAATATTTCGTGAACTACGGCTACGGCTTCCACAGCAACGACGCGCGCGGCACCACGATCACCGTCGACCCGGCGACCGGCGCGCCGGCCGGGCGGGTCTCGCCGCTGGTGCGCGCGAAAGGCGGCGAGCTCGGCCTGCGCGCCGCGCCCTTCAGCGGCGCGCAGACCTCGGTTGCGCTGTGGCGGCTCGACGTCGACTCCGAGCTGCTGTTCGTCGGCGACGCGGGAACCACCGAGCCGAGCCGCCCCAGCCAGCGCGAAGGCGTGGAGTGGGCAAATTATTTCAGGCCGGCGCGCAGCGTAACCGCGGATTTCGATGTGACCCTTTCGAAATCGCGGTTCAAGAACGACGATCCCGCCGGCAATTTCATTCCGGGCGCGGCGAGCCGCACGGGCTCGGGCGGCGTCACTTATGCCGCGGGACCGTGGAGCGGCGGCTTGCGGCTGCGCTACTTCGGTCCCCGGCCGCTCGTGGAGGACAATTCCGAGCGCTCCGGATCGTCGACGCTGGTGAACGCCAAGCTCGGCTACGCGGCGACCAAACAGATCAGATTCGGCATCGAAGTGCTGAACCTTTTCGACCGCAAGGTCGACGACATCACCTACTTCTACACCTCACGCCTTCAGGGCGAGCCCGCGGCCGGGATCGCCGACAAGCATTTCCATCCCGCCGAGCCGCGCACCCTGCGGCTTTCGCTTATTCTGCAGATGTGAGAAAAATCCCCGTTGCCAGCGCCCTCGGCGCCGCGTTCCTTTTCGGCGCGAGCACGCCCGCGGCGAAGACCCTGGCGGGCGATGTCCACCCGGTGCTGCTGGCGGGATTGCTTTACGCAGGAAGCGGTTTCGGCCTCGGCCTGTGGTTTCTCGCGGGCAGGCGCAAGACGTCTCTGCGGCGCGGCGACCTTCCCTGGCTGCTCGGCGCTGTGATCTGCGGCGGCATCATCGGCCCGGTTCTTCTCATGGCGGGGCTCGTCACCACCGGCGCGGCGAGCGCGTCGCTGATGCTCAATCTCGAAGGCGTGTTCACCGCGCTGCTCGCATGGTTCGCGTTCCACGAGAATTTCGATCGGCGGATCGCCATCGGGATGGCGCTCATCGTCGCCGGCGGGGTGCTCCTCGCCTTCGAGCCCGGCGCGCTCCAGGGCGGCGGCTATCTCGGCCCGCTGGCGGTCGCCGGCGCCTGCCTCGCGTGGAGCATCGACAACAACCTCACCCGCAAGGTCTCTTCGGCGGATCCCGCGGCGATCGCGGCGATCAAGGGTGGCGTCGCGGGAGCCGTAAATCTAGCGATCGCCGCCGCGATCGGCGCGACCTGGCCCGGCTTCACCACGGCCGCCGCGGCTGCCGGCGTCGGCCTGCTCGGCTACGGTGTCAGCCTTGCGCTGTTCGTTCTTGCGCTGCGTGATCTGGGCGCTGCACGCACCGGCGCGTATTTCTCGACCGCTCCATTCGTCGGCGTCGCGATCGCGCTGCTCGCGCTGGGCGAAGCGCCGTCGCCGCTCTTCTGGCCCGCGGCCGCGCTGATGCTGGCCGGCGTATGGCTGCACGTCTCGGAGCGCCACGAGCACCGGCATGTCCACGAGCCGATGGCCCACGAGCATGGCCATGTGCACGACGAGCATCACCGGCACGCGCACGAGTTCGAGTGGGACGGCAAGGAGCCGCATGTCCACGAGCATCGCCACGCGAAGCTCGCGCACCGGCATCCGCACTACCCCGACCTGCACCACCGCCACCACTAGCTAGCGCTGGGGCGCGAGCGTCTCCAGGCCGCCGAGCTTCGTTCCCGGCTTCACGCCGCGCTGGGCGAACCATCCCTTGGTCATCTCCAGGGCGAACACCGCCGGCGTCGAGGCGCAGTGCGATTGCTCGCTGTGCGGCTGCATGTCGGCGATGTTGATGATGGTGCCGCTCGCGTCGATGAACGCGACCGACAGCGGGATCAGGGTGTTCTTCATCCACATGCAGTGGATCTGCGCCTCGTCGAAGATGAACAGCATCCCGGCGTTGGCGCCGAGCGATTGGCGGTGCATCAGGCCCTGCATGCGGGTGGCGTTGTCGGCGGCGACTTCGGCGCGGATGAGATGCATGCCGGCCTTGAGCTGGATGGTCGGCAGCTCGGCATGCGCCGTCGCGGCGCAGGCGGCGGCAAGAAAGCAAACGAGTCTTTTCAAGGAACCCCCAAATAGAAAAAGGCAGGGGGTCACCCTGCCTTTTTTTTGAGCTTGAAGCGGGCTACTTCTTGTCCATCTTGTCCATTTTCTCGGACTTCTTCTTCGAGGCCTTTTTCTTGTCGCCCTTGGCCTTCTTTTCCGCCTTTTTCTCGGACTTCTTCTCGTCCTTCATCTGCGCGCCAGCGTGCGACGCGGCGAAGGCGGAGGCACTTCCCACCGCAAACATCGCGGCGACGATCAGGGTCAGCAGCTTGCTCATTTCCTTCTCCTGTTTAGTGTTCGAACACGGGTGGACGCTATTCTTGCGCTTCCCGGCGTTAGTAACGCGCCGTCGGCCGGGCGGTTGACGTCTCCCGTACCTCCCTGTGGGGACTCCCACGGCGGGCATTCTATTGAAAACCGCATCTCTTCTCAGAATACGTGATAACCTATTGTTTAATAACGATTGTCATATAGTGAAACCCTTCCTAACTCTCCTTTTACTCGGCGCAGTCACGGCTACCGTCTACGGTGCGCCCTACATACCGAAGGAGGATGCGCAGGTGCTTGAGCGCCTCCCGGGCCGGCGCGACGACCCGGCGATGGCGGAACTGCGCCAGCTTCGCGCCGCGCTCGCCGCGGCGCCGAAAGACCCCGACGCCGCTGCCGCGCTCGCGCAACGCTACTTCGAGCTCGCCAATGCGGAAGGCGACCCACGCTACGTGGGCTATGCGGAAGCGGCGGTGCGCGCCTGGTCCGGCGCGGATGCGCCGGTCGAGATCCTCTTCACGAAGGCGCTGTTGCGCCAGTACCGGCACGACTTCGACGGCGCGCTCGAGGATCTGCAGCGCGCCCTCGAGCGCGACCCGGCGCATGTCGCGGCGCGCTCTTGGCGCGCGGCGATCCTGATGGTGCGTGCGGAGTACGCCGCCGCCTTACGCGAGTGCGAGGCGCTCGCCCAGCACGCGAGCGAGCTGCGGGCGGCGGGATGCAGCGCGTACGTGCAGGCGACGACCGGAAAGACGCGCGTGGCGTACGCGCGTCTTTCCGAGACGCTGCGCCGTCATCCCGAAGCCGGCCCGGAAGCGAGACTGTGGGCGCTCACGCGGCTGGCCGAGATGGCCTGGCGGCTTGCGGAGAACGAGCAGGAGCACGCGCTCGCAGACCGGCTTTTCAATCAGGCGCTGGCGCTCGGCGTGGACGACAATTTTCTGCTGGCGGCCTATGCCGACTATCTCCTCGAGCGCGGCCGCGCGAAGGAAGTGGTCGGTCTGCTCAAGGCCTGGAGCCGCTCCGATACTCTCCTTCTCCGTCTCGCCCTCGCCGAGCGCGCGCTCGGGATGCGCGAAGCCGAGGCGCACGTCCAGGCGCTCGCCGACCGGTTCGCCGCCGCGGCGCTGCGTGGCGAGAGACTCCACATGGGCGAGGAAGCGCGCTTCCTGCTGGATCTGAAGGGCGATGCCCGCGGCGCGCTCGCGGTCGGCGTCGAAAACTGGAAATCGCAGCGCGAGCCGCGCGATGCGCTGGTGGTGCTCGAGGCTGCCGTCGCGGCCCGGGATCCGAAGAGCGCCGCGCCGGTCCTGAAATGGCTCGACGAGAGCGGCTTCGAGAGCGCGCGCATGCAGCGCGCCGCGGCGCAGCTCAGGAAGCAGCAGTGAGCCGGCTCGCTCTATTTCTGCTGGCCGTCCTGAGCTGCGGCGGCGCGCTCGCCCACAAGCCCAGCGACAGCTACCTGACCGTGTACGCCGACGGCCAGTCGCTGAAAGGGCAATGGGACATCGCGCTTCGCGATCTCGAATATGCGGTCGGCCTGGATGCCGACGGCGACGGCGCGATCACCTGGGGCGAGCTCAAAGCGAAACAGGCCGAGGTCGACGCCTACGTGCTGGCGCGGCTCGCCTTGCGCGCCGAAGGCAAGCCCTGCCAGCTTACGCCGACGGAGCATCTCGTCGACGACCACACCGACGGCGCTTACGCGGTGTTGCGCTTCGACGCAAAGTGCGAGGCCGGCACTTACGCCAAGGCCGAGGTGGAATACAGCCTGTTCTTCGACCTCGACCCGACCCATCGCGGCCTGCTGCGCGTGGCGCATGGAAAAGACTCCACCACGGGAATTCTCTCGCCCGACCGGCCGCGGCTGCAGCTGAGCGCCGAGGGCCGCTCGCGTCTGGAGCAGTTCATCGACTACGCGGGCGAGGGGGTCTGGCATATCTGGATCGGCTTTGACCACATCCTGTTCCTCGTGTCGTTGCTCCTGCCTTCCGTGTTCATGTCCTCAGGCAGGAACTGGGCGCCCGCGGAGCGTTTCGGCGGCACCTTCTGGGACGTATTCAAGGTCGCCACATCCTTCACCGTAGCGCACTCGATCACGCTGTCGCTCGCCGCGCTCTCGATCATCCAGCTGCCTTCGCGGCTGGTCGAGTCGGCGATCGCTCTTTCTGTCGTCCTCGCGGCGCTCAACAATCTGTGGCCGCTGGTGCACGGCCGCCGATGGCTGGTGGCATTCGGCTTCGGCCTGATCCACGGCTTCGGCTTCGCAAGCGTGCTCGCCGATCTCGGGTTGCCGCAGGGCGCGCTCCTCGTCGCGCTCGTCGGCTTCAACGTGGGCGTGGAGGGCGGGCAGCTGGCGATCATCGCCGCGTTTCTGCCGCTCGCCTTCGCGCTGCGCCGGACCTGGCTCTATCGCCGCCTCATCTTCGTCGGCGGCTCCGCGGCGATCGCGCTCGTGGCGGGCGTCTGGCTCCTCGAGCGCGCGCTCAACGTGAAGATCTGGTCCTAGGCCATTAAAATACCGGGTTTCCCGCAACTGCCCGCGCAATTGCCCGGGTCGTCCAAAAACTTGCAAAGGCGAATTCTCGTGTCCTCCGCGAAGCCCAAGATCATCTATACCCTGACCGATGAGGCACCCCGCCTCGCGACTTACTCCCTCCTGCCGATCCTGCGTGCCTTCATCAAGCCCGCCGGGATCGACGTCGAGGAGAGCGACATTTCCCTGGCTGCCCGCATCCTCGGCCAGTTTCCCGAATCCCTGCCGCCCCACGAGCGCATTCCGGACAACCTCGCGGAGCTCGGCAAGCTGACGCTCCGGCCCGAGGCCAACATCATCAAGCTGCCCAACATCAGCGCCCCGGTCGGCCAGCTGACCGCCGCCGTCAAGGAGCTGCAGTCGAAGGGCTACAAGATTCCGGACTATCCCGATAGCCCGAAGAACGACGCGGAAAAGGCGATCAAGGCGAAGTATTCGAAGGTGCTCGGCAGCGCGGTGAACCCGGTGCTGCGCGAGGGCAATTCGGACCGGCGCGCCCCGGCCTCGGTGAAGAACTACGCGCGCAAGAACCCGCACTCCATGGCGCAATGGGACCCGGCCTCGCGCACCCACGTCGCCCACATGCGCAGCGGCGACTTCTACCACGGCGAGAAATCGATGGCTCTGTCGCACGCGTGCGAGGTACGCATGGACCTCGTCACCAAAAGCGGCAAGACGCTGGTGCTGCGCCCGGCGGTGAAGCTGCTCGAGGGCGAGGTCATCGACAGCATGTACATGAGCAAGAAGGCGCTGTGCGCGTTCTTCGAGAAGGAGATCGAGCACGCCAAGAAGCACGACCTGCTCTTCTCGCTGCACGTCAAGGCGACGATGATGAAGATCTCGCACCCCATCGTGTTCGGGCACGCGGTGCGGGTGTTCTACCAGGACCTGTTTGAAAAGCACGGCAAGCTCCTCGCCGAGCTCGGCGTCAACGTCAACAACGGCTTCGCCGGCGTGCTCGACAAGATCAAGGCGCTGCCGGACGCCAAGCGCGCCGAGATCGAGGCCGACATCAAGGCCTGCGAGGCGAAGCGGCCGCGCCTGTCGATGGTCGATTCGGCCAAGGGCATCAGCAACCTGCACAACCCGAACGACGTGATCGTCGACGCCTCCATGCCGGCGATGATCCGCGCCGGCGGCGTGATGTGGGGCCCGGACGGCAAGATGCACGAGACCAAGGCGGTGCTGCCCGAGTCCACGTTCGCGCGCATCTACCAGGAGGTCATCAACTTCTGCAAGACCAACGGCGCCTTCGACCCGAGGACCATGGGCACGGTGCCGAACGTCGGCCTGATGGCGCAGCAGGCGGAGGAATACGGCTCGCACGACAAGACCTTCGAGATCCCGGAGGACGGCGTGGCCCGCATCGTCGACAACCAGGACGGCCACGTGCTGATCGAGCAGAGCGTCGGGGCGGGCGACATCTGGCGCATGTGCCAGACCAAGGACGCGGCAATTCGCGACTGGGTCAAGCTCGCGGTCACCCGGGCGCGCCAGTCCAACACGCCGGCGGTGTTCTGGCTGGACGAATACCGCCCGCACGAGAACGAGATCATCAAGAAGGTGCGTCGCTACCTCAAGGACCACGACACGACCGGGCTCGATGTCCAAATCATGTCGCAGGTGCGCGCGATGCGCTTCACTCTCGAGCGCGTGATCCGCGGCAAGGACACCATCTCGGTGACGGGGAATATCCTGCGCGACTACCTCACCGACCTCTTCCCGATCATGGAGCTCGGCACCAGCGCGAAGATGCTATCGATCGTGCCCCTGATGGCGGGCGGCGCCATGTTCGAGACCGGCGCCGGCGGCTCGGCGCCGAAGCACGTGCAGCAGCTGGTGGAGGAGAACCACCTGCGCTGGGATTCGCTCGGCGAGTTCATGGCGATCGCGGTGTCGCTCGAAGACGTCGGCTTCAAGCACAACAACAAGAAGGCGATGATCCTCGCCAAGACGCTCGACGAGGCCACCGGCAAGCTGCTCGACAACAACAAGACGCCCTCGCCGAAGGCCGGGCAGCTCGACAATCGCGGCAGCCACTTCTACCTCGCCCTTTACTGGGCGCAGGCGCTCGCGGCCCAGACCGAAGACTCGGAGCTCAAGGCCCGCTTCGCGCCGCTCGCCAAGCGCCTGGCAGAAAACGAGAAAAAGATCGTCGACGAGCTGAACGCAGTCCAGGGCAAGCGCGCGGACATCGGCGGGTACTACGCCACGAGCCCGAGCAAGGCGGGCGAAGTGATGCGCCCCAGCGTTACCCTCAACGCCGCGATGGACGCGTTCGCCGTGTGAGCGTCTAATTCAACGTCTTATGGCCTACGAACACATCAAGATTCCCTCGGGCGGCGAAAAGATCAAGGTCAACAAGGATTTCTCGCTGTCGGTGCCCGACAACCCGATCATCCCGTACATCGAGGGCGACGGCACGGGCGTCGACATCACCCCGGTGATGCTCAAGGTGGTCGACGCCGCAGTGAAGAAAGCCTACGGCGGCAAGCGCAAGATCGTATGGATGGAGATGTTCGCCGGAGAGAAGTCCTGCAAGGTGTACGGCGAGAACATGTGGCTGCCCGAGGAAACCCTGGCGGCGTCGAAGGAATATGTGGTCTCGATCAAGGGCCCGCTCACCACGCCGGTGGGCGGCGGCATGCGATCCATCAACGTCGCGCTGCGCCAGGAGCTCGACCTTTATGTCTGTCTGCGTCCGGTGCGCTGGTTCACCGGCGTGCCCTCGCCGCTGAAGAAACCCGAGGACGTGGACATGGTGATCTTCCGCGAGAACGCCGAGGACATCTATGCGGGTATCGAGTGGCCGGCGCAGTCCGCGGAGGCGAAGAAAGTCATCGACTTCCTGATCAAGGAAATGAAGGTCAAGAAGATCCGCTTCCCCAACACCTCCGCGATCGGCATCAAGCCGATCTCGATCGAAGGCTCGGAGCGCCTGATCCGGCGCGCCTACCAGTACGCCATCGACAACAAGCGCAAGTCGGTGACCCTGGTGCACAAGGGCAACATCCAGAAATTCACCGAAGGCGGATTCCGCGAATGGGGCTATAAGCTCGCGGTCAAGGAGTTCGGCGCGAAGCCGGTCGACGGCGGACCCTGGCACAGCTTCAGGAATCCGAAAGGCGGGCCGGACATCGTCATCAAAGACGTCATCACCGACGCGATGCTGCAGCAGATCCTGCTTCGGCCGGCGGAGTACGACGTGCTCGCGACCACCAACCTGAACGGCGACTATATTTCAGACGCCCTGGCGGCGGAGGTCGGAGGCATCGGGATCGCGCCCGGCGCCAACATGAGCGACACCGTGGCGATGTTCGAGGCCACCCACGGTACGGCGCCCAAGTACGCCGGCAAGGACTACGTGAATCCCGGCTCGGAGATCCTTTCCGCCGAAATGATGCTGCGCCATATGGGCTGGGTGGAAGCCGCCGATGCCGTCATCAAGTCGATGGAGAAAGCCATCCAGGACAAGATCGTCACGTACGATTTCGCGCGTCAGATGCAGGGCGCCAAGCAGGTGTCCTGCTCCGGCTTCGGCCAGGCGATGATCGAGAGAATGTAGGGGTTTCCTGCACCAAAACAGGACTCGCCAATAAAAAAAGCCGCCCTCGGGCGGCTTTTTTACTCAGGCGGCCTGGCTAGCCGCTCTTCTGGATGTTCGAGGCCTGCTTGCCTTTTGGCCCCTGCACCACGTCGAAGCTGACTTTCTGACCTTCTTTGAGGGTCTTGAAGCCCGACATGTTGATCGCGGAAAAATGCGCGAAAAGATCCTCGCTGCCGTCGTCCGGGGTGATGAACCCGTAGCCTTTCGCGTCGTTGAACCACTTCACGGTGCCTGTTGCCATCTGCTCTCCCTGATTGTTGATTGAGCTACCGGGCGTTTGACCCGAGCCATGCCTGGAACTCCACGACCCCGCCGCCGGTTGGTACCTGATGGCGAAACAGACAGCCAGAATCCAAACACAGCCCGCCTTTTACGCGCCCTGCCGGGTGTCGTCAAGGGCCGTCGGCCGAGTGTCGCGCGCGCGCCAAGACCGTGAAAAAGCACCGCAATTCGGTCCGCCATGTTCCCTTTGCCGCATTGCACGCGCCCGCTACTAAGACTAGGATAGAACGGAAGGTGGTACTGGGTTTTCATGGCAACAGAGCGGGAACGGACGCACACGGAAACTGTCCGATTTCAGGGGGCTAGACGGCGCTCAACAAGGTGGCATGGCGCAGTTCAAAGACGACACGACACTGGAGGCGCAGCGCAGCAAACTGAAGCCTCCGCCGATGTACAAGGTCATGCTGCTGAATGATGACTACACGCCGATGGAATTCGTCGTGGTGGTGCTGCAGAAGTTCTTCGGCATGTCGCGGGAGAGGGCGACGCAGGTGATGCTAAAGGTGCACCGGGAAGGCATTGGCGTGTGTGGGGTCTATCCGAACGATGTCGCCAAAACCAAAGTGCAGCAAGTCGCGGCATACTCCCGAAAGCATCAGCATCCGCTACAGTGTGTCATGGAGCCAACGTAGGTGAAAGGTAAGGAATGATCGCCCAGGAGCTTGAAGTCAGTCTGCACATGGCGTTCGTCGAGGCGCGCCAGAAGCGCCACGAGTTCATCACCGTCGAGCACCTCCTGCTCGCGCTGCTGGACAACCCGACCGCCGCAGAAGTTCTGCGCGCATGCGGCGCCAACATGGACGAGCTGCGCAAGAACCTGACCCAGCACATCGCCGAGCAGACGCCGCGCATCGCGGCGGACCGCGAGGTGGACACTCAACCGACGCTCGGCTTCCAGCGGGTGATCCAGCGCGCCATCCTGCACGTGCAGTCCTCCGGCAAGAAGGAAGTGACCGGCGCCAACGTGCTGGTCGCCATCTTCGGCGAGAAGGATTCGCACGCGGTGTATTTCCTGCAGCAGCAGGGCATCGCACGGCTCGACGTGGTGAACTACATCTCGCACGGCATCACCAAGACGCCGCAGGCCCACCAGGGCAAGTCGGCGGACCCCGAGGCCGACCAGGAAGGCCAGGCCGAGACCTCCAACAGCCCGCTCGACAACTACACCCAGAACCTGAATTCGCTCGCGCTCGCGGGCAAGATCGACCCGCTGATCGGCCGCGACAAGGAGCTCGAGCGCGTGGTGCAGACGCTGTGCCGCCGCCGCAAGAACAACCCGCTGCTGGTGGGCGAAGCCGGCGTGGGCAAGACCGCCATCGCCGAGGGACTGGCGCGGCGCATCGTAGAGGGCGCCGTTCCCGACTTGCTCGCCAAATGCACGGTGTATGCGCTCGACATGGGCGCGCTGCTCGCCGGCACCAAGTATCGCGGCGATTTCGAGCAGCGGCTCAAGGCGGTGCTGAAGCAGCTCGTCGACAACCCGAACGCGATCCTGTTCATCGACGAGATCCACACCGTCATCGGCGCCGGCGCGGCGTCGGGCGGCACGCTGGATGCGTCCAACCTGCTGAAGCCCGTGCTGTCCACCGGCCAGCTGAAGTGCATCGGCGCGACGACCTACAATGAGTACCGCGGGGTGTTCGAGAAGGACCATGCCCTGTCCCGGCGCTTCCAGAAAATCGACGTGGTCGAGCCCTCGGTAGACGAGACCGTGGAGATCCTGAAGGGGCTCAAGACCCGCTTCGAGGCCCACCACAGCGTGAAATACACCGCCAACGCGCTCACCACCGCGGCGGAGCTCTCGGCGCGCTACATCAACGACCGCCACCTGCCTGACAAGGCGATCGACGTCATCGACGAAGCCGGCGCCGCGCAGCGCATCGCGCCCAAGGCCAAGCAGAAGAAGATCATCGGCAAGACCGAGATCGAGGAGATCATCGCCAAGATCGCGCGCATCCCGCCGCGCAGCGTCTCGACCGACGACCGTAGCGCGCTGGCGAACCTCGACCGCGACCTGAAGGCGGTCGTCTTCGGCCAGGACCAGGCGATCGACGCGCTCGCCGCCGCCATCAAGATGGCGCGCTCCGGCCTCGGCAATCCGCAGAAGCCGATAGGCAACTTCCTGTTCTCCGGCCCGACCGGCGTCGGCAAGACCGAGGTCGCGCGCCAGCTCGCCTACTGCATGGGAATCGAGCTGATCCGCTTCGACATGTCCGAGTACATGGAGCGCCACGCGGTATCGCGGCTCATCGGCGCGCCGCCGGGATACGTCGGTTTCGAGCAGGGCGGCCTGCTCACCGAGCAGATCACGAAGAAGCCTTACTCGGTGCTGCTGCTCGACGAGATCGAGAAGGCGCACCCGGACATCTTCAACATCCTGCTCCAGGTCATGGACCACGGCACGCTCACCGACAACAACGGCAGGAAGGCCGACTTCCGGAACGTCTGCATCGTCATGACGACCAACGCCGGCGCCGAGTCGCTCGCCAAGAACAACATGGGCTTCACGCTCTCGAAGCAGGCCGGCGACGAGATGGAGTCGATCAAGCGCATGTTCACGCCCGAGTTCCGCAACCGGCTGGACGCGATCATCTCGTTCCGCTCGCTCGACCACGGCATCATCATGCGCGTGGTGGAGAAGTTCCTGATGCAGCTCGACGAGCAGCTCGCCGAGAAGAAGGTGGAGGCCAATTTCACCCAGGCGCTGAAGGAGCACCTGGCGAAGAAAGGCTTCGACCCGCTGATGGGCGCCCGCCCGATGGCGCGGCTGATCCAGGACACCATCCGCCGGGCGCTTGCCGACGAGCTTCTCTTCGGCAAGCTGCAGCACGGCGGCAAGGTGACGATCGACCTCGGCGAGGCGGAGAAGATCATCCTCAAATTCGAGGAAGAGCCCGCTACGGTCGCCTGATCCGGGTGGTTGCGACAAAAAAGGCCGCCTTCGCGCGGCCTTTTTTGTTGGCCGCTCTCCCCGATTGCGCTTTCTCGCGCGCGGGTTTACCTTTTTTGCAAACCACGAACGCTCGAGCGCAGATCCGATGACTCCCAGACTTCTCCTTGCGGCGGCCCTTCTCTGCGCCTGCGGCGCTGGTCTCGCCCAGGACAACGCGGCTGCCGTGCGCAGCCTGGCCGCCACCTGCGCCGGCTGCCACGGCACCGAAGGCCGCAGCGTCACGAAGGAAGTGGCCTCGCTGGCGGGAATGCCGAAAGCGCAGCTGATCTCGCAGATGCAGGTGTTCAAGGACGGCACCCGCCCCGCGACGGTCATGCATCAGATCGCGAAAGGCTATACCGACCAGCAGATCGTCGAGCTCGCCGACTATTTCGCCGCGAAAAAATAGGAGGCGAGGATGGCGCAGCTGAAACGACGTGAATTCCTGAAGCTGACCGGCGCCGCCGCGGCGCTCTCGGCGGCCGGCTGCGCGAGCACCGGGACCACCAGCGCCGGCGCGAAGGCGCGCGTGGTCGTGATCGGCGGCGGCTTCGGCGGCGCGACCGCTGCGAAGTACATCCGCATGTGGGACCCCGCGATCGAAGTCACGCTGGTCGAGCGCAACCGCAGCTTCGTCTCCTGCCCGACCTCCAACCTCGTGCTCGGCGGCTCGAGGACGATGTCCGACATCAGCCGCGGCTACGAAGGCCTGTCGAAACGCGGCGTGCGGCTCATCGTGGATGAGGCTACGGACGTCGACACCGCGAAGCGCAGCGTCAAGCTCGCGAGCGGCGCCAGCCTCTCTTACGACCGGCTCGTCGTCTCCCCCGCGGTCGATTTCCTTTTCAACGAAATGCCGGGCTATCAGGCGGCCGAAAAAGAAGGGCGCGTTCTCCACGCGTGGAAAGCGGGCCCGCAAACGCTGCAGCTGCGCCGGCAGCTCGAGGCGATGAAAGACGGCGGCGTATTCGTGCTATCGGTGCCGCTGGCGCCCTATCGCTGCCCGCCCGGGCCTTACGAGCGCGCGTGCCAGGTCGCTTCCTATTTCAAGAAAGCCAAGCCCCGCTCGAAGATCCTGCTGGTCGACGCGAATCCCGACCTGACCTCCAAGGGGCCGCTTTTCAGGAAGGCCTGGGCCGAGCTCTACCCCGGAATGATCGAGTACCGCGGCAACTCGAAAGCCGTGGAGATCGACGCCAGGACGATGACCGTCAAGCTCGAGCTCGACGACGTCACCGGCGACGTGCTGAACATCGTGCCGCCGCACCGCGCCGGCGATATCGCGCTCAAGGCCGGCCTCATCACCACCAACAACCGCTGGTGCAACGTCGACTGGCGCACGATGGAGTCCACCGCGGTCCCGGGCGTGCACGTGCTCGGCGACGCGACGCTTTCCGCGCCGGCGCTGCCGAAGTCCGGCCACATGGCGAACCAGCAGGGCAAGATCGCGGCGGCGGCCATCGTCGCGCTGCTGAACGGCGCGGCGCCGAATCCCAATCCGGTTCTCAGCAACACCTGCTACAGCTTCGTGTCGGACACCGAGGTCATCCACGTCGCTTCCGTGCACCAGTGGAACGAGAAGGAAAAGACGGTGACCATCGTCCCGGGCTCCAACGGCGTGTCCGGCGCGCGCAATGCGCAGGAAGGCATCTATGGCTGGAGCTGGGCCCAGAATATCTGGGCAGACATGCTGAGCTAGGTTTCCGCGGCTTAACTTCTTGCTGTTTAAACTTTCCCGGTAGAACCAAAACCGCCGGCGCCGCGGGCGCTGGCGGCGAATTCCTCCACCACCTCGAACTCCACCTGCGCCACCGGCACCACCACCAGCTGCGCGATGCGATCGAGCGGTTGCACCGTGAACGCCGCCTTGCCGCGATTCCAGAGCGAGACCATCAGCGGCCCCTGATAATCGGAGTCGATGAGGCCGACGAGGTTGCCGAGGACGATGCCGTTCTTCGCGCCCAGGCCCGAGCGGGGCAGGACGACGGCGGCGTATCCCGGATCTCCGACGTGAATCGCGATCCCGGAAGACACGAGCTGGCTGTCGCCGGGATTCAAGGTCAGGGCCGAATCGATGCAGGCCCGCAGATCCAGCCCGGCGGCGCCTTCGGTCGCGTAGCGCGGCAGCATGACGCGGATCCTCTCGTCGAGGATCTTTACTTCGAGCTTTCTCATTTTTCCGGCGGCAGCATGCCGGCGACGTGCTCCAGCAGCTTGCGCGCCAGCTCGATCTTCGGCCCGCGCCCGAGCGGATGCTCGCCGCGATCGTCGAACAGGACGATCGAGCTCTGCTCGGCGCCCAGCGCTTCCTGCGCCAGGTTGGCGGCGATGAGCGGCAACTTCTTCTTCGCGCGCTTGGCGGTCGCGTTCTGCGCGAGCTTCTCGCTTTCCGCGGCGAAGCCGACGCAGAACGGCGGCTTCGGCAGCGCCGCGACCCAGGCGAGGATGTCCGGGTTCTCCTCCAGGTCGAGCGACAGGTCCTTGCCGCCCGCCTTCTTTATCTTCTGACTCGAAGGGTTCTTGACCCGGTAGTCCGCCACCGCGGCGACGGAGATGAAGACGTCCGAGGATTGCACGCTCTTCTTCACCGCATCGAACATTTCCTGCGCGGTGCGCACGTCCACTCGCGACACTCCTTGCGGAGTCGCGAGCGCCACCGGGCCGCTCACCAGCGTCACCTCGGCGCCTGCCTCGCGCGCGGCTCGAGCGACGGCATATCCCATCTTCCCCGAGCTCGCGTTGGTCAGGACCCGAACCGGGTCGACCGGCTCCTCGGTGGGGCCCGCCGTGATCAGGACATGCTTGCCGGCGAGCCGTTTCGGCTGGAAGAAGACCTCGATCTCGTCGACGATGCCGGCCGGCTCGAGCATCCGCCCCAGGCCGGTCTCGCCGCAAGCCTGGTCACCTGCCGTCGGACCGGCAAAGAGGACGTCGTCCTCGTAAAGCATTTCCAGGTTGCGCTGCGTCGCGCGGTTTTCCCACATCTCCACGTTCATCGCCGGCGCGAGCAGCAAGGGACAGCGCCGCGCCAGGCAGAGCGTCGACAGGAGATCGTCGGCAAGACCGTGCGCGAGCTTCGCCATGAAATCCGCCGAGGCCGGCGCCACCACGATCAGGTCGCGATCGCGCGACAGCTCGATGTGGCCCATGTTGTCGGCGACACGGCCATCCCACAGGTCGGTCCAGACCGGCTGGGCGGAGAGCGCCTGCATCGTGACGGAGGTGATGAAGCGGGTGGCCGCCTCGGTCATCGCGACCCTTACGTCGGCCCCTTCCTTTATGAGCAGGCGCGCGAGCTCGGCGGCCTTATAGGCAGCGATTCCGCCGGTGATCCCCAGGAGAATTCTCTTTCCCTTGAACGTCATCGAATGAGCCGCCAGGGCCGTTAAGGGGAGGAGAATTCTAAGCGAAAGGCCGGGGCATGGCGATTTCAGACTGGCCGGTGGCCGAGCGGCCGCGTGAACGGCTGCTTGCCGAGGGGGCGGGAACGCTGAGCGACGCCGAGCTGCTGGCGGTGCTGCTGCGGACCGGGGTGCGAGGCAAGAGCGCCGTCGAGCTGGCTCGCGAGCTGCTCACAAAATTCGGCGGCGTGGGCAGCTTGCTCGGCGCCGGGAAAGCGCTGCTCGACATCAAGGGGCTGGGCGAGGCGAAGAGCGCGCAGCTATCCGCGGCCATCGAGCTCGCGCGGCGTTCTCTCGGCGAGCGGCTGCGCGAGGGGTCGGCGCTTACATCGCCCGGCGCGGTGCGCGACTATCTGCGCCTTGCGCTTGGCGGGCGGCAGCACGAGGTCTTCGTATGCCTCTGGCTGGACGCCCAGCATCGGGTGATCTCGTTTCAGGAATCGTTCCGCGGCACGCTCACGCAGACCAGCGTTTACCCGCGCGAGATCGTGAAGGCGGCGCTGGCGGCGAACGCCGCCGCGGTGATTTTTGCCCACAACCACCCCTCCGGGGTCGCGCAGCCCAGCCAGGCCGACGAGCTCCTGACCCGCAACCTGAAAGAGGCGCTGGGCCTGGTGGATGTCAAAGTGCTCGACCATTTCATCGTCGCCGGCAGCCAGGCGCTTTCCTTCGCCGAACGCGGCCTGCTTTAGGCGATTTGCCTGTATAATCCGCGCCTTTCGAGAATTCCCGGAGTCACAGCATGCCCCGCGTCTGTCAGGTCACCGGCAAAAAGCCGATGAAGGGCCACCTCGTCTCGCACGCCAACAACAAGACGATCCGCAAGTTCATGCCGAACCTGCACTACCGCCGCTTCTGGGTGGAGAGCCAGAGCCGCTGGGTGCGCCTGCGCGTATCCACCGCCGGGCTGCGCCGCATCGACAAGCTCGGCGTCGAAGCGGTACTCGCCGAGATCAAGGCCAAAGCCAAGGCCGCTGCGGCCTAAGGTAACGAACAGAAGCAGGTAACGAACAGGAACACAAGCCATGCGCGAGAAAATCAAGCTCGAATCGTCGGCCGGAACCGGCCACTTCTACACCACCACGAAAAACAAGCGCACCACGCCGGACAAGCTGGAGATGAAGAAATACGATCCCAAGGCGCGCAAGCACGTCATCTACAAAGAAACCAAGCTGAAATAATAAACAACAAGGTTCCAAGAAAAAGCCCGCGATGAGCGGGCTTTTTCTTTTTCCGAGGCGGCGCTAGCGGAAGCTGTATTGCACTCCCAGCATGTACGCTCAGGCGTAGGAGCGAAGGCGCTGCGAGAAATCGACGAGCGAAGCGATGCCGCTCGCCTCGGCCCGGTGGCACCAGTCCTGAAGCTGGCGCAGGAGCTGCTCTTTCGAGGCGCTCGAGCGCTCCCAGAGCTTGGCCAGCTCGTTGCGCATTGCGATCACCGTCTCCAGCGCGCGGGAATTCTTCAGCACCTCGGTGAGCTTCGCGCCTTCGGCGCCGGCGACCTGCTGGCCGCGCAACAGCGCGCGCTTCAGCGAGCGCAGAACCTCGGCGTCGCGCGGCGACCAGTGCTTGAGACGCTCCACTTCGTCGGCATAGGTGCGCTTCACGGACTTCGCGTAGCGGGAGAACACGTCGTAGCGGTTGGCTATTACCGCGTGCAGGGTATCGAGATCCACGGCCGCCTTCGCAGCGGCGAAGCGCGGCTTCGGGGCGATCTTCTTCACCGTGGCGAGGCCGAGCATTTCCATGAGGCGGATGTACATCCAGCCGATGTCGAACTCGTACCACTTGGACGACAGCTTGGCCGACGAGGCAAACGCGTGGTGATTATTGTGCAGCTCCTCGCCGCCGATCAGGATGCCCCACGGCACGATGTTGGTGCTCGCGTCGCCCACGTCGTAGCTGCGGTAGCCGAAGAAATGGCCCACGCCGTTGATGACGCCCGCCGCCCAGAACGGGATCCATGCGACCTGCGTGAGCCAGATGAGGATTCCGGGGACGATGCCGAAAATCAGACCGTTCACGCCCAGCAGCACGAACACGCCGGCGTAGGAGAAGCGTCCGTAGAAATTGCGCTCGAGCCAGTCGTCCGGGGTGCCATGGCCATAACGCTCCATGGTTTCCTGGTTGTACGACTCCTTGACATAGAGAAACACACCCGTCCACAGGACCTTGCTCAGGCCGTGTATCTGCGGGCTGTGCGGGTCATCGACCGTTTCGCACTTGGCGTGGTGCTTGCGGTGAATGGCGGCCCATTCCCGGGTGACCATCCCGGTAGTCATCCAGAGCCAGAAGCGGAAGAAATGCGATACGACCGGATGCAGCTCGAGCGCGCGATGCGCCTGGCAGCGGTGCAGGTAGATCGTGACGGCGGCGATCGTGACGTGGGTCAGCGCGAGCGCGGCGACCACATACCCCCACCACGGCAAATCGAGAAATCCTGAGAAAATCATCGGGGAAACCTGCCCTTTGGTCGTTATGGAAAGGCGCGGGCCATTTTACGCGAACCCCACCTGGGTGCAATTGGAAGTTCGTCACGTAGTGTAAAACCTCCGTGCGAAAGGACATTTCGCACAGCGGCCGAATCACGCAACAATCGCCCCATGAGCTCGACCCCGCACCCCATCTATGGACATCTCCTGCGCGGGATCGTTCATTGCCTGTCGGCGAGCGCGCTCGGCGCCGCCGCCTCCGCGCACGCGGCGCGCCCGTTCGTCACGGACGATGCGCGGATCGTCGACGAAGGCGGCTACCAGCTCGAAACTTTCCTCAAGCAGCAGCGCGCATTCCACGAGCGCGAGTTCTGGTTTCTGCCCGCGCACAATCCGTTCGGGCGTGTAGAACTTACCGTGGGCGGCATGTGGATCAACAGCGCTCCGGACGGTAATTCGAGATCATTGATCGCGCAGGCCAAGACGCTCCTGAAGCCGCTCGAGACGAACGGCAGCGGCTATGCGCTCACGGTGGGAGTGGTACGCCTGAGCCCGCCGGGCCCGGAGTCCGGCGAGACCAATCCTTTCGTGAACGGCATCGGCAGTTTTTCCGTCGCCGACGATGCGGTGGTGATCCACACAAATCTCGGTGCGCGACGCGACGGCGGCGCCAACACGACGCGCGGCACCTGGGGAGCGGGCGCTGAAATCCGCATGACTGCGCGGCTGTTCGGCATCGTCGAGACCTACGGCGAACGCGGCGAGAAGCCGACGCGGCACGCAGGCTTGCGCGTCTGGGCAGTGCCGGATCACGTGCAGGTCGATACTACCGTCGGCTTCGAGCGGACCGACCCGGAGCGCCGTTTTTTTACCGTCGGGTTGCGGCTACTGTGGTGAGCGACTTCCGGTCTTAGGCGACACGCTCGAAAGCGGCCGCAAAAAATCCGTCGGTGCTGTGCACGTGCGGCCACAGCCGCAAACGCTCGCCGGTATCGACAGGGACGCGTTGCGCGCGCAACAGCTCCGCGCAGGAGATCTGCCTGAACTCGCGCCGCTCCGCGGCGAACGCGTCAACGACAGCTTCGTTTTCCTCGCGCAGGATACTGCAGGTCGCGTACACCAGGCGGCCGCCGGGCTTCACCAGCCTCGCGGCCGATCCGAGGATACGGCCCTGCTTTTGCGACAGCTCGACGAGCGCGCCCGCATCGTGACGCCACTTCAGATCCGGGTTGCGTCGCAGTGTGCCGAACCCGCTGCACGGCGCATCGACCAGGACGCGGTCGATCTTGCCGGCCAGGCGCTTGGCGCGGGCATCGTTTTCGCCGGACAGGACGAGCGGGTGAATGCTGGTGACCTGCGCGCGAGCCGCGCGCGGCGCCAGCGCGGCCAGTCGGTTCGCCGAAACATCCATCGCGTATATGCGGCCCGTTCCACGCATCAGCATCGCTAGCGCGAGGGTCTTGCCGCCGGCGCCGGCGCAGTAGTCGGCGATCATCTCGCCCCGCCGCGGCGCGACCAGCCAAGCAAGGAGCTGGCTGCCTTCGTCCTGCACCTCCACAAGGCCGTCGGTGAAAAGTGGATGGCGGTTGATCGCGGGCTTGTCCACGAGGCGGATGCCGGCCGCAGACAGCGGCGTCGGCGCGCCTTCGATGCCGTCGGCGCCGAGGCGAGCGAGCGCGGCGTCGCGATCGAGGCGCGCGATATTGGCGCGCAGGTCGAGCGGCGCGGCGTTCAGCATCCCCTGGGCGATCTGCAGCGCTTCGGCTTCGCCGTGCTCGGCGGCGAGCTTCTGCCACAGCCAGTCGGGGAGATCGGCGCGCACTGCTGGAGGAAGATCCTCGGTGCGCGCCGCTCTGACGCGGGACACGAGCGCGAGGTCCTCGGCGCGAAGCACCTCCTCGAGCGCCCGTCCGGACAGCCCGAACACGCGCAGCAGCGCGGCTATCAGCAGCGCGCGCGGCTCGGCCGAGCCCGCCGCGTGCTCGAGGGAGCGTTTACGCCTCAGGACCGCGAACGCCGACTCCGCGATGAACGCGCGGTCCTGGCGCCCGAGCGCGCGGTGCGCGCGGAAGTAGCGCGACAAGACCTCGTCCGCGGGACCCGAGAACTGCAGGAGGACGGAGAGCGCGGCGGCGGCCTGGCCGAGCAACGGCCGCGTCAGCCGCCAGCGCGCCTCACTGGCCGGAGATTTTGGTGGCAACCTGGTCGATCTGCGTGCCGTCTTTGTGGTCCGTGACGAGCATTCGCACGAGGATATTGCCTTGGGCGGGCGCGAGCCAGATCTCGGTCGTGCGGCGGTCCTCGGGGCCGTCCTTGACGCGCGCGATCTTGATCGTCTCGAACTCGCCCGCGGGAACCTTCATGCGCTCGCGTCCCACCACCGCGAAGACGTATTGCGACACGCTGCCGCCGTCGGCCACGCTCATGTTCACGGGCTGTGCTCCGGGCGGGACGAACGCCAGGCTGAGCAGGAAAGACAGGCGGTCCTGCGGATTGGGCGGGAGCGGGTGAACTTCGGGGCTGCCGCGGAATTGCATCGTCAGCGTCCTCGCGTCCCAGTCGAAGCTCGCGCGCGCGGTCTCGCGGCCGGTGCGCTCGTCGACGAATTCGAGCGGCCGCAGGCCGGTGGCGGCGACCGTGCCTCGGCTCGAGCGCTTGATCGAGCCGAGCGCGGCGAGGAATCCCCGGCCCTTGGTCGTCTCGACGAGCTGGTACTTTCCGTCGCCATGCTCGAGGCGTTCCGTCACTTCGCCGAGAACCATGCCGTTGCGCAAAACGTCGTAGACGACTTCCAGGCGATTGGGAGGCGCGGCTAGCGTCGCCGCCATCGTCGCGATCGGAACGAGCAGCGCCAGCCCGGCGCGGCTAATCAGCAGCAAGAAGTTGCGCATCGTTTCCCGCATCACTCCCTTTAACGCGCACCTTGCCGTCGCGGATGACCAGCTTGCCGTCCAGGAACCAGCGCACCGCACGCGGGTAGATCACGTGCTCCCGGCGCAGCACGCGCGCGGCGAGCGTTTCCGCATTGTCGTCCTTTCGCACCGGCACCTCGGCCTGGATCACGACCGGGCCGTGGTCCAGGTCCGCAGTGACGAAATGCACCGTGCAGCCATGCACTTTCACGCCGGCGGCAAGCGCTCGCGCGTGCGTATCCAGCCCGGGGAAAGCCGGCAACAGCGCAGGATGAATATTGAGCAGCCTGCCGGCGTAGCGCTCGACGAAGGCGGGAGTGAGCACGCGCATGAATCCGGCGAGCGCGACCAGCCGCGGCTCGAACCGGTCGATCTCCTCGGCGAGCGCGGCGTCGAACGCCTCGCGGCTGGGGAACTTGCGATGCTCCACGACGCGCGTCGCGACGCCGTGCGCCGCCGCGATCGCGAGGCCCTTCGCGTCGGCGCGGTTGCTGATGACGGCGGATACCGGCACTCCCGCCTCGAGCAGCGCCCGCATGTTGCTGCCGCGCCCGGAGATCAGCACCACCACGGACACGCTAGTCCACCCTGCCCGCGCGATTCATGCGGAAGGCCCGATCATCGATTCGGGCCGCACCCAGCGGTCGAAATCCGCCGCGGACACGTATCCCAGCGCGAGCGCGGCCTCGCGCAGCGTGCCGCCCTCGCGATGCGCCTTCTTCGCAATCTCGGCGGCGCGGTCGTAGCCGATGTGCGGCGCAAGCGCGGTGACGAGCATCAGCGAGCGCTGGAGCAGCTCGGCGATGCGCGCTTCGTTCGGCTCGATGCCGCGCGCGCAGTGCTCCTCGAACGAGCGCGAACCGTCCGCCAGCAGGCGCGCGCTCTGCATGAAGGCGTGGATGATGAGCGGCTTGTAGACGTTCAGCTCGAAGTGCCCCGACGCGCCGCCGATATTCAGCGCCACGTCGTTGCCGAGGACCTGCGCGCACAGCATCGTCAGCGCCTCTGCCTGCGTCGGATTGACCTTGCCCGGCATGATCGAGCTGCCCGGCTCATTCTCCGGGATGCTCAGCTCGCCCAGCCCGGAGCGCGGTCCCGAGGAGAGCAGGCGGATATCGTTCGCGATCTTGGAAAGCGCGGCTGCGAGCGTCTTCAGCGCCCCGTGGGCAAAAACCAGCGCTTCGTGGCCCGCGAGAGCGGCGAACTTGTTGCTCGCCGGCACGAAGGTCGTCTTCAATTCTTTCGAAATGACCGAGCACACCCTGGCGGCGAACTCCGGATGCGTGTTCAGCCCCGTGCCGACCGCGGTGCCGCCGATCGCGAGCTCGTGCAGCCCGGGCAGCACGGCGCGCATCGCCGCCTGGCAATGGTCGAGCTGCGCCACGTAGCCGGAGAATTCCTGCCCGAGCGTCAGCGGCGTGGCGTCCTGGAGGTGGGTGCGGCCGATCTTGACGATCTGAACGAAGGCGTCGCGCTTTTGCTCGAGCGTTTTTCTGAGGACCTCCGATGCGGGAATCACGTCCCCGGCGACCGCGCGCGCCGCGGCGATGTGCATCGCCGTCGGAAAAACGTCGTTCGACGATTGCCCGAGGTTGACGTCGTCGTTGGGGTGGACCAGGCGCTTCGGGCCGCGCTCGCCGCCGAGCAGCTCGGAGGCGCGGTTGGCGAGCACCTCGTTGACGTTCATGTTGGTCTGCGTGCCGGAGCCGGTCTGCCACACGACCAGCGGAAACTCCTCGTCATGACGGCCGGCGAGAACCTCGTCGGCGGCGCGCTGGATCGCTCCAGCCTTGTCGTTGTCCAGCAGCCCGAGCTCCGTATTGACGCGGGCCGCGGCTTTCTTTATCCGGACGAGCGCATAGATGACGGGCAGCGGCATGCGCTCCCCCGAGATGCGGAAGAAACGCCGGCTGCGCTCGGTCTGCGCGCCCCACAGCCTGTCGGAGGGCACCTCGATCGGGCCGAAGCTGTCTTTCTCGATGCGGCTGCCGCTCATAGCGGCGAGTATGTTACGTCAGTCCGAAGCTGATTGAGCTCAGGCAAGATCGAACAACAGCACTTCGGCGCCCTCGCCCTTTTCGAGAACGATCGACGGCGCGTCCGTCTTGAGCGCGTCGCCCGCTTCCAACGGTGTGCCGTTCACCGTGACTTTGCCGCGCGCCACGTGAACGTAGGCGCGCCGGCCTTTCGCGAGCGCATGCTCGGTGCGCTCCGCGCCGTCGAAGAGGCCGGCATACAGGCGCGCGTCCTGGTGGATCGTCACCGAGCCGTCCGCGCCGTCCGGCGAAGCGATCAGGCGCAGCCGGCCGCGCTTGTCGCCGGGCGCGAAATGCTTCTGCTCGTAGGAAGGCGGGATGCCGCGCACCGCGGGCTCGATCCAGATCTGCAGGAAATGCGTGACGCCCTGCTTGTTCTCGTTGAACTCGCTGTGGGTCACGCCGCGCCCTGCGCTCATGCGCTGCACGTCGCCGGGGACGATGACCGAGCCGGTGCCCATCGAGTCCTTGTGCGCGAGCGCGCCGTCGAGCACGTAGCTGATGATCTCCATGTCGCGGTGGCCGTGGGTGCCGAAGCCGGCGCCCGCCTTGACGCGATCCTCGTTGATCACGCGCAGCGGGCCGTAGCCCATGTGCTTCGGATCCTGATAGTCGGCGAAGGAGAACGTGTGGAACGAGCGCAGCCAGCCATGATCCGCGAAGCCGCGCTCGGCGCTGCGGCGGACCTCGTTCACGTCGCCTTGCCCTCCGCCTGCTGCGCGGCCTGCTGGCTGCTCATTTCGGCGTGCACCTTCGCCATGTCGAGGGACTTCGCCTGCGCGATCACCTGCTCGAGGGCGTTGCCCGGGAGCGCCCCGGCCTGCTGAAACAGGATCACCTTTTCGCGAAACACCATCAGCGTCGGGATCGAGCGGATGCCGAAGGAGCCCGCCAGCTCCTGCTGCTCGTCGGTATTCACCTTGGCGAACACGACATCCGGATGGGCTTCGGAGGCCTTTTCGTAGACCGGCGCAAAACCCTTGCAGGGGCCGCACCAGGGCGCCCAGAAGTCGATGATCACCATCGGGTTGTCGTTGACCGTCTTCTCGAAGCTTTCGTTGGTGAGCTCGATCGTCGCCACGCCGGATCCTTTCCAAAAAAGGGTTGCAGTGTACTCTGACAGCAATGTACGCCGGCCGGTTCGCGCCCTCGCCGACGGGGCCGCTGCACTTCGGCTCGCTCGTGGCCGCGCTCGCGAGCTGGCTCGACGCGCGCGCCGCGAACGGCCGCTGGTACGTGCGCATCGAAGACCTCGATCGCCCGCGCGAGCAGCAGGGCGCGGCCGAAGACATTCTGCGGACGCTGGGCCGACTGGGCCTATATTGGGATGGCCCGGTCGTTTTCCAGAGCCGCAGAATCGCGCTCTATGAAGAGGCCTTGCAGGCGCTGCAAGCGCACACCTACTGGTGCGGGTGCAGCCGGCGCGAGATCGCGGACTCCTCTCTCGGCCTGGCGGCCGACGGAGCGCGGATCTATCCGGGCACTTGCCGGACGGGCGTCGCGCCCGGAAAGCCGCAGCGCGCCCTTCGACTAAAGACGGGTCCCGGGAAGATCGAGTTTCACGATCGCGTGCAAGGCCTGCAGGCGCAGGCTCTCGCCGCGGAAGTCGGAGACTTCATTCTTCGCCGGGCCGACGGCCAGTTCGCGTATCAGCTCGCCGTGGTGGTGGACGACGCGGAGCAGTCGATTACCGACGTCGTGCGCGGCGCCGATCTGCTCGGCTCGAGCGCACGGCAGATCCACCTGCAGCGGCTGCTCGGCCATGCCGAGCCTCGCTATCTGCACGTTCCCGTCGCGGTGAATGCCGGCGGGGAAAAGCTCTCGAAGCAGACGGGCGCGCCGCCGATCGATGCATCCAGGCCCGGCCCGGTCCTCGCCGAGGCGTTGCGCTTTCTCGGGCAGCCCGCGAGCGACGATCTCGCTCGGGCCGTTCGCAACTGGGACCCCGCGCGCATCCCGGCGCGTCGTACCATCACGCGCCCATGAAAATCACCCGAATCGAAGCGGTCCCTCTCGCGATTCCCTACACGTTCGGCGGCCCCGCGCATCACATCCCGCAACTCGACTTCTGCCTCGTGCGGGTCGAGACCGACGCCGGGCTGCTCGGCTGGGGAGACGCCTTTGCATACAACTGCCGCAGCGCGGTGGTCGCGGCCGTCAACGACATGATCGCTCCGCTCGCGGTGGGGCAGGATGCGTCGGATATCTCGGGCCTCGGCCAGAGGCTGCAGAAGCGCCTGCATATCTTCGGCCGCTTCGGCATCCAGGCTTACGCGCTTTCCGGCCTCGACATCGCGCTCTGGGACATCGCCGGCAAGGCGGCGGGCGCGCCGCTGCACCAACTGCTGGGAGGCGCGAAGCGCCAGTCGATTCCCTGCTATGCAAGCCTCCTGCGCTACGCCGACGCAGGGCTGGTCGCGAAATACTGCGAGCGCGCGCTGAGCGAAGGCTATGCGGCGATCAAGCTCCACGAGGTCGCCGACGCGGCGGTTGCCGCCGGACGGCACGCGGTGCCCGAGACAGTGCCGCTGATGCTGGACGTGAATTGCGAATGGACGCCGGACGAGGCGGTGGAAGCGGCGAAGCGGTTCCGGCCGCACCGGCTGCTGTGGCTCGAGGAGCCGGCTTTCCCGCCGGAGAACTACGAAGCGCTGCGCGCCGCCGGGGACGCGGGCGGCATGCCGATCGCCGCCGGCGAGAACCTGTGCTTCGAGACGCAGTTCCAGGCGCTGTTCGACGCCGGCGCGGTCAACTTCGCCCAACCTTCCGTCATCAAGGTCGGCGGCATCACCGAGTTCGTCAAAGTGGTGAAGCTGGCGGAAAAATACCGCGTGCGCATCGCGCCGCATTCGCCGTATTTCGGGCCGGGCGCGCTCGCCACCGCGCATTTGCTCGCGGCGCAGGTGCCGGAGGGCCGCTTCGAGCGCTTCTATCTGTCGGCCGAGGCGACGCTCTACCCGGGGCTGTTCGAGAAAGCGCAGATGACGCTGCCGGAAGGGCCGGGACTCGGCAGGGATCCGGATCCCGAAGTCCTGCGGCGCTATCGGGTGTGACGCAACAGCAGCGTCTGACTACCGGGTCTGACGCGGCGGAACCGTCACGGTCAGGAGCGAAGCCAGCACGAATCCCAGCGCGGCGTATTCCACCCAGCTCGGCCGCTCGCCCAGGAACAGCATGCCGCTGATCACGCCGATCACCGGGATGATCAGCATGCTGAGCGAAAACACCGTCACCGGCACCGAGGTGGCGATCTTGATCCATGCCCAGTGCGCCCAGGCGAACGCGATCAGCACGTTGTAGGCGATCCCAAGCGCCGGCCACAACGTGATTTCCCCCAGCCAGCGGAAGTCGTCGAGCAGCAGCGCGCCGGCGAAGATCGGAACGCCTCCCACGAGCATGATCCACGCGGTGTAGGGGCCCGCGGCCATGCTCACCGGAAAGCGCTTCTGCAGCACCGTGCCGAGCGCCCACGAGAACGAAGCGCCGAGTATCAGGAGCGAGCCCAGAGGCGCTTTGCCGACCGATGCGAGCGCTTCTCCGAGAAGCAACGCCAGGCCGACCATTCCCAGAACGAAGCCCGCCAGCTTCGCGCCGGTGAGACGCTCGCCGACGATCCAGATGGAAAGCGGGATCGCCCAGGCCGGCATCATGTAGGCGAGGATCGCCGCGCGGCCGGAGGGGATCATCGTGATGCCGAAAACGACCAGCAGATTCCAGCAGGTGATGTTGAAAAAGGCGAGCAGCGCGAGCCGCGGCCACTTGCCTTTCGGCACCGCCAGGCTCTGGCCTCCGGCGCGAAGCGCAGCGAACAGCACGAGGGACCCCAGCCCGAGGCACAGCGCGCGGAAGGTCAGAGGCGTCACGCCGGAGAGCGCCACCTTCATCGCCGTCCAGTTGAAGCCCCAGGCCAGCGTGAGACCCGCCAGCAGCCACCACAGCTGGCGCGGCAGATGCTCGTGCTGCCCCGCTTCGGAAGATTTCAAGGCTTCTCGCTGTAAGGAAGTACTGACATCGAATCACATCATTCGGCACGTCAGAGGTTCCTGAAATACCGCTGTCTTATCCCGACGCTACCCTGTAGTCCTAGTCGCGATAGGCCAATCATGTCTGCTGCTATGCACAAAACCTTTGACTTCCTACACAATAGGCCTACAATTCTTTTTGTGCGGTGCAGCAATCAGGCACCGGGAAACTGAAGATCCCCAATTCGAACCTCAGCAAGGAGCTGAACATGTACGTAACCCCGGAACAGATCCAGGCCGCCACCAAGGCCAATGTAGAGACCTTTCTTGCCGTCGCCAACGCGCAGTTCGCAGCGATGGAGAAGCTGGCAACCCTGAACACCACGGCCGTTCGCACGGCGTTCGAAGAGTCGATCGCCAACACCCGCGCCCTGCTCGGCGCGAAGGACGTGCAGGAGTTCGTCGGCATGCAGAATACCTTCGCGCAGCCGGCCGTCGAAAAGGCGATCGCCTACTCGAAGAGCGTCTACGAAGTCGCGACCGATACGAACGCCGAGCTCTCCAAAGTCGCCGAGCGCCGCGTCGCCGAGTGGAACGAGAACTTCGTTTCGCTGCTCGACAAGGTGTCGAAGAACGCGCCCGCCGGCTCCGATGTCGCCGTCGCCGCGGTGAAGTCGATGCTCGCCGCCGCCAACTCGGCGTACGACAACTTCACCAAGGTCGCGAAGCAGGCGACCGAGATCGCGGAAGCGAACGTCTCCGCCGCGACCGACACGGTGAAGGGCCTCGCGAAAGCAAAAAAGGTAGCGTAAGCGCCAAACCGGACCTCAAGTCCCGATCTAGCGCTAAGCGCCGCGGCGCGAAGGTAATACACCTCAAAGCCGCGAGAAGGACAAAGAAGTAATGGAAGCCCGCCTCATGGCGGGCTTTCTTTTTCCGGGTCCGTGAAAGGAAAGCCGGCCTCGCGCACGAGCTGTCGCAGCATGGCCATGGCCTCCGGGACCCGGCCCGGATCGCCGCGCACCCCGAGCTCGACGTGGCGGCGGCTGCCGTCGTTCCCCATCGACGGCAGGCTGAAGACCTTGATTCCCGGAACGCGGCTCTCGAGCGCGAGCATCGCCGGTATGAGCTGGCTCTCGCCGGCTTCGTAAACCAGGACCGAAGCCTCGGCCCAGCGGTCGCGGTCGAAGAGGCTCCGGTAGCGGGTATCCAGGACCCACTCGACCATCGGTCGCGCCATCTGCGGAAATCCCGGCACGAAGTGGTGCTCGCGCAGCGAAAAGCCCGGAATCCGGTTTACCGGGTTGGGAATGATGCCCGCCCCCTCCGGAAATTCGCCCATCGCGAGGCGCTGCGGGGTCGTCTCGCCCGCGAAGCGCCCGCGAATCTCGCGCTCGGCCTCGGGGTGGAGGTGAAGCGCCAAGCCGAGCGCGGCCGCGGCGCACTGCCTCGTATGGTCGTCCGGCGTCGCGCCGATGCCGCCGAAGCTGAATACGACGTCGCCGGTGCCGAAGCTTCGCTTGAACGCACCGACGAGCAGCTCGCGATCGTCGCCGAGGTATTGAGCCCAGGAAAGCCGCAGCCCCCGCACGGCGAGGGCCTTGATGAGAAAGGAGAGATGCTTGTCCTCGCGCTTGCCTACGAGGATTTCGTCTCCGATGATGTACGCGCCGAACAAGACGCCGATTTTACGCGGCTTTTTGCGTCCATTTTTCGAGCTCCTCGAGACCGCCGACGTGCTTGCCGTTCACAAACACTTGCGGCACGGTGCCGCGGCCGGTGATGGCGCCGACGACGCGCGAGCGGTCGCTGTGGTCGAGGCTCACCTCCGAGTACGCGTAGCCGAGCTTTTTGAGGAGCGCCTTCGCCCTCGCGCAGTAGCCGCAGCCCTCGCGCGTGAGGATCGCCACCTGGTCCGGTTTCTTCGCCTTGGGATTGATGTAGTTCAGCATCGTGTCGGCATCCGACACCTCGAACGGATCTCCCGGCTTTTCCGGCTCGATGAACATCTTCTGGATCACGCCGTCCTTGACGAGCATCGAGTAGCGCCACGAGCGCTTGCCGAAGCCGAGCTCGGTCTTGTCGACCAGCATGCCCATCTTCTCGGTGAACTCGCCGTTGCCGTCCGGAAGCATGAGGACGTTGCCGGATTCCTGGGTGCGCGCCCATTCGTTCATGACGAAGGCGTCGTTGACCGAGAGGCACACGACCCGGTCGACGCCATTGGCGAGCAGCGCAGGCGCGAGCTCGTTGTAGCGCGGCACGTGCGTCGAGGAGCAGGTGGGCGTGAATGCTCCCGGCAGCGAGAACACCACGACGGTCTTGCCTTTGAAGATCTCGTCGGTGCCGACGGTCTTCCAGTCGCTCTCGGTGCGGGTGCGGAATGAAACTTGCGGGACTTTCTGGCCTTCGCGATTCACGGGCATTGTCTGGCTCCAGGTTTCTATTCGATTGGAAACAGACAGAGTCTACGGAGACGTGTTCCCTTCCGGCCAATTCTTTGTCGCCATCGCGCCCATAGCGGGCTTCAATTGGCGCTGCTCGGCGAGCGCCCCGAGAAGGTAGTGGATGAAGGCGAGCGCGAAAAACGCCGGCACGAAAAATCCCACCAGCGGGATGTAAGCCGCGAGCGCGAGCATCGCGCCAAGGAGGTACAGCCCGCCCCGGCGCCGCCTGAACACGGCGTGCATTTCTTCCCGATCGGCGTGCTCCGCCAGCGCGTCGTAGCGCAGCAGGCGCTGGTTGGCCCACCCCATGATCAGCAGTGGAATCAGCGGCCAGAGCGGCGGAAAAAACCACAGCGGAACCGTGACGAGGGCGAGGCCGGCCATGCCGAGCAGCGCGACGACGCCGTTCCACGCGCTGCCGAGCGTGCCGCCGCCATGGCGCCGCTCGAGCTGGGGAAAGTAGCGGCTCGCGACGTGCTCGACCATTACCGGCATTCCGAAGACACTCAGGATGATCAGCGCCGTCATGTAGACGAGCGGGATGAACGCGAGATAGACGATGACCTTCGCCGCGATCAGCGCCCAGTCGGTGAAATCGAGCGTCAGGAAGGAAAAGCTGTCGCGCAGAAGCTGATCGAGGCGCGCCGCGAGTCTCGCGATGATCCATCCCAGCAGGAAAAACGCCACCGTGCTCCACACCACCAGCGCCACGAGCACCGGCCAGATCATCAGCCAGAGCATGCGCGGATGCAGCAGGCTCGCGAGGGCGTGGAGCAGCGAGCGGAGGGCGCTCATCGGGCCAGAGTCTGCCAGAGTTTCGCGAGGCGCTTGGCGGAAACCGGCACCGGCGTTTTCAGCTCCTGCGCGAACAGCGAGACGCGCAGCTCCTCGAGGAGCCAGCCGAACTGCTCGAGGCCTTCGCCGAGCGGTCCGAAGCGGCTTTTCGATGCCACCAACTGGCGGTAAGGGCGCTCGAGCGTGGCGAGTTCCGCCGACAGGCGCGCGTCGCGCGCCGGATCCGCGCGCAGCTTGTCGAGGCGCAGCGACACGGCCTTCAGGTAGCGCGGCAGGTGCTGGAGCCGCTCCCAGGGCGTGCGCGCGAGCCAGCCTTTCGCAAGCAGCCGGCCGAGCTGCTGGCTGACGTCCTGATACGCGGCCGGCGAGGCTTTCTCGACGGCGGGCAGTTTCTTCTGGATCGCCGCGTGCTCGGCGACGATGCCGGCGGCGGCGCGCGCGATCTCCTGCGCGATGAGGTTGAAGCGGCTGCGGCCCTCGTCCACGCGGCGCGCGAAGTCGCCCTGGCTCAGCGGCAGGGAATCCGCGAGGAACGTCCGCTCGAGCGCCGCGCTGATCACGTCTTCCTTCAAAGGCCCGAGCGCGATGTCCTTCGCGAGCGATCTCTCCAGGTCGCGCACCCGGTCGCGAAACGCGATCGAAAGAAGCCGCCGCACGCCCGCGCGATGCATCGCGCGTGCTTTTTCCGGCGAATCGAACACCTGCAAGGTGACGGCCTCGCCCGCGTCGACCAGCGCCGGGTAGCCGATGAGCGTGTGCCCGCCGCGCTCGAGCTCCAGGAGTTCCGGCAGCTCGCCCATCGTCCAGCCGGTGTAGCGCTCGAGCTCGGCGCCGCTCGCCTCCTCCTTGATGATCTCCTCGGTCTTCTGCGCGAACTGCCGCTTCAGCTCGCCGAGGTCTCGGTCCATGCCGAGCTGGCGCTCGTCGTCGCCGACGACGCGGAAATTCATCCGCAGGTGCGGCGGCACGGCATCGGGACGGAACGCGTCTACCGGCACTTCCAGATTCAATTGCGCGCGTATGTGCCGGGAGAGCGCCGCGCCCAGAGGCGTGTCCGAGGGAGCGGCTTCGCCGCAGAACGCGTCCGCGAACTCCTCGAGCGGGCCGAGCTTGTGGCGCAGGCGCTGCGGCATCGACTTCGCGAGCAGCCTCACCTTCTCCTTCAGCAGGCCCGGCACCAGCCACTCGCAGCGCGCCGCCGGCACCTGATTGAGCAGCGCGAGCGGCACGTTCATCGTCACCCCGTCGCGCGGCGAGCCGGGCTCGAAGTGGTACTCGAGCGCGAAGCGGCTCGGGCCGAGCGGGATCGACGGCGGGAAATTGTCGGTCGTGATGCCCGCGGCCTCGTGGCGCATCAGGTCCTCGCGGGCGAGGTAGAGCAGCTTCGGATTGGCGCGCTCGGCGTCCTTGCGCCAGGCCTCGAAGTCCGCGCCGCCGCAGATTCCTTCGGGAATGCGCGCGTCGTAGAACCCGTGGATCAGCTCGTCGTCGACCAGGATGTCCGGGCGGCGGGACTTGTGCTCGAGGCGCTCGATCTCCGCGACCAGCCGCCGGTTGTGCGCGAAGAACGGCGCGCGCGTCTCGAGCTCGCCCGCCACCAGCGCGCCGCGGATGAAGATCTCGCGCGCGAGCCTCGGGTCGAACGGCCCGTAGTTGATGCGGCGCGCAGCGTATAGCGGCAGGCCGTACAGCGTGCCGCTCTCGAGGGCGACGACCTGCGCGCGCGCCTTTTCCCAGTGCGGATCGGCGCGATGGCGCTTGATGAGGTGCGCGCCGAGCTCCTCCAGCCAGCGCGGCTCGATCGCCGCCACGGTGCGCGCATAGAGCCGGGTCGTCTCGACCAGCTCCGCCGCCATGATCCATTTGCCGGCTTTCTTCGCCCAGGAACCGGGATGAACGCGAAACTTGATCCCGCGCGCGCCGAGATACGCGGCGCCCGGATCGCCGGCCTCGTCCCGCATCCCGACGTTGCCCAGCAGCCCCGCGAGCAGCGCCCGATGGATCGCCCGGTAGCCCTCCGGCTTCTCCGGGTCGGCCGACGACATGGACCAGTCCATCTCCTCCAGCGTGGTCTGCAGCTGCGCGTGGATGTCGCGCCACTCCCGCATGCGCGGGATCGAAAGGAAATTCTCGCGGCAGGATTTTTCCAGCTTGCCCTCGAAGAGCCGCCACAGCTTCAGGAAGCCGAGAAAATCCGAGCGCTCGTCGGCGAAGCGCGCGTGGCGCTCGTCGGCGGCCGCGGCGCGCTCCATCGGCCGCTCGCGCGGATCCTGCACCGAGAGCGCCGCCGCGATCACCAGCACCTGCGCGAGGCAGCCTTCCGTCCTGGCGGCGACGAGCATCCGCGCCACCCGGGGATCGAGCGGCAGGCGCGCCAGCTCGCGCCCGATATCCGTCAGGGCTTTCGCCTCGTCGATCGCGCCCAGCTCGTCGAGCAGCGCGTAGCCGTCGGCGATCGCGCGCGGGGCCGGCGCATCGAGGAACGGAAACTCCTCCACTGCCGCGAGCCCCAGGCTCTTCGCGCGCAGGATGACCGAGGCGAGCGAGGAGCGCAGCAGCTCCGGGTCGGTGAACGCCGGCCGCTTGGCGAAATCGTCTTCGGAGTACAGGCGGATGCAGACGCCGTTCGCGACCCGGCCGCAGCGGCCGGCGCGCTGCTTCGCCGCCGCCTGCGAGATCGGCTCGACCCGCAGCATCTCGACCTTGTTGCGATAGCTGTAGCGCTTCACTCGCGCGAAGCCGGTGTCGACGACGTAGCGCACGCGCGGGACCGTGAGCGAAGTTTCCGCGACGTTGGTGGCGAGGACGATGCGGCGCGCGCGGCCGGGCCGGAAGATCCGGTCCTGCTCCGCGGCCGACAGGCGGCCATAGAGCGGCAGCACCTCGGTGTTCTTGAAATTCCGCTTCGCGAGCGTCGCCGCGGCGTCGCGGATCTCGCGCTCCCCGGCGAGAAACACCAGCACGTCGCCCTCGCCCTCGCGGCACAGCTCTTCCACCGCATCGGCGAGGGCCTGCTCCTCCTCGTCGCGCGTCGTGTCCTCGGCGTCGCCTTCCACCGGCCGGTAGCGCACCTCGATCGGGTAGAGCCGTCCCGACACCTCGATCACCGGCGCGCCGTCGAAATGTCTTGCGAAGCGTTCCGCGTCGATCGTCGCCGAAGTGATCACCACCTTGAGGTCGCTGCGCTGGGGCAGGATCTCCTTCAGGTAGCCCATCAGGAAGTCGATGTTGAGGCTGCGCTCGTGCGCCTCGTCGAGGATGATCGAGTCGTACTGGCGCAGCAGGCGATCGCCCTGCGTCTCGGCAAGCAGGATACCGTCGGTCATCAGCTTGACGGCCGAGGCGTCGGACACCTTGTCGTGGAAGCGCACCTTGAAGCCGACCCGCGCGCCGAGCTCGGTGCCGAGCTCCTCCGCGATCCGCGCCGCGACCGAGCGCGCGGCGATCCGCCGCGGCTGCGTGTGGCCGATGCGGCCGGTCTTCGGCTCGGCGCCGCGGCCCATCTCGAGCAGGATCTTCGGCAGCTGGGTGGTCTTGCCCGAGCCGGTCTCGCCGCAGACGATGACCACCGGATGCTTCTCGAGCGCCGCGCGGATCTCGTCGCGCCGGCCGCTGATCGGCAGCGCCGGGTCGAAGCGGATGCTCGGCGTCATCCCTCGGGAAGCATTCGCTCCAGGTAGCGAGCGATGAGGTCGATTTCGAGGTTGACTCTCACGCCGGGCGCCAGGCGGGAAAGCGTGGTCACCTCGAGGGTATGCGGGATGAGGTTTACTTCGAACGCGTCGCCGTCGACGCGATTGACGGTCAGGCTCACGCCGTCGATGCAGACCGAGCCTTTGCGCGCGATGTAACGCATAAGGTTTTGGGGTGTTCTAAACCTAAATATGCCACCCTCGCGTGCGACCACTTCGGCGACGCCGTCGACATGGCCCGTGACCAGATGCCCGCCGAGCGGATCGCCCATGCGCAAGGCCTTCTCCAGATTCACGGCGCCCGGCCGGTCGAGCCCCGCCGTGACCGCCAGGGTCTCTGCCGAGACATCGGCGGTGATGCCATGCGCGGTCAGCGAAGTGGCCGTCAGGCACGCGCCCTGGACGCAGATGGAGTCGCCGACGGCGACGCCGGACAGCGGGAGGCTCCCGGTGTCGATCTCGAAGGGAGCGACGCGAACGATGCGGCCCACCGCCTGGACGATGCCCGTAAACACGGCGGCAGGTTACAGCAAAAAAGCGGAGGCTATGTCCTCGGCGGACTCGCCGGCTGCCTGCTTAGCGGCTGGCTTCCCGGCCGCTCCACCACCGTCCAACCTCTTTATCGAGCGACATCGCGGAGCTCGCCAGCGCGGCGACGCCGGTGCCGACCGCGATGGAGTTCGCGGTCACGTCGATCTGGCCGCTGTAGCCGAGCAGAAACGGCGCGAGGACGAGCCACAGGCCGGCGGCCATGTTGAACCATTCCGCCGACGTGTCATCGAAACTGACTTCGAAGTGCGAGCCCAGAGCGAGCGCAAGCCCGATGAACGCGGCGTTCGCCGTCGCGGTCTCGATGTGCGAATAGCCGAGCACCCATGGCGACACAGCGAGCCACAACCCGAGCGCGAAGCTCGCCCAGTCCTGCCACCGCGTCGCCGCGGTCATTCCGCGTTCCCGTTCCTGCCGTTGTTCCCGTTCCATAGCGTCGATCGTCCTTGACCGTATCGGGGATGCACTCCAGGATTCGACAGAGATGATGCAGGCTTCGTTCTTGCGCGACGAGTCGCGGGACTCTGATACGGGTGTAGCCATGCGACGACAGGTTGAAGTGATTGGCGCGGCCTGGGGCCTTGGCGGGGCGGATCCGGGCTGCGCCGAGGCGCCCTCGGTCCTCGCTCCGCTGATCACCGCCCGCCTGAGCGAATGCGGCATCGCGGTGAGCGCCGGCCCTACGCTGCACCCCCCGGTCAACGAGCGCCGCAGGCAGTTCGCGGTGAGCAAGCTCTGCGCGCAGCTCGGCAGCGCGGTGGCCGACGCGCTTCGGCTCGGACGCCTGCCCTGCGTCCTCGGCGGCGACCATAGCTGCGCGGGCGGCACCTGGAGCGGCGTGGCGCGCACGCTCCACGGCAGGCTCGGCCTGGTCTGGGTCGATGCTCACATGGACAGCCATACGCCGGCCACGAGCCATACCGGGCGGCTGCACGGCATGCCGCTCGCCTGGCTGCTCGGCGAGGACGACGATCCGCTCTACGGACTCACCACGGGCGTGCTCGACCCGGCGCACGTCAGCATCGTGGGCGTGCGCAGCTTCGAGACCGAGGAAGCCGATCGCCTCGAGCGTCTCGGCGTGCGCGTGTTCATGATGGACGAGGTGCGCAGGCGCGGCTTGCAGCCCGTGCTCGACGAAGCGCTCGCCATCGCGACCGGCGGCACCGCGGGCTTCGGCATCAGCATCGATCTGGATGCCGTCACTCCGGAAGAAGCGCCGGGCGTAGGCACGCCCGTTGCGGGCGGCCTGGGCGCCGGCGAGCTGGCCGCGGCCCTGCGGCGAATCGGCGGCCGGCCCGGCCTCAGCGCCGTCGAGCTGGTCGAGTACTGTCCGCGCCTGGACGCGGACGGCTGCAGCGCGCGCGTCGCGGTCGATCTCCTCGCCGCCTCATTGTGCGGGGCGGGCGAGAATGCGCAGGTCGTCGCCGACGCGCTCCAGCGACAGGATCCTTAGCTTCAGGCGCTTCTCCAGAGAAGCGGGCGCGGGCAGATCGAGCAGCCCCTGCGCCGAATCGCCGAGCAGGCTCGGGTTCAGATAGAGCAGGAGCTCGTCGACGCAGCCTTCCCGCACCAGCGAGCCGTTCAGCCTGAAGCCCGCCTCGACATGCAGCTCGTTGATCCCGCGCGCCGCGAGCGCCTCCAGCATGCGCGGAAGGTCCACCTTGCCGGCGGCGTTCGGCAGCGCGATCACCTCGGCGTTTTTCAACGTGCCGGCCTTGCCCGAAAAGACCAGGACCTTCGCGCCCTCGAGGATCTTCGCCGACGGCGGCGTCTCGAGCCGGCTGTCGACGATGACGCGCAGCGGCTGGCGCGTCGTCTCCACCTCGCGCACGGTAAGGCGCGGATCGTCTGCCTTTACGGTGCCGATGCCGGTGAGCACGGCGCAGGCGCGAGCGCGCCAGCGGTGGCCGTCCCTGCGCGCCTCGGGTCCCGTGATCCATTGCGACGTCCCATCCGCCAGCGCGCTGCGCCCATCGAGCGTCGTCGCCGCCTTCAAGCGAACCCACGGCCGGCCGCGCGTCATGCGCGACACGAACCCGATGTTCAGCTCGCGCGCCGCTTCCTCCATCAGCCCATGCTCGACGCGGATGCCGGCCGCCGCGAGCGCCGCGCCGCCGCCGGAGGCTTGCGGGTTCGGGTCCGTCATCGCCGCCACCACGCGGGCGACCTTTGCGTTGATCAATGCAGGGGCGCAGGGTGGTGTTCGGCCGTGATGGTTGCAGGGCTCGAGATTGACGTAGACCGTGGCACCGGCCGTATCGCCTTTAATGTTTCGTAATGCAATAATTTCCGCGTGAGGAGCACCGGCCTTCTCGTGCCATCCCTCGCTAATAATCTGTTCGCCCTTTGTGATGACGCAACCTACACGCGGGTTCGGCGTAGCCGTGTACAGGCCGTTCTCAGCAAGGGATAGCGCCCGAGCCATCATTGCGTGGTCGAACGCCGAAAAGGACATGCTCTAAAAAACCCTGCGATTACTTGCGCCGCTTGCGCGGGGATTTCACTTCCTGCACCGCCTCGCGGAAATCGTCGGGCGTCTCGAAGCTGCGGTACACGGAGGCGAAGCGGATGTAGGCGATCTTGTCGAGCTTGGCGAGCTCCTTGATGACGAAGTCGCCGACGCGGCTGGTCGGCACCTCGCGCTCGCCGAGCGAGCGCAGCCGCTCGATGATGCGGTCCGCCGCTTCCTCCACTTCGCCGGTGGCCACGGGACGCTTGCGCAGCGCGAGCATCATGCTGCCCATCAGCTTGTCGCGGTCGAAATCGGTGCGGCTGCCGTCCTTCTTCACCAGGCGCGGCATCTTCAGGTCGACGCGCTCGTAGGTCGTGAAGCGCTTCTCGCAGCGGACGCACTTTCTGCGGCGGCGGATGGTGTTCGCCTCGAGGTTCGCCCGGGTGTCGACCACCTGGGTTTCCTCGGAGCCGCAGAAGGGGCATTTCATGGCCGGCGGGCCCTCATCTCACGTAGACCGGAAACTTCGCGCACAGCGCTTTCACCTTGCCGGCGACGCGCTCGAGGCTGGCTTCGTCGGCGGGCTTGTCGAGCACGTCGGCGATCAGGTTGGCGAGCTGCTCGGCCTCGGCTTTGCGAAAGCCGCGCGTGGTCATCGCCGGCGAGCCGATGCGCACGCCGCTCGTGATCGTCGGCTTCTGCGGATCGTTCGGGATGGCGTTCTTGTTGACGGTGATGTGCGCGCGCCCGAGCGCGGCTTCCGCGTCCTTGCCGGTCACACCCTTGGGCGTGAGGTCGATCAGGAACATATGGCAGTCGGTTCCGCCCGAGACGATGCGCACGCCGCGCTTCGCGAGGACCGCGGCCATGGTTCTCGCGTTCTCGAGGACCGCGCTCTGGTACGAACGGAAGTCGGGCTTCAGCGCCTCGCCGAGCGCCACCGCCTTCGCGGCGATGACATGCATGAGCGGCCCGCCCTGCAGCCCGGGGAAGATCGACGAGGCGATCGCCTTCTCCTGCTCGGGCTTGCCGAGGATCAGGCCGCCGCGCGGCCCGCGCAGCGTCTTGTGCGTGGTGGTGGTGACGAAATCCGCGATGCCGATCGGCGAGGGATAGAGCCCGACGGCGACGAGCCCGGCGTAGTGCGCCATGTCCGACATCAACAGCGCGCCCACTTTGTCCGCGATGGCGCGAAAACGCTTCCAGTCGATCACGCGGGAGTAGGCTGAAGCGCCTGTGACGATCAGTTTCGGCTTGTGCTCCACTGCAAGGCGCTCGGCCTGGTCGTAGTCGATTTCCTCTTTTTCATTTAATTGATAGGAAATGATCTTGTAGAGCTTGCCCGAGAGGTTCACCGGCGAGCCGTGCGTGAGGTGCCCGCCGTGCGCGAGCGACATGCCGAGGATGGTGTCGCCGGGCTTGAGCACCGCGGTGTAGACCGCCTGGTTCGCCTGCGAGCCCGAGTGCGCCTGCACGTTCGCCCACGGCGCGCCGAAGAGCTTCTTCGCGCGCTCGATGGCGATCGTCTCGGCGATGTCCACGTACTCGCAGCCGCCGTAGTAGCGCTTGCCGGGATAGCCCTCGGCGTATTTGTTGGTGAGCTGGCTGCCCTGGGCGATCAGCACCGCGCGGCTGACGTAATTCTCCGAGGCAATCAGCTCGACGTGGTCTTCCTGGCGCTGATTCTCGAGCCGGATGGCGTCCCACACCTCCGGATCGGACTGCGCGAGCAAATCGGGAGCAAGCATTTTGGTACCGGGGAGGAAAGCAGGTGAGTTTACCAGTCCCCTAGGTTGTCCCCGGGGCTGGACCCCTAGATATGGGGCAAGTGGTCCCCGGGCGGCTAAACTCTCGCCCCCATGCCGCGCAACGGCCGAAAGCCCTTCGCACTCGCCAAATCCTGCGCCAGGGCCCTCTGGCTGCGCGCGCAAAGGCTCGACGAAGCCGCGCCGTTCGGCGATGGGCCGAAGGCGACCCGCGCCGCCGTGGAGCACCTCGGCTACGTTCAGATCGACACCATCCATGTGATCGAGCGCTCCCATCACCAGATCCTCTACACGCGCATTCCCGCATACCGGCGCGACGATCTGCGCCGGGCGCAGGCGATAGACAAAACGGTCTTCGAATACTGGACGCACGCGCTATCGTACGTGCCGACCCGGGACCTGCAGTTCTACCTCGGCGCCATGAAACAGCAGCGGCAGTCCCCCCGCTCCTGGTTCGCCGCAGTGAAGAAAGAGGACCTGCGCAAGGTGCTCGCCCGCATCAGAAAGCATGGCCCTCTTACGATCCGCGATATCGACGATGACGTGCTGGTGGAGAAGGACCATGCGTGGGCAAGCCGCAAGCCGTCGAAGCGGGCGCTGCAGCTCGCTTTCTACCGCGGCGAGGTGGCCGTCACCCAGCGCACCGGCATGCTGAAAACCTACGAGTTGATGAGCCGTCATTTCGGGTGGGAAAGGCCGCCGAAACCCGCAGCGGACAGAGAGGTCCTGGACTATCTGCTCGACCGTGCGCTGCGATCGCAGGGGGTCGTGAGCGCCGATTCGGCCTGCTATCTCGACGCCCGGCGAAAGCCCGCCATGCGGCGGCTGATCGAGACCCGGGTGCGCCGCGACGAGCTGGTGCCCGTCGAGCTGGAAGGCGCGGGAACGCTGCAGCACTGGGCGAGGCCCGAGGCGCTCGATACCTTCGCTGCCGCGGACGGCGATGAGCTCGTCCATATCCTGTCTCCGTTCGATCCGCTCGTGCACCAGCGCAAGCGCCTGCAGCTTTTCTTCGACTACGAGCACCGCTTCGAGGCTTACGTTCCCAGGGAAAAGAGGCGCTTCGGCTACTTCGCCCAGCCGGTGCTGGTCGGGGACGAAATCGCCGCCGTCGTCGATCTCAAGACCGACCGCGAGCGGCAGAAGCTGCTGGTGCAGCGCTGGACCTGGGTCGGCGAGCGCTCGCGCCGGTCGCGCAAGAAGAAAATCGAAGAAGCGTTGCACCGCTTCGAGCGCTTCCAGCTCGCGCCATGATGTTCAATCGGCAGGTGCGGGACACGAAAGACAAGGCCGTGGCGGGCGCCGACCGTGATAGCGCGTCGTTCGCGGAATCCGTCATGCGGCAGGCATGCCCGGACGCGCATGCGCGCCGATTTCTGATGGCGCGGATGCTCGAATCCATCGCGCTCGCCGAGAAAGTCGGCCCCCGATCCTGGGCCGTAACCCTCTTCGACAACGGGTTCCGCCTGAATGTCGGCCAGGTAGAAGCGTTCGTGTATCTCAACCGGCTCGCGCGGTTTTTGATGCTCGGCGCGGCCCCCGCGCAGGCCCTTACCGTCGGCGACGTCGTTTCATGCTCGTATCGAAGCATGCCGCAGCCGCAGTTCGCCTTCTACGGCAGCGCGCAGGAGCTCGAGCGCCTTCAGTCTCACCTGGCCCCGCTGCATGCCGCGTTCGTTCAGACGGCGGCCGTCACTTCAAAAGGCAAGCCGCGGCGCTCTCCATACATCCGGTATCACTCGAGCGGGCTGCACGACTATGCCGTTCAGGTTGCCGGCGCTTCTCGAGTCGATCGCCCTGCGGGACGCGATCAAACCTGAAGGGGCGGCAGGAGGTCCTGCGGCGTATCGATGTCGCGGATCACGCCGGGGTCGCCCAGCGGCACCTTGACGATCCGCTTTTCGTTCGCGCCGAGCAGGCTCTTCGCGCCTTCGTCCCCGCGCAAGGCCAGGAGCTCGCCGAAATACTTTCCGGCGATTCCGACCGGGTGGCCGCGCCGGCTGCGCCAGTAGGGCGCGGCGAGGGGCGCACCGGCGGCGAGCGCGTCGCGCACCGCGGCGATGGAGCTGCGCCGGATAAAGGGCATGTCGGCGAGCGCGATCAGGTAGCCGGCGCGCTCGCCCGCGGCGCGCGCCGCGCAGGCGAGGCTCGCGCCCATGCCTTCGGCCGCGTTCTCGCACACGACGACGAGGCAGCCCTCTTTTTCCAGCCGGCTCGAAAGGTCGATGGCGTCGGGCGGCACGACGGCGAAAACGTCGTGGACTTCCGCGCGCAGGTGGCGCGCCGCCTGCACCGCGATGGCGACGCCGTGAGGCAGCTCGTGACGCAGCTTGTCGGAGCCGAAGCGCTTCGCGGATCCCGCCGCGAGGAGCAGCCCGGCGATCGGCTTCAAGAAGCCTTTGCGGCGGAGGTCTTTGCCGCGGGGACTTCGCAGGCCGAGGGATCGAAGCGCTGCGCGGGCTTGGCGGCCCAGCTCGGCTCGGAGACGCCGTGGCGCACCGCGGTCATCTCCGCGAGGATCGCCACCGCGATCTCGGGCGGCGTCTTCGAGCCGATGTACAGGCCGACCGGGCCGCGCAGGCGCGCGATCTCTTCCGCCGACACGTCGAATTCCTTCAGCCGCTCGCGGCGCGCGTCGTTGTTCTTCTTCGAGCCGATCGCGCCGACGTAGAACGCCGCCGACTTCAGCGCCTCCATGAGGGCGAGATCGTCGATCTTCGGATCGTGGGTGAGCGCGACCACGGCGCTGTGGCCGTCGAGGTTGAGCTCGCGCACCACGTCGTCGGGCATGCCGCGGTCGAGCGGCACGCCGGCGAGGTCCCAGCCGTTCGCGTATTCCTCGCGCGGATCGATGACGACCACGCCGTAGTCGAGCATGTGCGCCATCTCGGCGAGGTAGCGCGTGAGCTGCCCGGCGCCGATCAGCACCAGGCGCCAGCGCGGCCCGTGCACGGCGGAGAGCGTCCTGCCGTCGAACTCGAGAACGTCCTGCCAGCGCCCGGGCTCGAGCGCGGCGCGGCCGCTTTCCATGTCGAGGCGCCGCTTCACGAGCTGCTGCTGCGAGATGCGCTCGAGCAGCTCCGGGATCCCGCTCGCCTCGGCGAGCGGCTCCATCACGAGCTGGAGCGTGCCGCCGCAGGGCAGGCCCCAGCGCGTCGCTTCCTCGTTGGTGACGCCGTAGGTTACGAGCTGCGGCTTCTGCGCGGCGATGGCGCGGGTCTTGATCTTCTCGATCAGGTCGTCCTCGACGCAGCCGCCGGAGACCGAGCCGACCACCTGGCCGTCGTCGCGGATCGCCACCATGGCGCCGACCGGGCGCGGCGCCGAGCCCCAGGTCTTGACGATGGTGCCGAGCGCCACGCGCCGGCCTTCCTTGCGCCACTTCTCCGCCGTGCGGAGGACTTCGATATCCACGCTGTCCATCGTCGCTATCCCGCTTTCCGTCGCTGTCCGCTATGCCGCTTTGGCGACGCCAAATTTTATCTCAACCCTGCAGCCCTTCCCGCTCGCGCCCGCGCCGATCTCGAGCGCCGCGCCGTGCGCGGTCGCGATCTCGCGCACGATGGCGAGGCCGAGGCCGCTGCCGGTGCCCACCGTCCCGGGCACGCGGTAGAAACGCTCGACCACGCGCTCTCGCTCCACGGCCGGAATCCCGGGCCCATCGTCTTCGACCTCGACGAACGGCTGCGGTTCTGCGTCCGGGCCCGCGGGCGGGCGCATCCCGGACCTCACTGTGATGCGCCCGCCGCGCGGCAGGTATTCGAGCGCGTTGTGGACCAGGTTGCCGAGCGCCTCGCGCAGGAGCAGCACGTCGCCGTGCACGCCGGCGGGCTTGAGCTCGAACCCGAGATCGAGATCGCGCTCGAGCGCGCGGTGCACCCAATCGTCGGCCGCGCCCTCGATGAGCTGCTTGAGCTCGACCTGCGCGGGCGGCTCGACGCGCCCGCCCGATTCCGCGCGCGCGAGCGCGAGCAGCTGATTCGCCAGGCGCGCGGTGCGCACGGTGGCGCTGTGCACCTGCTCGAGCTCGGCACGCGCCGCCGGCGGAAGCGGCTGCGCGAGCGCGAGCTCGGCGTGCGCCCGCAGCCCGGCGAGCGGCGTGCGCAGCTGATGCGCGGCGTTGGCGAGGAAGCGCTGCTGGTTGCGGTGCGATTCCTGGACCTCGACGAGCAGCTGGTTCAGCGCGCCGACCAGCGGGCGCGCCTCCTCGGGCGTCTGCGCGGTGCCGACCGGCCGCAGGTCGCGCGCCGAGCGCTTGCGGATCTCCTCCGAGAGCCGGTGCAGCGGCATGAGGCCGCGCGCGACGCCGAACCAGACGATGACCAGCGTGAGCACCGCGAGCAGCGCCTGCGGCAGCACGCTGCCGATCAGGATCTCGCGCACCAGGCGGTCGCGCTTGCGCGTGGTCTCGGCGACCGTGATGCTGCAGACCTGCCCGCCGCAGGGCGCGAGGTAGGTCGCCGCGCGCACTTTCTCGCCGCGATACGCGGCGTCGTAGAACATCGTGGTGGCGCGCGCGTTGCGCTGATCGAGCGGCGCCGGGATGCCCGCATCCCCGGCGATGACGTGGCCCGCGGGATCGCGCACGGCGTAGTAGACCTTGTCGTACGGATCGGTGCGCAGCACCTGCTCGGCGGCGCTCGGCAGGTCGACCGTCGTAATCCCGGCGTTCGTGCGGATGCGCTCGGCGAGCGCGAGGCCGGCGTCGATGAGCGAGGCATCGTGCGCCTGGGTCGCCGGGTCGAGCGCGAGGTAGTAGGCGGCGACCGAGCTCACCAGCAGGATGCCGGCGACCGGCAGCAGGAGCAGGCGAAGCAGGTGCCCGCGAAGACTCCGGTCCTTCATCTCGGATGATTACGACCTAAGAGGCTTTGAAGTCCTCGAGCATATAGCCAAAGCCGCGCACGGTGCGGATGCGGATCCCGGCGCGCTCGAGCTTCGAGCGCAGGCGCGAGATGTACACCTCGATCGCGTTGGGCGAGAGCTCCTCGTCCCAGCCGGCCACCGCCTGGATGATGCTCTCCTTCGACACGATCTTCTCCACCCGCCCCAGCAGCACCTCCAGCACCGCCCACTCGCGCGCCGCGAGCTCCAGCGGCTCCCCCGCCAGGTACGCCCGCCGCGCCACCGTATCGAGCATCAGCGGCCCGTGCGTCACGCGCGGGCCCGTCTGCGCCTGCGAGCGCCGGATCAGCGCCCGCACCCGCGCGGTGAGCTCCGGCATCGCGAAGGGCTTCGCCATGTAGTCGTCCGCCCCCAGGTCCAGGCCGTGCACCCGGTCGCCCACCGTATCGCGCGCCGTGAGCACCAGCACCGGCACGCGGTGCTCCGCCCCGCGCAGGCGCCGCAGCGCCTCGAAGCCGTCCATCCCGGGCAGGCCGATATCGAGGATCACCAGATCGAAGCGCTCGCGCTTCGCCGCCTCGACCGCTTCCTCGCCGCGCGAGGTCATGTCCACCGCGTACCCCTCCGCCTCGAGGATGCGCGACACCCCGGAGGCGAGCGAAGGGTCGTCTTCAACTATCAGTATCCGCATCTCGGCCTCCTTCGGTTCACCCATTTGCACGACGCGGCTCGGAGCCGTCCCGCCCGCGGCGCCGCACATCCGCAAGCATTACATAGAGTACCGGCAGAACGTACAGCACGAGAAGCGTCGCCGACACCAATCCCCCGATCACCACGACGGCCAGCGGCCTCTGGGTTTCCGCCCCGATGCCGCGCGACAGCGCCATCGGCAGCAGGCCCAGGGAGGCGAGCAAGGCGGTCATCAGCACGGTGCGCAGGCGCATGACGGCGCCGCTGGTGACGGCTTCCTCCGGCGTTTTGCCGTGCTGGCGCAGATCGTTGAACAGCGCCACCATGACGACGCCGTTCAGGACCGACTGGCCGAACAGGGCAATGAAGCCGATGGCCGCCGAAACCGAGAGATAAATGCCGGTGATCCACAGCGCCAGGATGCCGCCGATCATCGAGAACGGGATGTTGGCGATGATGAGCAGCGACGAGCGGAACGACTTGAACGCGTCGAACAGCAGCAGGAAGATCACCATCACCGAGATCGGCACGATCACGGACAGGCGCGCCATCGCGCGCTCCTGGTTCTCGAACTCGCCCGACCAGGTGACCGAGTAGCCGTCCGGCAGGCGCACATTTTTTGCCACGTTGTCCTGCATTTCCGCGACCACGCCGCCCATGTCGCGGCCGCGAATGAACACCCCGATGGCGAGCACGCGCTTGCCGTTCTCGCGCGCGATGTTCATCATCCCGCCGACGGTGCGGAAGCTCGCCACCTCCGAAAGCGGCACGTACGCGCCGCCCGGGGTGGCGATCAGCAACCCCTGCATCCGCGTGAGCGTGCGCTCGGGCTCCTCGAGCCGCACCGCGACGCCGAAGCGCTGCTCGCCCTCCCAGATCTGCGTCACCTGCTTGCCGCCGAGCGCGCTCTCGATGACGTCCTGGATGTCGCCGACGTTCAGGCCGTAGCGGGCGGCGCGCGCCCGGTCGACGGCGACCTGGATCTGCGGCAGCTCGCCGAGCCGGTCGACGAAGGCGCGCACCACGCCGGGCACGGTGCTGACCTGCTTGAGCACCCGGAGCGCCTCGTTGCGCAACACCTCGAGATCGTCGCCGAACACCTTCACCACGATCTGGCCGTCGATCTGCGAGATCGATTCGAGCACGTTGTCGCGGATCGGCTGCGAGAAGCTCGGCTCCATGCCGGGAATCTTGGAGATCTCGGCGTCCATTTCCTGCAGCAGCATGGCCTTGTCGACGCCGCGCTTCCATTCCGACTCGGGCTTCAGGTCGACCAGGAACTCGGCCATGTTGATGAGCTTGGGATCGGTGCCGTCCTCCGGCCGGCCGGACTTCGAGGTGACGCTTTCGACCTCCGGGAACTTGCGGATCGCGCTGCGCACGCGGTGGGAAAGCTCCTGTGCCTCGGAGACCGAGATGCTGGTCGGATAAGTGAGATTGACCCACACGGCGCCCTCGTTGAGCTCCGGCAGGAACTCCGTGCCGAGGCTCGGCACCAGCGCGAGGCTGCCGGCGAGCGCGGCGAGCGCCGCGCCGAGCACCGTCTTGCGGTGGCCCAGCGCCCAGGCGAGCGACGGCTCGTACACGCTGCGCGCGGCGTGGACGAGAAAATTCTCCTTCTCCGGAAGATTGCGCTTGAGCATGACCGAGCACAGCAGGGGCACGAGGGTGAGCGACAGGACCAGCGCGCCGATCAGCGCCGACACCACCGAGTACGCCATGGGCGCGAAGATGCGGCCCTCGTGGCGCTGCAGCGTAAAGATCGGGATATGGGCCGCGATGATGATCAGCATCGAAAACAGCGTCGGCCGCCCGACCTCCACGGCCGCGTGCAGGATGAGATGCTTGCGTCGCTCGTCGCTCAGCGATTTCTCCGCCCGGTTCGCGTCGGACAGGTGCCGGAAGACGTTCTCGACGACGATCACCGCGCCGTCGACGATGATGCCGAAATCCATCGCCCCCAGCGACAGCAGGTTGGCCGGAATGCCGATGAAGGTCAGGCCGAGGAACGTGGCCATCAGCGCGAGCGGGATCGTGACCGCCACGATGGCGGCGGCGCGCAGGTTGCCGAGGAACATCCATAGGACGACCGACACCAGCAGCGCCCCTTCGACGAGGTTGGTGAACACGGTGGTGAGCGTTTTGCCGATCAGCCAGGTGCGGTCGTAGATCGGCACGACCTTCACGCCGCCGGGCAGCCCGGTGTCGTTGAGGACGTCGATCTTGGCGCGCACCAGCTTCAGCACCTCGGCGGGGTTCTCGCCGCGGCGCATGAGGACCACGCCGGTGACCACGTCGTCTTCGTCATCCTGGCCGGCCACACCCTGGCGCGGCACCGACCCGATCGTGACGCGCGCGAGCTGCTTTACCAGGATCGGCGTGCCGCCGCGCTCGGCGACCACCACGTTCTCGATGTCCTCGGCTCCGGTGAACAGGCCGATGCCGCGGATCAGGTACTGCTGGCGTCCCTGCTCGACGTAGCTGCCGCCGGCGTTGGCGTTGCCGCGCTGGATCGCCTGCGAGAGCTGCGCCAGCGTGACCTTGTAGTCGCGCAGCCGCGCGAGGTCCGGGCGCACCTCGTATTGCTTGATCAGGCCACCCAGGCTCACGACGTCGGCCACGCCGGGGACCAGCCGCAGCTGGCGCGAAACCGTCCAGTCCTGGTACGTGCGCAGCTCGCGCGCCGACACGCCGTCGCCCTTCATCCGGTAGCGGTAGATCTCGCCGATCGCGGTCGAGAACGGCGCGAGCTCGGCGCGCACGCCGTCGGGCAGATCGACTTCGCGCAGCCGCTCGACGACCTGCTGGCGCGCAAAGTAGCCGTTGTAGCGATCGTCGAAGGTGATGATGACGAACGACAGTCCGAACTGGGTGTGCGAGAACATGCGTACCGCGCCCGGCAGCCCCGAGAGCGCCACCTCGAGCGGAACCGTGACCTGTTTCTCGACTTCCTCCGCGGCGAGGCCGGGCTGCAGCGCGATGACCGTCACTTGCGTGTCCGTGACGTCCGGAAACGCCTCGACCGGGAGATTCTTGAAGGCGAAGGCGCCTGCGCCGACGAACAGGATCACCGCGAGGACCACGAAGAGCGGCTGGTAGAGCGCGAACGAAACGATGCGCTTGATCATGGCGCGAGCACTTCGCGAGGCTCCCTAGTCCCTGGAGGCAAGGATTTTTTCAAGCAGCAGGTTGCCGTCGACGACGACCTTCTCGGCGGGCTCGAGACCCGCGAGCACGACCTGCACGCCGTCGCTCGCCGGCCCGAGCTTCACGACGCGGCGCACGTAGCGGCCCGTGCCCGCGTCGACGAACACGAAGTATTGCTCGCCGCGCAGGTACACGGCGCGCGCCGGCACGACGAGGCCCTTGGCTTCGGGCACCTTCAGCTCCGCGGTGACGAACATCTCCGCCTTGAGCCGGGGGTCGGCGCTTTCAACCGCACCGCGCACCTTCACGGTCCGGGTCTGCGGATCCACGGCGTCCGCTACATACAGGAGGCGGCCGGGGACGCGCTCCTCGCCCAGCGACGAGGTGCGCAGCTGGATCTGCACGCCGCGCTTGAGCCCGTCCAGGTCCTTCTCCCCGATCTCCAGCACGAACCAGAGGCGCGTCGGGTCCGAAACCACGAACAGCGCCTTGTCGCCCTGTGTATCGGGCCGCAGCTCCTGCCCGGGGTTGAGGTTGCGCTCGACGACCACGCCGGCGATCGGGCTGCGCAGCACGAGTTGCTGATCGACCTGTTTTTCCTCCGTGTTGGCGTCCTTGCCGTAAAGCTTGAGCCGCGCGAGCGTGCGCGAGCGCTCCGCCTCCGTGCGCGCAACGTCGGCCTGCGCGACCTGCAAATCCTTCGCCGGCGCGACGCCCGCGGCGTGAAGCTCCTCCACCCGCGCGAGGTTCTTGCGCGCGAGAGCGTAGTCCTGCTCCGCTTTGCGCGCCTCCGACTGCGCCGTGCCGAGCTCGGGCGCGGCCAGCACCGCAAGCGTCTGGCCCGCCTGTACCCGGTCTCCGGAGCGCGCGGCGATCGACACCACGCGGCCGGCGAACGGCGAGAACACGCGCACCGTCCGGTCCTCGTTCCAGACAAGCCGTCCGCTGAAGCGCAGCAGGGAATCGCGCCGGGGCTCGGCGGGCGCCGTCTGCAGCGCCTCGAGCTGCGGGCTGGAAGCCTCGAAGATCACCGCGTCCTTCTCGACGCGCGGGGGCGTCGGCCCCTTGTCGCCGTTCCTCGAGCATCCGGCAAGCGCCGCGGTGCAGGCGAGCAGAAGAAGCAGGGTTCTCATCGCGGAGCGTTCCTCTGCGCCAGCGACTCGGCGGTGCTGCTGCTGGCGCGCCACGCCGCGAGCGCCTTCGCGTAGTCCGCGTGGGCCGCGACCGCCTCGACCTGGACTGCGCGCAGGGTGCGGCGCGCATCGAGCACCTCGAGCACCGAGATGGCGCCGCGCTGGAAGGCGAACTCGGCCGCCTGGGCGCTGCGCCCGGCGGCGCCGAGCAGCGAGCCGTCGTAGCGCTCGACGCGCTCGGCCGCCGCGTTGAGATCGCTCGCGGCACGCCGCAGCTCGGTCGCCGCGATCGCGCGCGCGCGCGCGACGGCATCCAGCGCGGCGTAGCGATCGACTTCCGCTTTCTGGATTTCGCCCGAAAAATCGTAGCCGGTGAACAGCGGGATCGAGACGCCGAAGCCGACCGAGTTGGTCGGCAGGCTGCCCGGAAAGCGCTCGAACTGCGCGCCGATCGTCACGTCGCGGGTACGCTGCGCCCGGGCGAGATCGCGGAATTTCTCGGCGGCTTCGACCCGCGACCGCGCGGCGAGCACATCGGGGCGCGCTTCGATCGCGTCCTCGACCGCGCGCGGGTCCGCCTGCTCCGGCGCCGGCCAGGGGTCGGTCGCCTGCAACTCGGCGGCCGCCTGCTCCATGCCGATCATGTAAGCGAGCGCGAGGCGCGCGCGCGTGAGATCGGCCAGGGCGCCGCGCGAGTCGTTCTGCGCGCGCTCGAAGTCCACTTGAACCTTGGCGACGTCGGCCGGCGCGAGGTCGCCCGCCTTGAGGCGCATCTGCGCGGCGGACAAGGTTCCGGAAAAAAGCTGCGCCGATTCGCCGAGCACCGTTACGCGTTCCTGCGCCTGCTTCAGGTCGTAGTAGGCGCCGCGCAGCGCGGCAAGCTGCTGGCGCAGCGCATCGAGCGAGTCGTTTTGCGCCGCGCGCTGCAGGCCCGAGGCGGCGTCGAGGCGCAGCCCGCGCTTGTCGCCCCGCTCGAACGGCTGGTCGATGCGGAACACGGTATCGATCCGCTTCTGGTCGAGCGAGCCGGGCCCGACGCCGGGATTCGAGCTGACCTGGGAGCTGTTCACCGAAAAGGTCGCGTTGGGCCGCGCGCCCGCGATCAGCTGCTGCGCTTCCGCCGAGGCGATGGCGCGTCTCGCCGCCTGCAGCTCGCGGTTGTTGGCAACCAGCAGGGCTTCTGCTTCCGCGAGCGTGAGCGCGCGCGCGCTTTCCGCGGAGAAGACCAGCGCCATGGCTAAAAAGAAAAAAAACGATCCGGACAAATGCATTCGCCTCGTAGCTGAGTCCCCGTTTCCCCAGGGGCGCGACGATACGGGCGAGTGGTGTCCGCACCCTTGCTTGAAACTGACGTATTACTTACATTGCACTGCAATATTGCGCTTAGACAAGAGCTTGGCTACGATGCGCCTCCCGCCCGCTTTGCAATTGTTCACAGATTCCGGCCCGCCAAGGAGACACATGGCCCTCAAGGTTTCGATGAAAGTCAACGGCAAGCCCGCGTCCGCGGAGCTCGAGGAGCGCACCCTTCTCGTCACTTTCATCCGCGAGCACCTGCGGCTCACCGGCACCCACGTGGGTTGCGATACCGCCCAATGCGGCGCCTGTACGGTCCTGATGAACGGCAAGGCGATCAAGAGCTGCTCGATCGTCGCGATGCAGGCCGAGGGCGCGGAGATCCTGACCATCGAGGGCGTGGCCAAGCCCGACGGTACGCTGCATCCGATGCAGGCCGCGTTCAAGGAGAACCACGGCCTGCAATGCGGCTTCTGCACCCCGGGAATGGTGATGAACGCGCTCGACTTCGCGAAAAGCCATCCCGAGCCCACCGAGCAGGAAGTGCGCGAGAGCCTCGAGGGAAACCTGTGCCGCTGCACCGGCTACCACAACATCGTGAAGAGCATCATGGCCGGCGCGCGCGCCATGGCCGGCAAGTAGGAGAGAAGATGCACGCATTCCATTACCACCGCCCGGCGAGCTTGAAGGACGCGCTCAGCCTCGGCTCGCAAAAGACCGAAGGCCGCTATCTCGCCGGCGGTCAGAGCCTGGTGCAGGCGATGAAGCTGCGCCTGTCCTCGCCCACGGATCTCATCGACCTGAACGCGCTCGGCGACCTGAAGACGCTCAAGGCGGAAAGCGGCTCGGTGACGATCGGCGCGATGGTGCGCCACGCCGAGGTCGCCGGCTCGAGCGGCGTGAAGAAGACCATTCCCGCGCTCGCGGCGCTCGCCGGCATGATCGGCGACCGGCAGGTCCGGCACATGGGCACGATCGGCGGCTCCATCGCCAACAACGACCCGGCGGCGGATTACCCCGCGGCGGTGCTCGGCCTGGGCGCCACGATCACCACCAACAAGCGAAAAATCGAGGCCGACAAATTCTTCCGCGGCCTCTACGAAACGGCGCTGGAGCCGGGCGAGCTGATCACCTCGGTGAGCTTCCCCGCGCCGAAACGCGCGGCGTACATGAAATTCAAGAACCCGGCTTCACGCTTCGCGATCGTCGGCGTGTTCGTCGCCGATTTCGGCGGCAACGTGCGCGTCGGCGTCACCGGCGCCGGGCCGAGCGCTTTCCGTCAGACCGAGATGGAGAAGGCGCTGTCCGCGAAATTCGCGCCGGAATCGGTCGCAAACATCAAAGTGAAATCCGACGGACTGAACAACGACCTGCACGCGAGTCCCGAGTACCGCGCGCATCTCATCACCGTCATGACCAAGCGCGCGGTCGAGGCCGCCTTGAAGTAGCCCCCGCTACTTCATGCTCTTGCGTTCCTGCTCCGCGCGCGCGGCGCCGATGGCGGTCTTCACGTGCTTGCGCTCTTCGGGCGGCGGCAGGATCGCCTTCAGGCCGAGCGATTCCATCCACAGCTCGCGCGCCCAGCCGCGGGTGTGATAGAGGTGCTCGTCTTCCTCGTCCTCGACTTCCCGGTAGGCCTGCTTCAGCGCTTTCGCGTCCGCCGCGGCGGCTTTCTTCGACGCCTCGCCGATCAGCTCCCAGTCCATATGGTCCTTGGTCTCGGCGAGGGTCACGCATTCGCAGGCGACGATCTGGGCGGCTTCGGGATTGCCCGCGCCGAGCGCCGCTTCCATCGCGCTCACCAGCGCCATGCCCATGTCGTGCACTATCTTGCGGCCCGGGGATTGCTCTTCCGCGTCGAGCTGCATCTGCGAGAAGACATCCTGTAAAACTTCCACGTGGTGCTCGGTCTGCTGCAGATATTTTTCCCACTCTTCCCTGAGGTCCTCGTTTATCGCGCACTTCAGCGCGGTTTGATAGACTTTGACTCCGCCGCGCTCATGCTCGAGCGATTGCAGCAGAAGCTCCTTCAATGGCTTCGTTTCCATCATGCCTCCTGTGGTGTGTATGCGGAATGCGGGACTCGATGCCGCTGCAGCAAACGCCGTGCCGGGGTGGTAACGTAGAGGCAAATTCCGCAAAATCCAGGTAACGTCCCCTCCTCGCCCATGCCTCGCGCCGCCCCTTCCTCCATCGACCAGACGCAGCAGCTGCTGAGCTCCGGCGACTATGTCGCCGACCGCAGCCTGGCGACTTCGCTTTTCCTCGCGCTCGCCATGCAGCGGCCGCTCTTCCTGGAAGGCGAGGCCGGCGTCGGCAAGACCGAGATCGCCAAGGTCATCGCGAACGGACTGGACCGCGAGCTGTTGCGCCTGCAGTGCTACGAAGGGCTGGACATCGCGCAGGCCGCCTACGAGTGGAACTACTCGCGGCAGATGGTGGAGATCCGCCTCGCGGAGGCGGCGGGCGAAAAATCGAAGGAGAAGCTCTCCGCGGACATCTACTCGGAGCGCTTCCTCGTGCGGCGGCCGCTCGCGCGCGCGCTCGAGGGCAAGCCCGGCGCCGCGCCGGTGCTGCTCATCGACGAGCTCGACCGCACCGACGAGCCTTTCGAGGCCTACCTGCTGGAGGTGCTGTCCGACTGGCAGATCACCATCCCCGAGATCGGCACCCTGCGCGCCGCCGAGCCGCCGATCGTGGTCATCACCTCCAACCGCACGCGCGAGATCCACGACGCGGTGAAGCGGCGCTGCTTCTACCACTGGGTCGACTTCCCCGACGCGCAGCGCGAGCTCGAGATCCTGCGCCGCAAGGCGCCGCGCGCCGCCGCGTCGCTCTCGCGCGAGGTCGTCGCCTTCGTGCAGCGGCTTCGCAAGACGGAGCTGTTCAAGCAGCCCGGGGTCGCCGAGACCATCGACTGGACGAACTGCCTGGTGGCGCTCGATCGCGTCACGCTCGATCCCGAGACCGTCAACAACACGCTCGGCGTGCTCCTCAAATACCGCGACGACCTGGAGCGGGTCGCCGGCGACGAGGCCGCGCGCCTGACCGGCGAGGCGAAAACCGCCGCGGCGGCATGATGCGAGACGCGTGATCCGAAACCCTGATCCGAGACCCTGATCTGAAACCCATAGCCCGAGCAGCCCCATGAATCCCGCGTCATTGCTGCGCCGCCTGCTCGGCGGCCGCGCGGACGGCATCGACCGGCGCACGCGCGATCTGGTGGCGCTGTGCGACGCGCTCCTCGCCGAGCGCGCCGAGTTCGCCGGCGCCGCGCTCGCGCGCGACGCGCTTCTCGCCTACCAGAAGCTCGACGCGCGCAGCCGCGAGGAATTCTTCGATGTGCTGGCGCGCGCCTACTCGCCCGCGCCCGAGGTCGTCGGCACCGCGGCGGATGCCTATCGCAGCGACCCGTCGCCGGACAACCTGATCCGGCTGCAGGCGATCGTCGAGCCGGCGCGCCAGGAGCTCTTCCGCCGCCTCAACATGGCGCCCGGCGGCACCGCGACGCTGGTCGAGATGCGCAAGCTCCTCATGACGAGCCTCAAGGAAAAGCCGCAGTGGCGCGCGATCGACGCGGACCTCCTGCATCTCCTGCGCTCGTGGTTCAACCGCGGCTTTCTGCGCCTCGAGCGCATCGACTGGCGCACCCCGGCGATCGTCCTCGAGAAGCTCATCCAGTACGAGGCGGTGCACGCGATCGACGGCTGGCGCGATCTGCGCCGCCGCGTGGAGTCGGACCGTCGCTGCTTCGCCTTCTTCCACCCGCAGCTTCCCGACGAGCCGCTGATCTTCATCGAGGTGGCGCTGACCCGCGGCATGAGCGCGAACGTGCAGCCGCTGCTCGACATCAAGTCGCCGGTCGCGGCGACCCTCGGCGCGGACTGCGCGATGTTCTACTCGATCACCAACTGCCAGGAAGGCCTGCGCGGCATATCGTTCGGCAACCTGCTGATCAAGCAGGTTGCGGAAGTGCTCAAGCGAGAGTTCCCGCAGCTGCGCAAGTTCGCCACGCTCTCGCCCGTGCCGGGCTTTCGCCGCTGGCTCGAAGCCAATCGCGCGCGCATCGCGAGCGGCGAGGAAGGGCTCGAGCGGCTCGCGCTGCTTTCCCGGCTCGCCGACCCGGCCTGGCACCTCGGCGAGATCACGCCGGCGCTCGAGCAGCTCCTCGTGCGGCTGTGCGCCTATTACCTCGTGCATGTGAAGGAAGGTGAACAGAAGCAGGACCAGGAGCCGCTCGATTCGGTGGCGCGCTTCCACCTGGGCAACGGCGCGATGCTCGAGCGGATCAACTGGATGGGCGACACCTCCGAGCAGGGCATGGCGCGCTCGGCGGGGCTGATGGTCAACTACACCTACTGGCTGGCCGAGGTCGAGCGCAACCACGAGCGCTACTTCCGCGAGCACCTCGTCATCACCTCGCCCCAAGTGGAGAAGCTCGCGCGCGAGTCTCCGCTGCCGCTTCTTCCGGAATGATCGCCGCCACCGAAGGGCGGCTCGCGGAAAACGTCATGCACTTCGCGCGCCTGCTGCGCGCCGCGGGGCTGCGCATCGGGCCCGACCGCGTCATCGACTGCGTGCGCGCGCTGGAGATCACCGGGGCGCGCCAGTTTCCGCCGCGCCGCGACGACTGGTACTGGACCATGTCGGCGGTGCTGCTGTCGCGCCAGGAGCAGCGGCCGATCTTCGACCAGGCGTTCGCGATTTTCTGGCGCGACCCGAAGCTCGCGGAAAAAATGATGCAGCTCCTCCTGCCGCAGGCCTATGGCCGCAGCGCGCTGCCCGAGGCGCAGCAGAGCCAGCGCCTCACCGACGCCCTGATGCAGCAGCAGCGCGAGGCGCAGGAGGGCCGCGAGGAGCGCGTCGAGCTCGAGGCGCGGCTCACGTTCTCCTCGCGCGAGGTGCTGCAGCGCATGGACTTCGACACCATGTCGGCGGCCGAGCTCGCGCAGGCGCGCAAGATGATCTCGCAGCTGCGCCTGCCGCTGCCGCTGATCCGCACGCGAAGGAGGAAACCGTCCGCGGCGGGAAAATCCATCAACCTGCGCGCGACGCTGCGCGAGTCGCTGCGCGAGGGCGGCGACCTCATCGCGCTGGTGCGCGAAACGCCTCGCGAGCTGCATCCGCCGCTGGTCGTGCTGTGCGATATCTCCGGCTCGATGAACCCCTACTCGCGCATGTTCCTGCACTTCCTCCACGCCGTGACCAACGACCGCGACCGCGTCACGGTGTTCGTGTTCGGCACGCGGCTCACCAACATCACCCGCCAGCTGCGCCACCGCGACGTCGACGTCGCCATGGCGAAGGTCGCCGAGGCGATCCAGGACTGGTCGGGCGGCACGCGCATCGGCGCGTCGCTGCGCGAGTTCAACTTTCGCTGGGGCCGGCGCGTGCTCGGCCAGAACGCCTGCGTGCTGCTCGTCTCGGACGGCCTGGATCGCGAGGCCGGCGAAGGCCTGGGCGAGGAGATGGAGCGCCTCGCCAAGTCCTGCCGCAAGCTCGTCTGGATGAATCCGCTCCTGCGCTACGAGAAGTTCGAGGCGCGCCCCGCGGGCGTGCGCGCGATGCTGCCGCACGTGGACCTCTTCCTGCCGGTGCACAACCTGAAGACCCTCGTCGATCTCGCGAAGACGCTGAGCAGCTCGTCGCCGCGCGAAAGGACGCCCCTGAGGACCCAAATGAGCAAGGAGCACCGCGCATGGAGATGACCGGCGAGCAGCTCGTACCCGCCTCCCAGGAGGTCACCTGGAACGCGCTCAACGATCCTGAGGTGCTCAAGGCCTGCGTGCCGGGCTGCGAGTCGATCGAGCGCATCTCGGGCAACGATTTCCAGGTGCTGATGGTGGCGCGCGTCGGCCCGGTGAGCGCCAAGTTCAAGGGCAAGCTCAGCCTGTCCGACATCAAGCCGCCCAATTCCTACGCGATCAGCTTCGAGGGCCAGGGCGGCGCCGCCGGGTTCGCGAAGGGCAGCGCCAGCGTGCGGCTGTCCGCGGAGAATTCCTCTACCCGGCTTTCCTACGCCGTGAAGGCCAACGTCGGCGGCAAGCTGGCGCAGATCGGCTCGCGCCTGGTGGACGGCGCGGCGCGCAAGGTCGCGGATGATTTCTTCCGCAACTTCAACGAGAAATTGTCCGCGGCAACGCCGGCCGATGCGGCGCACGCGCATCCCGCGGCGGACGATCATCACGCCGAGCCGGTGCCGCGCGATCCGGACCTGCCGTCCGCGTCCAATACCACGCTGGAGTTCTTCGCGGCCGGCGCGCTCGTCGTTTACCTGCTTTCGCTCGTCGTCATGTTCGACTGATTCGGTTCGACTGATGGCGCGCGCGCGGCCGCCTGTCGGTCGTTCTGCGCCTTCCGTCGATTGGCGCCGGGACAGGAAATTGTTCCTCTTCGACGAAATCTGACCTGCCTACCATGTAGCAGTCGCATCACGCACTGATTGCAAATGGAAGGCAGGCTGCGATGGACGGCATGTCGATTTCGTCGATGAGCGGAGCGCGGCAGATCCAGGGCGGCGGCCGCATGCCGGCCGAGCGCGGCCCGGCGGCCATCTTCTATGCGGAGCTGCGCAATTTCACGGGGCTGTCGGAAGTCCTCGATCCGGAGCGGGTGCTGCAGCTCGCGAGCTCTTTCTTTTCGCTCGCCGGCGCCGCGGTGAAGGCGCAGGACGGCGAAGTCCTCTCGCTGCAGAACGACGCCCTGGTAGGAGCCTTTCGCAACGGCAAGCCGGCGCAGTCGGCGATGCGCGCGATCCTCGCCGCGCAGGCGCTGCTGCGCGATTTCGGCCCGGTGGGCGAGCGCTGGCAGAGCGACTACGGCCTGCCGGCGACGCTCTCCGCCGGCGTGCACCTGGGCGACACGATCTTCGGCATGGCGGGGCCGCAGGGCGGCGAGCAGTACGTCGCCTTCGGCGACACCGTGAGCATCACGGAGCGGCTCGTACATCGCGCGCGGGCCGGTGAAATCGTGCTCTCGGCGGCGGTGGCAACGGCGATCGGCTCCGCCACCACGGCCAGCCTCGAAGCGAAGCCGCTGCCGCCGCTCGATCTCGGGCGCCGGCCGGCGATGTCGATCTAAACCCGCCTCGACTTCACGTAGTACACGCTCTCAAGAAACACCGATGGCGTCTGCCCGGACGGCAAGGCAGCATTTTGTTAAATCGGACGGCCCGCCAAACGTTGCTCTGGTGCCACGGCCTCAGCTTATGGTGGAATGTCCGCTATCGACCCAAAGCGGACGCTTGAGACAGTTGTGGACATTCCTCTAATTGAGCAGGTCAAGATACAAGCTCAGGTCCTGGTTCCGCTTGTCAAAGCCCTCCAGGCAGAGCTGGGTGAAGAGCGGGCCAACGCCATCGTGCGGAAAGCGCTGGGAGGCCTGTATCGCAAGTTTGGCGAGAAGTGGTGGCGGGACCAGGGAGCGCGTGACTCTGGAGAGAAGATTGCCTCAGCCTTCAAGATGTTCGCCGTCGGCGATGCCTTGAAATACGAGGTGGTCAAGACAACAGAAGATGCATTCGAACTAAACGTTACCGAATGTCGCTACGCCCAGTTCTATAAGAGGATTGGCGCACCGGAGCTGGGGTTCCTGCTGACATGCAGTGCGGATTATTCCCATGCGGAAGGCTTTGGCGGCGACGTGCAGCTCACTCGGACGAAAACAATCATGCAGGGCGCCGACCATTGCGACTTTCGATACGCGCTGAAGCGGGGCAAAAAAGCAATCTGACGATGGCCCGGATTTGGCCGATACCAGCCTAAGAGCGAAAGGTCTGGTCAGACATCCGCCCATTCGAGGTGCGGCTCGTTGACTAGGAGCAACGCTTCGTAATCGGATACTGGCCTAGATCGATCGTGGCGACGAAGCACTAGTCAAAATATCCGCGTCGAATCCCCGGCAACGAGGAGACCCTTATGGAAAAGCCAAAATTCAATTCTGCGTTGATCGTGGGCACCGGCCCGGGGCTCAGCGCCTCGCTCGCCCGGCTATTTTCGCGCAACGGACTCGCGGTGGCGATCGCCGCCCGCCGGACCGACAAGCTCGCCGCACTTGCGAAGGAGACCAAGGCCTCGGTCCACAAGTGCAACGCCGCCGAGCCGAAGGACGTTGCCGCGCTGTTCGAGGCGATGGACGCAGAGGGCCGTACACCGGACGTCGTGGTCTACAACGCGAGCACCCACATGCGCGGCGCGATCGTCGACCTGCCGCCCGACGATGTGAGAAAGGCGATCGAGATCTTGGCGTTCGGCGGCTTCCTGGTCTCCCAGCAGGCCGCCAAGCGCATGCTGCCGAAGAACCACGGCGCCATCTTCCTGACCGGCGCCACGGCGGGCGTGAAGGGTTTCGCGCTTTCGGCCACCTTCGCCATGGGCAAGTTCGCCCTGCGTGGCCTGGCGCAATCGATGGCGCGCGAGCTCAGTCCCAGGGGCATCCATGTCGCGCATTTCGTGATCGATGGCGGCATTCGGAGCGCCGCGCGGCCGGTGCCGGACAATTCGCCCGACAGCCTGCTCGACCCCGACGCCATCGCCGAGACCTACTGGGCCGCCCTGCAGCAGCATCGCAGCGCCTGGAGCTGGGAAATCGAAGTGCGACCATGGGTGGAGAAGTTCTAGCTGGCGCTCGCCGAGCGTGCCGAGACTAGTCTTGGCACCTACCAGCGCCGCACCCGCACACTGGGACTAGATGAGCGCGGGCGTTAGCCGAACGTCCGCTCCTGGCCGAAAGCCGAAACTCAAACTGACACACCACCCACGCCCGCCGCTTCACGCATCGCGGCGGCGAGGGATTCGGGCGGATGCGCGCCGGAAACGCCGCTCGTGCGATCGAAGATGAAGGTCGGAACCGCGGAGATGCCGAGGTCGCGCATCTGCGCTTCGAGCGCCGCGACGCTCTTCGGGTCGGCCGACTCGGGCCAGCTCGCCACGCCGTGGCGCTGCGCGATGTCGGCAAGCACGGCGGCGTCGCCGATATCCTGCCCCTCCTCGAAGTAGGCGCGGAACAGCTCGTCGACGACCGGCGCAGCGCGGCCCTGCTCCTGCGCGAGCTGGATCAGGCGGTGGGCGGCCACCGTGTTGGGCGTGCGCTGCATGCGCTCGAACGCGAACTCGATTCCCTCGCGCTTTCCCTCGGCGGCGACGCGCGCGTCGAGCTCGCGGCCGCGCTCGACCGAGCCGAACTTGGCCTTGCGGTATTCGGCGCGCGGCATGCCCTGCGCCGGCATGTCCGGATTGAGCTGGAAGGGCAGCCAGCGGATCTGCGGCTTGATCTCGTCCTTCACGAGGGCCAGCGCTTTTTCCAGGCGGCGCTTGCCGATGTAGCACCAGGGGCAGATGACGTCGGAGGCGACCTCGATCGTCAGGGGTTTGACCCGGGGATCTTCAACGGCAGAATTTTTGGCCATCGCTATTGCTTCCTCGGCGGGATCGTCCAGAAGTAGATCGTGCGGCCGTTCAACTCCATCTGCTTCTCCGGCTTCCACTCCGCCATGTCGAACTGGTGCGAGACGATGCGCGTGCCGGGCTTGAGCTCGTTCCACAGCCGCGGCCGCAGCTTCACGTTCAGGTCCGGCAGCAGGTAGAGCGTCACCACGGTCGCTTCGCTGATGTTGGCCTTGAACAGATCCTCGTTACGGAACCTGACGAGCTTCTCGACGCCCGCCTTCTTCGCGTTCTCGTTCGCCTCACGAATACGATCGGGGTCGATGTCGATGCCGACCGCGCGGATGCCGTACTTCTTCGCCGCGGTCACGGCGATGCGGCCGTCGCCCGAGCCGAGATCGTAGAGCACGTCGCCTTTTTTGACGTCGGCGATCTTCAGCATCTCCTCCACGACTTCGGGCGGCGTCGGTACGTAGATGACATCGGGGGCGTGTAGTACGGTCTTGGCGTCCTGCGCGAAGACCGGAGCGCCGGTGAGGAGCAGTGCAGGAAACAGGGCGGTGAAAAGGCAGAGCGACGTACGCATGAAAATCTCCTTCGGAATTCGCGCGGCTAGTCGCCGGCGATCGTCATGTTCTCGAGCAGGATCGAGCCGCACGAGCGCCCGCTGCGCGTCAGCACGTCGCTGCCGATGGCGACGATGCCCTTGTACATGTCGCGCAGGTTTCCGGCGATGGTGATCTCCTCCACCGGGAAGCGGATCTCGCCGCCCTCCACCCAGTAGCCCGCCGCGCCGCGCGAATAGTCGCCCGTCACCAGGTTCACGCCGTGCCCGAGAAGCTCGGTCACGAGCAGCCCGCGATTCAGCTTGCGCAGCATCCCGGCGAAATCCGGCCCGTTCGAGCGCACGGTGAGATTGTGATGGCCCCCGGCGTTGCCGGTGCTTTGCATGCCGAGCTTGCGCGCCGCGTAGCTGCCGAGGAAATAGCCGTCGAGGACGCCGTCGTTCACCAGCAGACGGTCGTGCGTCGCCACGCCCTCCTCGTCGAACGGCGTGCTCGCGGAGCCCTGCGGCTCGTGCGGGCGTTCCTCGATCCGCACGAGCGGCGAGAACACCTGCTTGCCGAGGCTGTCGACGAGGTACGAGGTCTTGCGGTAGAGGTTGCCGCCGGTCACCGCCGACAGGAAGTGCCCGAGGAGCTGGCTCGCCACCGGCGCCTCGAAGAGCACCGGCGCATTGCAGGTGGCGATCTTGCGGGCGCCGAGGCGCGCGAGCGCGCGCTCGCCCGCGTAGCGGCCCAGGGCGACAGGATCGGCGAGCTTCCCCGGCACGCGCGACGCGCTGAACCAGTCGTCGCGCTGCATCAGGCCCTTGTCCTCGGCGATGACCGAGCAGGAAAGATAGTGGCGCGAGCCCGGGTAGCCGCCCATGAAGCCGAGGCTGTTGGCGAGCACGAACTGCGAGTGCTGCGCCGAAACGGTCGCGCCTTCGGAATTGCGGATTTTCTTCGACACGGCGAACGCCGCGGCCTCGCAGCGCCGCGTGAGCTCGATCGCATCCTCGGTGGTGAGCGCCCACGGGTGGTACAGATCCAGGTCCGGTATCTCGCGCGCGAGCAATCCGGGCTCCGGCAGGCCCGCGCAATCGTCCTCGGCGGTGTGGCGCGCGATCGCGGCCGCCGCATCGACCGTCTGCTCGAGCGCGGCGAGCGAGAAGTCGGAGGTGCTGGCGTGGCCGCGGCGGATCCTGGGACGCTCGCCGAAATACACCGAGACGCCGACGCCTCGATCGCGGTTGTGCTCGACCACGTCGGGCTTGCCCTTGCGCACGGTCACCGACAGGCCATGGCCTTCCGAGACGTCGCAGTCGCAGCCGCTCGCGCCGACGCTGCGGGCGCGCTCGAGCACCGCCTGCGCGAGCTCGCGCAGCTTTTCCTGCGTGCAGCTGAAGCCGCTTCGCTCAGGGGAAGGCCGCGGAGCGGGCCGGGCGGACGGCGGGGAGAGCTTTACGGCGGACTTCAAGGGGACTCCGGAAACCTCGGCGGAAACATCAGGGGGAACCTCGGCGGAAACCGCGCCATGCCGCGCTATGATACCGCGCGATGCAGGATGAAATCGTCAGCAAGACGAAACGAAAGCAGGAAATGCACGAGCTGCAGGCGCTCGGCGCGGCCCTGGTCGAGCTGGCGGAGCCTCAGCTCGCCGAGCTGTCGCTGGACAGCCGGCTCCACGAGGCCGTGCTCGCGGCAAGGCGCATCAAGAGCCATGAGGCGAAGCGCCGCCAGCTGCAATACATAGGCCGGCTGATGCGCGCGGTGGACGCCGCGCCGATCCGCGCGCGGCTCGCCGCCCTCGAGGGCTCCTCGGCCCAGGCGACCGCCCAGCACCGGCGGCTCGAGACCTGGCGCGAGCGGCTGCTCGCCGACGACGAGGCGCTGACCGAATTCGCCGCCGCCTTCCCGGGCGCCGACCTGCAGGCGCTGCGCGCGCTGCTGAGGAACGCGCGCAAGGAAATGAAGGAAGGCAAGCCGCCGCGCGCGTACCGGGAGGTGTTTCGCCTTCTCAAGGAACTTTCTGCATAAAGAAATGAAAGACGGGCTCATCGTCGGCCTGGTTTCGGTGAGCGACCGGGCTTCGGCCGGCGTGTACAAGGACGAGGGCGTTCCCGCGCTCAAGGCCTGGCTTGCCTCGGCGATCGCCGCGCCCGCCTGGCGCGACGAGACCCGGCTCATCGCCGACGAGCAGGCGGTGATCGAATCGACGTTGAAGGAGCTGGTGGACGAAAAAGGCTGCCACCTGGTCCTCACGACCGGCGGCACCGGGCCGGCGCCGCGCGACGTCACTCCGGAGGCGACGCTCGCCGTCGCCGACAAGGTCATGCCCGGCTTCGGCGAGCAGATGCGCGCCATCAGCCTGCGCTTCGTCCCGACGGCCATCCTGTCGAGGCAGGTGGCGGTGATCAGAAAGAACGCGCTCATCATCAATTTACCCGGACAGCCCAAGTCGATACGCGAGACTCTTCAGGGCCTGCCCGAGGTTCCGGGCATTTTTGCCGCCGTTCCGTATTGCATCGATCTCATCGGCGGTCCGTATGTCGAGACGCGCGACGAGGTCGTCAAGGCCTTCCGGCCGAAGTCGGCCTTGCGCAAATAATCCACGAAGAGGGGGGAGCCTCATGGTCAACGTAAAGGGGTCGGCGATTTCCGGGCGCAGGCAGTACGTGCTCCGCCACCACGGCGAGGAGAAGCTGCGGGCCGTGCTCGCTCAGCTCAAGGATCGCGACGCCGCCAAGCGCATGGAAATGAGCGTGCTGAAATCCGCCTGGTACCCCTTCGAGCTGTTCATCGACCTGACCGAGACGATCGACCGGGTGGTCGGCCGCGGCGACGGCAAGCTCTACCGCGCCATGGCCGGACAGACGGCGGAAGACGACCTGTCGACCATCTACAAGGTGTTCTTCAAGTTCCTGCAGCCGATGTTCATCTTCGGCAAGGCGGCGTCGGTCTGGAGCGCGTACTACACCTCCGGGAAGCTGAAGGCGACGCAGCACGCGCCGGGCGACATCGAGCTCGAGATCCTCGAGTTCGAGACGCCGCACTGGGCGCATTGCGAGTCGGTGCTGGGCTGGGCCCAGCGCAGCATCGAGCTCACCGGGGTGAAAAACGTCCGCGCCGACCATCTCGAGTGCCGCGCGAAGAACGCGCGGCGCTGCCGCATGCATTTTTCCTGGGCCGAAAAATAGGCGGCACGTTACGCAAGAAATGGCGTCGTAGTTCTCCCGGGCCGTTTTTCACGATTCGCCCGAACGCGGGAGTAGCGGTTCTGTCTACCCCCGCGGATGATCAAGAAGATTCTCGTAGCCGACGGGCCCGATATCGAGCGCCGCCTCGGCGCGATCCTCGAGCCGTATCGGGCGGCGTTCGTGCATACGCTCGCCGAGGCGAAGCGGGCGCTCGCTCGCGATGATTTCGCGCTCATCATCATCGGGGTGCACTTCGACGAGTCGCGGATGTTCGATCTCCTGCGCCAGGTGCGCGCCGACGAGCGCTACCAGGCCACGCCGGTCGTCTGCGTCGCGAGCCAGCCCTTCGACGCGCCGATCAGCGTCGAAAGCCTGGCGATCGCCACCCGGGCGCTGGCCGCCGACGCATTCGTCGATTTCGCCAGATACCGCGACCCCGACACCGGCAACGCGGCGATCCGCAGCGTCGTCGAACGTCTACTCGGCGACCGGGCGCCGGCCGCCTAGTCCGGCTTGCGCAACGCCGTCATCGCGCCGTACACGAGCGCGCTGGTCTGCTCGCGGTAGTACTTGCGGATATCCCCCGGCGCTGCGGTGCCGTAGACGACCACCAATCGCTCCTGCGGATCGACCCAGAACGCGGTGCCATTGGCGCCGTTCCAGGTGAAGTCGCCCTTGCTTCCCGGGATCGCCGCGACGCCATCGTGAACGCGCACGGCGACGCCAAGGCCGAACCCGTAGCCGTCGCGGCCCTGCTCGGTTCCGGCGACCTGGTTGCGGATGTTCGGGCCGAGGTGGTCGCTCGTCATGATCGCGACGGTCTTCGGGCTGAGGACGCGGCGCCCGTCGATGATGCCGCCGTCGAGGAGCATCTGGCCGAAGCGCAGATAGTCGCCCACCGTGCTGAAGGCGCAGGAGCCGGCGCAGTCGAACTTCACCGGCTTGTCGAGGATCGCGATGTTCTGCTCCTTGCCGTCGATCGGGTCCTTCGCAAACGGGCGGGCGAGGCGCTTTCGCTTCTCGGCGGGCACGTCGAACGAGGTATCGGGCATCTTCACCTTGTCCCACACCGCCGCCCTGAGGAAGTCGTTGAGCCGCTTGCCGCTCACCTTCTCGATCACGAGGCCGAGCACGTCGATCGAGAAGCCGTAGTCCCACACGGTGCCGGGCTGGTAGAGAAGCGGCAGCGAGGCGAGCCTGGCGATGAATTCGTCGCCGGTGTACTGCGCCGCGGCGCCGGAGGAGCCGCCGGGGTAGAGCTTGTGCACGGCGGTGTTGCCGCGCGCGCCGTACGTCAGTCCCGTGGTGTGCCGGTACAGATCGTGGATGAAGATCGGCCGCGCCGGCTCGGGATTGTCCACGCCGACCTTCATGTGCGCGAATTGCGGAAAGTATTCGTCGAGCCGCGACTTGAGCGGCAGGCGGCCCTCTTCGTTCAGCGTCAGGCCGCCGACCGCGGTGAAGACCTTGGTCATCGAAGCGAGGTTGAAGATCGCATCGAGCGGCATCGGCTCGCCCGTCTGCCGGTTGAGATAGCCGTAGGCCTTGTAATGCACGAGCCTGCCGTCGCGCGCGACGGCGACTACGGCGCCGGGCACGCGGTTGGCGGCGATCTCGCGCGCGTAGAACTGATCGATGCGCGCCAGCCCTTCTTTCGAGAAGCCGGCCTTCTCCGGCGCGGTGGGCGGCAGCGGTTGCGCGAGAGCGCTAGCGGAAATCAGGCCTGCGAAAACGGCGGCGAAACGCATGACACCTCCCGGGAGATCGAGCGGTGCTTATTAGACACCCGCGCTTGCCAGGTTTCTACCCGTTTGGCCGTTTTCCAATGGTCTTACGCGAAACCACGCCGCGTACAGGGCGGGCACGAAGAGCACCGTCAGGATTGTCGCAACGATCAGCCCGCCCATGATGGCGTAGGCCATCGGACCCCACAGGACGCTGCGCGTCAGCGGGATCATCGCCAGGACCGCGGCGGCGGCGGTGAGCACGATCGGCCGGAAGCGGCGCACCGTCGCCTCGCGGATCGCCGTCAGGCGGTCCGCGCCGGCCTCGATGTCCTGCTCGATCTGGTGCACCAGGATCACCGCGTTGCGCATGATCATGCCGGCGAGCGCGATGGTGCCGAGCATGGCGACGAAGCCGAACGGCTGGCGGAAGACCAGCAGCGCGAACGCGACGCCGACGATGCCGAGCGGCGCCGTGAGCACCACCATGAAGGTGCGCGAGAAGCTCTTCAGCTGCAGCATGAGCATCGCGAGCACCACCGCGGCGGCGAGCGGCAGCCCGGCGGCGATCGAGCTCTGCGCCTTCAGGTTCTCCTCGTACGCGCCGCCCGCCTCGATCCGGTAGCCCGGCGGCAGGTCCTTGCGCAGGGCGGCGAGCGTCGGCTCGATCTGCGTGGTGACATCGGGCGCCTGCGCGCCGTCGACGATGTCCGCGCGCACGGTGAGAGTCAGCGCGCGGCTGCGCCGCCAGAGGATCGGCTCCTCCAGCGTCTCGTTCACGCTCGCGACCTGCGCGAGCGGCACCGCGCGTCCGCCCGGGGTCGGGATGCTCAGCTCGCCGAGCGCCTCGAGCGTGCCGCGCTCGCTGGCGGGCGCGCGCAGCACCACGTCGATCAGCCGGTCGTTATCGCGATACTGGCCGATCGGCACGCCGGTGACCACGGCCGCGACCGAGCGCGACACGCTCGCGGAGGAGATGCCCAGCATGCGCGCCTTGTCCTGGTCCACGTCCACGCGCAGCGCCAGCACCTTGTCGCCCCAGTCGGCATTGACGTCGAGCGTGCTCGGATTGGCGCGCACCCGCTCCGCCACCTGGTCGGCGATCGACTTGAGCTGCGCCGGGTTCTCGCCGGTGACGCGGAACTGGACCGGATAGTTGACCGGCGGGCCGAGCGGCACCCGCAGCACGCGCCCGCGCACGCCGGGAAAATCGCCGGCGAGCGCCGTGCGCAGGCGCTCGACCACTCTCTCCCGCGCCTTGAGATCCTTGGTCAGCACCACGAGCTGGGCGTAGTTGGCGCGGAACAGCTGCTGCTCGAGCGACAGGAAAAAGCGCGGCGAGCCGTTGCCGACGTAGGTGACGTAGCTCGCGACATCCTCGTCCGCGCCGAGCAGCTTCTCGACGCGCGCCGCTTCCCGCTCGGAGGCGCGCACCGAAGCGCCCTCCGGCAGCCACAGCTCGACCATCAGCTCGACGCGGTTCGACGAGGGGAAGAACTGCTTCTCGGTGAGGCCCATGCCCGCCGCGCCGAGCACCAGCGTTGCCGCAGTCGCCGCGAGCACCGTCTTGCGGTGCGTGACGCACCATTCGATGAGGGCGCGCAGCCTGCGGTAGAAAGGCGTGCCGTAGACATCGCGCGGCGTCTCGCCGGCGCCGACCTTGTGCTCCTTCAGGAGCAGCGCGCCGATGAACGGCGTGGCGGTGACCGCGGCAAGCCACGAGATCAGGAGCGCCATGGTGGTCACGGCAAAGATGCCGAAGGTGTATTCGCCGGTGGTGGATTTCGCGGTGGCGATCGGCAGGAAGCCGGCGGCGGTGATGAGCGTGCCGGAGAGCATGGGGAACGCCGTGGTCGTGTAGGCGTAGGTCGCGGCGCGCGTCTTGTCCCAGCCCTCCTCGAGCTTGCGCGCCATCATCTCGACCGAGATCATCGCGTCGTCGACCAGCAGGCCGAGCGAGATGATCAGCGCGCCGGTCGAGATGCGGTGCAGGTCGATGCCGAAGAAGCGCATGCCGAGAAACGTCGCGGCGAGGACCAGCGGAATGGTGAGCGCGACCACGAGCCCGGTGCGCATGCCGAGCGAGAGAAACGACACGATGAGGACGATGATCACCGCCTCGCCGAGCGAGCGCATGAATTCGCCCACCGAGCCCTTCACCACCGCGGGCTGGTCCGACACCTGCTCGAACTCGATGCCGATCGGCAGCTCCGAGCGCAGCCGGGCCGTCTCGCGCTTCAGGTCCTCGCCGAGCTTGAGGACGTCGCCATTGCGCGTCATCGACACTGCGAGGCCGAGCGCCTCCTTGCCCTTGAAGCGCATGGTGAAGACCGGCGGATCGGCGTAGCCGCGCTTGACCGTAGCGATGTCGCCGAGCCGGAAGGACTGCGCCGCATTCTGTCCGGCGACCCGCAGCATGAGGTCCGAGACCGCCTGCACGGAGTCGAGCTGGCCGGTGACCCGCAGCGGCACCGAGGCGTTTTTCGTCTCGACGATTCCGGGGCTGACGATGGCGTTCTGCGACACGAGCGCCTGGGAGATCGCCTGCGGGTCGATGCCGAGGGCCGCCAGCTTCTTCGTCGAGAGCTCGACGAAGATCTTGTCGTCCTGCACGCCGACCAGGTCGATCTTCGCGACGTTGGGAAGCCGCAGCAGCTCCTGGCGCACGCGCTCGACGTAGTCGCGCAGCTCGGACAGCGTGAAGCCGTCCGCGGTAAAGGCGTAGATCGATCCGAACACGTCGCCGAACTCGTCGTTGAAGAACGGACCGATCGCCTCGGGCGGCAGCGTCTGGCGGATGTCGCCCAGCTTCTTTCGCACCTGGTACCAGATCTCGGGCACGTCGTGCGGCGCGGCGGTGTCGAGGAGCTCGAGGATCACCAGCGATTCGCCCGGCTTCGAGTAGGTGCGCGTCCACTTGTAGTACGGCGTCTCCTGCAGCTTCTTCTCGATGCGGTCGGTGATCTGGCGATCGACCTGCTCCGCCGTCGCCCCCGGCCAGAGCGTGCGGATCACCATCGCGCGGAAGGTGAAGTCCGGGTCCTCGCGCTGGCCGAGCTTGAAGTAAGCGGCGGTGCCGCCGATGGCGACCGCGAGCAGCAGGAACAGCGTGATCTCGCGGTACTTGAGCGCCGCCGCCGAGAGGTTGAAGCGGCCGCCTGGTTCTCCGCCGCTCATTTTGCGGTGAGCCGTTGCTCGCTCTCGTCCAGCACGCGGACCTTCTGGCCGGCGCGGATGAGATTGGCGCCGGCGATCACGACCTGGTCGCCGGCGCTCAGGCCGGACTCGATCACCACATTCTCGCCGACGACGCCGCGCGTCTTCACCGGCACGAGGCGCACCGCGCCGTCGGCGCCGACGACCCATACGTTCGGCGTGTCGCCTCTCGAGTAGAGCGCCGCGACCGGCAGCTCGACGCCCGCGACCGGCTGCGCCGCGGGCACGCCGACGCGCGCGCTCATGCCCAGATCCATCGCCTCGTCCGCGCCGAGCACGGTGATGCGCGCGCCGTAGGTGCGGCTCGCCGGATCGGCGGCGGGCGAGAGCTCGCGCAGCCGGCCCTTCCAGCTGCGGCCCGGCACCGCGTTCAGCGTCACGCTGAGCTCCTTCGCGCCCTCGATCAGGTCGCGCTGCGATTCCGGGATGGCGATCGCGATCTCCTTCTCGCCCGGCCGCGCAAGCCGCGCCACGGTCTGGCCCGCGGTCACGACCTGGCCGGCTTCGGCCTCGATCGCGGTGATGACGCCGGCGGTATCGGTCGCGAGCGTCGCGTAACCCGCCTGGTTGGCCGCCTGCCGGTATTGCGCGCGCACCGCGCCGAGCTTCGCGTCGGCGGTGGTGAAGGCGCTCAGGCGGCGGTCGTATTCGGCCTGGCTGATGAAATTCTTCTCGCGCAGGTCGGAGTAGCGCTTGAGCTCCGCCTCGGCGAGGTTGCGCTCCGCTTCCAGGCTCGCCATCTGCGCCTTCGCGCTGTCCGCCGCGAGCGTGAGGTCCGTCTGGTCGAGCCGCGCCACCGGCTGACCGGGGCGCACGCGGCTGCCGACCTCGACCATGCGCTCGACGATCTTGCCGCCGACGCGGAACGACAGCCGGGTCTCGTGCCTCGGGCGCACTTCGCCCGCGTACTCCACCGCGCGCGTCGCGCTGGAAGCGCCGACCTTCATCACTTTCACGGGACGGATCTCCTCCGCCTTCGGCGGCGGCGCCTTGCTGCAGGCGGCAAGAACGAGCGCCGCGGCGAGCGCGGCGGTGACGGCGACGGGCTTCATCTCTTTCTCCGTGCGGCCGCTTCCCACAGGTCGAGCAGCGCGGCGGTGAGCTGCTTCTCGAAATCGATCTTGAAGATCGCCATCTCCGGGCGGTCCATCACCGCGCGCAGCGATTGCGGCGGATCGGCCTGCTGCCACAGCCCGAGGATCATGGCGTAGCTGTTCATGAGCAAAGCCGCGCCCTCGCCCAGGCCCAGGCCCGGATAGATCTCCTCGATGCGCTGGCCGAGAACGTACAGGCGCCGGCCGAGGCCCACTTTGAAGGCGAGCGCCGCCTCGGTGCTGACGTTAGTGTCGAGCATGCTGCGGCAGTTGGCCGCGAGCGGATAGAACTGGGGGTGGGCGTGCAGGTAGCGCACGCCGGTGCGCACCACGCTGTCGGCGCTGGCGCCGGGCGCGCCGAGCGCGCGCTCGACGACGTCGAACACCTCGTGCGTCTGCTTTTCGTGGACGGCGAGCAGCACCTCTTCGCGCGAGCGGAAGTAGAGGTACACCGTGCCCTTCGCCAGGCCCGCCTTGCGCGCGAGCAGCTCCACCGAGCAGGAATCGGACGGCTCGCGGCGCGCGAGCAGGCCTTCGGCCGCGCGCACGATCGCGGCGCGGCGCTGCGACTTGTGCTCGGGCGCCCGGGCGCGGCGCAGGGGGCCCTTCGCCGCCGTCCCCCGCGGCACAGTTTTTAACTGACTGGCAGTCATTTGAGATCGAACTTTAAGTGACCGCCGGTCAGTTGGTCAAGCGCGATTGCGTTACATCCGACACGGATTACACTGCGCCGGATGGAAACCATCGAGATTCAGACCGGCGCGAAGCCCGACGCGGCGGTGATCTGGCTGCACGGCCTGGGCGCCGACGGGCACGACTTCGAGCCGATCGTGCCCGAGCTGCGGCTGCCGCCCGCCATGCAGCTGCGCTTCGTCTTCCCCCACGCCCCGGTCCGGCCCGTGACCCTCAACCAGGGCATGCGCATGCGCGCCTGGTACGACATCCTCCGGCTGGACGGCGGCGCCGAGGACGCGGCGGGCATCCGGGCCTCGCAGGTTCAGGTTGAAGCCCTGATCACGGAAGAAGTGAAAAAGGGAATCAAACCCGCGCGCATCGTGCTCGCCGGCTTCTCGCAGGGCGGCGCGATCGCTCTGCATACGGGGCTGCGCCACCCGGCGGCGCTCGCGGGCGTACTCGCGCTTTCGACCTATCTGCCTTTGAACGAGACTCTGAAGAAGGAAGCCGGAGAAGCGAACCGCAAAACGCCGATCTTCATGGCGCACGGGCAGCACGACGACATCATCCCGCTCGCGCGCGCCGAGCAGTCGCGGAAGATCCTGGCCGGCGCGGGCTACGACGTGCGGTGGAAGACCTATCCGATGCCGCACTCGGTGTGCGCCGAGGAGATCGCCGATATCGCGCAATTTCTGCGCGGAGTTCTCGCCTGATCAGGCGTCGCGGATCATTTCCCTGAATCGGACGATGTCGTAGTCGTCGCCGCGCTCGGCGAGGTCCTGCGGCATGTAGACGTAGCTGTGGCCGCCGCGCTGGTTCTCCAGGGTCTGGCCCGGGACGAAGACGCCGGTGCGCAGCGCGATCGACGCCTCGCCGCTGCCCAGCCCCGCCGCCGGCAGCAGCACGCCCGGCTCCGGCTCCCTGCGAGAGGCGCCGCGCAAGGCGAACTGCGCGAGCTGCGGCGAGCGCGACAGCGTCTGGATGCCGACGCGCGCCTCCTGGCTGGAGACCTTCGTGACCCGGCGCACCATGCCGACCACCCAGTTGTTGCCGCCGTCGGGCTGCATCGCGAGCAGCGCGCCGATCTTCAGCCAGTCGCTTTTCGCCTGCGGCACCACCGCGCCGAAGCCTCCGGCGCTCACGTTCTCGACGATCCAGTTTTCGGCGCCCTGCTTGTCGGAATCCGGCAGGGCGCGCGCCCCGTTCAGCGCGCCCACGACGGCGTCGAAGCCGTGCACGATCGACAGCCGCGACTTCACGGCGTGGCGCGGATGCTGGCGCGCGGGCGGGGCCGAAGACCAGTAAAGAAGTAGGTGGCGCATCAGCTCGATCGCCGCCTCGCTCTCGAAACCGCCGGTCGCGGTCACGCTGGCCGGCAGCTGCCCGGTGGCCTCGATGCGCCGGATCAGCGCCTCGAGCGCGCCGAGGGCGCTGCCCGCGCCGAGGAAGCGCAGGCCCGGGGTGCGCTGCGGCGTTTTCGCCAGCCGCAACGGCGCCATCGCCTCCCCGAGATCGGTCCAGTGCGTGAGATCCGGCCCGCCCTCCCCGACGAGCAGCAGGCTCGTGGCGAGATCGCCGATGACGCGCTCGGCGAGCTCGATCTCGGAGGGCAGAAGGCTGTCCGGCGAGCTGACGTTGAGCATCAGTGCCCGGACGAACTCCTGGCGCGGCGTCGATTCGCCGGTGACGCCGGGATAGACGGCGGGCACCCTGGTATCGGCGAGGCCCTGCGCCTCGGCAAAGGCGTACACCCCGTTCAGCACGCGCCAGACCGCGGGATCCATCGGCCCGTAGCGCAGATGCAGCCACTTGATCTGCTGCGAAAGCGCGCGCAGGGTGCGCACGACGAGCAGCGGCAGCAACGGCTTCGCCGCGTCCGCGCCCCGCGCGCCCTGCAGCACGCTGTCCACGGAAAGCGCATAGGCGCGGCCGCATTGCCTGCAGTACTCGTGGATGCGGGTCCAGATGCGGTTTTCCTGGAATCGCGACGGGCGCGCGGCGGCAAGGTAGTCGCGGGCGGCCCTCCTTATGGAGTCCTGCGCCGACTCGTCAATCGCGAACAGAAGCTGGATGCGCGCCTCGGGCCGGAAGCCTTCGGCGACGCCCACCGACTCGTGCCAGTGCGCGAGATCCTCGAGCGCCTTGAGCGGTTCCTGGGAGGTGAGCTCTTCGAGGAGCCGGCGCGCTTCCTTGGGGTCCGCCATCGGGTGGTCGGGCCTCGCGCCACCGAAGAGCTTCTTCATCACCGGATTTTTCCCCTCTCCCGCGGGAGTTTTTTTCCGTCTCCCTCGCGGGATCGTATCACGCCGAAGTGGCAAAATAGCTCGATGCCGATCGTGAGGCCGAGCCGCGAGCCGGGACTGCTGACGGGCAACGAGCAGGAGCCGCCGTTTCCCGGCTACAGCATCGTCCACATCATCGGCCAGGGCGGCCAGGCGCAGGTGTATCTCGCCGAGCGCGAGCACGACGGCCTGCGCCTCGCGCTGAAAGTGCTCGACCGCACGCTGCGCCAGGACCCGGTGTTCCTCGAGCGCTTCGTGCGCGAGTACAAGCTGATCGCGAGCCTCGAGAACGAGCACGTCGCGAAGATCTACGACCAGGGATTCGCCGGCGACTATCCGTACATCGCGATGGAATTCCTGCCCAGCGGCACGCTCGCCAGCCGGATCCGCGAAGGGCTCAGCTCGCGCGCCTCGCTGCGCATCGTCTCGCAGGTCGCGCGCGCGCTCGACGCCATCCACGCCCAGGGCATCGTGCACCGCGACCTGAAGCCGGCGAACATCCTGTTTCGCCCCGACGGCCGTCCGGTGATCGTCGACTTCGGCCTGGCGAAGGATCTCGGCTCGAAGGTCGCGCTCACCATGGCGGGGCAGCTGCTCGCCACGCCGCGATACATGAGCCCGGAGCAATGCCTGGGGCGCGCGGTCGACGCGCGCTCGGATCTCTACAGCCTGGGCGCGGTGTTCTTCGAGATGCTGACCGGAACCAAGCTCTACGAATCGGAGAGCATGGCGAACCTCGTCACCGCGCACGTGCATCATCCCGTGCCGCGCCTGCCCGAGCGCCTCGCCGGCTACCAGCCGATCCTCGACCGGCTGCTGGCGAAGGATCCCGATGAGCGCTTCCAGAGCGGGCGCGAGCTGTTCGCCATGATCGCGATCTAGTGGAGCCATGAATCCGGCTGAAATACAGAGCGCAGGCGAAAAGCAATATCTCGACCTGCTATCCGAGCTCCTCGAGCGCGGCGCGGCCAAGTCCGACCGCACCGGCACCGGCACGCGCTCGGTGTTCGGCCGCCAGATGCGCTTCGACCTGCGGCACAGCTTTCCGCTGCTGACGACGAAGAAACTGCATCTGAAGTCGATCCTCTACGAGCTGCTGTGGTTCCTGCGCGGCGACACCAACGTGAAGTGGCTGCAGGAGCGCGGCGTCAGCATCTGGGACGAATGGGCCGACGAGAACGGCGAGCTCGGGCCCGTCTACGGCTATCAATGGCGCCACTGGCGCACGCCGGGCGGCGGCGAGATCGACCAGATCGAGAAGGTGCTGCAGTCCCTGAAAAGCAGGCCCGACTCGCGCCGCCACATGGTCACCGCGTGGAATCCCGCCGACGTCGATCGCATGGCGCTGCCGCCGTGCCACGCGCTCTTCCAGTTCTACGTCGCCGAGGGCAAGCTCTCCTGCCAGATGTACCAGCGCAGCGCCGACGTCTTCCTCGGCGTGCCGTTCAACATCGCCTCGTATGCGCTGCTGACTATGATGGTGGCGCAAGTCACCGGCTTCGAGCCTGGCGAATTCATCCTCACCCTCGGCGACGCCCACCTCTACCTGAATCACCTCGATCAGGCGCGCGAGCAGCTCAGCCGCGCGCCGCGGCCATTCCCCCGCATGCGCCTGAATCCCGCCGTGAAGGACCTCTTCGCTTTCCGCTACGAGGACTTCACCCTCGAGGGCTACGAGCCGCACTCTGCCATCAAGGCGCCGATCGCCGTCTGACCCCCCCAAAAAAAACGGGGCCCGCCTGTAGGGGGGGAGGGCGAGCCCCGGGGAGGAGACGACTTGTTGATCGTCCGCTTGAAAATCGGTCGGGCGCCTTACGCCATTCAGAACGTCCCCTTCATCCATAGCTGCGCGAGATAGAAGAGCCCCGCGCCGGCGAAGGTGTAAACCATCAGGTCCGCGTAACGGTTGCGGATGCGCGGCGAGGTCAGGCCGCGCGAGAACCAGGCGAGCCCGCCGATGAGAAGCAGCGAGCCGAGCGAGGCGGCGCCTGCGGAGAGGCTGCGGCCGAAGGCGTGCGAGACCCAGCCGTCCGGCGCGATGACCTTGTAGATGGTGCCGCCGATGCCGACGATCACCAGCCCGACGATGCCCGCGCCGATGACGACCTGGCCGGCGGTATAGAGCTCGTTCTTGACGTGACTTCTGATCGGGAGCGCCATGGCGATCTAGCCGCGCTCGAGAACGTGGCCGTTGACGCGCACGCGCGCGCCGACGGCGAAGGCGGGAGCCGCAGCCAGCGACAGGGTGCGCTCGCTGCCGTCATCCATGCGTACCGTGACCCGGTAGACCGAGTCGACGCGGGAGGTATCGCTTTTCACTTCGACTGCCTTCACCGCGGCAACCACGCCGCAGATTTTGCAGGCGGCCTTGCTCGCCGCGGCGGCGGCGGCGGTTTTCTCCAGCGTCGCCGCCTTGTCATCCGAGCCCGGAAGCACGCCGGTGATCGCGGCCGCGCCGACCAGGCTGAACATCAGCACCGCGACGCCGGCGCCGAGAACCACAGGTAAGTTGCGGATCAAAATCATGCAGCCTCCGTCCGTCTTGTAGTGCTCCCCGCTAGCTACCTGCAATGCGCGTGCCAGAAATGAATTAAGTATTTCGAACAGCGGCTTGCGCAGGAATCGGCGGAATTGCGAAACACGATGCGCGGTGCAAACCGTCGGGCGGAGGCGACGGCTCCTGACACGTTCTGACAAGCGCGTTGATGCGACAGGGCTTTATTTGTCGCCGCGCGGCGACATTCAGGTTTTCGGCGCGAGCAGCTCTGCGATGTGCTGCGTGGGACGCCCGGCGAGCGCCTCGATCTGCTCGCGGCAGGAAAACCCGCAGGCGAGCACGTCGGCGTCGGGCCTCGCGGCAAGCGAGGGCAGCAACGCCAGGTCCGCGATGCGCCTGGATGCGGCGTAGAACTCCGCGCGGTAGCCGAAAGCGCCCGCCATCCCGCAGCAGCCGGTGTCCGGCGTGCTCACCTCGCAGCCGGCGGCGCGCAGCACCGCGAGGTCGGACTGCGTGCCCCATAGCGCCTTCTGATGGCAGTGCGCGTGCATCACGATCCGCTTTCCCGCGGCGACTTTCACGCGCGTGCCTCGCGAGGCCAGGAATTCCGACAGCGAAACCGCGCTCGAGCGCAGCCGCGCGGCGCGCGGGTCGTCCGGGAAGAGCTGCGCGAGCTCGTCGCGAAAGACCGAGAGGCAGCCGGGCTCGAGCACGACGAGCGGCGCGCCCGCCTCGAGCGGCGGCGCCAGGACGTGCAGGATGCGCTCGAGGGCTTGCTTCGCCTCGTCGAGCATGCCGGCGTCGTAGTAAGGCCGGCCGCAGCACAGGTGCGCGCGGGGCAGCTCGACCGCGCAGCCGGCGGCCTCGAGCACGCGCTGCGCGGCGAGCGCCGTCGCGGGGCGAAAATGGTTGTTGAACGTATCGTCGAAGAGGACGACGCGCTCGCCGCCCGGGTCAGGCTTGAGCTGCGGCGCCTTGAACTGCGAGCGGAAGCTGCGCGGGGCGAGCTTCGGCGGCGTTCGTTCGGCGGCCATGCCGATGAATCTCTTTCCATATGTGGAAAGGAGGTTGGCGAGCCGGGGCAGTCTTGCGGCGAGCGGCGCCCATGCGCCTATGTGCGCCATGACCCGCGCCTGCCTCGGCCGCGGCTTCTTCTCGTAGTGGTGCGACATGAACTCGGCCTTGTAGGCCGCCATGTCGGTATGCGTGGGGCAATCGCTGCGGCAGCCTTTGCAGCCGAGGCACCAGTCGAGCGCTTCCTTCACCTCCTCGCTCGCCCAGCCGTCCTGGATCACCTCGCCGCGCAGCATCTCGGCGAGCAGGCGCGCGCGGCCGCGCGTGGAGTAGCGCTCCTCGCCGGTTGCGCGGTAGCTCGGGCACATGGTGGCGCCGCTCGCCGAGCGGCACTTGCCCATGCCGACGCAGTGCTCGGTGGCGCGGACGAAGCCGTTGCCGACCTCGCTCCTGAACGCAAAGACGGTCTTCGGCGGCGCCGGCTGGTAATCCGGGCCGAGGCGCAGGTGCGAATCCGCCGCGTAGGCGTTGATGAGCTTTCCCGGGTTCATGCGGTTGCCCGGATCCCAGACCGCCTTGAACTCGCGAAACGCCTGCATCAGCTCGGGGCCGAACATCCGCGGCAGGAACTCGGCTTTCGCCTGGCCGTCGCCGTGCTCGCCGGAGAGCGAGCCGCCGTACTTGACCACCAGGTCGGCGGCGGCGGCGAGGAAGCCGCGCCAGTGCGCGACGCCGGTGCGCGAGCGCAGGTCGAAATCGAGCCGCGCGTGAATGCAGCCGTCGCCGAAGTGGCCGTAGAGCGAAGTGCGGTAGCCGAAGCGCTGCACCAGCGCCTGGAACTCGCGCAGGTAATCGCCGAGGCGCAGAGGGTCGACCGCCGCATCCTCCCAGCCGACGATCGGGTCGGCGCCTTTCGCGCCGAGGTTCAGCGCGGTGGCGGACGCGCCGGTCTCCCGGATCGTCCAGAGCCGGCTCATCAGCGCCTTGTCGGAGACGATCATTCCTGGAAGCGCCAATGCTTTCGCGAGCGCCTCCTCCGCCGTGTCGGCGCCGAACTCGACCATCATCCAGGCCTTGCCCGGCGGAAGAAGCGCGATATCGTCGAGCCGCAATCCGCGCTCGCGCAGGCCGCCGATGATGCGCTCGTCGAGGCCTTCGCAGGCGATCGGCCCGGCCGCGAGGATCCCGCCCACGGCGTCCCCGGCGGCGCAGATGTCCTCGAAGCCCATGACGACCAGCACGCGCTCGCGCGGGCTCGTTATCAGCCGCGCCTCCGCCTGCAGGGTCAGCGCGCACGTGCCTTCCGAGCCGACCAGCGCGCGCGCCACGTCGAAGCCGTTCTCGGGCAGGAGCTGGTCGATGTTGTAGCCCGAGACGCGCCGGCGGATCTTCGGAAAGCGCCGGCGAATCAGCTCGCCGTACCTGTCGGCGATGCCTTTCAGCCCACGGTAAATCTGCGCCTGCCGGTCGTTTCTTCCGAGAATCTTTTTCAATTCGTCGGGGCCGGTCGGACCGCACCAGAAGCGCGCGCCGCCGTAGGTGAGGACCTCGAGCCGCTCGATGTTCTCGACGGTCTTGCCGGCCATGACGGAGTGCGGCCCGCAGGAGTTGTTGCCGATCATGCCGCCGAGCGTGCAGCGCGAATGGGTCGCCGGGTCCGGGGCGAATGTCAGGCCGTGCGCCTCGGCGGCGTCGCGCAACGCATCGCACACGGCGCCGGGCTCGACGCGCGCGAGGCGCGCCGCGGGATCGATCGCGAGCACCCGCGCCATGTATTTCGAGCAATCGATGACCACCGCGGCGTTCACGCCCTGCCCGCACTGCGAAGTCCCGCCGCCGCGCGCGAGGATCGGCGCCGCATGCTCGCGGCACGCGGCGACCGCGGCGACGATGTCCTCGCTGCTGCGCGGCAGCACCACGGCGATCGGGACTTGCCGATAATTCGACGCGTCCGACGCGTAGGCCGCCTTCGCGCCGGCATCGAAGCGCACTTCGCCCGAGACGTCGCGGCGCAGCGCTTCCTCCAGTAGCCGAATCACTACCATGTGTCGATTTTGGCACGGTGATGCGACCGGCAGCGGATTTGACTCTGGGATTCCTTGACTTCCGCAGGGCGACAAGGCTAGATTGAAAGCAGATGTACATCACCGAGCGCCTCCGAGCTCACCTCATTCAGTCCCTCACCTTCTGGAATCCAATTCTCATATGACCTCTGCTTCGGCTAGGGCGATGTGCCGTCTGTTGATAGCGCTCGCGGTCTGGACGCCGTATCAGGTCGCGCAGGCCGGGATGATCGGCTCCGAGCAGATGGCGCAGACCTCGCAGACCGACCGCGGCGCCGTCATGACCTTCATGGCCCGCGGCGATGTCGCCGGGGAGCTGCAAAGTTTCGGTCTGGACCCTGCAACCGCCAAGGATCGGGTCGCGGCGATGACCGACGACGAAGTGCGTCAGCTCGCGGGCAGGATCAGTTCCGCGCCCGCAGGCGCGGATGTTGCTGGTCTGTTGCTGCTGATCGTGGTCATTGCTGTCATTTGGTGGGCTTGGAAGCGTTAACCTAACGGAGACTGGAGAACCTATGAAATCGACTTTCGCAACTGTAGTTTGCCGTGTGCTGGCCGCGTTGATGATCTGGACGCCTTATCAGATCGCGCAGGCAGGCATGATCGGCACCGAGCAGGTGGTGCAGAGCACGCAGTCGGAGCGCGGCAACGTCGCGGCCTTCATGAGCCGCGGCGAAGTTGCAAGCCAACTGCAAGCGTTCGGCATCGACCAGAAGACCGCGCAGGACCGCGTGGCCTCCCTGAGCGACGAAGAAGTGCGCGCTCTGTCCGGGAAGATCGACTCCCTGCCCGCCGGCGCGGTCGACGGCTGGGTGTGGGTCGTGGTCGTCCTGCTCATCGCCGGCGCCGTGTGGTGGGCTTGGAAGCGCTAGCACTTGACAAGGCTGGACGAAACGCCCGCGTAGCCGCGGGCGTTTTCGTTTGCGCTCTTGCGCTGCTCGTGTCGGGCTGCGCGAGCCTGTTCCCGCAGATGGCCGAGCTGCGCGGCGGGCTGCCCGCCGGCATGCCCGAGCAGGTCGAGCTGAAGGAAGTGCCTTTTTTCCCGCAGTACGAGTACCAGTGCGGGCCCGCGGCGCTCGCCACGGCGCTAGGCGCCGCCGGCGCGAAGGTCACCGCCGAGCAGCTCGTGCCCGAGGTCTACCTGCCCGCGCGCAAGGGCAGCCTGCAGGTCGAGATGCTCGCCGCCGCCCGGCGGCACGGCATGGTGTCCTATCTTCTTGCGCCGCGTTTCATAGATACGCTGCGCGAACTTGCCGCCGGCAACCCGGTCGTCGTCCTCGAGGACTACGCCCCGTTCGGCACCTGGCACTACGCGGTAGCGGTCGGCTACGACTACGAAAAAGGCGACATGATCCTGCGCTCGGGCGAGAAGGAGCGCGAAGTGCAGGAGTTTGCGACCTTCGAGCTTCTGTGGCGGCGAAGCGATTACTGGGCGATGGTCGTCATGCCGCCCGACCGCATCCCGGCCACCGCCGACGAAGAGCGCTGGCTGAGCGCGGTGGCGGCGCTGGAGCACGCCGGCGGCGCGGCAAGCGCGCGCACCGCTTATGAGACATTTCTCAAGCGCTGGCCGCAGAACACCGGCGCGGCCATCGGGCTCGCGAACGCGCACCATGCGCTGGGCGAGCTGCGGCAAGCCGAGCGGGTGCTGCGCGATGCGGCGCAGCGCGATCCCGATTCGGTGGTCGTCCTGAACAACCTGGCGCAGACGCTCTCGGACCAGAATCGCGATGCCGAGGCCCTGCCTTTCATCGAGCGCGCCGTCGCGCTCGGCGGTCCGCACGCGGGCGCGGCCGACCAGACCCGCCAGTCCATCCTCGGCCGGCTCGCCCAGCGCAAGAACTAGCCGGCGCGCACGGCGGCTCGCCGCGGCTCGGTCACACCACGAGCTTTTGCGGATCCTGCGCCTCGAGCATCGGCGGCACCGGGCAATCCAGCGTCGCGGCGACCATGCGCACGATCTCGGCCTCGGCGAGGCGGAACACGCCGTCCGCGGCCGCGGCCTCGAGGCAGGCCTTGAGCAGCGTCGGCTTCACGAACGGCGCGAGCTGGCGCAGGCGCTCGAGCGCATCGCGCAGGCGAGCGGTTTCGAGCGCCTGCGGGCCAAGCCAGGGCCGTGACTGCAGGCCGAGCACGGCCGCGCCTTTGGCGTAGGCGTCCTGAGCATCCGTTCCGGCCGCGAAGGCGACCAGCGACAGAACGAGATGGGCATCGTCGGCGACTTCCGCGAGCGTGTGAAAGCGCGTGGGGATGGGTTGGCCCGCGCCTTCGCGCAGCCGCTGGCGCAGCAAGGTGTGCAGGACGAATTCGGTGAGCGTCACCCGGCGGTCCGCCTCCACCACCGCGGCGAGGTCGGCCAGGAACCGGTCGCGCTCCTTTTGCGTGCGGCCCTTGATCGCGGGGACCGCGAGCTCGGCGAGGATGAGCATGTAATTGCGCGCGAGGCCGCCGATCTGCGCGTGCAGCGCGGAGGTGCGGCTCGCGCTCGCCGCGCCGCACCGCGCTTCGAGCAGGGCGAGCGCCTCGCTGCGCCCCGACGTTTCGGGACCGAGCGCCAGCGCGAACATCAGGCATTCGGCCCCGTCGGCGTCGCGCAGCGCCGTCTTGACCGGCTCCGGCAGCTTGCCGAGCAGCTGCACGGCGTAGTCCACGTGTTGCGCGCTCGGCCGGCCCACCGATGCACCCAGCGAGGCCGCGGCCGCCGCGGCATCGATGGGCGCGTACTTCACGACGTCGCCGGCCCCGTCGAGCACGGCCACCTCGCGCCGCTCGCCGTGCTGCGCCTCGCGGTACGCGTCGCGCTGGAAGCGCGGGTGCGCGTGGCGGATGCGCTCTTCGATCGGCGGGTGCGTCGGAAACCCCCACCACCTTCCGGCCACGGGCGCGAAGAACATGTGCGACAGCTCGCCCGCGTGCGCCGCGAGCACGCTGGTGTGAAGCCGCAGCGAGAGGATGGAATCGAGCGCGCCCGCGATGCCGTCGGGATTGCGCGTGAACTGCACGCTCGCCGAGTCGGCAAGCAGCTCGCGCTCGCGGCTGATGGCCGCCTTGATGGCGTCGGCGGCGAACACGCCAGGAAAGCCGACGAACGCGGCGAGCGCGCCGAGCACCGCGGCGAGCGCGGCCTCGCCGCCGCCCTCCCGGCCCCCGGCGCGGTTCGCCCAGGCCGCGCCGTAGACGAGCTGCTCGCCGCGCTCGCCGAGCCAGCTCAGGCCCGCGAGAATGCTCGCGACGCGCATGTTGAGCGCCATGTCGCCGTTCAGGATGTGGCTGTATTCGTGGCCCATCACGCCCTGCAGCTCGTCGCGCGAAAGCTTCTGCAGCGCGCCGCGCGTCACCACGATCGCGGCCTCGTTGGGCGAATAGCCGGCGACCAGCGCGTTGACGGCGTCTTCCGATTCGAGCAGGTACACGGGCGGCACCGCGATGCCCGACGCAATCGACATTTCCTCGACCACGTTCAGCAGACGGCGCTCAACCGGCGTGCAGCCCGATGGGTCTACGTAGCGTGCGCCAAGCAGGTCCGCGATCGCCGCCCCCCCTTCGCTAAGCTGCCAGGCGCGGTGCGCGGACACCGCGAGGATGAGACCGCCGACGGCGCCGGCGATCGTCACGATCACCTGCGACGGAACCCTCGCGAGCGCGCTGAAGTAGGTGCCGAACAATCCGTGCCATTGCAGCGGCGCGCCGCCCGAAAGCGGCAATCCCGCGTACAGGGCGCCGAGCGCATAGACGAGCGCGCCGAAAAGGCAGTAGCTCGCGATCACCGCGGCTGCGGCGAGGACGAACCACAGGACGAGCCAACGCGTATGGCGGCGCGCCTCTTCCTGTTGCGCGAAAAAATCGAAGCGGCTCAGAAGGCCACTCAGAACGCCACTTTGGGCGCGCGCCGCTCCTCAGCCGTCTCGGTTGCCTGGAGCAGCTCGGCGGCGCCAAAGCCGAAGGGGCCGGCGAACACGCTCTCGGGGAACGATTCGCGCCGGGTGTTGTACTCCATCACCGAGTCGTTGTACGCCTGGCGCGAGAAGGCCACCTTGTTCTCGGTGCTCGTGAGCTCCTCCTGCATCAGCAGCACGTTCTGGTTGGCCTTCAGGTCCGGATACGACTCGACGAGCGCGAGCAGGCGGCCGAGCACGCCGGAGAGGGCGCCTTCGGCCTGGCCGAGCTGCTGCATCGCGGCCGGGTTTCCGGGATTGGCGCTCGCCGCCTGCGCCGCCGCGACCGCGGCGCCGCGCGCCCGGGTTACGGCCTCGAGCGTCTCGCGCTCGTGCGCCATGTAGCCCTTGACCGTCTCCACCAGGTTCGGAATGAGGTCGTAGCGGCGCTTGAGCTGCACGTCGATCTGCGCGAAGGCATTCTTGTAGCGGTTGCGAAGGACCACCAGCCCGTTGTAGATCGCGATCGCCCAGAGCGCGAGCGCTACGATGACCGCCACTGCTATCCAGCCGCCCATATCTCCCCCGAGAAAACAGGATTTGCTGCGCCCACTATAGCGCATGCCGGGCGGGCGGGACTCCGGCTAGCGCGCGCCGGCGCGGCGCGCCTGGGCTCGCCCGAGCGCCACGGCGAGCACCAGACAGGCGGTCGCGAGGCCGATCGCGACGAGCGAGATCGAGCGTATTTCCAGGCCGATCGAGCGCAGCGCCGTGAACAGCCAGCCGCCCGCGGCGTCGGCGCCGCGCACCGCGACGATGTCGATGACGTTCTTCGCCTTGTACTTCTCGTCGCGCGCCACGACCGTGAACAGGACCTCGCGCGCGGGATTGGAGATCGCGAAATTCGCGGTGCGCTGCAGCGCCTGGAAGCCGATCACCACCGCCAGCAGCGGCGCCGAGGCGAGCGCGGCGAACCCCGCCGCGAACACGAACGGCAGCAGCGCGAGCGCCGCGCCCACGCCGAAGCGCTCGAGCAGCTTGCCGGTGGCGAAGAACTGGACCGCGATCGTCAGCACGCCGACGGCGAGATCGACCGCCGCGAAAATGCGGGTGCGCACCGCCGGATCGTCGGAAGCCGCGGCGACGATGCTCGCCTGCTCGAAGTAGAGGAAGGTCGCGGCCACCGACAGCAGCGACACCCACAGCAGGATGCCGGCGAGGTAGGGCGAGCGCAGCACCATCAGGATGCCGTCGATCGGGCTGCCGCCGATCGCAGTTGCCGGCTTGGTTTCTTGTGCGGACTGCTTTTCGACCTCCGGCGACACGGATTCGAGCCGCCACGCGCAAAGCACGGCGCCCTCGAGCAGCAGCGCCGCCACGACGAGCAGGTTCGTCGGGCCGAGCGCTTTGGCGAGGCCGATGGTGAGCGCCGGGCCGGCGAGCGCGCCGGCGCTGCCGCCGGCGGCGATGAAGCCGAACAGGCGCCTCGCCTGCTCGGAGCTGTAAAGATCCGCCATGAACGACCAGAACACCGACACCGCGAACAGGTTGAACACGCTGATCCAGACGAAGAACACGCGCGCCACCATCTGCCGCTCCACGTCGAGCGTCAGCAGCAGCCAGAAAATCGCCAGGTTGGCGACGAAGAAGTGATAGACGAGCGGGATGAAGCGCCGCCGCGGCAGGCGCGCGACCACCGCGCCGTACAACGGCACCGCCGCGAGCATGGTCAGGAACGTCGCGGTAAAGAGCCACTGCAGATTGCGCACGCCGCCCGCGACGCCCATCTCGTCGCGCAACGGCCGCAATATGTAGTAGCCCGCCAGCAGGCAGAAGAAATACGCGAACGACCAGAGGAGCGCGCGCACCTCGTTCGGGCGCACGGCGACGGCCCGTGCGAGCCAGCGCTGCACGCTCACCTCAGCCCGCCCTGGTCAGCCCACCCTGTCGGCGCGTCAAGGCGCGAGCGAGAGGGCTTTGCGCAGCTCGGCGGCGGTGAGCACCTGGCCGGAAAGCGACGAGCCGAGGTCGAAGGCTTTCGAAGCGGCGAGCGAGTCGACCGGCACCGGATCGAAGCCCGCGTCCGCGACGAGCTGCACGCCGAGCTTGAGCGCGGCCGGATCATCCGCGGCGACCGGCATCGCCATGCGCGGCGCCGGCCGGTTCGCCTCCCGCTGCATCAGGGCATAGCCCCAGGAGTTGAACGAGCGCACGAGGCGCGCGCCGGGCAGAAGCGCCGCCGTCGAAACCGCGGCGCCCTTCTCCTTCGCCTTCACGGCCATCTCGCCGTCGCGGGCGGGAACCGGATTGTTGGGATCGACGACCACTTTGCCCTTGAGCGCCGCGCCCGCCTCGCTCTGCACGGCCGGCAGCGCCGCGTAAGGCACCGCGATCAGCACGGCGTCGCCGAAAGCCGCCGCCTCCTTCACGCTGCCCACGCGCGCGCGCGGCCCCGCGGCCGCCATCGCGCGCTTCGCCTGCTCGGGATCGCGGTCGGAGAACATGACTTCATGCCCGGCCTTCGCCCAGAGCCCGCCGAGCGTCGTGCCGATGCGGCCGGAGCCGATGACGCCGATCTTCATCGGCTTCTGCGCCTGGCCGAGGGCGGGCCAGAGCGGCAGCGCCGCCGCGGCAGCTATTGCAATCACGGACAGGAAAATGCGTCGCAGGAAAACGCGTCGTTTCATGGGCCCGACCTTTCCTTCATGGTTGATCATTCCGCCTCAGGCTATCACAGGCGCTCGGGCGCTAGAATCGAAATCATGGACACGGAAAGACGCGCGGCGCTGAAGACGGTCGCGGCCATCGCGGCCGGCCTCGCAATCAAACCCTCTATGGCAAAAAACGAAACCCTCACGAAGAAAATTCCCGCCGGCGGCGAAGCGCTACCGGTGATCGGCGTCGGCACCTGGCAGACTTTCGACGTCGGCGACGATTCCGCCGCGCGCGCGCCGCTGGGCGAAGTCCTGAAGCTCCTGAACGGAAATCTGGTCGATTCCTCGCCGATGTACGGCTCGAGCGAGTCGGTGGCGGGCGATCTCCTCGCCCGGCTCAAGCTGCGCGAGCGCCTGTTCATCGCGACCAAGGTCTGGACCCGCGGCCGCGCCGAAGGCCTCCAGCAGATGGCGCAGTCGTTCCAGCGCCTGCGCCTCGAGCGCATGGACCTCATGCAGATCCACAACCTGCTCGACGCCGGCACGCACACGAAGACAATCCTCGAGATGAAGGCGCAGGGAAAGATCCGGTATGCGGGCATCACGCACTACACATCGTCGGCGTATCCGGAAGTGGAGCGCTCGCTGAAGACCGGCCAGTACCAGTTCGTGCAGATCAACTACTCGCTCGCCGAGCGCGAGGCGGAGGAGCGCATTCTTCCGCTGGCGCGCGAACTGAACGTCGCGGTCATCATCAACCGGCCGTTCGCCGAGGGCTCGCTCTTCCGCAAGGTGAACGGAAAGGCGCTGCCGCCCTGGGCGGCGGAGATCGGCGTGCACAGCTGGGCGCAGTACTTCCTGAAATGGATCGTCGCCCACCCGGCGATCACCTGCGCCATTCCCGGCACCGGCAACCCCGAGCACATGCGCGACAACCTGTCGGCCGGCATGGGGGTGCTGCCCGACGAGGCCAGCCGCAGACGTATGCTCGAGCACTTCCTATCGCTCTAAAAATGCTCGCCGGCGATGATCTGCATGAGCACCTCAGCGGACATCAGCGCCCTCGGATTCTCAAAGAAGAGCCACAGCAGCGGCGAGGAGCACCACGCCCAAGCCAAAGACAGTCAATGGCCCTTCGAAAAGCGACCAAGGTAGTGACATGGCGTCAGCCGTCATTACCTGACCGACTGCAACATTCGTGGAACCATGCCCTTAACCGGCCCGGTACCAACCTCGAAGGTGAATCCTTCAGCGACGCACTCGAACGTCGTGTCGTGAAAAGAGAACACAAAATGTTTCTTGTTCTCCATGAATCGGTGCTTGTCGTGGCGCTGGTGCACGGAATTCATATTCTCTAGCTTTCGTATCCAGGAAGAGTTCTTGATTTCGAATACGCCATACGGCCCGAGCCCGCGTTCGGCCAGCGGATGGCCGGAAAATGCTTCGTCGTTGGGAGGGCCGAACATATGCGCGGTGCATCGCTTGAAATTCACAACTGCAACCGGCTCGCCTTCCGTGTCAGTACCGACGATCCTTATCGATGTTCCATCCCAGCCTTCGGGCCTGTCTTCCAGGTAGTAGGTAAGCAATACGTCATGTTCTCCGGCCAAGACGATCGGATTTGGAGCGCCCACGGAAGATTGAGGTGCATCGCTAATTTCGACTACTTCATCTTTTTCGTCGACGTCGTACATAACCTCTCGACTCGTAGTGGCCGAAGTACATCACTTTAGCTTCTTCATCGCCCCATCGTAGTACGACAGATCGTAGTAGCGCTCGGCGGCGGGCGGCTTGCCGGCCCAGTCGCCCTCGATCTCGGCGCGTAGCGCGAGCACCTTTTTGAATCCATCCACGTCGAAGCGCCCGTCGGGGGCCAGGCCGAACTTCGGATCGACCATCAGCTCCCAGGTGCGCACGGCGACTTCCGGCGTGACCTTGAGCCGCTCGCTCAGGATGCGGATGGCGGCGTCCTTGTTGGCGGGCGCCACCGCCCAGCGCGTGCCCTCGATGACGCCGGCGATGTAGCGCTCGAGCGTGTCGCGGTTGGCGGCGGCCCACTTGCGCAGGACGAAGCTGCCGCTCGCCTGGTAGGGCCCGATGAGCGCCACCGCGGTGCCCATGCTCTTCAGGCCCGCGGCCTTGGCGTCGACCGAGAACGGCGGGTTCAGCATCGCCGCCTTGTAGTCCTTGTTCTCGCGCATTCCCTTGAGGCGCAGGCCGGTGCCGCCGATCGGATGGATCCTGTAGTCGGCGCCCTCCTTCAGGCCGTTCATGAGGAGGATCTTCTTTAGCTGCAGCGCGTACGCGGTGTCGGGCGCATCGACGAGCAGCGTGTGGCCCTTGAGATCCTTGTACGACCGGATGTCGGGCTGCACGAAGAACTCGTTCATGCTGCTGTCGCCGCCGGTGACGATGACGACGTCCTCCTTCGCGCGCTCGACCATCGCCACGGCGTTGTCGACCGCGGCCTGCGCGATCTGGAACTCGCCCTTCGCGAGCCCGTCGCGCTGCTCCTGCGAATTCACGGTGAAGAGGATCTCGACCTTGAGGCCGTGGCGCTCGAAAATGCCCTGCGACGCCGCGGCGATCACCGGCAGCGCCTGCGCGCCGGGGAACATCTTCACCTTGACCGTGGTCTGCGCGAGGGCCGCGACCGGAAGCAGAAACAGGACAAAAAGAATACGAAGCATCGACGTCTCCTCCCTGTGGGGGGCGCTAGATTAGCATCCGGCGCCGCGCCCGCGCCCGCGCAGGCCGTTCATTCATTGGAGCAACTTTCTCTATGTACGATGACGAACATAGCGTCGCCGCGCTCGTGCTAGGGTGCGCAGATGCGGGTTCTCGTCGTCGACGATCAGCCTGACTACTCCCGCCTGGTGGCCAGGTGGCTGCACAAGCTGGGCGGCGCGGTGCGCGTCGAGCTGGCCGCCTCCGCCGCCGAAGCCCTCGCCCTTGTCGAATCGATGATGCCCGACCTGGTCATCACGGACCTTGTGATGCCGGACATGGACGGCTTCGAGCTCACCCGCAAGGTCAAGGAGAAGGTGCCCGCGCCGGTGGTGGTCGTCATGACCAGCACCGAGCCGCCGCGATTCCGCGAGCTCGCCGGCGCGGCGGGCGCCGACTACTTCGTCGAGAAAGGCAACCTGCAAAGCCGGCTGCCGGAGTTTCTGCAGAAGCGCTTCGGCCTCGGTCCGCGGAACGGCTGAAGCGGCGGCTTCGTCCGATCGGCCGCAGGACGCGCGTCGCTGAGCGCGCGGCGCGAACCACATAGAGGCCCGCGGCGCCGACCGTATAATTTGCCGGTGAGCGCGCCTCGCAACGCGAAGCCCATCGTAGTCGCCGGCGGCGGCATCGGCGGGCTTGCCGCCGCCCTCGCCCTCGCGCGCAAGAAATTCCGCGTGGTGGTCCTCGAGCAGGCCCACGAGTTCGGCGAGATCGGCGCCGGCATCCAGCTCGCGCCGAACGCCTGGCACGCCATCGACGCCCTCGGCGTGGGCGAACGGGTGAAGCTCGACGCAGTTTTCATCGAGCGCCTGCTCATGCTCGACGGCGTGAGCGGCGAGAAGGTGATCGACATCCCCCTCGACGAGCGCTTCGCGCGGCGCTTCGGCAATCCCTACGCCGTGACCCACCGCGCCGACATCCACGGCGCCCTGCTCGACGGCTGCCGCACGAACGATCTGATCGAGCTGCGTCCGAAGACGCGGGTCACCGGGTTCGATCTTGAAGATAGTGAAGTTTCCGTTTCATTCAATGAAAAACAGAAGATAAAAGCAATCGCGCTCGTCGGCGCCGACGGCGGCCGGTCGGCGATCCGCGAGGCCGTGGTCGGCGATCCCGAGCCGCCGATCTCGGGCCACATGTGCTATCGCGCGGTGCTCAAGATGGACGAAGTGCCGCAGGACCTGCGCTGGGCGGCGGCGACGCTCTGGGCGGCGCACAACACGCACATCGTCCACTACCCGCTGCGCGGCTGGAAGCTGTTCAACCTGGTCGCCACCGTGATCGGCAAGCATTCGAGCGGCGGCCACAACGAAGAGGCGCCGCCCGAGGAGGTGCTGCCGCTTTTCGCGCATTACTGCGAAAAGCCCACCGCCCTGATGCGCACGCCGAAGATGTTCAAGCGCTGGATGCTGCGTTACCGCGAGCCGGTCGACAACTGGACGCAGGGACCCGTGACGCTGCTCGGCGACGCGGCGCACTTCATGCTGCAGTACATGGCGCAGGGCGCGGCAATGGCGCTCGAGGACGCGATCTGCCTCGCGACCTGCGCGGACCGCACGGACGGGAATTTCGAGAAGGCGTTCCTGGACTACCAGAAAATGCGGCTGGTGCGCGCCTCGCGCGTGCAGCTTTCGGCGAGCCTGATCGGCCTCGTGTTCCACGTGCAGGACGGAATCCAGCGCCTCGTGCGCAACGAAATCTACGGCAGCCGCTCGACCGACCAGCACTACGACGCGCTCGACTGGGTGTTCCGCGCGCCCGATTACGTGCGCAACTTCCGCTAGCGCGTCAGCGCGGGGCTCCGCTTCAGAGGGCGAAAGTAGCGGCCACGGTTATGCGCGGCTCGACGATCAATCGTCCCAGCGGGCATAGACCAACGCGGTGCGGCAATGGCTGGCGCCGAACACGTCCACGCCGGCCAGCTTGTCGATCCAGCGACCCCGGATCTCGGTGGCGCATTGGTCGACCATGCCGTCTAGCAGGACGCTGAAGATGGCGAACTTGTTGTCCCAGCTGTACTTCTGCGCCACCCGCGTCATCACGGCCATCTGGTCGGTACCGTCGTGGATGCGCTTCATGGTTTTGTAGACGTCGGTCACGTAGTCCTTCGTGATCTGAACATCCTCGCGGCCGGCGAGGTAGGTGAGGTGACCGGATACCAGCACGTCGAAGTCATGGGCCAGCAGCTGGTCGAAAACCTTGAGGTAGTGGTGCATGTTCATCGTGAGGTCCAGGCCCATGAACGGCACGGAACCGGCCGCCAAGGTGTCGATGGCCATCAAGAACTTCTTGCCAGGCAGGTAGATGAACAGATCGCCCTCGGGCGAGTGCCAGTGGCCCACCTTGAGCTCGACCGTCATCGAGCCCACCT